>OOAG01001226.1_pt1 | contig 19511 bp, 20 predicted proteins | sample 1671461 | NCBI WGS metagenome assembly OOAG01 (sample SAMN06348159, study PRJEB24527) | human gut metagenome | biome: human gut; feature: ankylosing spondylitis patient; material: feces | host: Homo sapiens | place: China | collected 2015-10 | reverse complement strand
ATTTTCTCACGCAACACCCTAATGTTGTGCATTAGTTACTTCCCCTTTTGTTTTAACTACTTTTTGTTGTCCGTTTAATATAGTACTATTGTTTTTTGTTGTCAATTGCCAATTTTATTTTCTCTATTGCGATTTACAATTTTATGTTGTACTCTAGTAGCAACAGGGGGTGGAATCAGTGTTTAGTACTCAGCTGCGCAAGTATCGGTTGGCTGCTGGTTTAAGTCAAAAAGAACTCGCAGGCAAATTATTTGTAAGTCAGCAGGCCGTTGCCAGATGGGAGACTGACAAAGCAACTCCAAACCCCGAGACAGTGGTAAAACTGGCAAAAATTTTTGGGGTCACTACCGATGAATTGCTTGGTAAAGAACTGGTTTTAGGTGGAGAAGGCAATGCCAAGCAGAATTTCAGGGAAAACCTTCAGGCCGCCTTCTGGGGTGGCGAGAAGGATCTGACCCAGGAGGACCTGGACGCCATGTGGGACGATGTGGAACGATTTGCCGCCTTTGTCGCCCAGAAGCGCCGGGAGGAGAAAGAGAAACATGACTGATCTGCTGGATCTCTACGGTCTGGCCGAGGAACACGGGACAGAGATCTATTGGTTTGACCTGGGGACCGCAGAATCCCTCTCGCTTCCGTTGGAGGACGGCTCCTGTGCCATCGCCATGGACCCCTGGCGGATGCCCACTCTGGCCGATGAGAAGGTTAAGCTGGCCCACGAGCTGGGCCACTGCGAGACCGGCTCCTTTTATAACCGCTATGCTGCCCGGGATATCCGCCAGAAATATGAGAACCGGGCCAACAAATGGGCATACAAAAAGCTCGTCCCGCAGGACGAGCTGGCAGAAGCCTGTCTCCAGGGATATCGTGAGCCCTGGGAACTGGCCGAATATTTTGGTGTGACAGAGTTTTTTTTACGCAATGCTCTGGAATTTTATCGCAATTCTTCCATTTTAGTTTAGCCTTGCAACTGCTAGGCAGCAGAAAAAAATAGAGAAAAGAGGGCATATTATGGACTTTATCGATCAACTGAAACAATTTTCTAAGCGAGTAGAAAGTATGAAAGATTCTATCCAAACAGAAGAAGCCACAAAAACTGCTATCATCATGCCTTTCTTTGCCATGCTCGGCTACGACGTATTCAATCCACAAGAGTTTGTTCCAGAGTTTACAGCAGATGTGGGAATCAAAAAAGGGGAAAAAGTTGATTATGCCATTATCAAAGAAGGGGAGCCCGTTATCCTGATTGAGTGCAAATCTATTCAGGAGAATCTGGATCGTCACGACTCTCAGCTATTTCGTTACTTTGGTACTACAACGGCAAAATTTGCAATTCTTACAAATGGCCTTATCTATCGCTTTTATACCGATTTGGACAGCCCCAACAAAATGGATGATGATCCCTTTTTGAGCATCAACATTTTAGATATCCGTGAAAATCAAGTCCCCGAGCTAAAAAAGTTCAGTAAGGGAGTATTTGATATTGATTCTATTTTCAGCACTGCTTCTGAACTAAAATATGTACATGAATTTAAGAGCATCTTTACAAACCAATTAGACACTCCTTCAGACGACTTTATTCGCTTTTTCCTGCAAGGATGCTACTCTGGTGCAAAGACACAAAATGTCATTGAAAAGTTTCGTCCTATTTTGAAAAAGGCTCTCAATGATCTTATCAGTGAAATGATGAATGATAAGATCAAAGTTGCTTTGGGTGGAACTGGTGGCAGTGTTTCAGTTACGGACCAAAAGGCACCAGACGATAATCCTGCTCCACAAGATCCGGTTGAACCCGAGAAAAAAACCAGCTCGAGATCGGAAGCTTCTTCATTATCAAAAATATGCTCTCTGATATCGTAGATATCCATGATATCACCTATAAGGATACTGAATCTTATATCAACATCCTCTATAAAGGAAACTCTAGAAAATGGATTTGTAGACTTCGTCTTACCGACAATCAGAAAACGTTAATTATTCCAGACGAAAATAAAAAAGAGACTAAATACAGCCTATCCGATATATACGATTTAAGTCAATACAAAGATAACTTGTCGGAAGTTCTGAATCGTTATCTATGAAAGAAGTCCTCACCATGACCGAAACAGACCTGGCCGCCGCGCTCCGCCACTGCATTGATGACTGCGGCTGCTCCTGGCCCACCGCCTGTCAGATCCTCAGCCGGATGGCCGGACGGACCTATACCCTGGCAGAGCTGCGGGACCTGTACCGGCGCGCATGACCAAATCCGCAATCGCTTGCGGATTTGCCTATAAAGCTAAAATCCTTTCTCACGTTGAAATAAGGAGACTTTTCCATGTCCATCCATCTTCCTGACGCGCTGCTCCCCCAGCTGACCGCTCTGGCGCGGGACGCGGATGTTTCCAGGCTCGTCCTCTTCGGCTCCCGGGCCCGGGGAGACGACCGGGAACGCAGTGACATCGACCTGGCCGTCTTTGGGCTGGATGCTGCCCAGGCCGGCCGGCTGCGCCTGGCACTGGAGGAGCTGCCCACCCTTCTGGAATTTGACCTGGTCTGTGTTGACGCAAATACCTCCCCCAAACTGTTGGACAACATTGAACGGGAAGGAGTGACCCTGTATGCTTCAGAAATGTGAAAACTTCTGCCGCGCCGTTGTCCGGCTCTCCGAGGCCCTGGCGGAGTATGCGGGGACCCCGGGCTCCACTGTGATCCGGGACGGCGTGATCCAGCGCTTTGAGTTTACCTTCGAGCTGGCCTGGAAGTCCCTGCGGGAGTACATGGAGGACCAGGGCGCCGCCATGGACGCTGTGTTCTCCAAGCAGGTTTTCAAAGCCGCCTATGCCGCCGGCCTGATCCACAACGAGCAGGTCTGGCTGGATATGCTGGCCTCCCGGAATGTCACCTCCCACGTCTATGACGATACACAGGCCGCCCAGGTCGTCAGTGCCATACGGGACCGGTATATCTCCCCGCTCACTGAACTGGCACAGTTCTATCAGGCTGATTAAAATTCCCCTGCCGCCCCTCCTTGGGGCGGCATCTCAAAACCGTCGCGCTCGAACATTCGTTTTCTTTCGACACAGGAGGCGCTATGGATCACCGTACTGTCATGGATCTGGCCGGCACAGATGCGGCCGCCTATATCCGCAAAAGCCGCCTGGAGGAGGGCATGGACACCCAAGAGGTCCTGTCCAAGCACCAGAAGGCCCTCGTGGAGTACGCCGCCGCCCACCAGATCCACCTCATTGAGATCTACCCGGAGGTGGTCAGCGGAGAATCCCTCTATGCCCGGCCCCAGATGCTCCGGCTCCTCCAGGACGTGGAGGAAGGCCGCTATGACGCCGTGCTGTGCATGGATCTGGACCGGCTCTCTCGCGGCCGGATGAAGGACCAGGGCATCATCCTGGACACCTTTCGGGAATCAGACACGCTGATCATCACACCTGAAAAGGTCTATGACCTGTCAGACGACATCGACGAGGAATACGCCGAGCTGAAGACCTTTATGAGCCGCCGGGAGTACAAGATCATCAACAAGCGGCTCCAGCGCGGCCTGCGCCAGTCCATTCAGGCGGGGTGCTACGTGGCCAACGCCCCCTATGGCTACCGGAAAACGGTCATCGACCGCAAGCCAACCCTGGAGATCTACGAGCCGGAGGCGAGATTCGTCCAGATGATGTTCAGCCTCTACGCCCAGGGGTTCGGCTGCACCTCCGTGGCCCGCCAGGTCAACGCGCTGGGCGCCAAACCCCACCGCTCTGCCGAATTTAACCGCAGCAGCGTCAATATGATCCTCCGAAACCCCACCTACATCGGCAAGATCGTGTGGGACCAGAAGAAGCACATCCGAAAGGGAGCCCGCGGAAATCCCAAGCATATCACCATCTACCAGCCCCCGGAGAAGTGGACCATCACCGACGGCCTGCATCCCGCCATCGTGGACCGGGAGCTGTTCGACCGGGTCCAGGCGATCATGGCGGGCCGCTACATCCCCTCCAAGCGGGATGGCACAGTAAAGAGCCCGCTGGCCGGACTGGTCAAGTGCGCCAACTGCGGCATGAACATGCAGCGCATGGTCATGAAGCGGTACCCCTATCTGCTCTGCACCCGCCCCGGCTGCTGTGCCAGCACAAAATTCGAGCTGGTGGAAAAGCGGGTCCTGGACTCCCTCCAGGATTCGCTGGATCAGCTTTCCGTGCGCAAGCCCGCCTCCGGTGTGCAGGATACCTCCCCCCTGGAGCTCTCCCTGCTGGCCGTCCAGAAGGAGCTGGCCGGCGCCAACCGCCAGAAAAACCGTCTCTATGAGCTGCTGGAGCTGGGGGAGTATGACATCCCCACCTTCCGGGAGCGGATGGAGGCGGTCAAGGGGAAGATCGCCGCTCTGGAGCGCAAGGAGACGGAGACCCGCCGCACCATCGACCACGCCAAAACGGCTGACCCCCAGGCCCTGGCTCAGCGGATCAGAGCCGTCCTGGATGCCTACGGGAGCAGCGACAATGCCCAGCGCAACGCACTCCTCAAATCCGTGATCGATCAGGTGTGGTACTCCAAAGCCAAAAAGACAAAGCCCAATGATTTTGACATCCAGCTGGATCTAAAGCCCTTCTGATCCCCGCAAAGCCGCATGATCCCTGGGTTTTTTATAATATATAAAGCGCTATATCTTCCGACAAAGACTGCATTGAGGATCTGCGGGTCTATCCCACCTGCGGGTCGCAGGAGGTCCTTGACCGGGCCCTGTCGGTCAAGGCCGGGACAGCCGAGCTGCTGTACGCCTACATCGATGTGGAGCCCGTAGGGTTCAACCGCGGGTTCTATACCGTGGATGTGCGGTATTTTTACCGGATCACCGCTGATGCGTTCATCGGGGCCGCCCGCCCCATCGAGGTATGCGGTCTGGCCGTATTTGACAAGCGGGCCATCCTGTTCGGCAGCGAGGGGGGCGCCAAGTCCTTCAGCTCCGACTCCCCCAGCGTGTGCAGCTGCCAGGATCTGATGGGCAGCAGTCTCCCCACCGCACACGTGGAGGCCATTGCCTACAAGAGGCCGTGTCCGGGCCACCGGCGTCAAAAGCCGGTTGACAGATCCCGCTCTCTCCTCTATACTCCCAGATACACCCCTGACATCCCCTGTATCCCGTTCCCGTCCCCTGGGCCGCGGGAGAACCGGAGCGTTTTTATCACCCGATAATAAAAGGAGGACTCACCCATGGATCAGATGGAGATCCGGCAGCTCGTCGCCCGGCAGAGGGCCTATTTTCAGAGCGGTGCGACCCTGCCGGCCAGGGCGCGCGTTGAGGCCCTCCGCGCCCTGAGGTCCGCAGTGGCTGCCCGGGAGGAGGAGCTGAACGACGCCCTCCGGGCCGACCTGGGCAAGAGCTCCTTTGAGAGCTATATGTGCGAGGTGGGCATGGTCCTCAGTGAGCTGACCTATATGATCCGCCGCACCCCCGCCTTCGCCGCTGACCGCCGGGTCAGGACCCCCCTGGCCCAGTTCGCCGCCCGGAGCTATGTCAAGCCCTCCCCCTACGGCACCGTCCTCATCATGAGCCCGTGGAACTACCCCCTGCTCCTCACCCTGGACCCCCTGATCGATGCCCTGGCCGCCGGAAACACTGCGGTGGTCAAGCCCAGCGCATACTCCCCCGCCACCAGCCGGGTCATCGCCCGGCTCCTGGCGGAGTGCTTTCCCCCGGAGCATGTCTCGGTGGTCACCGGAGGCAGGCAGGAGAACGCCTGCCTGCTGGAGCAGAAGTTCGACTATATCTTCTTCACAGGCAGCCAGGCAGTGGGCCGGGAGGTCCTGCTCCACGCCGCTCAGTACCTCACGCCGGTCACCCTGGAGCTGGGAGGAAAGAGCCCCTGCATCGTGGACGAGACTGCGGATCTGAAGCTGACCGCCCGGCGCATCGTCTTTGGAAAATACCTCAACTGCGGCCAGACCTGCGTGGCCCCCGACTATCTCCTCTGCCAGGAGAGTGTCAAGGACGCCCTGCTGGAGGAGATCGTCCGGCAGATCACTGTCCAGTTCGGCCCCGCCCCCCTGGACAGCCCCAGCTACGGGAAGATCGTCAACCAGAAGCACTTCCAGCGCCTGCTGGGGCTGATCCAGCCGGAGAAGGTGGTGTGCGGCGGCACCTGGCAGGAGGAGGCCCTGCGCATCGCTCCCACGGTGATGGACGCCGTCACCTGGCAGGACCCGGTCATGGGGGAGGAGATCTTCGGCCCCATCCTCCCCGTCCTCACCTTCTCCCACATCCCGGAGGTGCTGGAGCTGCTGAAGGACCGGCCCAAGCCCCTGGCCCTCTACCTGTTCTCCAGGAACAAAGGGCACATTCGCGCCGTGACAGAGCGCTGCTCCTTCGGCGGGGGCTGCGTCAACGACGTGGTCATCCACCTGGCCACCAGCGCCATGGGCTTCGGCGGGGTGGGCGAGAGCGGGATGGGGGCCTACCACGGCAGGGTGGGCTTCGAGACCTTCTCCCACCGCAAGAGCATCGTGGACAAAAAGACCTGGATGGACCTGCCCATGCGCTACCAGCCCTATCTGCCCCTCCACGAGAAGCTGATCCGCCGCTTCCTCCGCTGATCCCTCCGCCCCTCCGCCCTGACGGCCCGGAGGGGCTTTTTTTGCCCCGCCAGGGATATCTCCTCCGCCGCCTCCATACACATGACTGGGGTGATCGATATGCTGCACTATACCTTTTTTCCACAGGACCAAAAGACGCTGGAGCGGCTGCTGTCCCAGCTGATCGCCGCCAGACTCCTCGCCCCGCCCCGGAAGGAGGACAGGAGATGAGGATGGTGGGGTACGGCCGGGTCAGCACCGACCACGAGGAACAGCGGGACAGCCTGGAGCACCAGCAGGCCTTTTTCCAGGACTTCGCCCGGGCCAGGGGCCACACCCTGGTCCGGGTCTATGCCGACCAGGGGATCTCAGGCAAGTGGCTGAAAAAGCGGGACGGCTTCCTCCAAATGCTCCGGGACGCGGAGCGGGGGGAGTTTGAGCTGGTGGTGGTCAAGGACATCTCCCGCTTCGCCCGGAACACCGTGGACTCCCTGGAGAGCATCCGCAGGCTGAAGGCCCTGGGCATCGAGTGCATCTTTGTCAACAACTCCCTCAAGGTGCTGGGGGAATCGGAATTCATCGTCACCATCATGGCGGCCATCGCCCAGGAGGAGAGCGCCAACCTGTCCAAGCGGGTGAAGTTCGGGAAGGACATCACCTCCCGGAAGGGGAGGGTGCCCCCCCGCATCTACGGCTACGACCGGCTGGACAACTTCACCCTCCGGATCGTCCCGGCGGAGGCGGAGGTGGTGCGGGAGATCTTCCGCCTCTACCTCCAGGGCCTGGGCTGCCGGAAGATCGCCCAGGCTCTGGAGGAGCGGGGGGCGTCCACCAAACTGGGGGCCAGCTGGAACAGCCGCGGGGTGCGCCGCGTCCTGGAAAATCCCATCTACTGCGGTCATTATGTCAACCATAAATACACCGTGAGCGACTTCCTCTCCGGCCAGATCCAGCGTCTCCCTCCGGACATGCACTACCACCACGACAGGCCGGAGTGGGCCATCGTCTCCCCTGACACCTTTCAGGAGGCGGCCCGGCTGATGGAGCAGCGTCGGCGGAAGTCCGGCTCCGCCCCTCCCACCCGATACAGCGGCCGCTACCCCCTCTCCACCCTCATCCGCTGCCAGAGCTGCGGCCGCGCCTTCACCCGCCGCCGGGTGGCCTACCCCTCCGGGCGGCAGTATGTCTACTGGCACTGCCCCATCCACAGCGAGTACGCTGGCAGCCGCTGCGGCAACGGCACCATCCTCCCGGAGGATGGGCTGCTGGACCAGCTCCGGGCCTGGCTGGCCGCCCAGATCTCCTCCCCCGCCGCGCTGGCGGAGGCGGTACGCCTCCGGCTGGACGCCCGCCCCTCCCGGCCTGCGGAGGACCCTGCCGCCGCTCTCCGGCGCCGTCTGGACCAGCTGGAGGGCCAGCGTGCCCGCTATCTGGAGCTCTACGCCGGCGATCTGCTCTCCATGGAGGAACTGCGCCGGCGGCTGCGGCTCCTGGCGGAGCGGAGCGCCCGCCTCCGGGAGGATCTGGACCGGCTGACGCGGGACCCGCCCCGGGATCTGGAGGCGGAGATCACGGAGCAGGTCCGCCGCGTCCTCTCCCTGGAGGACATCACCAACGGGGAGCTGCGGCAGCTGATTGACCGCATCACGGTGAGCGAAAAGGGGGATGTGTCCATCTACCCCGCCCGGCCGGCGGAGGAGCCTCCCGCCGCCCCAGGTGCTTTTGTAGGCAATGGCTGAGGCCGTGGACCCCATCATCCTGAACATGAAGCTGGTAGACGTATGCCAGTGCCGCCCCTGCGACTGTTCCCTCACCGAGATCCCCCAGGCCATCCTGGACTGCTTCGGGGACTCCCTCACCCAGGGCGGCGACGTACACCGCCTGTACGTCACCCTGGGCCAGTTCTCCATCATCCGCCTGGAGCGGGACACCCAGCTGCTCATGCCGGTCTACGACTACTGTATGCCGGAGAAGGAGTGCGACTGCGGCAGCGACTGCAGCCAGGAGGACCCCTGCGAGGTCTTCCGGCAGGTCAAGTTCCCCGTGGACGAATTCTTCCCGCCCAACAGCAGCTGCAGCCGCAACTGCTCCCGCAGCTGCTGACCCCCCAAAACCTCCCCTCCTGCCGGAGGGGAGGTTTTTCTTGCAGTCCCTCCCAAATTGTGCTATGGTAGCTCCAGTCTATTTGATGCAGGAAAGAGGAGATCCTGATGAGAAGATCAGACAGAGCCCGGGACCGGAGCTTTGCCTTTGACGTGATCGACCGCTGCGGGCACGGCGTTGCCGCCCTCTCCACCGGCGGAGAGGGCCCCTACTGCATCCCCCTCTCTCTGGTGCGGGTGGGGGACGACCTGTTTTTCCACTGCGCCCTGGAGGGCCGCAAGCTGGACCTGCTTCGCCGGGACCCCAGGGTGTGCGTCACCTTTGTGGCCGCCGACCAGCCCGCCTACCTCCCGGAGAGCAACATGTACACCACCTTCTTCCAGAGCGCCGTGGTCACCGGCACCTCCTTTGAGGTCACAGACCCCGGCCAGAAGACCGCTGCCCTGCGGGCCCTGTGTGAAAAGATGACCCCCGGACATATGGAGGGCTTTGAGGAGGCCGTCCGCCGCAGCCTGCCGTCCACCGCCGTCTGGGGCATCCATATGGAGGAGGTCACAGGCAAGGAGAAGGCGCGGAAGCGGTAAAGATCCCGGAAGCCTCAAAAGCCTCGGTGCCCCGATGATTCGGAGCGCCGAGGCTTTTCTCACATCAGTGGGGCGAAGATGCGCAGGACGCTGCGATAGAGCTGGACCAGGATGTTCAGGTGCCTGGCCCGACGCAGGCTGATGGCCTCGCACTGCTCCAGGGTCTTCTCAAAGTCCGCCTTGATGTCCGCGATGCAGGGGGCATCACACAGCCAGACACCGTCCTCAAAGTGGAGGAAGAGGCTGCGGTAGTCCAGGTTCACGGTGCCCACCGTGGCATACCGCCCGTCCACCACAAAGTTTTTGGCGTGGATGAAGCCCGGCGTGTACTCGTAGATCTTCACCCCCGCCTCCAGCAGAGGCGGATAGTGGGCCTTGGTCACCTCGAACACGGAGCGCTTGTCCGGGATGTGGGGGGTGATGATGCGCACATCCACCCCCGCTTTGGCGGCGTTGCACAGGGCCGTGTTGGTGGCCACATCCACGATCAGATAGGGCGTGGTGATATAGATATAGTCCCGGGCCCGGGAGATCATGTTCAGGTACACCGCCTGCCCCACTTTCTCGTGGGCCAGGGGCGTATCCGTGTAGGGCTGGACCCAGCCGGAGCCGGGAAGCCGGGGCATGGACTCGGGCCGGAACAGGTCGAAGTCCTCCTCCCAGCCGGAGCAGTAGTCCCACATGGACAGGAACATGACGGTCATGGACCACACCGCCTCCCCCCGCAGGAGGATGGCGCTGTCCTTCCAGTGGCCGAACCGCACCCGGCGGTTGATATACTCGTCCGCCAGGTTCATCCCCCCGGTGAAGCCCACCTTCCCATCGATGATGCACAGCTTCCGGTGGTCCCGGTTGTTCATCCGCAGGGTCAGCACCGGGACCAGCCGGTTGAACACCCGGCACTGGATGCCCCGGGCCGCCATCTGGTCATTATAAGTGCGGGGCAGGGTGAACATGCAGCCGAAGTCGTCATAGATCAGCCGCACCTCCACCCCGGCGGCGGCCTTCCGCTCCAGGATGTCCAGGATGGCGTTCCAGCACTCCCCCTCCTGGAGGATGAAATACTCCAGGAAGATGTAACGCTCCGCCTTCTCCAGCTCCTCCAGCATCCGCACGAAAGCCAGGTCGCCCACCGGGAAATACTCGGTCCGGGTGTTGGTGTAGGCGGGGCAGGAGGCGTACCGCTCCAGATAGCGGATCTGGCCCACCGCGTCCTCATCCAAATGGGTCAGCCTGTCCGCCTTGAAATCCCCCCGCAGCACCTCGTTGCTGCGCTCCGCAATGCCCTTCATCTTCCGGCGGGTCCGCTCAGAGATCCGGTTGCCGCCCAGCAATAGGTAGAGGATGCCCCCGAACACCGGGAACGGCAGGATCACCACCAGCCAGGCGATCTTATAGCCCGGCTCGCTGCGGTCACTGACGATCCACACCGTAGCCAGGAAGCTGACGAAGATGCAGAACCAATAGAAGTAGTCAAAATGGGCGGTAAATTCGTTGACCATCACGAACAGCACCGCGACCTGGGCCACCAGGGCCAGCCCCGCCAGCACGGAGCGGTGGAAGAGGATATATTTGATTTTTCTCCATTTCATGTTGGAAGCGCCTCCTGCCCCGTCTCTCTTTCTCTCCGGGAGGTGGGTCACTGGACCACCACATTCTCCTCCCCCAGCCTCTCTCTCAGGTCGGCCAGCAGGGAGGGGTGTATCATACAGTATCCCTTGGACTGCTTCCGGATATCCTGGTAATACAGCACCACCGGCTGCTCCCCCGGGAAAAAGGAGAGGGCCAGCTTCACCTTTCGGGTCCTGGGGTCGTCCGGGCCGGGCAGGCGGATGAAGAGCTTCCGCTCCCCCGCCTCCCGCCGCTCCTCCGCCTCGGGTGTGTCCAGGGGGCGGATCTCGTCCGCCATCAGCTGGGGCTCCTTCTCGTCCCGGACGGAGATCCTGCCGCTGGCCAGGATGGCCTGGTTCTCCCGGATGTATCCGCCGCTCTGGTCCAGGGCGCGGGCAAAGACCAGCAGCTCCATCCCCCCGGTGTCGTCCTCCAGGCTGACATAGGCCATCAGGGTATTGTTCCGGGTGGTCCTGGTCTTATATGTGGAGACCACGCCAGCCACCTTCACCATCTGGCCGTCCCGGTAGACGGCGGGACCGTCCTCCCGGGCGAAGTCGCTCAGAATGGAGCCGATGGTCACCGCCCCCCTGCGGCGGGCCGCCTCCCGATAGGCGTCCATGGGGTGGCCGGTGAGGTAGAGACCGGTGACCTCCTTCTCCATGGTCATCAGCTGCTGGGGGGTGTACTCAGGGATATTGGCCAGGTGGAGAGCCGGCAGGGCCGCCTGCTCCGCCTCCCCGCCCCCCATTCCGAACAGGTCCAGCTGGCCCTCCACGTTCCGCTTGCGGCTGGCGGCGATGCCGTCCAGCACCTGGCCGAAGACCTCCATCAGCTGGGAACGCTTACAGCCCATGCGGTCAAAGGCGCCGGACTTGATAAGGCTCTCCAGCACCCGCCGGTTCAGGTCATGGTCGAACATGCGGTCGCAGAAGTCCATAAAGTCTGTAAAGGGTCCACCCTTGCTCCGCTCTTCCAGCAGGCTGTTGATGACGCTCCGGCCCACACCCTTCAGGGCCACCAGGCCGAAGCGGATGCCCCCCTCGGAGACGGTGAAGTCCGCCTCCGACTCGTTGATGTCCGGGGGTAGCAGGCTGATGTGCCACTCCTTGCACTCGGCGATATACTCCGCCACCTTGTCGCTGGAGTCCAGCACCGAGGTGAGCAGGGCGGCCATGTACTCCTTGGGGTGGTGGCACTTGAACCAGGCCGTCTGATAGGCCACCACGGCGTAGCACACCGCGTGGGCCTTGTTGAAGGCGTAGTTGGCAAAGTCGTAGATCTCGTCGTAGATGCTCTGGGCCACCGCCTCGGGGATGCCGTTGGCGGCGCAGCCGGCGATGCTCCGCGCCGGGTCCCCGTGGAGGAAGGTCTCCCGCTCCCGCTCAATGTCCTTCACCTTTTTCTTGGACATGGCCCGGCGCACCATGTCCGCCTGGCCCAGGGAGTAGCCGCCCAGCTGCTGGAAGATCTGGATCACCTGCTCCTGATACACGATGCAGCCGTAGGTGTTGGACAGGATGGGCACCAGAGCGGGGTGCTTGTAGGTGACCTTCTCCGGGTTGTGCTTGCAGGCGATGAACCGGGGGATGGACTCCATGGGGCCCGGACGGTAAAGCGCGATGATGGCGGTGATATCCTCGATGCTCTGGGGCTTCAGGCCGATGCACACCCCGGTCATGCCGGCGGACTCCATCTGGAACACGCCGGAAGTACGCCCCTCAGAGAGCATCTGGAAGGTGGCCGGGTCATCCTCCGGGATCTGGCTGGTGTGGAAGTCCGGGTGGCTGCGCCGGACCAGCCGGGCCGCGTCGTCCAGCACCGTCAGGTTCCGCAGGCCCAGGAAGTCCATCTTCAGCAGGCCCAGCTCCTCCAGGGTGGTCATGATGTACTGCGTGACTACCAGGTCGTCGTTTTTGGCCAGGGGGACATAATCGCTCACCGGCCGGCTGGTGATGACCACCCCGGCGGCGTGTGTGGAGGTGTTCCGGGGCATGCCCTCGATGGCCCTGGCGGTGTCGATGAGCTTTTTCACCTGAGGGCTGCCGTCGTAAGACTCCTTGAGCTGCTTGGACAGCTTCAGGGCGTCCTCCAGGGTGATATGCAGGGCCCCCGGCCCGCTGGGGATCTGCTTGGCGATCACATCCACGTCGGCGTAGGGCATGTTCAGCACCCGGCCCACGTCCCGCACCGCCGCCCGGGCGGCCATGGTGCCGAAGGTGACGATCTGGGCCACGTGGTCCGCCCCGTACTTTTGGGCCACGTAGTCGATGACCTCCTGCCGGCGGCGGATGCAGAAGTCGATATCGATATCGGGCATGGTGACCCGCTCCGGGTTCAGGAAGCGCTCGAAGTACAGGCTGTACTTCACGGGGTCCAGGTCGGTGATGTTCAGGCAGTACGACACCATGGACCCCGCCGCCGAGCCCCGCCCCGGCCCCACGGGGATGCCGTGGCCCTTGGCGTAGGCGATGAAGTCGGAGACGATGAGGAAGTAGTCCACAAAGCCCATCTTGCGGATCATGTCCATCTCATAGCGCAGCTTGTCCAGATACTCCTGGGGCTGGGAGGGATAGCGCCAGCGGAAGCCGTCCATGCACAGCTTCTCGAAGTAGGCGTCCCCATCGGTCCACCCCTCGGGCAGCTGGAAGTGGGGCAGGTGGTACTTGCCGAACTCGAACTCCACGTTGCACAGCTGGGCAATCTTCACGGTGTTCTCCAGGGCCTCCGGGTAATTGGGAAAGAGGGCGGCCATCTCCGCCTCGGTCTTCACGTAGAACTCCTCGGTCTCGAACTTCATCCGGTTTGGGTCATCCACCGTCTTGCCCATCTGGATGCACATGAGGATGTCCTGCATCTCCGCGTCCTCTTTCCGCAGATAGTGGGCGTCGTTGGTGGCCACCAGGGGGATGCCCGTCTCCTCGTGCAGCCGAATCAGCCCCCCGTTCACCTGGCGCTGGACCGGGATGCCGTGGTCCTGGAGCTCCAGATAGTAGCCATCCGCGCCGAACAGTTCCCGCATCTCCAGGGCAACCTCTTTGGCCTTGTCATAGTCCCCTGCAGCCAGCAGCTTGGGCACCTCGCCCCCCAGGCAGGCGGAGCAGGCGATCAGGCCGCCGCAGTGCTCCCGCAGCAGGTCCAGGTCGATGCGGGGCTTGATGTAAAAGCCCTCCAAGAACGCCTGAGAGACCATGTAGGAGAGATTGCGGTAGCCCTCCTCATTCCGGCACAGCAGGACCAGGTGGTGGAAGGAGGAGTCGAACTCGTGGACCTTCTGGAACCGGGTCCGGCCCCTTGGGGCCACATAGACCTCACAGCCGATGATGGGCTTGATGCCCGCCTCCTTGCAGGCCTTGTAGAAATCCACCACCCCGTACATGACCCCGTGGTCTGTGATAGCCACCGCGTCCTGTCCGATCTCCCGGACCCGCTCCACCAGCTTCTTGATGCGGCAGGCGCCATCCAGAAGGGAGAATTCCGTATGCAGATGTAAGTGGACAAAGGCCATAAGCCCCTCCTTCTTCTCCGGAAAAGACGCAAACAAATTTGGAGCAGGACCTCTTGCTGCCTCTTTTCTCTGTCGGTCAGGTCTGTTCTTCTCAAATCCTATACAGCAGGGCGGCCCCACGGAGACGCCGGTCGGGGCCGCCCCGCGGCACACATCACAAAGAGTCTCTATTTCCGAAGGACCTTCTCCAGCTGCTTTCCCTTTGCCAGCTCGTCGATCAGCTTGTCCAAATACCGGATCTTCCGCATCAGTGGGTCCTCGATCTCCTCCACCCGGACGCCGCAGACGGTCCCTGTGATCTTCCCGCAGCTGGGGTTCATCCGGGGCGCTTCCCGGAAAAAGGTCCCATAGTCTATGTCCAGGCTGAGCTGCCGCTCCAGGCCCGCCCGGTCGTATCCGGTCAGCCAGCAGATGACCTCATCCACCTCCTGCCGGGTGCGGCCCTTCCGCTCCGCTTTGGCCGTCAGCAGTGGATATATCTTCGACAGCTTCATGGCGAATACTTTTTCCTGTTCCATATCATCCCTCCGCCGCCTTTTTCAAGGGTCTCCCCTGCCAGATGGCATATCGTCCAAAGGCCTCCATTTATTCCCCGCGGCTCCTCCGCTTTGCTATCATGCCCGCTGTGATCTGACACAGCCGGGTAAACAGGTATCCCAGGGCCGCGCCGATAAAGTTCAGGATGGAGTCGTCCACATCTGCCGCGCCGGTGGCGGTCACCCACTGGATGTACTCCACGCCGCAGGACACCAGCGCGGCCAGGGGCAGAAAGGTCCAGAAGTGGCGCATAGGCCGGAACATCACCGGCATCAGCACCCCCAGCGGCACCAAAATCACCACATTGCCCAGCAGATTGGTCACGCTGACAAAGCTGCCCGTCCGCCGGTAGTAGATGATATAGTTTCGGATGGTGTGGAAGGGCTCCAGATTCACAGCCCCGCCATAGCCCCGGTCCAGGTGGAACAGCCCGCCGAAAAACAGCAGCACCGACAGGATGCACAGGTAGTAGAGCAGCAGGACCCACAGGGCCCCCGTGCGGTAACGCCGCCGCTGCTCTCCCCGCAGCTTCCTCAGACGCAGCAGCACCCCGGTCCCTGCCAGCAGCACGGTCAGGATGGGGATCGCCATCTGCACCGGGAGCGAGAGCCTGTCCCCCAGGATCAGCCAGAACAGGTTGACGGCTCCGGCGGTCAGATAACAAATCAAGGTCATAGATCTCTCCCGTGGTATCAGATAGTTTTGCCGGGCCCCGCCCCCTCGCCCCGGGCCTGCCCCAGCTCCACCAGCTTACGCAGCCGATGGTTCAGGGCCGACTTGGTCGCCGGCGGGTCACACAGGGCCGCCAGCTCCGCCAGAGTATCCTCCGGGTGCTCCAGACGCAGTCGGGCCGTCTCCCGCAGCTTGTCCGGCAGGCCCTCCAGCTGCCCGGACTGCTCCAGGCTCCGGATCGCCTCCAGCTGGACCTGGGCCGCCTCCACCGCCTTGTCCAGGTTGGCCGCGTCACAGTTCACCCGCCGGTTCACGCTGCCCCGCAGGTTCTTCTCCAGCTTGGCGTTCATGATCTCCATGGCGGCCAGGGGCGCGCCGATGGCGGTAAGGAAGTCCTCGATGCGCTCACTCTGCTTGAAATAGGCGATATAGTTGGCCTTCCGGGTGGCCTCCTTGGGCTGGAAGCCCGCCTCCCGCATCAGGGCGGGCACCTCCCGGCTCACGTTGTAGTGGGAGGTGGACAGCTCCAGGTGATAGGCCTTCCGGGGGTCGGTGACCGACCCCCCCGCCAGGAACGCCCCCCGGAGGAAGGCAGCCCGGCAGCAGGGCTCCTCCAGCACGGCGAAGTTCACGTGGTTTGCCAGACTGCCCGCATCCATCCCGAAGGTCCCGCTCACCGCTGCCAGCTTGGCAGGGTCCGTGATGCCGAAGCTGTACTTCCCCTCCCCATCAGGCAGACGGTCGAAGGAGAGGCGGAACGCCTTGCGGAACAGGATAGGGAGCCGCTGGGCAAATGCCTCGTTCTCCGTGATGATGCGGATCTCCCGCCCAGAAAAGGTGTTGCAGTAAAGCAGAACGCCGTATGCCTCCGCCTGGGTGCAGCATTTCCGGTTCAGCGCCGTCCGGCACAGCTCCCCCTTGGTCTCTCCTGCAAAGGACATGGTCTCACTCCTCAATGATGTACCGCTGTTCGCCCCGGAAGATGCGCACCGCCCGCCGGCGGTACACGTCCAGCACCGCCGCCGCCAGCCGGTCCGGGTCGTGGCGGGCATAGTCGCCCCCCTCCGAGGCCACCGGATACTCCTCCAGCTCCAGCCCCATGGCCCGGATGCGCTCCCGGTCCACCAGGATGGGGGCGGCGTCTTCTTCCCGGTACTTCTCCACCAGGCCGGGACGCACCGGCGCCGAGTTGGCCAGGCACAGGTCCACCAGCCCCGGCGCCCCGTGGGACAGCAGGGCGTCCACATGGTCGGCGGCGGTGTACCCCTCTGTCTCCCCCTCCTGGGTCATGATGTTGCACACATAGATCTTCAGCGCCTCGGAGCGGCAGATGGCCTCCACCACCCCCTCCACCAGCAGGTTGGGGATGACGCTGGTGTACAGGCTGCCCGGTCCCATCAGGATCAGGTCCGCCTCCCGAATGGCCTGGAGGGCGGCCGGGAGGGCGGCGGGCCGCTCCGGGAGCAGTGCCACATGGGCGATGCGGCAGTCCTGCTCTTTTTTAAAGGAACTGATCTTGGACTCCCCCACCACCCGGGCCCCGTTCTCAAAGACAGCCTCCAGCTGTACATCGGCGCTGGTCACAGGGATCACCCGGCCGGTGATGGCCAGCACCTGGCTCATCTGAGAGACCGCCTCCTCAAAGGAGCCGGTCACCCCGTTCAGGGCGGCCAGGATCAGGTTGCCGAAGGACTGCCCGGCCAGCGCCCCCTCAGTGAACCGGTAGGTGAGCAGCCGCTGCATGATAGGCTCCACATTGGCCAGGGACTCCATGCAGTGGCGGATGTCCCCCGGAGGGGGCATCCCCATGTCCCGGCGGAGCATCCCGGAGCCGCCTCCGTCATCCGCCACCGTCACCACCGCGGTGAGGTTCCGGGTATAGTTTTTCAGCCCCCGCAGCATGGTGGACAGGCCGGTGCCGCCGCCGATGGCGACGATGCGCGGCCCGCGCTCCCACTGCTGGCTGTTGGGAATGGGTTCCAGCATGGCATTTTCCTCCTCTTGCCGGTCAGATCCGGCCCAGGTCCCGGTGGACCTCCCCCACGGGATAGCCCTCCTGCCGGACGGCCTCCGCCAAGGCGTGGGCCACCGCCACCGAGCGGTGACGCCCCCCGGTGCAGCCCACCGCGATGGTCAGCGAGGTCTTGCCCTCCTCCACATACCGCGGCAGCAGATAGGCGACAAAGTCCATCAGGCGGCGGAGAAACTCCTGGCTCTGAGGGGCAGACAGGGCATAGTCCCGCACCCCGTCATCCAGTCCGGTGCGGGGCCGCAGCTCCGCCACATAGTAGGGGTTTGGCAGAAAGCGCACATCAAAGACCAGGTCAGCCTCCATCGGGATGCCGTGCTTGAAGCCGAAGGAGGTCACCCGCACCTCCATGGACCGCTCCGCCGGCCCCCGGGCAAACAGCTGCAGCAGCTTCGCCCGCAGCCCCCGGGCGGTGAGACCGGAGGTGTCGATGATGTGGGCCGCCCGCTCCCGCAGCGGGGACAGCATCCGCCGCTCCAGGGCGATGGCCTCCTCCAGCGAGTCGCACTCATCCGCCAGAGGATGACTGCGCCGGGTCTCCTTATACCGCTGGATGATGACCTCATCCGTAGCCTCCATAAACAGGATGCTGTACGCGCACTGCATGGCCCGCAGCCCGTCCAGAGCCTGGAACAGGCTGTCGAACCTGGTGCCGCCCCGGATGTCGGTGACCAGCACCACCCGGTCATACTCGCCGTTTCCCGCCATCCCCAGCTCGGCAAACTTAGGGATCAAGGGGGCGGGCAGGTTATCCACACAGAAAAAGCCCATGTCCTCCATGATGGAGGCGGCGCGGCTCTTTCCCGCGCCGGACAGGCCGGATATGATGACAAATTCCATTGGAACCACCTCGTCTGCCGCCCGCGGTGCGCCGGACGGCTTTTCTCTCTCTTGTTCTGCACACCGCAGGACTCACCCCAGAAGCCGCACTTCCCGCTCCAGGGTCACGCCGGTCTCCCGCAGGACCCGCTCCCGCACCTGGTCCACCAGGGCCAGCACATCGGCGCAGGTGGCCCCGCCTCGGTTGATGACAAAGCCCGCGTGCTTCTCCGACACCTGGGCCCCGCCCACGGTCAGTCCCTTCAGGCCGCACTGGTCGATGAGGGCGGCGGCAAAGTGGCCCTCCGGGCGCTTGAACATGGAGCCCGCGCTGGGATACTCCAACGGCTGCTTCTCGCCGCGGCGGCGGGCCAGCTCCTGGATCTTCTCCCGGATCTCCTCCGGGTCCCCCTGGGGCAGAGAGAACTCCGCCTTCAGAATGAGCCAGTCGGGATGCCGGGCAAAGATGCTGCTGCGGTAGCCAAACTCACACCCGGCGGCGGGGATGGTATGCTCCTCCCCCTCCCTGTCCAGATAGGTCACGGCGGTGACTGTCTGGGACAGCTCGCCCCCATAGGCCCCGGCGTTCATCATCACGCCGCCCCCCAGGGTGCCCGGGATCCCGTGGGCAAACTCCAGCCCGGCCAGCCCCCGGCCCAGGGCCGCATTGGCCAGGCGGGCCAGGGAGATACCGCTCTCCGCCCACAGGCGGCGGTTCACTTCCCGGGTCTGATCCAGGCCGCACAGCTTCACCACAAAGCCCCGGTACCCCTCGTCCGGCACCAGCAGATTGGAGCCGTTGCCCAGAAAGAAGGGCCGGATGTCCAGCTCCCGGGCCGCCCTCACCGCCGCCTTTGCCTCCCCCGCCGTCCGGGGCAGTGCCATCAGAGCGGCCGGGCCGCCGATCCGGAAGGTGGTATGCCGGGACATGGGCTCCTCATTCCGCACTTCCAGTGTACCGCACCGCTGGGCCAGCAGGGCGGCCAATGCTTCAAATCGATCCATATTTCCTCCTGATCCTCAGGTCAAATTCTAGGTATCATGTTATTATAGCAAATTCCTGAAAAAAATAGAATAGGGGAAACAGAAAATGTCCGCG
>OOAG01001222.1_pt1 | contig 19548 bp, 19 predicted proteins | sample 1671461 | NCBI WGS metagenome assembly OOAG01 (sample SAMN06348159, study PRJEB24527) | human gut metagenome | biome: human gut; feature: ankylosing spondylitis patient; material: feces | host: Homo sapiens | place: China | collected 2015-10 | reverse complement strand
TTCGTCAGCCTGTTTCTGGAGGCGCTGGCCGACGGCGCCGTCACCTGCGGCCTGCCCCGTGACAAGGCCCGGCGCTATGCCGCCCAGATGGTGCTGGGTACGGCGCAGCTGGCTCTCCAGTCCGACCAGCACACCGCCGCCATGAAGGACGCCGTCTGCTCCCCCGGCGGCACCACCATCGCCGGAGTCCGGGCGCTGGAGCGGGGCGGACAGCCGGTGTTCGCGGACGGCGGGGCGGCTCTGGCGGGGCTGAGCGCCCGGGAGATCGGGGCGCTGGCGGGCCGGTGGGCCGCCTTTGACCGGGCGGAAAACCCCTCCCCCGAGGACGGGGAGGAGCGGCTGGAAGGGTTAAAAAAAGCCTGGAGCACGCGCCCTATGAGCGCCTTCGCTGGCGCGTGCTCCAACGCTTTGGCGCGCTTCCGACGGAGGAGCGGGCCAAACAGATGAAGGCGCGGGACTATCTCTGGTGCGCCCTCCACCTGGCGCTGGACCGGGAGGAGGAGCTGGCGCGGCTGTGTCCCGCCTGCCGAAGCGAGGCGGCGGAGGAGCGGTGCCCGGCCTGCGGCGCGCTCCGGACAGAGACGGCGGCGGGGCAGAACGCGGCCTTTGACGAGGCGCGGTTTGAACGGCTGAAACGGGGGGAGAGCGGTTGACGGACTATATCGCGGTATTGCTGGCACAGCAGGAGGAGCAGGAACAGGGCGAGGCCCCGGAGCTGGAGACCGGCCCCCTGACGGTATGGCTGGAGGAGAATACGCGGCCCGCAGAGGCCGCGGCAGCGCGGCGCGGAGTGGAGCAGGACGAGGCCGGCGCGTGTGCCGGACCGGGTGCGGTGATAGGGAACCGATATGTGCCGGAGGCCCCGGTCGGGGACTCCAGCGGACAGCCATCGGACCGGGGAGCGAAGCAGTGGGCAGACGGCCTCCAGACCGCCGGTACGTTGGAGACGGCGGGAAAAATGGGGGAGCGGACGGCTCAACCGGCCCGGCCGGAGCACACCGCAGAATACCGGAGCGGGTCAGGGGTGGCCTGGCTCGACGGTCTGGTGCGCAGGAGCATGGAGCGGGAGTGGAGCGGCGGAACGGAGAGGCGGGTGGTGACGGTGGAGCAGTACGGCGGAGCGGTGGGCGCTCCGGCGGAGGCCGAGGCGCTGGACCGGCTGTTTCGCCGGGACGCCCGGCGGTATGATGGGGGGTTCCGGCTGCTGTGAGATTGGCTTCCATGCGGTACAAGGACTATGTATGGCCCCACAACCCGCGGGTTTACACCATTGAATATAAGCGGACTATGGGGGCGCGAAAGGTGCCCTTCGGGCGCTACCACCTCCAGGATCTGGGCCCCGCCCAGCGGGTCATGCGGGGCGAGGGGGAATTCGTGGGCGAAGGGGCCTACGGGGAGTTTAAGAAGCTGGCTACCGTATTCTACGCCGGGGGACCGGGGCTGCTGGTTCACCCGGTTTGGCAGACCTCCAACGCCTACTTTGTGGAGCTCTCACTCCGGCAGGAGCCCAGGGCGGACTATGTGGGGTATTCCTTTGCTTTCTGGGAGGGATACGACGGACACAGCACCGGCGTACAGGTGACCGGGGGCGGAGGAGAACCGGAGACAGGCCCGGCCGCCGGTACGGCGGGGGAGCGGCGGCACACGGTGCGCCAGGGGGAGACCCTGTGGGGGATCGCCCGGGATTACGGACTCAGCCTGACCGAGCTCATCGCCCTCAATCCCCAGATTAAAAATCCAAACCTGATTCTGGCAGGGGAGGAGGTGCGCCTGGCGTGATGCGGGGAGAACTGCTGTGCTGGGATGGGCGGCGCATCCGCCTGCCCGACGCGGTGGAGTGGCGGTTTCAATACGGCTGCGGCACGCCCTGCGACAGCTTTCAGCTCACCTGCCTGTGGGAGCCGGACAGCGGGAACGACCTGACCGAGGCGGTGAGCTTTACGGCGGAGGAGAACGGGGAACGGCTCTTCACCGGCGTGGTGGACGAGTGCGAGCGGGGCTGGGACACCGCGGGGGGCACCCTTACCGTGGCGGGCCGGGGAATGGCCGCCCGCCTGCTGGACAACGAGGCGCTGGGGGCAGACTACCAGGTGGCCACTGTTGAGGATATCCTGCGGGACCACGTGGCCCCCTACGGCATTGAGATCGTGCGGGGGGCGGAGCTGCCGCCGGTGCCGGGCTTCTCGGTGGACGCGGGGAGCAGCGAGTGGCAGGTGGTCTATGAATTCTGCCGCTATTACGGGGGAATTGCCCCCCGGTTTGACCGGCTGGGGCGGCTGGTACTGGCCCCCTGGGAGGAGGGGCGGCGGCTGGTGCTGGGGGCGGACGCGGCGGTGACGAGCTTCCGCCTGCGGGAGCAGCGCTACGGGGTGCTCTCCGAGGTGCTGGTGCGGGACCGCACCACAGAGGAGGTTCAGCGGGTGGCGGACGAGGACTTCCTGCGCCGGGGCGGCCGGTGCCGCCGTGTGCTCACCATGCCGGGAAAGAGCAGCTATCAGGCCATGCGCTATTCCGGGGCCTATCAACTGGCCCGCGCCCGGGAAGAGCTGCGGCAGGCAGAGTTGGAGCTGCCGGAGGCCTTTGCCGCGTGGCCGGGGGAGCTGGTGGAGCTCAACCTGGCCAAGGGGACGGGACGGGGCCTCTGGCGGGTACGGGAGAGCGTATGCGGCCTGACGGCGGCGGGAACCTACACCCGGCTGACGCTGGGGGAGCCATAGCGGAGGAGTGGTTTTATGTGGATTTCGGAGCAGGGGCGGAGAAGGGCAGAGCCGGACGGAACAGCACTGGTGGGCCGGGTCACCTTGCCCGGCGACCCGGCCGGGGTGTATCTGGCTGGAGAGCGGCGGGAGCTGCCCGTGTTTGGCCCGGGCGGCTATGTGTGGCGGCCGGAGGAGGGCGAGCAGGTGCTGGTGCTCAAGACCGGTCAGGCGGGAGAGGCCCCCTGTGTGGCCGGCCAGGCCTGCGGGCAGGACTGGAACCTGGCGGCGGGCGAGGTGCTCATCTACAGCGGTTCGGCCTCCATTCGCATCGGCGGCGGGGGTATCCGGCTGACCGGAGATGTGCTGGTCAACGGCAAGCCGGTGCTTACAGGGGAGGGCTGAGCGTGGAACTAATGGTGCGGAACGGCGACTACGTCAACGACGGCGCGGGTGGCTTCCTGCGGGCGGAAGGGACGGACGAGCTGCTGCAGCGGGTGTTGTGGAAGCTGTCCATCCCGCGGGGGAGCTTTCCGCTGCTGCCTGCGCTGGGCAGTGAGCTCCACCGGCTCGGCCGGGCCAAGCCCGCTGAGCGGGCCGGACTGGCCCGGCAGTATGTGGCCCAGGCACTTTCCGATGAGGCGGAGCTGTCGGTGGCCGGGGTGGAGCTGTCGGCCGGGGGAGAACTGACGGTCGAGCTGGACTGGCGGGGCGAGGCGCTCCGCCTGATACTTGGGACGGGAGGCGTATGACGGGATGACGGTGGAGGAGCTCTACGGGCAGATGGTGGACACCTTTCAGCGGGAGACGGGGCTGGCGCTGGCCGGGGACGGAGACATGGCGGTGCGGCTTTACGCCGTGGCGGCCCAGCTCTACGCCCTGTATGTGCAGGCCGACTGGGTGGGGCGGCAGTGCTTCCCCCAGACGGCCCAGGGGGACTACCTGGATAAGCATGCTCAACTGCGGGGGCTGGAGCGCCGGGCGGCCACAGCGGCGGTCGGGGTGCTCTCCTTCGAGACAGACCATCCGCCGGAGGCCGATCTGAGCATCCCGGAGGGGACGGTATGCATGACAGCGGCCCAGGTGCGCTTTGAGACCACCGAGGCGGGCGTTTTAAAGGCGGGGCAGACCTCCGCCCAGGTGCGGGCCAGAGCGGTGGAGCCGGGCGCGGCGGGAAATGCGGCGGCCGGGACGGTGCGTGCCATGGCGGTGGCGCCGGTGGGGGTGAGCCGGTGCACCAATCCTGAGGCCTTTTCCGGAGGACTGGATGCCGAGGGGGACGAGAGCCTGCGGGAGCGGGTGCTGGAGACCTTTCGGCGGATGCCCAACGGGGCCAACGCCGCCTTTTACCAGCAGGAGGCCCTCTCCCTTCCGGAGGTGGCGGCGGCTACCGTGGTGGCGCGGCCCCGGGGCGTGGGGACGGTGGACGTGTTTCTTGCCACGGCGGCGGGGCTGCCCGACAGCGGGCTGCTGGAACAGGTGGCGGCCCATCTGGAGGAACGCCGCGAAATCGCCGTGGATGTTCAGGTGAAGGCGCCGGAGGTAAGGACGGTGGATGTGTCAGTTCAGGTGGCGGCCCGGCCGGGGGCGGACTTTAACACCGTCCGGCAGGCGGTGGAGTCCGCCGTGCGGGGCTGGTTTGACGGGCGGCTCTTGGGGCAGAGTGTCCTGCGGGCCCAGCTGGGGGCGCTGATCTTCGGGGTGGAGGGCGTGGAGAACTACGCCCTCACCGCCCCGGCGGCCGATGTGGCGGCAGCGGTGGACGAGCTGCCACAACTGGGCACACTGACGGTAGCGGCACTGGAGGGGACGGCATGAGCTACGGGGCATACCTCAGGGAGCTGCTCCGGCCCCTGCGTATCTATGGGCTGGAGGGCACCGCCAATGGCGGTGAGCTGGAGGCCCAGGGGAAGGCGCTGGATGGGGTGGAGGCCGCCATGGAGGAGGTACAGCGGGAGATGCTGATCTGCACCGCAGAGGGACGGGGGCTGGAGGCCGTCGAGGCACTGCTGGCCCGAAAGCCGGTAGCTGCCAGTCTGGAGCGGCGGCGGGCGGCGCTGGCCGCCCTGCTGCGCATCGGCGGGGACAGCTTTACCTTGACGGCGATCAACGATAATCTAAAAGGCTGCGGTCTCAACGCCGTGGCCAGCGAGACGGAAACGCCCGGCGTTGTGGAGGTGCGGTTCCCCGATGTACCAGGCATCCCGGACGGGTTTGAATCAATGAGGGCCATCCTGGAGGATATTCTGCCCTGCCATCTGGACATACGGTATGTCTACTGGTACATCACCTGGGCCCTCATGGAGGAACGCTTTGCCACCTGGGGAGACATTGAGAAGCTGGGGCCCACCTGGGAGGAGCTGGAGAAGATGGTGCGGGACTAGCCTGCCTGTCGCGTAAAAATGCCTGGAACCATGCGGTTCCAGGCATTTTTTGCTTGAAAGGGGGCTCACCAGTGCTCCAGAAGATAGGGAACAGCCGGGACAGGGCGATCAAAAAAACGGGCGAGGGCCTGCTCCAGCTCCTCCGGGGAGAGGGTGCCCTGGGGCTCCGGCCTGCCGTCCGCGCCCCACGCCAGCAGGCCGATGCCGGCGGCCCAGTAGAGGGAGTCGTCCGCCCAGGGAGAGATCCCCTCAAAGTCGTTACAGGCGGCCACTCCGCTGGGCAGAAAGGTGTCCCGCCCCAGGTGGACGGCGTAGCGGCGGAGCAGGACGGCGGCCTCCTCGCGGGTGATGGGGCGGTCAGGGACAAAAAGTGTGCCGCCGGTGCCCCGCACGATCCCAAGATCATAGGCCCAGGCTACAGCCGTGGCACCGGGGGAGTTGGGATTCACATCGGAGAAAGGGCCGTTGGCATCGTAGGGGACAGCACCCGAGCAGGTCCATAGGGCGGCCACAAACTGGGCACGGGTGACCGGGGACTGGGCCGCTGCCGCCGCAGGGAGCAGCAGGGTGAGGAGCAGGAGTGCAGGAATGAGCTGTCTCATGGCATATCCTCCTTTGGGTATAGCATACCATATACTGGAAGAATATGCCGTCGAAGGAAGGGGCTAGTCGCAGAAGGCCACAAGTTCGCCGTCGGTGTCGTAGCCCCGACAGGAGAGCAGGAGGATAGAGCTGCGGGAGGCAGCCCCGGGGGAATAAAACCGTATGGACAGGGAGGGGCCGGACCACACTCCGTCCCCGGCGGGGGAGAGCCAGGCGGTGACGCCCCGCTCCGCCAGGGCGGCGGCGGGGGCGTCCCGCTCCTCATCTCCCACCCAGACTGCCGTTACCTCCACCTGCGCCACCCGGGGATCGTCGGACACGGCCACGGGTGTAAACTCAGACCAGGTCTCGCTGTCGAGGGAGCCCTCTTGAAACACGTCGTAGTAGTCCAGTCCGGCGGGGAAAGCCCAGATCGCCTCCCCCCAGCGGGATGGGGTGATGTCCATTATGGCCTCTGACCGCCACAGTAGACCAGCGGTTCGCTCCAACTCCATGAGGGTAAAGGAGTCCCCGGCCCGGCGTACCGCCCAGGCGTCTGCTTTGCCGAACCACACGCCGTTCTCGTAGCGAAGGGGGCCGGAGGCGGAGGTGGTACCGTGGGGGAGGAACCGGGCGGTCTCCGCCTGGCGGCAGGCCAACCCCTGGGTGGGCATGGGCCGCCCCATGGAGAGCCATAGCACCCACAGCCCGCCCAGTAGTACCAGGGCGCTGAGGGCCAGACAGAGGCGTGGAAAGATGTAAAAGCGGAATCGGCTCACAGCGGCGGCACCTCCTCGGCCAGGGCGGCGGTGAAGGAGATCTCCTCACCCGCCGCGGAGACAGTAATGGTGAACACCCGGGCCCCGGGGGTGGGGTCAGCGATGTACAGCCAGCCGGAGGCACCCAGCAGATAGTCCTCCCCGGAGCGGAGGGAGCAGGGGCCGGAGCCGCCGGCGTCGTCGGTGTATGAGGCATCCGCCTCATACACCAGGGGCACGGGCAGCCAGGGGCGGCGGGCCGTGACAGTGAGAGGAACCTGAAGCTGGTACTCCTCTTTCACACCGCTGCTGAGCTCCCAGCGGACATGAACCAGTCCGGCCCGGCCAGCGGAGGCAAAGGTATACGCCCCCAGCACACCGCCACCGGCAGCGGCGCCCTTCAGTACCAGGGAGTCCCCCGTGTCATAGGACAGTTCCGGCGGCTGGGGAACCACCCCGGCCAGGGCGAAGAGGCCGCTGTCCCGATTGAGTCCCAAAAGAATACCCAGAAACAGGGCCAGCAGTCCGACGGCCAGAAAGAGGCGAGATACCCGAGGGAGCGTGGGGGGATGGGTTTGATCCAGCGCGTGACCTAGGGCGTAGGGATTGCCCATGGCGGTCACGGCCTGGGCGGCAGCCTCCTCGGGAGACAGGCCCCGCGCCTCCAGAGCAGCAGCGTGATCCTCCAGATGGGCGGTCAGCTCGGCAGAGACCGGCCCCCGTGCCGCCTTCCAGCGGAGCATCTGACACACTTTCTGACAGAAGTCCTCAAATTGGAGATTTGCCATGGAATCACCTCATTCCATTGGGGAGAAGTCATAGTTCGCCCAAAGGCTTGGCACGGGGGACTCATACACCAGATTTCCGGCCGTATCATAACCCCGGAGACGGATGGATTGAAAGGGATCGTCCACCGGCACCCAGGCCGAACCGTCACAGGGAAAGAGAAAGCAGTGTTCCACCGCCTCCCGCCGGAGGGTACGCAGCTGCTGCGGGGACGAGCTGGTTTCTGAGAAGCCCGCCACGTAGTCCAGCTCCATGGTCACAATCTGCGGATCGCTGGAGAGCACACAGAGGAAGCTGTGAGCCATCCCGGCGTCCTCGAACAGAAGGGTTATGGGGAGCGCGTCGTCCGGCTGAACTGCGTTGAACCGGACGGGCTCCCAGAAGGGCCCCGCCCGCCGCAGGGTTCCCACGGCGTACCAGCCGTCCCGCCGGAGGACGGCATAGGCGGTATCACGGTCTTCCGGGGGAGACGACCAGGCGACAACGCGGCCGCCCTCAAAAAAGTTTGCCTTTTGAAGCGCCCAGAGGGCCTGACTCCGGGTGAAGCAGGGGAAGCCCCAGGCCAAAAGCAACACCAGCGGGCACAGCAGCAGGAGGCAAACGTCCCGCAGGATGCGCTTTTTCCGCAGGGCGGGGGTGGGCAGGTTAGCCATGGGCTTTCTCCTCTCTCAGCGGAATGGTGAGGCGCGCTTCGACGGCGCCGAAGGGGTCGAGCAACAGGGTAATGGTCTCCGCCTTCGGATCGACCTGGCAGATAGAGAGCTCATAGTAGCGCACAGGGAGGGGGGAGGCGCCCGGAAGCGGCCCTCCGTGCAGGTAACGCCCGGTGAGAAACGGGCGGTTCTGGAACTGCGGATATTCGTTGCCCCGGTCATCCTCCGCGCGGAGCAGCGCCCCGGCGTTGGGGGGCGGAAGCCAGGGGTTGCGCCAGGAGACCCGGAGCAGACAGTCCAGCCGGAGGCCGGTATGGGTGTCCAGCAGAATCGCGCGCTCCACGGAGAAGCGGTAGTCCGCCCCCTGGTACACCGCCTGGGGATCCAGCTCTCCCGCCACCTGGGGAAAGCTCCTGTGCGTCTGAAGCCACTCCGCCTCCGCCTGGGAGGGGAGGCGGAGGGAGGAGGTGCTGTGCAGCAGAGAATAAGCTGCCGTCAGGATGGACAAAAGCAGGAGCGTCCAGACCGCCGCCCGGAACCAGATCTGGAACCACCCCAGGAAGGGGCTGTGGCTCTTGTCCAGCTCTTTTCCGATTTCCTCCGGATCGCCCATGGCGTCCACGGCCTGCTGGACGGCTACGTCGGAGGGAAAGCCCCGCGCCTCCAGGGCGGCGGCGTGATCCTCCAGATGGGCGGTGAGCTCCGCCGTGATGGCGGCGTGATCGGGGGAGAAGCGGACGTGCGCGCACACCCTGGAGCAGAAGCGGTCGACATGGTCGCGGTTCACGGAGTCACCACCTTCAAATGGGAGTCGAGGATCGGGTATTCCAACCAGCGGGCGGGATAGGGAGACTCGTAGAGCAGCTTTCCGTCCGCGTCATAGTACCGGACGCGGAAAACGGTGGAAGGCGTCTCATAAAAGAGGCGGGAATAGGCGTCCTCCAGAGAGAAGTAAAAGCACGAATCCTCCAGCGGCTCCTGACGGGCCATCTCCACGTGAACGTAAACTACGGTGTCGATGATGGCGGATTTCACCAGATAGTCCAGTTCCACCGCGGCGATGTCCGGGTCGCTGGATACCACTACCAGCTCCGGACTGGTGCCGCCGAACGTGGGGGAAGCCAGAATGGCCAGGGGGGCCTCGCCGTCCGGACAGGCCGCAGTCAGCGCGCCGGGGCGCCAGAACAGGCCGTCCCCCTCCACACTGCACCAGGCGAACCAGTCCCCGTCGCGGACGATGTAGTACCGTAACGGGGGCATGCCCTCCTGCTGGGGGCTGAACCGGGCAATGACCTCCCCGGGGCCGAAGGCGTACCGCTCTTGGGTGGCGGCCAGAGCGCCCCGGGCAGTGAGAAAGGGAACGTCCAGCACCAGCAGCAACGCCGCCAGCAGGAGCGGCAGAAGGACGGCGCACACGGCCGTCCGGCGCTTCCGGCGGGCGGGGGTAGTGGGGCGCCTAGCCATAGAGACCGCCTCCTTCCAGAGGGATGGTCAGCCACAGCACATCCTCTCCATAGCGGTCAAAATGGAGGGTGATCTCGGTGGCCGCCGGGTCAATGTTGGATACTCCCATGTCGTAGTAAGTGGCGAAGGGATAGGCGGCGGAATAGTTCCCGGAGGACATGCCCATATACACGCGGAACGCGCCCTGGTCGCTCAAAGCCTGCTGTTCCTCCATGGAATAATAGTGGTTGCCCAGGTCGTCCTCCGCCCAGATCCCCTCCCGGAGTTGGGGCTCCTGCCGCCAGGGGTTGGGGTGGGCGATCCTCAGCAGATAGGACACCTTCTGGCCTCCCTCCCACTGCTCCACCACTGCACGGGGGATGGAGAAGGCGTAGCCCCGCCACGTCCACGTCCCGTCCGGCGCGAAGTCGGCGGTCACATGCTCCCTGTCCGGCGGGCCCCAGCTGCGGAGCCGCTGGATGTCAGCGGCCTGATTGTGTACGCGCTCCGCCTGGGGCAGAGCCAGCACCAGCGCCAAGGCCGCCAGAATACACACCGCCCGCACGAACCAGATCTGGAGCCACCCCAAGAGGGGATTGTGGATGGAGTCCAGCCAGCGGCCCAGCTCTTCCGGATTCCCCATGGCCTCCACCGCCCGGCGCTCCGCCTCCCACAGCGTCATGTCCGGGTGTATCTCCAGAATGGCGTCTTTATGGTCCTCCAAGTGAGCGGTGAGCTCCGCCGTGATGGCCTCGTGGTCCGGCCGGAAGCGGACGTACATGCATACGTGGTCGCAGAACTGGCTGATGGTGCGGTGGGGGGCCGCCGCCGGGGCGCTCATGCCAGGGCCGGACTGGTTCCGGCCAGAATGGCGTTGACGGTATGGGTAAATTCCACCCACTCCTCCTTCTTTTCGTCCAGCAGGCGCAGGCCCTTGCGGGTGATGCGGTAGTATTTCCGCATCCGGCCCGTGGGGGCCTCTTTTTCGTAGGACTTCACCGCTCCGTCCTTCTCCAGTGTGTGGAGGATGGGGTAGAGGGTGCCCTCCTTGAGCGTAAAGGTGTGGTCGCTCCGCGCCTCCAGCTCGGCGATCATCTCATAGCCATATTTGTCCCCGGAGGAGAGCAGGGAGAGTACCAGAAGGGTGGTGGAGCCGGAGAGCAGGTTCTTGTCCGCCTTTTTCATGGGAAGCCTCCTTATACGCAAAATACCTCGGCGATCTAGGTGTATTTTACCTAGATCGCCGAGGTATGTCAAGGGGGGTCAGCGCACTTGATTGCGGAGCGTGCGGCCCTCCACATAGCGCCGCAGGTTGTCCAGGAAAATAGCCTTGATGCGCTCCAGCGTGGCCTCCATGTGGTTATAGCCCCCGGCGGTGTGGGGGGTGAGGAGGAGGCTGGGGGCCTCCCAGAGGGGGTGTCCTGGGGGCAGAGGTTCCGGATCGGTAACGTCCAGTCCCGCGCCCAGCAGGCGGCCGGAGCACAGCACCTCCGCCAGGGCGGTGCAGTCCACGGCGCTCCCACGGCCCGCGTTGAGCAGTACCGCGCCGGGCCTCATAGCCAGCAGCCGGGCCTTGCTCATCAGGCCCGCAGTCTCAGGGGTGTGGGGGAGGGCCAGGGCCACCACATCGGCCTGGGGGAGCAGGCCATCCAGCGCACCCAGACCGTAAATCTCGTCAAAGCCCTCTACCGGGCAGCCCGCGCTCCGGCGCAGCCCAATAACCCGCTGTGCCCCCAGGGCGCGGACCAGCCGGGCAAAGTGGCGGCCGATATCGCCGGCACCGGCCACCAGCACGGTTTTGCCCGCCAGGGAGCCAACGGGTCCAAGATCCGCCCAGATATGGGCCCTCTGCTGGTCCCGGTAGGCGGGCAGGCGCTTATAGATGGCCAGGAGCATGGCCAGCATGTGTTCAGACACGGCTGGGCCGTAGGCTCCCACGGCGGAGGTGAGGCGCACGCCCTCCGGCAGAACGCCGGGGACCAGATAGGGGTCCACCCCCGCGTTCCAGCTCTGCACCCATTTCAGGTTGGGAAAGGTCTTGAGCTGTTCGGGGGGGACATAGCCCAGCAGAATGGTGGTGCGCTCCCGCCACTCCTGGGGGATGCTGCTGGCTCCCCCGCGGTCATTGGTGGGGAGAAAGAGATGCTCAGACTCCGGCGCGGCGGCCTGAAAGGCCGCCTTCTGTGCGCCGGTGAGGGGGAGCAGGTGGAGAATGGTTTCCATGGTTTGGGCCTCCTTGAAAAAGCGGTTGCAGGCGGTGGAAAAGGGGCCGGTCGTCAGACCGGCCCCCTGCGCTTACTTTATGGTGATGAGCAGCTCGCCGGCCTTGACGGAGCCGCCCTCTTTGATCAGCACCTGCTCCACGGTGCCTGCCATGCGGGCCACCACGTTCGTCTCCATCTTCATGGCCTCAATGACGGCCAGCACCTGGTTCTCCTCCACCGCGTCTCCGAGCTTGACGCAGATCTTGGACACCATGCCGGGGATGGAGGCCCCCGCCTGGCTCTTGTCGGAGGGATCGGCCAGCGTAACGTGCTTCACCTGTGCCTCGGCGTTCTTGTCGGGCACCGCCACCTCGCGGCGCATGCCGTTGAGCTCGAAGTGGACGTTGCGGGTGCCGTCCTCGTTGAGATCGCCCAGCCCCAGGTATTTGATGACCAGGGTCTTGCCGTCCTCAATGTTGATCTTGTTGGTCTCGCCCAGGGCCATGCCGTTGAAGAACACATGGCTGCCCATGCGCATGATGTAGCCGTACTCCTGCCGGTGGCGGAAGAACTCCTCCACCACCTTGGGGTAGAGGCACCAGGAGATGATGTTCTGCTCCGACGCGCCGGGGTAGAACTTCTCCACCTCCCGCCGGGCGGCGGCGAAGTCGACGGGCTCCAGCAGCTCACCGGGGCGGCAGGTGATGGGCTCCTCACCCTTGAGCACCACCTTCTGCAAGTCCTCGGGGAAGCCCCAGGCGGGCTGGCCCATCATGCCCTTGAAGTAGCTCACCACGCTGTCGGGGAAGGTGAGGGCCTCTCCGCGCTCCACAATGTTCTCGGGGGTCAGCTCGTTCTGCACCATGAAGATGGCCAGATCACCCACCATCTTGGAGGAGGGCGTCACCTTCACAATGTCGCCCAGCATGTGGTTGACCTTGACATACATCTCCTTGACGTCCTCGAATTGGTGGCCCAGGCCCAGGCTCTCCACCTGGCTCTTGAGGTTGGTGTACTGGCCGCCAGGCATCTCGTAGCGGTAGATATCGGTGGAGGGGTTCTTGATGCCCGCCTCAAACTGGCTGTAGCGCAGGCGCACGTCCGCCCAGTAGTCGGAGAGGGTCTGGAGCTTTTCGGGGGCGAGTCCGGTGTCCCGCTCCTGGCCCTGGAGGGCGGTGACCACCGCGTTCAGGGAGGGCTGGCTGGTGGTGGAGGACATGGAGTCGATGGCGCAGTCCACAATATCCACCCCTGCCTCGGCGGCCATCAGATAGGCGGCCACCTGGTTGCCCGAGGTGTCGTGGGTGTGCAGGTGGATGGGCAGGCCCACCTCGTTTTTCAGGGCAGTGACCAGCTTCTTGGCCGCGTAGGGCTTGAGGAGGCCGGACATGTCCTTGATGCACAGCAGATGGGCGCCCCGCTTCTCCAGCTCCTTGGCCATGTCCACGTAGTATTTGAGGGTATATTTATCCCGCTTGGGGTCGAGAATGTCACCGGTGTAGCACAGGGTGGCCTCGCACAGCTTGCCCTGCTGGAGCACCTCGTCTATGGCTATCTCCATGCCGGGAATCCAGTTCAGGGAGTCGAAGATACGGAATACGTCGATGCCGCTCCGGGCTGACTCCCGGATAAAGGCCCGGATGAGGTTGTCGGGGTAGTTGGTGTAGCCTACGGCGTTGGCCCCCCGCAGGAGCATCTGGAAGGGGATGTTGGGGATCTTCTCCCGCAGCAGGCGCAGCCGCTCCCAGGGGGACTCATGGAGGAAGCGGTAGGCCACGTCGAAGGTGGCGCCGCCCCACATCTCCAGGGAGAAGCAGTCGTTGAGGATCTCTGCCGTGCCCTCGGCGGCCTTGAGCATGTCGCGGGTGCGCACCCGGGTGGAGAGGAGGGACTGGTGGGCGTCCCGCATGGTGGTGTCGGTGATGAGCAGCTTCTTCTGTCCCAGCACCCAGTCCCGCACCGCCTCTGGCCCCTTCTCATCCAAAAGTTGCTTGAGGCCGGTGCACTTGGGCGGGGTGTGCTCGTAGGGCGGGAAGCGGGGAATGTCGAACTGGGCCCGCTCAGCGGAGGGGTTATCCACCTGTATCTGGGCGATGTACTTGAGCAGCTTGGTGGCACGGTCGCGGCCCACGTCGATGTCGAAGAGCTCGGGAGTCTCGTCAATGAACTTGGTGTGGCACGCCCCGGCCCGGAAGGTGGGGTGGGCCAGAATGTTGGTGACGAAGGGGATGTTGGTCTTGACGCCGCGGACATGCTCCTCGCTGATGGCCCGCATGGCCTTGCGGCACACCCCCTCGAAGGTGTTGTCCCAGGAGGTGACCTTGACCAGCAGGGAGTCGTAGTAGGGGGAGATCTCCGCGCCGGTGAAGGCGTTGCCGCCGTCCAGACGGACGCCGAAGCCGCCGCCGGAGCGGTAGGCGGTGATTTTGCCGGTGTCGGGGGCGAAGTTGTTGGCGGGGTCCTCGGTGGTCACCCGGCACTGGAGGGCGTAGCCGTTCATGTGCACCGCGTCCTGGCTGGGGATGCCGATCTCCGGGGTGGACAGGGGGTGGCCCTCGGCAATGAGAATCTGGGCCCGTACCAGGTCTATGCCGGTGACCATCTCGGTGACGGTGTGCTCCACCTGGATGCGGGGGTTCATCTCGATAAAGTAGTGGTTGCCGCTCTTGTCCACCAGGAACTCCACCGTGCCGGCGGAGACGTAGCCCACATGCCTTGCCACCTTGACGGCGTCCTCGTACAGCTTCTGACGGGTGGCCTCCGGTACGGAGAAGGCGGGGGCGAACTCCACCACCTTCTGGTAGCGGCGCTGGAGGGAGCAGTCCCGCTCGAACAGGTGAACCACATTGCCGTGCTTGTCGCCCAGAATCTGCACCTCAATGTGCTTGGGCTCCACCAGGTACTTCTCGATGAAGATGTCCTCGTTGCCGAAGGCCTTCTTGGCCTCGCTCTTCACCAGGTCAAAGGCGGGGATGACCTCCTCCGGCTTGTCACAGCGGCGCATACCCCGGCCACCGCCGCCGCCGGCCGCCTTGAGGATGATGGGGAAGCCGTATTCGACGGCCTTTGCAAGGGCCTCCTCCCCGTCCTTCAGGGGACGGTCGGAACCGGGGATGGTGGGCACGCCGCAGGCGTGGGCAATGGCCTTGGCGGTCAGCTTGTCGCCCATCTGGGCCAGAATGGTGGAGGAGGGGCCGATGAAGGTGATGCCCGCCTCCTCGCAGGCCCGGGCGAAGTCGGCGTTCTCGCTCAAAAAGCCGTAGCCGGGGTGGATGGCGTCCACGTTGCGGCGGCGGGCCAGATCGATGATGGAGGGGATGTCCAGATAGGCCCCCAGGGGGGACTTGTTCTCACCGATGAGATAGGCCTCGTCCGCCTTGGTGCGGAAGAGGGAAAAGGTATCCTCGTTGGAGTACATGGCCACCGTGTGCAGGCCCAGATCGTAGCAGGCCCGGAACACGCGGATGGCGATCTCGCCCCGGTTAGCCACCAGGACCTTGTTAAATTTGCATTCCGCCATGCTGTCCTTCCTTCCTGAATCAAATGAGTCCGATCGCGTCAAACAGACACCGTTCGGCTGCGGCGGCTCTCCGGCCGCCATGACCCCGCCGCCGGGGCGTGCGGGGAAATGCGATGTTAAGACTGATTATAGCAGTAAGGCGGATTTTTTGCAAGCGATTTTGTGTGTGGTTGCAAAACTTGGCGACACGCACAGGAAATTCAACCGGCCGGTTTTGCATTTGGCGGTTTCGCCGTCGGGGGGAAGGGGCCTTGCCACTGTCTGGGAAATATGCTACACTAAGACCTCACAGAGGAGAGGAGGGAGCATCCATGGCGCTGCGGCTTGGCGACGGGGTGGAGCGGCTGCCCGGCATCGGGCCGGCCCGGGCCAGGAGCCTGGAGAAGCTGGGGCTGGCCACGGTGGAGGATCTGCTGCGCTACTTTCCCCGGGACTATGAGGATCGCCGCCGGTTTTCCACCGTGGCGGCGGCCCCGGTGGACACTCCGGTGTGCCTGGAGCTGCTGGTGGCGGAGCCACCCCACCTCTCCCGCATCCGCAAGGGGCTGGAGCTGGTGAAGGCCCGCCTGGTGGACGACACCGGCAGCGTCACCGCCACCTTCTTTAACCAGTCCTATATGAAGGACGCCCTGCGCACCGGCGAGACGTACGTCGTCTACGGCCGGGTGGAGGGCCCGCCGGGGCGGCGTCAGATGACCAACCCGGTGTGTGAGCGGGCGGACAGGGCCCGCTTCACCGGCCGTATCCTGCCCATCTATCCCCTGACCCGGGGGATCTCCAACAACCTGCTGGCGGGGCTGACCCTCCGCTGCGTGGAGGAGTGCGCCGGGCAGATGGAGGAGACGCTTCCCGCCGGACTGCGGCGGGAGCACGCCCTGGCCGCCGCCGAGTTTGCCTGCCGGAACATCCACTTCCCCCGGGACGAGGAGGCCCTGGAGCTGGCCCGGCGGCGGCTGATCTTCGAGGAGCTGTTCTGCCTGGCCTGCGGCATGGCCCTGCTGCGCACCCGGCGCACCTGTGCGGAGGGCGTCCCCTTTTCCACACCGCCGGTGGAGGAATTCCTGGCGCTGCTCCCCTTCTCCCTCACGGCCGCCCAGCGGCGGGCCATGGAGGAGGTGGCGGTCGACACCGCCTCCGGCGCGCCCATGAACCGGCTGGTGCAGGGCGATGTGGGCTCGGGCAAGACCATGGTGGCGGCCTACGGGGCGTGGCTGGCGGCGAAGAACGGCGGCCAGTGCGCCCTGATGGCCCCCACGGAGCTGCTGGCCGAGCAGCACTTCCGCTCCCTGGCCCCGCTGCTGGGGCGGGCAGGGGTGCGGGTGGGCCTGCTCACCGGCTCGGTGAAGGGGAAGGCCCGGAAGGAGCTCTACGCCGCCCTGGCGGCGGGGGAGGTGGATCTGGTGGTCGGCACCCACGCCCTGCTGAGCGAGGGGGTGGTGTTTTCCGACCTGGCCCTGGCCATCACCGACGAGCAGCACCGCTTCGGGGTGGCCCAGCGCGCGGCCCTGGCCGCCAAGGCCGGGCGGACGCCCCACGTGCTGGTCATGTCCGCCACCCCCATCCCCCGCACCCTGGCCCTCATCATCTATGGGGATCTGGAGGTGTCGGTGATCGACGAGCTGCCCCCCGGCCGCACGCCGGTGGAGACCTATGTGGTGGGGGAGGACAAGCGGCAGCGGATGTATCGCTTCGTGCGGAAGCTGGTGGGCCAGGGGCGGCAGGCCTATCTGGTCTGCCCCGCCGTGGAGGAGGGGGAGGAGTCCCCGGGAGAACCCGGCGGGGAGGGCCTCAAGGCGGCCGTCCCCTATGCTGAACACCTCAAAAGCGAGGTGTTCCCCGACCTGCGGGTGGGGCTGGTGCACGGAAAGATGAAGGCCAGGGACAAGGACGCGGCGATGACCGCCTTCGCGGCGGGGGAGCTGGACGTGCTGGTGTCCACCACCGTCATCGAGGTGGGGGTGGACGTGCCCAACGCGGCGCTGATGGTGGTGGAGAACGCCGACCGCTTCGGCCTGAGCCAGCTCCACCAGCTCCGGGGCCGGGTGGGCCGGGGAAAGCACCAGTCCTACTGTGTGCTGATGACCAGCACCCACAGCGCCGAGAGCCGGGAGCGGCTGCGGGTGCTGGCGAAAACCGCCGACGGCTTCCGCATCGCGGAGGAGGACTTGAAGCTGCGCGGCCCCGGCGACTTTTTCGGCCAGCGGCAGCACGGCCTGCCCCAGCTTGGCATCGCCGATCTGGCGGCGGACATGCGGGTGCTCAAGGAGGCCCAGCAGGCCGCCCAGAAGCTGCTGGAGGCCGATCCCGGCCTATCCCGGCGGGAGCACGCACCGCTGCTGGGCCGGGTGCGCCGCCTGTTTGCCCAGCACGGTGACATGTTCAACTGAGCGCCCCGCCAGGGGGCGGAGAATCACATGAAAAGGAGTAAGACGTATGATTTCCATTCGAGAGATGACCGCGGCGGACGAGGGGGCCGTCATGGAGATGGTGGACCGGTTCTACCACAGCCCGGCGGTGGAGCATGAGGTGGACCCGGCCGTTCTCCGCCGGTCCTTTCAGGCGGCGGTGGACCCGGCCGAGCCGCTGATCCAGGGCCTGGTGCTGGAGGAAGACGGCCGCCCGGTGGGCTACCATTATATGTGCATCGGCTATTCCGCTGAGGTAGGCGGGCGCTACCTGCTGCTGGATGAGCTCTACCTGGCTCCCGAGTGCCGGGGCAAGGGCTACGGCGAGCAGGTGATCCGCTGGGCCATGGAGCAGCACCCTGAGTGCGCCCGCTACCGCCTGGAGGTCACCGGGGAGAACCGGGCCGCCCGGCTGTATGAGCGGATGGGCTTCCGCTATCTGGACTACAAGCAGATGGTCATTGACCGGTAAAAAGGAGTGTTTGGTATGACGAGGATGGAAGAGACCGAGGCCCTGCGGGCCCGGACGGACGTACACTACAACTGCTGCCAGTCGGTCTTGGTGCCCTTCGCCGATTTGTGCGGCCTGGATAAGGAGACAGCCTTCAAGCTGGGGGCCAACTTCGGCTCCGGCATGCGCCATGGCTCCACCTGCGGCGCGGTGACCGGCGCACTGATGGTGTTGGGGCTGGCGGGCAAGGGGGCCGATGAGGCCACCGCGCTGATGCGCCGGTTCCGGGAAAAAAACCAGGTCCTGGACTGCGCCAATCTGCTCCGGCTGGCCAAGGAGCGGGGGGAGGAGCGCAAGTGCCACTGCGACCGGATGGTATACGAAGCGGTGGAGCTGCTGGAGGAGCTGCTCCATGAGGGGCAGTAGATAAACGAAAGACGGTTCGGCGTTCAGGAGCGCCGAACCGTCTTTCTATGGGGACCTTCAGGCCAGAGGCACTGACACCGGAGTTTTAAAACAAGTCTCGCGGGTGGCGTGCAGGCCCATGTCAATGGTGTCCCAGAGACAGCTTTCGATGGTATACTTCTCGATAAACCAGCCCTCCGGCAGAGGGATTTCGTCGGAGGTGCCCTGCCACAGGACATCGCTGTGGTAGGAGGTCACTCCGGTGATGGCCACTGTCGAGCCATCCGGGGCACGGTAGTCCATGGTGCCGAGCTGGCGGAAGACCAGGTGGTCTTCATCGGCCTCCGGCGGCATGGGGGCATAGAAGGCCACCTCCGCATTGTCACCGTCCCGCCGGGCACTGACCCGTACATCCACGGGCAGAGGGGTGAGGGCCCGGCCGGTCTCCAGATCCACGGTGACGTACTCCTTGCCCTTCTCCAGCCACTCCGCCCCGGTGATGCACAGGGTCAGGTTCCGGTCAGGGGAGAAGTAGGGGCTCTCGCACCAGTAGGCGCCCCCTTGGGAAACCGTGCCGCCGCTGGAGCCGGCTGCGTAGCGGTTCCCCCGCCCATCGGCGAGGTAGAAGTCCAGGCCGCGGAGGGACTCCCGATTGGTAGGCTCCTCCTCGAGCAGCAGCCGGGCGTGAGTCGGGTAGAGCTCCAACGCCTGAATATGGAGTTTGTTTCCATCCAGGTTTATCCACCGGTCTACTTCCAGGGTCTCACCCTGGGCCAGCAGAGCGGTATCAAGGGGCAAGCGGAAGGACACCACTGCATATGGGGCAGAGGGGTCGCCTTCCAACGGCTCAGGGGGTTCGGTGGCGCCGCCCCGGTGGCCGGAGATCTCACAGGTCAGATAGAGGGTCTCGGGGAAGGCCGCATCCCCGAAGGGGAACACAGTAAAGGCGTTGGAGAGCTCGCCGGGATGGACGCTTTTGCTGGTGGAACCGTAGGTCTCCAGAGGCTGACCGCTCTCATCGGTGAGGACGGGGTGAACCATAAAGCTGGAAAACTCCTCCGGCCCGGTGACTGTGGCATAGAACTGAAGCTGTCCGCGGTCGGGAAAGAGGTATTCCAGGTGGAGCGTGATGCCGTTGTCAGTCTGGCTCTGGCCGATATACTGGATGAAATCGTGCTCCACAGCGGCCTTGAGGCTGGGGGAGAAGGCCACGGCGGCGGCCAGCTCCTTGAGCACGGGCACTTTGCCGCAGGTTAGGGCG
>OOAG01001221.1_pt1 | contig 19558 bp, 22 predicted proteins | sample 1671461 | NCBI WGS metagenome assembly OOAG01 (sample SAMN06348159, study PRJEB24527) | human gut metagenome | biome: human gut; feature: ankylosing spondylitis patient; material: feces | host: Homo sapiens | place: China | collected 2015-10 | reverse complement strand
CAGCTTGATCAGGATGTTGATAGCCGGGCCCGAGGTATCCTTGAAGGGGTCACCAACGGTGTCGCCTACAACAGCGGCCTTGTGGTTTTCGCTGCCCTTACCGCCCAGGTTGCCAGCTTCAATGTGCTTCTTGGAGTTATCCCAAGCACCACCGGCATTGGACATCATGACAGCCAGTGCAAAACCAGTTACAGTAGAACCAGCCAGCATACCAGTTACACCCTTGACGCCCAGAACCAGACCAACAACCAGAGGAGCCACTACAGCCAGGATTGCCGGAGGATTCATTTCCTTCTGGGCAGACTTGGTGCAGAGGTCAACACAGCTTGCCTAATCAGGGTCAGCAGTGCGTTCCATCCGGCCGAGGTTGTAGAATACGGGTGCGGCGATAGCAAGGGTAGCGGCAGCAACGAAGGAGTAAGCGTACTTCGACATGAGAGTGGGCCTTTCAAAGAGGGTTGATAATTCTCATTAGTTACTGTGTAAAACGTGCGTCAAAGCCTATAACCCGTGTTAGGGGTTATAGGGTCGATGAGTATCAGAGTGGGCAATCCATGAGATCGCAGACGTCATTGAAATCGTCTTCGGTCATGTCACTGTCCGAGCAGATATCGAGTAGAGTCTTGACGCGGTCGTGGTAGGTGTTCTGAAGGTAATCGTGAACCGAGTTAACGGTTTTACGGTTAGCCTTCTGACGACCTTCCAAGATGCCGGCAAGGTACACGTATCCGCCAAACAGAGTAACGGTCAAAACCGAGAGGCAAACAATGGTGTGGTTGCGGTTGAACTTCATGGGAGTAATCCTTTCAAAGAGGGTTGATAGTTCTCATTATTCGACGCGTAAAACGTGCGTCAAAGCCTATAACCCGTGTTAGGGGTTATAGGGTTGAGGGTTTCAGTCGTTGAGGTCGTGATCAAGGTCACGCATGAGAGCGTCAAAGACGTCTTCCTTATCAGCTCCCTCAGCAAGGTCGCGGTATGCGTGCCAGTACGTAGCGGCCACCTTCTTGAGGTGGGTCTCGTAGCGGTCAGCAGAGAATGCGAGCCAAAGGTTGCCGAGGAAAGAGATGGCAAGGGCGGCGAGAATGACGATATCGATGATGGTGAACATGATGGTTCCTTTCAAAGAGGGTTGATAGTTCTCATTATTCGCCGCGCAAAATTTGTGTAAAGTCTTGTTAAACAATTGGTAAAGCCCATAACCCGCGTAAACCTTACCGAAAAAAAACCTATAATCCCTGGTTTTCAGAGATCATAGGTTTCTTGAGTTGAGCTCTACTTGCGGAGCTTCAACATCGAAAATGCCTTCGAGGCAAGAACGTGGGTCTGCTCGTAGTTGAGGACCGCAAAAAGACCGAGCAAGTACACCACGCCGTTGGCAATTGTCTCGGACGAAGGCATAAGCTTCTCCTTAAGGTCAGAGTCCTTAGCGAGCTTGTGCAGTCGTTCGAGGTTACCAACAGCGGTGGTGTACTCGTCGGTCGACGGGTTCTCTCCACCGAGCCAGTTAAGCACCTCGTTCTCGAGGTCCTCGGGTTCGTAGAGGCGTTCGACGTTAGACATAGCGAGTCCTTTCGTGTAGAGTGGGTAGTACTCACTATGTCGAGCGCTTTTTATGCGTCGGGCTTCGTGACCTTCAGGACGATGGTGTCACCGTCCTTGAGGTTAGTCGGCTCGGACGCAAAGTCGGCGTAAACGTCGTCATGCTTCGTCACCACGAGATTCCCGTGTGTCTCGGGTTCGTAGTTCTTGGACGAGATGCCCAGGGCTGCACCCAGGAACACGCCGAATGCGGTGATCGTTGCAGTCACCTCGTTCGTGTGAGGGATACCCCACACGATGCCGACACCGTTCACAAATGTCGCGAGCGCCGGCATGATGAGAAGTGCGATATACTTGAGGATGTCGTATGTCTTGTTGGTCATAATGAGTCCCTTCCATCGATGTTGTTTGGCATGATCGGCAGATCATCCACCTGTTTAAATACTCGACGCGCAAGGCCGTTTCCACCCAGAGCAGAATATAGCTTGTACTCTGCTTCGTATTCCTCGTACTCGTCCATCGTGATGTATCCGCGGTCTAGGTATATACGGCCGAGCGAGAGTAGCTGATTCTTGGAAACCCCAAGTAGTAGTGAGCGTTCAGAAGTTTTGTGATCTGTCTTGGCCTTTACGAAAGCCCACATACCAGGAGCTCCGAGAAGGGTTGACCACAACGGGGTTGCGAATTCAGCAATCTTGGTTAAATCCACTTGTCGGTGACCTCCTCTCCATTTTGATAGAATCTGTCAGGTTGGATTTTGACAGAGTAGTTCGTCTTGTCGCCACCGCTGATTGTTCGTTGGATGACGTATCCAGATACGAGAATATCCATGATCGAGAATTTAACCACGGCTCCAATTTCAAGTCTTTGGAATGAATTCAATGAAATTTCGTCGATATCGACTTCCACAGACTTGAGCGGCTCACACCGAATTTCTTCAGTGGTCTGGCCCCATTCTCGGGACGAGTCGCCCGAGATACAGGTTTCGTATCTGTATGGACCTTTCCAGTCCGTAGTGTCTTGCATGTACGCACGATTCTCATACCATGTACGAATGCGACCACGCGAGGCCATGCGCCAGTTTCCGTAATCTTTTGTTTTACAGATATACCAGTGCGTTGGGTTCTGAGGCAACCGACGAATGACGCGAGAATGAATCGAATCTAGCGAACCAAGATCAACAGGATTGACCAACGCAGAGTTTAACGACCCTAATTCCAACCAAACAGTGATGTTCGACGGAATATTCTCTGTCGGCAGGACAAACGATTTGAAATACAGCTGGTTGTACAGAGCCCCTGCATAAACATCGTCATACACGCTAGCACTTGGTTCAAAGTTAATGTCGTATTGGGGTCGCGCTCCGTTTGCGTTGAGCTTAACCCAGAAAGGGAACCAACGGTTCGGGTCGTTGTTGATAGTATCGAGAGCACCGTTCAAAACCTCAAACGGATTGATGGTATCTTGCCAAGGGTTTTTGTCCCTGTATTTGTAGAACCAACCGCCTTTACTTTTTCGTTTCAAGGCTTCCCAGACCGAAACGCATCGAACTTCGCTGATACCTTCTGACTCGTATACGATCTCTTCGATGATGAATGGAGTCGGAGTACTCCCCATACAACACACAAGTACGCCCGGAGGCCACGGGAACGCACCCTTGCATCTGAACGTCATCGACGCGGTGTATAGACTCTCTTTGATGAGCATGTCGAAAACTGGGTGAGACCTAAACGTACACATGGCACGATCTTCAAGGACTTGAACCATGTTCGGCATATCACAGCCCCTTTCTGACCATCTGCAAATCCATAGCAACGAAGCAATTCCCGTAGTTAGGAATATTGAACTTGGCCGGAGGTCTCAGCGCTCTAATAAATGCCATGATGTCGGGTGCCGGAATCGCAGGATACGCTTCGCTAGCATAACACGTTGTCGACAAAGGCTGATATCCACCGGAGATTGTGAAAAGACGACCTCCGCTATCAGATTTTGTCATATCAAAGAGCCCGTTTTCCGTCGTTGACGACCCGACAACTTTCGCGTGGAATTGCATAAGTCCCTGATTGAAGATCTGGTAACTGGTAGTTCCAACGGGTGGAAGACCGATTCGTAAACGGGTTATGTCAACATACCCGATTGTGGAATTGATCGTATCGAATACGCTATTGACGTCGGCGATAGCCTGAGACCAATTTTGGTTGCCGAATCCGGCATAAACTGAAAGTTCAGGTCCATACAAAACTGGTTGCTTGGTTGTGATTGTGAATTCGATTGTTGCCGGGTTCTCGCTGTAGTTGTACTTGATCTCTCGAATAACGCACGACTGTTTCCAAATCACGTTCCTATTGAACGAGATAGACGGCTTGGTGTAAGTTGTCGTTTCGTTATACTTGTACAGGATACTTGGTGCTTGGATGTCATCGTCGGTGAGACTGACTGTAAAGTCTTTACCGCTGGACAAGACATTCAAGTAATATCTAGCCGGCGTTCGGGGGACGGGAACCGTTGGTGTTAAACGAACATTGATGTCGATTGGCTTATCCGTAACCGTTGTGACAACGTTCCCCGTGAAGTTGTATTCCATATTGCTACCGAACGATCCGCCAATGATCTGTCCCACCCATCCACTGAACTCCCGGTTCAGATATATAGATGCGAGTAGACCACTACTAGGGCGGATGGCGATCTTGGAATATACCATGTGTCATACCCTCTTCATTCGCTCAAGTTGACGCTCAGTCTGACGATATAGGTCAGCAAGATCGAGCGCCTTTGGTGATTCGTTGTACTGATTGAAGACCATCGGCTTCTGTGTCTGGAGTTCCTTGCGGAGTTCTCGGATCTCCTGCTGGACTTGGCTCCCATTTTGAACCGACGACGCGACAACATTCGCGCTCAGGTCATTCATCGTGAGATTCTGAAGACCGTTAACCTCAGAGAGGTCGACAGTCGGCTTGATCACAGGATTCCAGTCGGTATCCAGATCGGCCATTGCATTGACCATGTCGTCGCCAAGACCAGACATAGCGGAGACCGCCTTGTTCTGGTTCCTGTCGATACCCTGTACAATACCTGCCACAATGAACCCAGCCGCGGTCGCGAATACACGCGAAGGTGAGTGGATACCAAGAGTACTCTTAAACGAGCTAAGAGCGCTCGATGCGACATTGCGCATCTTGTTGTACAGGTTACCAGCGACACTAGCCACGCCGTTGACAACACCGTTGATGATGTTGCGACCGATGGTTCCAGCCTGAGGCGCAAACTGGTTGGCCATGCCAGTCAGACCGTTCTTAATGAAGTTGACGATCGCCTTGATCAGCTTGTTGACCGCAGCTTGGAGCTCAGGTCCCTTCTGATCAATCGCGTCAGCAAATCCATTGATGAACGTAATGACGGCATCCCACGCAGCATTGATGATAGTCACGGCACTGTTGGCAATACCCGTAATCAGCGCAGCGATAAGGTTTGCGCCCGACGTAGCCAGATCTGGGATCTTAGCGGTGATACCATCAATCAGTGCCTGGAGCAGCGTAAGGATCGCTGACACCATGAGCGGCGCACAAGCCGTGACTGCGTTGATGAACTCCTTCAACAAAGCTTGGTAAGCCTCGCTGAACTTAGGAATGTACTCGACGAGGGCCATGACAAGTTGCAACAGAAGGTCAAATATTGTGGTAATGACCTCAGGCCAGATATTGCGAAGGGTCTGAAGCGCACCCGAGACAAACATCGTAAAGATCTGAACCATCTCAGGCATCTTCTGCTTAAAGATCTGATACATCTGACTGATGAACTGCCTAATGGCCTGTCCTGCCAAGATAATCAGTTCATTCACAGCCGGACCCAACGCCTTGACCAGTGCCCCGAGAGCATTGGCCATCGCAGGCGCCGAATTCTCGATCGCCGTGAACACGCCGATGAGGGCTGCCTGGATTGCCGGAGCTGCTGCGGCGATAATCGCTGCCGCTGCACCGATGCCAGATGCAACCGCGACAAGACCCGCTGCAATAGCCGGACCCGCCGATGCTGCCAGCGCCAAGAATGCCGTGAAGGCAATCGCCAGGAGTGTGAACGCCCCCAGGATTCCGATGATAACCAGACCCAGAACGCCGACAGCCACAGCCAAAGCGATTAGACCCGGGGCCGCACCAATAGCGAGGTATCCTGCCGCGATAAGAATACCGAGACCAATACCAATAGCCCAAAGGCCGTTGGACAGAGATTCCCAGCTGAAACCAGCGGCTGCGCCAAGCGAGTCGACGAACATGCTTAGCGCGAACGAAAGCAATGTCAATGCCGCGATGCCAATTATAGCCCCCTGAGCTGCGAACGACACGGCGACAATCGCGCCGACGACGAGCAACATCTTACCAACAGACGAGAGGATATCCCCCCAGCCGTATTGACCGAGTTGCGCCACCGCCGCAGCTGCCACATTCATGGCGATAGCAGTCAGGAGCAAAGCGCCGGCACCGACGATAGCCGTTGGCGGCATCAGGTTTGCAATCGACACCAGAAGTAGCACGATTGCCGCTAGCCCGACCAGACCTTGAAACATCTTCACGGTGTCCATGAACCCGAGTAGTGCGACGGCACCCACGAGCATGTTGATCGAGAATGCGAAAGCAACCATCATGATTGAAATGGCTGCCATTTTGCCGAAATCTGAAGAGGCCTTGTTCAACAGGAGAACGAAACCGACCAGAATTCCGATGAGAACCCCCACCGCGATAATTCCTTGCGCAATTACCTTGAGTGGAAGTAGGCCAAGCGCGATGATCGGAATCACGAGCATGTTGATCGCGATAGCCATAGCTATCATGGAACCAACACCCTTGATCATCGTCGCGCTGTCCTTGGCCAGAAGCTTCGCCGCCATTGTCATGCCGAATACCAGAACCATGACGGCTCCAATACCCTGCGCGACAGTGCTTATCTTCATCGAGCCAAGGATGGCCACTGAAATCGACATAAGCAACAGTGCGACAGAGAGCGCCATGAAAGCACCGACGACTGCGCCAAGCTGCTTCTTGTCGATCTTCATATCAGAGATCTGAGTAAGAGCGATAAGCAGAATCTTGGTGAGAACGCCAATGGCGAGAGCACCTTGAATCAGCCTACCGGCAGGGATCATCGCAAGCAGGAATAGCGAACCAGCCAGGATACCCACGGAGATCGCGATCTCGCGCAAAGCCTTGGCCTTGATTACATCCTGCATAGCTTTCAGCGAATCGGTCAACGCATTGAATACTCCGCTGATCGAGTCTCCGATCTTGCCGAACTTGTCGAACATGCCGCTGAACGAGTCGGTGGACTTTCGGAATCCCTCGAGAATCGTCTGAAGAGTTTTGAACCCCGCGCCCAGACCTCCACCGAGAAGAATTCCCGACAGAAGATCCGAGATCGACAGATCCTTTAGGCTGGATCCAAGATTCTGCCAGAAGGTCTGGATCATCTTGCCGGCCTCACTAAAGGCGTTGCCGATGTTCTTCTTGAACGAGTCAAACGCCTGAGATTCGGAAGCGAACTTCTTAATCCCGTCGATACCCTTAGTGATCCAATCAAGCAGATTTGCAATCGCCTCGACGACTGAAGAGCAGAACTCGACAATCCCCATTGCCGCCGTGTAGATGAATCCACCGACTGCGCCGAGAGTGTCGAATGCGTCCGAGGCCGCCTTCCCGAAGGTAGACAGTCCGTTGGCAGCGCCATCTGCCTCGTCGCCAAAGCCACCGAAGATATGCTTTGTGACGTCTCCAAGTTTCCCGAACAAATCGACGATGCTGTTGACGAGGGTCCCGAAGGGCCCAAACGACTGCATCATGGTCTTGAAGCTGTCACCGATTGTAGACAAGAAGGTGTTGTTGTCTAGATGTTCTCCTAGGTTGCTGAAGACATCTCCGAGAGCTTTACTGAAATCCTTGACCGCCTGTACCTGAGGCGCAAACGTCTTGGAGATGGTATCGCCGGCTCGAGAGAAAGCCTTGCCTACTCCCGAGATAGAGTCCTTCATTCGTTTGGTGGCGTCAGCCCAGGCCTCAGCCATTCGTGGGGACGCGTCATCCCAGAACTTCTTGATCCCCTTACCGGCACTCTCAACGGCCCCACCGAGGTGTTTGCCGATGGTCGTGCTGATCGGGAGAATGGAATCCGAGAAAGCCTTGACCTTCTCAGACCACTTGGGCCCGATAGTATCTGCGAGCTTGGTCATGTTCTCAAGGAACGATGATCCGAATCCACCGAATACGTTCTTGATCTTCTCGAACGGGCCTTCCGCTCCAGTTGCGAAACCGAAGATCGAACCGAACACATTCGAGATTGCGTCCCCAAATGGTTTGAAGACATTCGACACCGCCGTTTTAATGGTCTCGATGAATTCACCGAGAGGTTTGAGAACGGCTTCGAGGACGACCTTCAACCCATCGAACACTGGAGTGATTGTAACGTCGGCGAGCTGGTACATCCAGTCGGCGAGCTTCTGGAACTTATCGACAATCCAGTCGAGGACCTTCGAGAGACCTCCGAGGATGTCAGTGCCCCCGAGCATCTGCCCCAGCCAGTCGCTGAAGACCGATACGAGATCGCCGATCTTGGCCGCGACTAGGATTATCGGTTTGATGATCGTGCTTGCCAGGATAAAGCCCAGCTTGACCGCAGCTACAGCGATCTGAACGAACGCAGATCCGACCCCGATCAGAACTTCAAGAATCGGCGAGATGACTTGTCCTGCCATTTTGAAGACTTTACCAAGGTTGTTGGCGAAGTCATCAGACATAATCAGCCACTGACTAATCGAATGCCGGAAGTAGTAGCTGAAATCGTACAGAGCCTTTCCGCCGTCACCTTGGAACGCGCTGAAGAACCCTTCGCCGATGGCCTTGAGTGGCTTGGAGATGGCAGTCCATAGATCGCCAATCCCATACCACCACTCATACCAGCCGCCGAGTTCATCCCAGCGGTCGAGGATGCCTTGGATGGCGTCGAAGAAAGTTCCGATACCACCGTTGACCTCGTCAGAGACTGCTGTCCACAGTTCGCGGGCCTTCTCGAAGTCACCAAAGATCGTTCTGAAGATGGAAGCCCATCCGGAGCCAAGCGCCTCGGCAGTCGTGTCGATCAGCTGCGAGAAAGTCTTGACCTTGGTTGCAGCGTCATTAGCGGTCGCGGCAAGGCGCATGATTTCGTCGGCCTGCTGCTCTGTGTAACCGGCATTCAGAAGTTGCTCGCGAGACAAGTCGCCAGTGTATTGCGTCAGAGTCTCGATCATGATCTCTGACGTCAACCAGCCACTCGCAAGTGAGTTTCTGAAGCTGCCAGCCTTGTCGATAATCTTGTCGACTTCAACGCCGTAAGTTCGAGCGGTCCTCTTCAGAGATTCCTGGAACTGCTCGCCACCCATGCCGGCGTTGACAATCGAGTTCCAGTCCTGAAGTTTGACGACGCCAGTTGACAGAGCCTGAGAAAGCTGGTACATCGCAGTCGCTGCCTGCTCAGAAGAAGAGCCCGACATAGCCGCGACATTCGACAAACCCTTGATGGCTGCCACAGAGTCCTTCAGACCGACACCGGCTGATGTGAACATACCGATGTTGCGCGTCATTTCAGTGAACGAGTAGATCGTTCGGTCGGCATACTGGTTCAGCTCATCGAGGGCTGCGTTGATTGTTGCGGTGGTCTCGCCCTTTGAGAAGGTATTCGCCTGAATAGTCTGAACAGCGTTAAGCTGGTTCTCGTATTCTTTGAAACCATCCAGGATCGGGCCAAATGTGAACGAAGAAAGCACCGAGCCACCGGCCATGAGGGCCTTCGACGCGATGTTGCCCATAGCCACCGACGCTGCGCCGGCGAGCATGGAAAAGCTACTCGAAGAAATCTTCGCTGCGGCACCGACGTTCGATGTGGCAGCCGCTGCGGTTGTTGAGTTGTGGACGATTGAGGTGTTGACGTTCTTCACACCATCTGCGATACTGCCCATGCGGTTAGACGCATCCTGAGCAGCCTTACCCACACCCTCGAGTCCATCGGTCGACTGCTTGAAGTTCATTCCAGACTTAAGCCGGTCGACGTTACGGAGAACGCCATCGACCCTACTGGTAAACTTCGAGTCGTCGAGCTCGAGGCTGACTACCTTATTCTCAATAGACTTACCCATTGGTGATAGCCCTTCCTACCATTCGGTCGATTTCGTCAAATATGGGCTTCATCGCGGGGTTGATGTAATCTCGACCCTGAACGTATCCGCCCTGTCGCGTACCGTGCCCATACTGCAGTATGATCGCAATAGGGACCTTGGACACGATGTTCGTGTTGTACCAAACGATCTTAACGCCTCGCTTGGTCTGCTTAACCTTGTACTGCCAGGAGTTGGCAGTCTTTCCGGTTCCAACCGGTGTATTGGCCCGGAGGGCCGCCACGCCGCGATCGCCGGCCGTAGCCAGCACGTCACGAAGCTTACGATTCTTGACTTGTGTCAACCATTTTGACATGTCGAAGTCGCCTTCAAACTTCATCTCGATCATGACGGCCCTCCTTTCTAGATCAGTCCCAGAGCGTGCCGTTGGACAGCTCGTACTGAAGACATTCGACGGTGCGGTAGCCAGCGACGCCGTCGACTTCGAGGTCATGACCTCGGTTCTTGAGATGCTCCTGGAGAGCGGCGATGGTATCGGGGCCAATCAGACCGTCCGCCTCAACACCGAGCTTCTCCTGAAGCGCTTCGATGACCTGAGAACCCTCAGCGTCATCGTCGGTCTCCCAACCAGTCCCCGCTCGCGTGACAACATCTTCGACGTCAGGATCCTGACCCGAGATGATGCCGTCAGCCGGCGTACCAAGCGAAGCCTGGAGTGCGTATGTAGTTGCGCGGCCCCACCAAGCATCGGTCATCGAGTTGGTGCCCTCGGAAGAGTCCTCGGATTCTTCGTCAGACCAGTTGGGGCGGAGTACGCAGTCGATACCCCAGGAGCGCTGGCGACGCCAAACGCCATTACCCGCAGACTGAGAGCCAGCGTTAGACCCAGAGGTGTTACCCTCGATGGTCTGAAGCCAGCCGTCACCGAGATTCGCCTCGACGATGCCAACGTGGTCTGTGATACCATCCGAATCCCAGTCGAATAGTACGACGTCTCCGCGCTGTGCGTCCTCAATCGGGACTTGGTTCATGCGATGCTTGGTGACATCTGTGTTGAACGAGAAGCCACCAATAGCATCGATCTCACCCGCCATGTCAAAGCACATGGAGACGAAACACATGCACCAGTAAATCTGGTCGGAAGGCCCAGCCAGCCACGGCTGGTTCATCTTTGCGGCGCAGTAGCGACCAGCCTCCGAACCCGGTTCCGGGTCGTCGGGGGCGTAGTAGCCGATACGATACGCCGCATGGTTGAGAACGTCGTCAATCTTGCTCATCAAGACACCTTTCCTTCGAAGATCTCGCGGTTAGCGTCCTCATGGGGGTCCTGCCCCGGAGGAACCTGTGCGTTTTCTGGAATCATCCTCTACTCCCTGTTCTAGCCCTACGGGCTTGGTTTAGCGCTGCACGCTGAGTGGCGGAAGCCCTCGCGTCAGGCTTGGAATTGTTCTGCTTCGCGGCGGCCAGACGAATGAGCGTGAGCAGACGGTTTAGATTCCACTTGTCGCACTCGAACGGGATTCCAAGTTGAGTCATATACCAGTAAATTAATTCACTAGTCATGGTATCTCTTGGTCCGCCATTCGAGGGAGGGTTCATTAAGACTGTCGCCGAAGCATTGTCAGACAAATAGTCTGCTATTTTGACCTGGACGCTTTGGTCCAGCCTCTTCACGAACCCGCTGGGGAGGGGCTGGTCTGACATACACTGAATGTAGTACACCAACTCTTCGCCAGTCTGTGGAGGGGTTTCCAGGAATGATCTCTTGTAGACAGATTCCCACTCAGCCACCGCAGACAGTGAATGCGTTAGAGTAAGGGTACATGGTTCGAGTGTAACGAACGTGTTTGTTCGTTCGTCAAACCGCTCCTCCCCAGGAAGGTTCAACTTTAACGAGATCACTGCAAGAGTGCGCGGAGCTCGTTAGGCATCACCAGGGTCGGGTTCGCCGTACCACCAGCAGAGGCGACGCCGTACAGCTTGTCGGTGAGCTTCTTGTACTTGGCGGACTCGATCTTGGATGAGTCGATCGTGACGATCGAAACAGGCTGGAAACCGTCGATCTGGACCGGGATGGTCGAGCACTCCCACGAGAAGGAGATGGCCTCAGGCGAATCCGAGACCGTGTTGTACGCACGCTCGGAAGGTGCTGCCGACGCACCGTAGATGATGTGAAGCAGCTCGCCGAAAGCATCGCCCTTCGTGTCGTTGCCCAGCTTCGAGCAGTAAGAGAACGCGAAGCTGGTACGAGGCTGCTGACCGAGATTGACACCCTTGACGAGCTGTGCGGTGCCATCGCAGATGGCAAACTCGTCGGGGTAGGTGTAGGCTTCGATCGTGAACTTGAACGAAGGCGCGCTTCGCAGCGTCAGGTACTTGATGTTGTCGGCGTAAATGTCCGAGTTCTCGTCGCCTTCCGGGGTCTCCGTGACGGTTTTAATACCATTCCACGGAACGCCCGTGCCGTAGCGGCCGGCGACATTGTCGAAGGGGAACAGAACGCCCTTATTGACACCAGTGTGATACAGGTGCTGGCCTTCTTCGTCCCACTTGATCTGTGCCATTTTGACTCCTAAATGTAAGTCGTGAAGACGAAATGGTTCATTCCGTCTGCAATGTATGTGGTGTCCAAAGTCGTGTAAGGAATCTTGAGAATCTCGTCAAGAACCTCAGGCTCTGGTTCCTTAGTGATGAGTGTGACCGAGTACTCTCGCGCACCCTTGTATGGTACGTCGTCCGCGTGGTCAAGTTTGATCTTCGAAAGATGAAAGAGGACCACTGGATACCCGATCTTGAGGTTTTCAGGAGGCTGGAAGTAGACACGGTTGTGATCTACAGCCTTCTGAAGAAGGTGTAGGAGGTCTCTATACGTGCGCATACAGACCCCCAAGGTTGATCGTCAGCCGGGGGTAGTTCACCCCGATCGACTGCACCTCCCATTTTGAACCTTTCCATACGATATACTTGAGTGTCTCCAAGTATGTCTGGATCTTCGAGTTCAGGAGAATGCTGACCTCGTTTGTGAGACGGAGGTTGGAGTTGACCGAAGAGCTGTTGTCGTTCCTCACATAGAGACTGCGAATAGTCCCCTTAGCTGGAATCTCAACTTTGTCCTCGAGCCAGACACCTTCCTCCGTCTCACGAGTCATGACAAAACCCAGTTTGCCACTAAAACGAGGCATTGCATCAGCCCTTCTTACGGCTGATCGTCAGGGCCGAGTACGGCGCTGTCAGGGAGCCGGACAGGCGGGTTTCCATCAGGTACTTGTACTGGTTGAAGTCAATGTCGAAGGACTCGGCCATACCAAGCTCAGCACCCGCGTTCGAGCCAATCGTGTAGTCGCGGAGATCCACGACGATCGCGAGCAGCTCGTGGTTAGCACCCTTGATTTCGTGCTCGAGACCCTCGAACTGGGGGACGGTCACGATCTTGGACACACCAAGAGCTGCAGCCAGCGACTGCTGGGTCTCGTACAGACGGCGTCCATTCTTATCCTTCAGAAGCAGCATCTTGGTGAGGCGCTTCTTCGAGATGAAGAGCGTGGGCGCGCCGGAGCCCTCAAGATCCGCGGCCGCCATGACGATGTCGTCGACCAGAGTCTCATCGGTCGTGTTGGCTGCGAGAGACGTGTGAATGGCGTAAAGGTCATTCTCCTTGAGAATGGGGCGAATGGACTCGTCGTCGACACGATCGGGATCCGTGATCTGACGACCATCGCCGATAAGGATCGCACGCGCGATTTCCTCATTCAGCTTGCCACGCATCTCAGTCTTCAGCCAAGAGACAACGTTGAAATCGGTGATATCAACGATATCATCCCTGTCAAGCTTCTGCTTCTTGTAGATCGTGGTGGGGGAAGTGGTACGCGTGAGCAGCTTGATGACCTCTTCGGTCTTCTTGCGCGCCTTAACCGCGTAACCCTTTGCCCTCGCCTTGTCGTCTCGAATATCGGCAAGGACCGACTTGATTCGAGCGAACGGGGAATGCTTGGTACCGTTCATCACGGTCGCGACCCAGTCCTGATCACGGTCGAGAGTGATCGGCTCGTCCGTGATGCTCTTGGCATCGGGGAACAGGTATCCGATGTTCTCGATACCGTAGTCCGCGTGCTTGAGCTCATCGGAAAGAGTCGTGCCGTTTCGCTTAGCCGTCTCAACCAGCTCAGCGAAGTCTGCGTGGGACAGAGTATTCTGAGCAGCCTTATCGCCGCCCTCGAAGATGTTGTGCTTCATGTCTTCCTCTTCGTTGGTTTCTTCAGAGTTTTCAGAGTCTTCAGACTCCCCGTCGATGGCTGCGGCGATCAGATACTCGACCGCTTCCATTTGTGCATCAGTGAGAGTCGAAAGAATCTCACCGATAGTGCGATCGTCGTCGGGAGATTCAGAATCTCCTTCGGCAGGATCGTTAGTGCTCTCATCAGAATCTTCGTGAACGGCGTCCCCGTCACCCATTTTGATGATCGCGCTGTAGCCTTCACCATCTGCATGAGCCATCGAAACGTTCTCGATGGTTGCCTTTGGATTGGCCCCTCGAAGAACGAGGGAGACCTCGACAATGTTGCCATGTTCAACAACGTTGCCCTTCTGGCGAAGTTGATTGGCGAAGATCGACATAGCGTTGATGTCGCCGTGTTCGATCAGTTCGCGTGCGTGCTCCGCCTGCTGGCTTCCGTTGAAGAATCCATAGGCATAAACACCCTCAGGTCGCTTCTCCAACTGAGCGTGACCAAGCACGTTTGTGACATTGTCATGTCCATGCTGCCAGACGAGAGGTACAACCGCCCCATCGTTCTGGTCAAATGCGTGATGACTGATAACTCGACCGTCAGTGCACTTAACACTGGCGACGGTGGCCCAGCCATCGAAGTCGGCAACCTTATCAGGTGCTGCCATTTTGAACCTCCGAATCCGAAGTTGTACGTGCATCAGCGTTTGCCGATGACGTGTATGGGTTGGCCAACTGATCCGCCTTGGGATCGGTTGACTGGGGAAGACCGATGATAGATCGAATCTCATTCGGCGTCATCACCTGGTTGGTAATGAACGTCTGAGCCATCGACGCGATGCTGTCGAGCGAAGTCGCAGCGAAGGGATCCCTCACGTAGATGATTCGTTGGCCTTGCGAGCGAGCAGTCTTCGTCAAGAAGACCATCGTCGCAGACTTCGTAATCGTGTCGAGGATCGGCTTCACAGTTCGGTTATAGTACGAGAGATTGGTCTCCGCGTCCGCCGTTCCATTGAACACAGCTTCGGTGAAACCGAGTGCGTTATACAGCTGCTCTGACAGGTATTTGACCTGGTCGAGCAAGTTGTTCTCAACGGGACGGTTCAGCTGAGTGATCTTCTCAGCTCCATCGACGTAGGCTACGCCGATCTCCGAGTTACGAAGCTGGGCTTCAATCGCCTCTCGACGACTCTCGGCTTGCTGCTGTCGCAACTCTCCACGAACCGAGTATGGAAGCTGAATGATAAGGTCCAACTTCTTACCAAGAGCGCTGTTGTCGATGGCGTCTAGGGCGTCGAGCTTTCGCGCGAGCCTGTGCGCCAACGAATTGTTGCTAGATGTGACATCGTACAGCGGCGAATACACGATCGCGGCCGAGTTCTTCGAAACGTTGATCATTTCTCGGTGACCAGTTCTGTCGTTGTAAATGTCCACATCGACCGAAGTGGTATACCAGTTTACGACACGACCTACACGAAGGGAAAGGATGTCAAAAGACCCCTCTTCGTTCAGAGCGACGTCTGTATCCACTGGAACTAGCGCAGCTGATCCAGTTTCAAGCATCGTGTACACCAGCTCATAGATCAGAGCATTCGACGTCTGATCGATGTTGGCCATCAACGATAGGCACTCGTTGAGATTTGTGTTCTTCTCCGAGTCGTACCTACCATTTTGATCTACCTTGACATGACGAATTGGTGTGTTCGCGACATCGAGGGCGATCTTATTGTACAGCGTCTGGATCAAGTTTGTGTTGCCGATTGAACGGTAACTCGGTCTGTATTCGCTGTATACTCGATCTGAGTATCGGCCTTGCTTGTCGTGTGTGAAGAGATTCCACGCCTTCGCAAGACGCGACATAATACCCATGTACCCTCCTTTCGTTATGAGAAGTCGTCTAACTGATTCTTGTACGCCACCCAAGCGTCCATCAGAGCCGCAACCGAGTCGATCTTAAGATCCATTCGTTTCTTCAAGATCTTCCGGTTGCCGTTGGTGTCCTCGAGAGTGATGGTGTTGCCCATTGCCCACGAGAATAGCTCCTGATCGAAGATGAGTCTACGGTCTTCAGCTAAGCTCTTGAGTTCGCCTAGAGGGACTGATTCTGTGCGGGCACCCTGGATGACTTTATGGATCCCATATGGTCCGTTATCAGTCGCCCAGCGTTCCACGAACTCTCGAGCGTTATACGGATCGTACCCAAATGCTCGAACGTCGTACTCAGATCTGAGAATGTATTCGTCGAGATCGGTGTAGACCTCAATCATGTCGAGAATAGTCCCGTCCATCACTTGGAGGGAACCTTCTCGGATGAAAGATTCGTATTTCGCCCGTCCTGCCGCCGGCAACTTGTCGAAGGTTCGCGTAGTGATATATGCGCGAGTCTTAACACCGAAGTCGCCAGTTGGGAGAGGGAACAGGAACGTGAACGCACAGAAGTCGTCACCTTGCGACAGGTCTGCGCCCATCGCACACGGCATCTGCCAGAACTCTCTTGGGTTGTGAGGAATGGTCTCTTCATACCTGAAGAAGTATGTGTATCCCTCACACGGGATGCCGAACCGCTTAGCCAAGATGTCGTTCCTCGCGGAAGGGACATTCTCGGCTCGGTTAACATCTCGTTGGTATGTGTCGTAAGACACAGTCTTTCCGAGGTTCGGCTGCGCTTTGACCCACATGTTGGGATCTGCAACCTCGCCTACTTCGTCCAGTCGGTAATACCAAATGGACGTATGTGGATCGTAGTACTCGCCCTTAAGGATCGAAAGTAATTCCATTTTGATGGAATCTCCGACGCCGTTACGGACCGTACCTTCGGATGAGACCGCGACGATGACCCAGTCGTTGAGTTTCGACGCGCCCTGTTCCAAAGCAGAGATGACGTTCTGTCTAACGTCACCCGACAGCCACTCATCGATCGTATTCACCTTAGACCTAAGACCCTGTAGCTTGTCTACGTTCATCGGTCGAACTTCGAGAAGGGAGTTAGTTGAGAAGTTTTCAATGCCCTTCTTAGTTGGTGTTAGTAACGATCGATTCGCTTTAGCACCGACTGTCGCATGGACGGTGCCGGCAGACAGGAACTTGAACAGAGGTCCTCGACTGCGCGTGATGGCAGTCTTGAACGGCGACAAGGTTTCCTCAGCCTGTGGCATTGTCGGCGCAGTTGCGATTTGATGCGTGGTTGTCGGGTCGATGACAAGAAAGTACGCGTGGATGAACGCCATATACATTGACTTAGCCGCTCCTCGAGCGACAATCAAGTACTGTTTGTTCACCAAGCGCCGTTTGACGTCAACCTGTACATATCTGCCGTTGTGACCAGTTTCGTCAGGAATGAACTTCGTCACTTTCTCGAAGTAGAACCACGAGAGAAGCGACTCAGCCCATAGCTTAAACGAGTCAAGAAGCTTGAGATCAGAACCATCGACGAGGGTCATCTCATTCTCGCAGAAAGCGATGAAGCCGTCAATAGCTCCGTCATCGTAGTAATACCTTGGATTCGCGATGAGGTCGTCAATCCGGTTCATCTCCATCTCAATCGTATGAGATACTGGGATTTCACCGGCGAGGACCTTATCGCGGAACTCAGCGTAGTACTTTGGAGTGGCAGTGTTCGAAAGTGCCATACCTACTTGTTCTTCTTCTTGTCGTTCTTCTTGTCGTTTCGGACTGCGTTCTTGAGAATCGCGTCAAGATTGAATGAATCTCGGGCCATCTTCGCGACGCCCTCATACTCGGTGCCCTTCAGCTTTGAGTCGAGCGCGGCGGTCAGCATCGAAGTAGCCGTACGAGCGGCGTATCGAGTCAGGTTGTCGCGAGCCTCATCAACGAACGTATCCGCTATCTTGGACAAAGCACTTCTATTTTGACTCTCATACTCGGCGAGCTTCGCTTTGAGTTCGAGATTCTGCTTCTCCAGGTTGAGACGCTTGTTCTGCTCGATTAGATCGGTGGAAGAGAGGTTGCGGGGATTCACCTTACGCAGATCGCTCGGGATACCACCCTTGGGAACCTTCTTCTTTTCAAGTTCCTTCTGGCGCTTCTCCTCTTCCTTCTGCCTCTTCTTCTCGTCAGCAGCTCGCTTCTTCTCAGCACGCTCGGCTTCCTTCTGCTTCTTCTTGCGATCAGCTTCAGCTTTACGAGCTTCCTTGAGCTTCTGGTTCTCGAGCTTCTTACGGGCCCGTTCCGCAGCGTCCTTAGCTCGCTGGGCCTTGTTGGCAGCGTGCTTCTGAGAAGCGGCCTTAGCAGCCTTCTTGGCTCCTGATGCAGCCTTCTTGGCTCCTGATGCAGCCTTCTTCGCCGCGGATAGGGCTGCCTTAGCAGCCTTCTTCGCAGCGGACTCCTGCTTCTTGCGTTCCTTCTTGAACGCCTCGGCGTTGATTGATTCGCCGATCTTACGCTTCTCCTCGACAGAGCGGAGACCACCACCAGAAGACGATTCAGTCTTCTTTCGGACTCCCCACTTCATGCCAAGAACGCCGTAGTGTGCGAGTTCGTCGTCGGTCATGATATCGTAAGCCTCCATTCAGCTTCTTGTTTCAGAGACTCTACCGCCTTGATTGCGAATGACGTCTGAGGAGGGTCGAACGTCAGTCTCACTGAATAGTTGACATACTGTCGCAGGATACGCCCCAGCGGTGTAGCCGGATAAGCATCGTCATGCGACCGTACGGTTCCTACCTCGTGATTGAGCTGAGTTGCAGTGGCCAAAGCGTTATCAATAGCGTCCGCTATCTCACGCTCGAATCCAGTATCGTCTTCAGACAACCCCAGGTAGGTCTTAGTATCTTCCATAATTGTCATGTAGACTCCCTACCATAGTTTCGTATCCCCTGGCATTCGGGGATTGAAGTCGTCTAGGGCTAACGCTGGCGTTCCATAATGGATTGCATTATGAGTATCTCGACTCACGCATATGAGATTATTCAGATCCCACATGCACGGGTCGAAATCCTCACATTGTCGCGGCGTCAAAGGGTTGATATGATGTACGACAATGCCGTCGTAAATCTCGTATCCTTCTATACCGAGGTCACAACCGAGGTCTCGTGCGATCGCCTTGGTTCGAGCTTCTCGCCAAATATCGCTTTGGTAGAAACTCTGGTTCATCCAGCGGTGTCCGCCGAATGTCTCTCCGAAAAATGCGCCATCAAGCGACAAATACTCGAGGCGCTCCTCGAAGGTGTGTAGTAGTGAGAGTTCGTCATAGGTGAGCATCATCGTCTCCGGAATATACCTTGAAGGCAGCCAGAGCCTCTTGCACCAGCTCCTCGGTCCTTGCAGCCGATTCAAGTGCGGACACTTTGGCGTTAGCCAGTGTCGTTTCGGCGTTGAGACGCGCTTGTTCCAACCTTTCGCGACTGGAGCCAAGCTTCAGGAAATGAAGGATCATCGAATTGCTCGCAGTTCCGTCCAGAATCTGCTGAGTTGCATAATCCATCGCAGCAGCAATGGCCATTCGCTCAGCTTCTTCTGGGGTTCGTGGAGTTTTCTGAACCTTCTTCTTCATCGCGCGTCCTTTCTTATACTTCGATCTGAGTTTTCGCCTGCCCCAGCCCATGCCCGGAAAGGAGCAAGAAAACAGGCATGGAGAACTAAGTGGCCGGGGCAAGCCAAAACCCAAATCGAAATATACCTCCGCACTTTTTCTGAAG
>OOAG01001200.1_pt1 | contig 19735 bp, 19 predicted proteins | sample 1671461 | NCBI WGS metagenome assembly OOAG01 (sample SAMN06348159, study PRJEB24527) | human gut metagenome | biome: human gut; feature: ankylosing spondylitis patient; material: feces | host: Homo sapiens | place: China | collected 2015-10 | reverse complement strand
TTTTTTTTTTTTTTAATGATACGGCGACCACCGAGATCTACACTCTTTCCCTACACGACGCTCTTCCGATCTCGGAGTGGGGGTCGTGGCGGATAACGGCATCGGCTGCTGTCGGGCTGCGCCCGAAGCGCAGCGGGTGAACCCGCTTTTTATGGAAAGCGCTCCCCACCGGGGAGCTGTCGCGCAGCGACTGAGGGGCCTTCCAATCGACGGAAGCCCCTTTCCTCATATAGTATACACCTTTTTCCGCAAAACTTCTGTGACCGGGTCGCAAAAAGCAGCCTTTTGCCGCTGCGGGGCACTTTTCAGCCGGAAAAGAGTGTGTTATACTGGGTTTGTTTCTCTGATTTTCTGCCATGGAGGCTTTTTATGACCAAGCAGCGCATTCTTTTCATTACCACCGGCGGCACCATTGCCAGCGTACATACTCCGCAGGGCCTCCGGCCCGTGCTCAGCAGCGACGAGCTGCTGGCCCATCTTCCGGAGCTCAACGACCTGTGCATCCCGGAAACGCTGGCCCTGTGCAGCATCGACAGCACCGACCTCGGCCAGGAACACTGGCTGATGATGGCCCGCGCCATTCAGGAAAACTACGCCCTGTACGATGGTTTCATCATCTGCCACGGCACCGATACGCTGGCCTATTCCGCAGCGGCACTTTCTTACCTCATCCAGAACGCGGACAAGCCCATCATCCTCACCGGTGCCCAGCAGCCCATCTCCAACGAGATCACCGACGCCAAGAAAAACCTGCGCGACAGCGTGATCTGTGCACTGGACCCGGGCAGCCGGGGCGTGATGGTGGTGTTTGGCGGGCACGTCATTGCCGGCACCCGTGCCAAAAAGAACAAGACCATCAGCTACGATGCCTTTGCCTCGGTCAACTTCCCGGAGCTGGCACTGGTGCAGGGCGACCGTCTGGTGCGCTATGTGCCTTCGCCCTGGCCCACCGGCCCGGTGGAGTTCGGCCGCGCCATGAATCCCCGGGTGTTCCTGCTCAAGCTCATCCCCGGCATGGACCCCGGCATGATCCCGGAGATCTTCCGCCTGTACGACTGCGTCATCGTGGAGAGCTTCGGCGTGGGCGGCATCCCGCAGCGGCTCATGGACGCCTTTGCCGAGGGGCTGGGCCACTACGAGCAGACCCACAAGGTGCTCATCCTGACCACGCAGGTGACCTATGAGGGCAGCGACGTGGGCGTGTACGAGGTGGGCAAGCGGGTGAAGAACCGATTCCGCTTCCTAGAAGCCCATGACATGACCATCGAAGCCGTGGTCACCAAGAGCATGTGGCTGCTGGCCCAGAACTGCGACAGCTTCGACCAGCTGCAGCAGCGGTTCTACCGTCAGGTGAACTTCGATACCTTCTATCACTGAGGATAAAGCCGCCGGGCAGGCCAGTGCTTGCCCGGCGGTTTTGCCTGTGCACCCTTGCGCCGGGAGGGCTGCGGTGTTACACTGGACAAAAAGGGAGGCGCATCTTACTATGTGGTTCGTGTTTGCACTGGGCAGTGCCGTGTTTGCGGCCCTTACCTCCATCCTGGCCAAGATCGGCATCCAGGGGGTCAACTCCACCCTGGCCACCGCCATCCGCACGGTGGTGGTGCTGGTCATGAGCTGGGGCATGGTGTTCCTCACCGGGACCCAGGGCGGCGTGGGGGATATCTCTCGCCGCAGCTGGCTGTTTTTGATCCTTTCCGGCCTGGCCACCGGGGCCAGCTGGCTGTGCTATTACCACGCTTTGCAGATCGGGGCCGCCTCCAAGGTGGTTCCGGTGGACAAGCTCAGCGTGGTGATCACCCTGGCTTTGGCCTTTGTGATCCTGAAGGAACCCTTTACCGCCAAAAACCTGGTGGGCTGTGCCCTGATCACCGCCGGCACCCTGTTTATGGTGCTGTAAAGCCGCCCTACCAAAAATGCGCCCGGGATACTCCCGGGCGCATTTTTTATTCCGACAGCCGCTGCCGGGTCTTGTTCATCAGGTCCAGCTCCGGCATCAGCTCATCGCTGATCACCGTGAGCATCTGCTCCAGCTTGTCCACGTCCTCTTCCGGGAAGCGTTTGCGCACCCGCTCGATCACGGTGCTCAGATAGGAATAGCTGATGTTGTAGTAGTCGATATACTTCTGGGTGGGGCGCAGGTGGTACTCGCGCCGGTCCACGGTGGACTGGATCTTTTCCACATAGCCTTTTTTGACCAGACTGCCGATCTTATAGGCCGCATTGGGGGTGGAGATCTGCATCATGCGGGAGAACTCCGCAATGGTGGGTTCGCCCATGGCCATGATGCCCTCCATGCAGAAGGACTCCACCGTGGTCAGGGTCGCTTCCCGCGTGGCAAAACGCTGGAATACGTTCTGATAAAAGTGCAGCTTGAATTTGGTGTATACATCCTGAAAAGCCTGTTCCAGCATGGATCGCGCCTCCGCTCGTTCGTTTTCTTTCAGTTTATCACAAGTTGCCCGCGACGGCAAAGTCCAATCATGCTTTTGCCTTTTTGATCGTGCGGGCGCGGATGATGCTGAGCACCACCAGCTCTACGACGATGGCCACGGCCAGCAGCACCAGCGAGGTGAACAGGCTGGCCCGGCTGCCCAGTACCGCCTGTGCCAGGCCGGTGATCACATAACACACCGCCGCGCAGGACGCCGCCGTGATGGCATAGGGCAGCTGGGTGGACACATGGTTCACATGGCTGCAGTGGGCACCCGCCGAGGCCATGATGGTGGTGTCGGAGATGGGGGAGCAGTGGTCGCCGCACACGGCACCGGACAGGCAGGCCGCGATGGAGATGACCAGCATTTCACCTTCCGGGAATGCATGGCACACGATGGGGATCAGGATGGAGAAGGTTCCCCAGCTCGTGCCGGTGGCAAAGGCCAGGAACACCGCCACCAGGAAGATGATCACCGGCAGCAGATACTGCAGCGCCGCAGCGGAGCCGCCCAGCAGATTGGCCACATAATACTTGGCACCCAGCAGGCCGGTCATGCCGGACAGGGTCCAGGCCAGCGTGAGGATGAGCATGGGGCTGACCATGGCCTTGAAGCCCTCCGGGATGCAGGCCGCAAAGTCCTGGAAGGTCATGACGCTGCGCACCCGGTAGAACACGAAGGTGAACAGCAGAGCAATGCTGCTGCCCATCACAAGGCCGGCAGAGGCGTTGCAGTCCGCAAAGGCGGTGACAAAGTCCACCCCGTCAAAGAAGCCGCCGGTGTAGATCATGCCGAAGATGCAGGCCGCGATCAGCACCAGCACCGGTGCGATCAGGTCCACAACATGGCCCTTCGTCTCGGTGCCGTCGTCCACGTCGTCGCCGTAGGGGCGGTCCTCGGTGGTGAACAGGTCGCCGTTTTTCGCGTTGTCCTCATTGAGCTTCATGGAGCCGAAGTCCGTGCCGGTGAAGATGAGGAACAGGCTCATGACGACGGTAAGCAGGGCATAGTAGTTGTAGGGGATGGTGCGCAGGAACATGGTGAAGCCGTTGATGCCAGACCCCTCCGGCACGCTGGAGGTGACCGCCGCCGCCCAGCTGGACACCGGCGCAATGATGCAGATGGGGGCCGCCGTGGCGTCGATGAGGTAGGCCAGCTTGGCGCGGGACACCTTCTGCCGGTCGGTGACCGGGCGCATGACCGAACCCACGGTCAGGCAGTTGAAATAGTCGTCCACAAAGATCATCACACCCAGCAGCAGGGTGGCAAACTGTGCGCCCGCCCGGGAGTGGATGTGCTTCGATGCCCAGCGGCCAAAGGCGGCCGAGCCGCCGGCCTTGTTCATCAGGGCCACCAGGATGCCCAGCATGACCAGGAACACCAGGATGCCCACATTGCTGCTGTCGGACAGTTTGGCGATCATGCCGCCCTCTTCGTTGAAAAAGAGGGTATTCAGGGCCAGTTCCAGGTTTCCGTTGGCATACAGCAGCGCGCCCGAGGCGATGCCCACCAGCAGGGAGGTGTACACCTCCTTGGTGTTCAGGGCCAGCACAATGGCGATGACCGGCGGCAGCAGCGAGAAGAAGGTGCTGTACACCGCACAGGTGTAGGTAGACGGGTCGGCGATCTTGCCGGGAGTGGCTGCCGTGCACCACAGCAGCAGGGCAAACACGAACAGTGCCGCCGCCCAGGACAGATTCTTGTTTTTCATAATGATTCCTTTTCGTTTCAGGCGATTCGTTCCGGCAGCGTATCAGGCCCCGTGCTGCGGGGCAGACTATCCCCACGGAATGCAAAAGGGGAGTGGGGCCGTGCCGGATTATAAAGCGATGTATTTTGAGCTGTTCCGTGCCAGCGTGCAGGCCGTACAGCTGCTGCAGGACGCACAGGCCCACGCCGAACAGCAGCTGCTGGCCGAGGACCCGCCGCCGCTGCGGCTGGAGCCGGAAGAACTCCCTCCGTCAAAGAGGGAGCCTTAGCCTTCCCCCTTGGGGGAAGGCTTTTTCAGTTCTTCTTTGCCTCCGCCTTGGCCGCAAACTTGTCGTTGTGGATCACAAAGCGCTCGTGGGTGCCGCCGCCCACCGGGCCTTTTTCGTCGTGCAGGCTCACTTTGAAGGTGAGCTTGCGGCCTTCCACAGCCACCAGCTCGCTCTCGCAGGTCACAGTCATGCCCACGGGGGTGGGAGCAGTGTGCTCCAGTTCCAGCTTTGTGCCTACGGTGCCGTCGCCCTCGGCCAGAGCCGGGGCCACGCTCATCCAACAGGTCTTTTCGGCCAGGGCCACCAGGGCCGGGGTGGCAAACACGTCCAGCGTGCCGCTGCCCATGGTTTTTGCAGTGTTTGCAGCAGTGACAGACACGCTCTGCTCACCGCGGATGCCAGGTTCCAGTGTCATAAAAAATTCCCTCCTGTGCGTTTTGCGCAGTTTGTTGTTTTATACTTTTATAAGATACCACAGCTTGGCAAAGAATGCACCCACTTTGGCGCATTTTGTAAAAAATACCGTTTCTGTTTCCTGCCCGCTGTGCTATGATAGGGTCAAAAAGGGAGGGGACGTTCCATGTCTGACTTCTGGAAATCCTATGACATCACCGCCGCCGAATACGGTGCGGGCTATGAGTGCTACCCGCTGTTCGGCACTATCCATCTCATAGAGCTGGCGCTGTCGGCTTTGTTCCTTCTGTGCATGGTGTGGTGGTACCGCCGCAGCACGCCGCGCACCCGGCGGCACATTCTGGTGGGGGTCACGGCGGCCCTGTTGGCCGACGAGGCCGCCCTGCTGCTGGGCATGGCCTGCACCGGCCAGTGGAACTGGAGCTATCTGCCGCTGCACCTGTGCAGCATCAACGTGTTCGTCTGCCTGTACAACACCCTCACCGACCGCAGCTGGTGCAAGGAGGAGCTGTACGCCCTGTGCATCCCCGGCGCAGCACTGGCTCTGCTGTGCCCCAGCTGGCGGGATGTGCCCGGGTGGTTCACCCTCATCAACCTGCACTCGGTCAGCATCCACGCCCTGCTGGTGCTCTACCCTGTGCTGCTGGTGGCGGGCGGATACCGCCCCAGCGTGCGCCGGGTGCCGCAGGTGCTGGCCTTTTTGTTCGGCTCGGCCCTGCCCATCTATTTTCTTAACAAACCCCTGCACACCAACTTTTACTTTTTGAATAACCCCTATGGCAACGTCATCACCAGCGCCTTTACCGCGTGGTTTGGCGAAAAATTCTACATTCTGGGCTTTCTGCCCGCCATCGCGCTGGCCCTTGTGCTGATGTACGCCCCCTGGGCAGCAGCCGGGAAGAAGCGTTGAGCCGCTCCGCCACCCGTCCGCTCCCGGTCCGCTTTCCAGCAGGCCGGGTTTTCTTTTTTCAATTTGCATCTTTTTTGCGTTTTGCGGTGTTTTTTCATCAATGCAGCGGGAATGTCAAAATTCTTCTGCAAAGGGCTTGACAGGCAGGCATGTGCGTGATATCATGAACACATGAACAGACGTTCATATGATTTCATCCCGAAAGGAGATGCTTCCATGGCACAGCAGAACGAACCCCTTGTGCAGCCGGAAGAGCTGGACATGCCGGATGACGAAGTGCTGTACGAGCTGGCCGACCTGTTCCGGGTGTTCGGCGACTCCACCCGCATCAAGATCCTATACGCCCTGCACGACAACGAGCTGTGCGTGCAGGACATTGCCAACGCCGTGCAGCTGAGCCAGTCGGCCGTGAGCCACCAGCTGCGGGTGCTCAAGGATTCCAAGCTGGTACGCTTCCGGCGGGAGGGCAAGACCGTGTACTACGCACTGGACGACGACCATGTGCGCAGCATCCTCTCTCTGGGGATGGACCATATCGAAGAATGATTTTCCGGGCTGCGGCCCGCACAAAAACAGAAAGGCTGGTATCTACGATGAAAAAGACCTACAAGATCGAAGTGGACTGTGCAAACTGCGCCCAGAAGATGGAGGACGCTGCCAACACCGTTGCCGGTGTGGAAAAGGCGACTGTCAGCTTCATGACCCAGAAGATGAAGGTGGAGTTTGCCGAGGGTGCCGACCCCCACGCCACCATGGAGAATGTGCTGTCCGCCTGCAAGAAGGTGGAGGACGACTGCGAGATCTTTGACATCTGACCTCTTCCGGTCCGGTTCCCGGCATCGCTGCTGGGCGGCAGCTCTCCCCCTGTGGGAGAGCTTTTCTTTCCTCTGCCGCCGGGCAGCGGAAAACTTCTCTTTTTCGTGGAAAAAACGGGCAGTTTTCAACACTTTCCACGCACTTTTCAACATCCTTCGCGGAAAACTCCAAAAAGAAACGTGGAAAAGCAAGTTTTCTGCGGGAAAACCCCGTGGAAAACACGGGGGAAAGGGTGGAAAATCCATTTTTGTGGGGAAAACTTGTTGAATTCCACTGCGTTTTCCCGTTTTTTCTCAGAACCACCGCAATCCGACAAAAGGAGCGTTTTGTATGACCAAAAAGCAAAAAAAGAGCCTGCAGCAGATCCTGATCGCGCTGGCCCTTGTGATCCTGCTCAAGCTGCTGCTCGGTGTGCTGCCGGCACTTCCCACCCCGGTGGAGCTGCTGCTCTACCTCATCCCGTACTTTGTGGTGGGCAAGGACGTGCTGCGCAAGGCCATCAAGGGCATCAAGAACCGCCAGCCCTTTGACGAGTGCTTCCTGATGGCGGTGGCTACCGTGGGTGCCTTTGCCCTGGGCGACTATGTGGAAGGCTGCGCCGTTATCCTCTTTTACCAGATCGGCGAGCTGTTCCAGAGCGTGGCCGTGGGCAAGAGCCGCCAGAGCATTTCCAGCCTGATGGACATCCGCCCGGACTACGCCAACGTGGAGGACGAGGACGGCAAGCTGGAGCAGGTGGACCCCGATGACGTGGAGGTGGGCACCGTGATCGTGGTGCAGCCCGGCGAGCGGGTGCCCATTGACGGTGTGATCGTAGAGGGCACCTCCGCCCTGAACACCGCCGCCCTGACCGGTGAGAGCCTGCCCCGCGACGTCCAGACCGGAGACGAGGTCATCAGCGGCTGCGTGAACATGACCGGCCTGCTGAAAGTCAGGACTACCAAGGAATTCGGCGAGTCCACCGTCTCGAAAATTCTCGATCTGGTGGAAAATTCCAGCATGAAAAAGGCCCGCGCCGAAAACTTCATCACCCGCTTTGCCCGGGTATACACCCCGGCTGTCTGCTACGGTGCGCTGGCGCTGGCCTTCCTGCCGCCCATCGTGCTGCTGCTGATGGGCCAGCCCGCCCGCTTTGGGGACTGGATCTACCGCGCTTTGACCTTCCTGGTCATCAGCTGCCCCTGCGCACTGGTCATCAGCATTCCGCTGAGCTTCTTCGGCGGCATCGGCGGTGCTTCCGCCTGCGGCATCCTGGTCAAGGGCTCCACCTATCTGGAGGAGCTGGCCCGCACCGGCATCGTGGTGTTTGATAAGACCGGCACCCTGACCCAGGGTACCTTCAAGGTCACCGGCGTCCACCCGGCCGACGGCATCACCGACGAACAGCTGGTGGAGGCCGCTGCCCTGGCCGAAAGCTGGTCCAAGCACCCCATCTCCCTGAGCATCAAGGCCGCCTACGGCAAGGAGATCGACACCTCCCGCGTGACCGACGTGGAGGAACTTGGCGGCCACGGCGTGACCGCCAAGGTGGACGGCAAGCCCGTTGCCGCCGGCAACGCCCGTCTGATGGAGCGGCTGGGCCTTTCTGCCCCCGCCGTGAGCGAGACCGGCACCGTCGTGCACGTTGCCATCGACGGCAGATACGCCGGTTGCCTGCTCATCGCCGACGTGGTCAAACCCCACAGTGCCGAGGCCATCCGGGCCCTGAAGGCCGCCGGAGTGCGCAAGACCGTCATGCTCACCGGCGACGCCGAGCCGGTGGCCAAGGCCGTTTCTGCCCAGCTGGGTCTGGACGAATACCACGCCGGTCTGCTGCCCGGCGACAAGGTGGACCAGATCGAAACACTCATTGCCGCCAAGAAGTCCAAGGAGAATCTGGCCTTTGTGGGCGACGGCATCAACGACGCCCCGGTGCTGTCCCGCGCCGATGTGGGCATCGCCATGGGTGCCCTGGGCTCTGACGCCGCCATTGAAGCCGCCGACGTGGTGCTGATGGACGATGACCCGGCCAAGATCGCACTGGCCATGCGCATCGCCCGCCGCACCCTGCGCATCGTGTACGAGAACATCGTGTTCGCGCTGGCGGTCAAGTTTGCCTGCCTGCTGCTGGGTGCCATCGGTATGGCCAGCATGTGGACAGCCATCTTTGCCGACGTGGGCGTCATGGTCATTGCCGTGCTCAACGCCACCCGCGCCCTATACACCAAAGATCTTGTCAGGAAGAGCCAGCCGTAACGCTGCTGCTTTCCATAAAAAATGCCTGACCGCCAACGACAGCGGTCAGGCATTTTTGTGTTTTCCGGGGTTCAGATGTCCCACAGCTCCGGGGCAGAGGTGGACACTGCCGAGGCACCGGCCCGCATGGCGGCCATGACGTCGGCCTTGTCCCGCAGCAGACCGCCCGCGATCACCGGCACCCGGGTGCGGGTACTGATCTCGGTGATGACCCGGGGCATGATGCCGGGCAGGATCTCCACAAAGTCCGGCTTGCCCTGTTCCAGCTGGCCGGAAAGGTTGTTCAGGGAAAGGGAGTCCAGGATGAACGCCCGCTGGATGGTCAGCAGGCCCTGATGGCGCGCCCGCCGGATCAGGGACGGGTGGGTGGAAATGATACCATCCGGGTGGCACAGCGCAATGAGGGAATTCACGGCAACTTCCCGCGCCGAAAGGCCGTCCACAAGGTCGATGTGCACGACGGCCAGCTTTCCGGCCGCGTGGATGCGCCGGACCAGCTCCCCCACATTGAGCAGGGTGCTCGCCAGCAGAAAGACCGTGCTGCAGGGCGAGGCCAGGGCGGCCGTCAGAGCGTCATCCGTCTTGACGGCTGCGATCACCGGCTCGTCCAGCAGAGTTTCAGCAAGTGGATGCATCGGGCAGGACTCCTTTTCTCTCAGATGGTTCTCATTATCGCACAAAGGGGCCGCACTGTAAAGTGCAGCCCCAGTCTGCGGTTGTGCTTATGCCTGGAAATAGATCGCGGTGTTGGCCACGGTCATCATGGTCATCAGGATAGTATTCAGGAAGGCCGCAATGTACACGCTGCCGGTCTTTTTGTACAGGTACTTGGCCAGGCAGGATGCAATGGCCAGCGAGGGCACCAGCGCAAACAGCAGGATGCCGCCAAGGGCCTGTCCCGGGTAGAAGGCAACGCCGGTACGGAACAGGGTGCCGTACTGCAGCACCAGCCAGAGGAGGATGCCGCCCATGTTGGTCAGAGCAGCCAGCAGGTAGCCCCAGCCGCCCTGCAGCTTTTCGCTGCTGGTGTTGGAGATGGCGGCGGCGCCGCTGACAAAGTAGTACACAAAGAAGAACGGCATATACTTGACCGCCGCCGGGATGGCGCTGGCTTCAAAGGTCTTGAAGGCGAAGGTCCAGATGCGGAAGTCGGTCTTGAAGATGGCATCCACGGCAAACAGGCAGGCGTAGGCGATCACGCTCACCAGCAGTGCCACGCAGAAGGCTGCGGCCACAGACACCGGCTTTGCGGCAATGCCGTACTGTTCCAGCGTGATGCCCTTCTGCTTGCGGCCGCCGAACAGGTAGACGCAGACCATGGTCACGATGGAGATGCAGGCGCAGATGAGAGCCCAGGTCACGATGCTGTTGACGGTGGGGCCCTGCCAGGTGGCATTGGTCTCGAAGATGTTCTTGGTCACCAGCACACGCAGGACGATGGAATCGATCAGGACGCACACCGAGCCGGACAGCCAGGTCTTGCGGTCGTCCTCGGTGCTGCGGGCTGCCAGAACGATGCCCACCACCGACAGGAGCAGGGCAATGTCACTGGCGTAGCGCATCCAGCGGATGGGCTCTGCGGTCAGACTGCCGTCGTACACGGCGGGGAAGATGATGGCCGGGATCAGCATACCCACCACGAACAGGCTGATCGTGCCAAGCTTGCCGGACAGGGTGCCGACGGCCGGGGTGGGTGCTGCGACGGCCTGCTTTGCATTGGACAGGAAGGGCAGCTTCATCAGCAGCAGGGCAAGAGGTGCCAGCATGAGCAGGAAGCCCACCAGAGCGACCAGCTCAAAGACTTCTTTCCAGTACCAGATCTGGCTGGTGGAAGCAATGTTCTGCACCAGACCGGACTGGTCGGCAAATGCAGTGGCGTAGAACTCGATGGCATCCTTGGTGGAAGCCTTGGAGAAGTGGTTCCAGGGGTGGATCTCACGCGGCTGGTAAATGATGCGCTGGCCGCCGTCCGAGCCGGTGTACCAGGTGTCAGCCTGCGGAGCTTCCTGCTCCAGCAGGGTCTTGCCAGCGGTGGTGGCAACATAGTCCTTGTGGTAGACGGTGCCGCTCTTCGTGGGAGGCTCGTCGGCCGCAAAGAAGAACTCGTCGTACTGGCCGCAGATCTTGCCGATGGTGCGTCCGCCGAAGGTGGCAACTGCAGCCTCTTCGTCCAGGCCCAGGTAGGAGGTCCAGGAGTAATCGGCACCCATGCTCAAACCGGCCTTGATGATGCGGTAACCGGCGGCAGCGTAGTTCTGCTCATCCAGATAGATGGCCATCTCGGAGGAGAAGCCGCCCATGGAGTGGCCGCTGACCGCGATCTGACCGTTGCCCTGTGCATCCTTGGCAACGTAGTCCTGGCTGTACATGTACTGTGCGGCATCCCACAGCGAAGTGGGCCAGAAGTTGAAGAAGCCGCCGGTATTGTCGGCGTTCCCGTGGGAATGGCCGTGGTCATACATATCCAGTGCCAGCACGACATAGCCGCGGCGGGACATCTCGATGGCGGTCTCGTCCTGCATCTCGGCACTGTTCAGGTAGCCGTGGGTGGTCACGATGGTGGGGTGCGGGTTGGAGGCGTCCACGCCCTTGGGCATGTACAACAGGCCCGAAAGGGTGCCGGAGTCGGTATCAAAGGAAATGCGGGAGACCTTGACCTTGTAGAATGAGGTGTTGAACATCTGGGCAAAAATGCTGCCCAGCAGCATCAACGCCACAGCGATCGCCAGCACAACGACCGTGCGCGAACGCTTTTCGGTGGCCTTTGCGGTGCTTTTCATGGGGATCCTCCTTCTTTTTTCAGGGATGCGCCCGGCGGCTGCACTTCCAGAACCAGCCCCCGGAACAGATGTGAACGGGCGGACAAGGGGTGCGATGGGAACAAAAAAATGGGGACGCACTGCGGTCGTGTGGCACAGTGCATCCCCATCTCAATTCTCTTGGGATGCTTTCAGTATACCATTTCTCAACGGTTTGTCAACAGACAATTCACAAATTCGTGATTTTTTGTTGGAAGCAGTCAAAATCCAGACAAATTCTTTTAATGCTCTGCCCAGTCACTGCTGCGGCCCACGGCCTTGTGCCAGCCGGACAGCAGCCGTGCGCGCTCGGCCTCCGGCATAGCGGGGGTAAAGGTCATGTTGCAGTGCCACAGGCTGCGGATCTCGTCCCGGTCCTTCCACACGCCGGTGGCAAGGCCTGCCAGATAGGCAGCGCCCAGGGCCGTGGTCTCCCGGATGGCCGGGCGCAGAACGTCCTTGTTCAGGATGTCGGCCTGGAACTGCATCAGGAACTGGTCGCGGGAAGCACCGCCGTCCACCTTCAGGGAGGTGATGGGCACACCGGTGTCCTTTTCCATGGCGGCCACAAGGTCGGCGCTCTGGTAGGCGATGGACTCCTCCGCCGCCCGGATGATGTGGTTCTGGGTGGTGCCGCGGGTGATGCCCACGATGGCACCGCGGGCGTACATATCCCAATACGGCGCACCGAGACCGGTGAAGGCGGGCACGATGTAGATGCCGCCGTTGTCCGGCACCTTCTGGGCATAGTATTCGGCGTCGCGGCTCTCCTGGATCATCCGCAGGCCGTCGCGCACCCACTGGATGACGGCACCGCCCACAAAGACACTGCCCTCCAGGGCATACTCCACCTTGCCGTTCAGGCTGATGCCAATGGTGGAGATCAGGCCGTTCTGGCTGCGGCAGATGGTGTCACCGGTGTTCATGAGCAAAAAGCAGCCGGTGCCGTAGGTGTTCTTGGCCTCACCCTTGGCAAAGCACCCCTGCCCGAACAGTGCAGCCTGCTGGTCCCCGGCAATGCCGGCCACCGGCACCTGCACCCCGCACAGGTCGGTGGTGCCGTAGACCTCGCTGGAATCCGCCACGCGGGGCAGGATGCAGCGGGGGATATCCAGCGCTTTGAGCAGGGTGTCATCCCAGTCCAGGGTGCGGATGTTGTAGAGCATGGTGCGGCTGGCGTTGGTGCGATCGGTCACATGGACTTTGCCGCCGGTGAGCTTCCACACCAGCCAGGTGTCCACAGTGCCGAACAGGATCTCGCCCGCCTCGGCCCGCTCCCGCGCGCCGGGCACGTTATCCAGGATCCACTTGATCTTGGTGGCGGAAAAATAGGCATCCGGCATCAGGCCGGTATTCTCGCGGATGTATTCCGTCATGCCGGGCTGCTGCACCAGCTCGTCCACCAGCGGGGCGGTGCGGCGGCACTGCCAGACGATGGCATTGTAGATGGGGCGGCCGGTGGCCTTTTCCCACAGGATGGTGGTCTCGCGCTGGTTGGTGATGCCGATGGCGGCAATGTCATGGACATCCACGCCGCTCTGGGCCACCACCTCGTTCATGACCCCGTACTGGGTGGACCAGATCTCCATGGGGTTGTGCTCCACCCAGCCCTGCTGCGGGTAGATCTGCTCAAACTCCCGCTGCTGCACCGCGATGATGTTCTGCTCGTTGTCAAACAGGATGGCGCGGCTGCTGGTGGTTCCCTGGTCCAGTGCAAGAACATACTTTGTCGACATGGTTCAACGACCTCCGTTTCGCTCAGGGGCGGTTTTACAGGTCCCGTGTGGCTACGACATCCACACCGGTGCCGCAGACGTCGGTCAGCACGACCTGCCCGGTGCGGATGGGTGCGTGCAGCGTGACGCCGTCCAGCGCAGCCATGACCTGCATGATCTTTTCTTTGGGCACCGCCTGCGCGGTCTTGACCGGGCAGCGCGGATAGCGCCCGCCCTCGGCCCGCACCGTACTGGTCAGGATACGGGTGGGGTGGGTCAGTTCTTCCTTGCCATAGGCGGCACCGTTGGGGCAGGCATTGCCGGTTACATTATAATCGTTTTCCGGGTCCACCTGCAAGTGGCAGCCACGGGGGCAGCAGATACAAATGATCTCACACTTTTTGTTCATTTTGCTACGACCTCCTCTACTGCAACGGTCAGCGGGCCGTCGGCCTTTGCCAGCAGGACCCCGGGCAGGGTGATGTGCTCCATCTCGCCGGGTGCCATCCGCTGGCGCTTGAACCGGGCCAGCTGCTTCTCCCCGCAGGTGATGGTGATCTGGCTGGGGCCGTAATTCTGCCGCACCCGGAACGAGATCTCCACACCCTTGTCCACGTCCGCCGGGCGCACCCGCTGGGGGACGGTATAGCCCACGCCATTGCCCGGGACAAGGTCCAGCACGGCCGCGTCCGGGGTCTCACCGTGGAGCACATAGGCGGCGGCTGCGGCTCCGGCCCGGTCGCTCTCGCCGGAAACAAAGTCCACTAGATCGTGCACATGCACCACGTTGCCGCAGGCAAACACGCCGGGAATGCCGGTCTCCATGTTCTCGTAGACCACGGCTCCCTTGGTGTGGGGGTCCATCGGGATGCCGGCCTGCCGGGTCAGCTCGTTTTCCGGGATCAGGCCCACACTGAGCAGAATGGTGTCTACGTCAAACTCCATCTCGGTGCCCGGAATGGGGCGGCGGTTCTCGTCCACCTTGGCCACAATGGCCTTTTCCACCCGGGTATCGCCCTGAATGTCCACGATGGTGTGGGACAGGTACAGCGGGATGTCAAAATCCTGCAGGCACTGCACAATGTTGCGGGTCAGGCCGCCGGAATAGGGCATGACCTCCACGCAGGCCAGCACCTTGGCCCCTTCCAGCGTCATCCGCCGGGCCATGATCAGGCCGATGTCGCCGCTGCCCAGAATGAGCACCCGTTTGCCTACCAGATAGCCCTCCATGTTGACATAGCGCTGGGCGGCACCGGCGGTGTAGATGCCGGCCGGGCGGGTGCCCGGGATGCCGATGGCCCCGCGGGTGCGCTCCCGGCAGCCCATGCAGAGGATGACGCTCTTTGCTTCGAGGATCTGGTAGCCCTTCTCCTTGCTGACACAGTGGATCTTTTTATCCGGCGTGACCTCCAGCACCATGGTGCCCAGCTCCACCCGGACGCCGGTGGAGCGCAGCATTTCAATGTAGCGCCCGGCGTACTCCGGGCCGGTGAGCTGCTCGCCGAAACGGTGCAGCCCGAAGCCGTTGTGGATGCACTGGTTCAGGATGCCGCCCAGCTCGTTGTCACGCTCCAAAATCAGAATATCGCGCAGGCCGTGCTGCCATGCGCTGTAGGCTGCGGCAAGGCCTGCAGGGCCGCCGCCGACGATGACCAGATCAATCATGGTTGGTTCCCTCCTGCTTGGTTTCGCACAGTAAGACGTTGCTGCCTGCCTTGTCCTGCAGGACGTCCAGCGGGTCGATGCCCCGCGTCCGGCTGATGAGCTCCAGCACCCGGGGCCCGCAGAAGCCGCCCTGACAGCGGCCCATCCCGGCGTTGCAGCGGCGCTTGACGCCGTCGATGGTGGTGGCCGGGATCTCGGTGTGCAGGGCGTCCAGGATCTCGCCCTCGGTGATGGTCTCGCAGCGGCAGATCACCCGGCCGTAGGCGGGGTTCCGGGCAATGAGCTTTGCCTTTTCTTCCGGCGGCAGCTCCTTGAACCGCACCCGGGTGCGGCCGTCCCGGTAATCCGTTTTGGCCGCAGGCAGATCCCCGTGGCCTTCCAGAATGCGGACCACCTCTTTGGCAACGGCCGGTGCGCTGGACAGGCCCGGCGATTTCATACCGGCCAGGTCGATGAAGCCGGGTGCACCTTCCGCCTCGCCGATGACGAAATCCCCGGTGTCCACATTGGCGCGGACGCCTGCAAAGTTGCGGATGGACTCGCCGAAGCGGATGTCCGGCACGCTGCGGCGTGCGGCCGCGCTGACAAATGCCAGCCCGGCGGCGGTGCAGGCGGTGTCATCGCCCGCCACCGGCTCAGCATTGGGTCCCACGATCAGGTTGCCGTGAACGGTAGGTGCCACCAGCACGCCCTTGCCGTTTTCGTTGGGGCACTGGAAGATGACATGCTGCACCCGCGTGCCTTCCGATTTGTCCAGAAGGTAATATTCGCCGCGGGTGGGCTGGATGGTGAACCGGTGCGGAGCGGCCATGTCGTGCACGGCATCGGCCCGGATGCCGGCGGCGTTGACAACGTAGCGGGCCTCCACCACGCCGGACGGCGTGGTCAGCGCCCAGCCGGACGCGGTTTTCTGAATGCCGGTGACCGGGCTGCTGAGGTGGAGTTCCACCCCGTTGCGCACCGCCACCTCCGCCATGGCCAGCGCATATTCCCACGGGCTGACGATGGCCGCGCTGGGTGCATACAGCGCTCCGGCCACCTCCGGCGAAAGACCGGGCTCCATGGCCCGTGTTTCCTCTGCCGACAGCAGCCGGATGCCCGGCACTCCATTGGCAAGGCCGTTTTCGTACAGCTTCTGCAGATGCGGCAGCTCCGCCGGGCTGAGGGCCAGCACCAGACTGCCGCACTGCCGGTACGGCACATCCAGCCGGGCGCAGATTTCTTTGGCCAGTGCAACGCCCTCCACATTGAGCCGTGCCATCCGGGTGCCCGGCTCGGGGTCGTACCCAGCGTGCAGAATGGCACTGTTGGCCTTGGTGGTGCAGTCGGCCACATCGTTCTCGGCCTCAAAAATTGCAGTGTGCAGCGGATAATGCGAGAGCTCATAGGCGGCAGCCGCGCCAACGACACCGCAGCCGATGATTGCTACATCCAGCATAAAAACCTCCTGATCTTCTGCCTGTCACAGCATGCTCGTTTGCGTAGCGGGAACAAAAAAGAGCAGAGCAAACAAAAGGGAACAGGCTCCCTCTTGTTTGTTCTGCTCGCTTCTCTGAACAAACACTTGATGGCTTTATGATAATGCAGATTGCACAAGATGTCAAGCGTTTGTGGAAAATAAATGCATCTTTCGTGTCGGAACGGTTCAGGACTTGCGCAGCAGGTCGGTGAACCAGGCGCTGACCTGACGGTAGATCTCCGGGTCTGTGACCGACAGGTCGAACGGATAGGTCCCGTCCTCGGCCAGCACGGCGCAGGCCGCCCGGACCTTCTGCATGGCCTGCGGATCAAAAGCCTTATCCCGCCGCCCGGAAAGGCAGTTCATCAGGACGTCATCCTTCCAGCTCAGCAAGAACTCAAATGCTTCTGTGTTGTTCATTCCAAAATTTCTCCTGTTCCATTGCCCGACATGGTTTCTGTTCCCATTGTAAGGGTTTCTTCCGGCGGATGTCAACCGTTTTTTCGTCGATTCTCCCATACAGAAATGCAGGAAGTCCCTGCAGAGCGTGCCGCACATCCGGGCTTCTTGTCTCTCTGCCCGAATATGCTATAATGGAAGCAGCCAATCTCCTCACGCCTTTTTCTCGTGCCGATCAATGGGAGGTATTTTTTCGATGAACTATAAAGCAGAATCCCTTAATCGCCTTGATTTTCCCTTAAAATTCGGAGATAGACCCTGCCGCATTTACGGCGAAGCCCATGCAGAATACCTGCTGCTCCAAATGACAGGCGAACATGAGCTGCAAAGCATGGATCATGAAGTGACAGCCATTGCACAAAGCGGCCGGAATTTTCTGTTTGCCGCTGTTCCGGTAAAAAGCTGGAACGATGAACTTTCCCCGTGGGAATCTCCTGCGGTGTGGGGCAAAGAAAGTTTCGGCGGCAATGCGGCGGGCACACTACGCTTTCTGACAGAACAGGCGATTCCCACCCTGAAAAAGCAGTTTGCACTGCCGGAAAACGTCCGGATCATTCTGGGCGGCTACTCGCTGGCCGGATTGTTCGCGCTGTGGGCATCCACGCAGACAGCTCTGTTTTCCGGTGTTGCGGCCGCTTCGCCTTCCGTATGGTTTCCGGGATGGATGGAGTTTGAACAGCAACACCCCATTCAAGCACAGTGCATTTACCTGAGCCTTGGCGACCGGGAAGAGCACACGAAAAACACCGTCATGGCTACAGTAGGTGATAATATCCGTGCCCTGCACCGTGAACTTGCCGGACGTAGCAAAGACTGCACCCTTGAATGGAACAACGGCGGGCATTTCAAGGATGCCGACCTGCGCACAGCAAGGGCGTTTCGATGGGTGATGGAGGATATGCGATGAATATTCTGATTGATGCAGATGGCTGTCCCGTGGTTGATCTGACTTTGCAGATTGCAAAGCAGTTCGGCATCCCGGTCGTCATCCTGTGCGACACCTCGCACCAGATCGAGCGTGAAGGTGCGCAGACATTGGTGTTCGATAAAGGGGCTGACAGCGTGGACTTTGCGCTTGTCAACCGGGTAAAGCCGGGGGATATTGTCGTGACACAGGACTACGGTCTGGCGAGTATGTGCCTTGCCAAGTGCGCCCGGGTGCTGAACCAGAACGGTCTGGAATACACCGCCGACAACATGGAAGCTCTCATGCTGCGGCGTTATGAAAACAAAAAGCTCCTCCGTGCCGGAAAGCACCCCAAGGGGAGCCCAAAGCGGACAAAGGCGCAGGATGAAGCCTTTGCCTCCACCCTGACAAGCCTATTGGAAAGCATCTGACTGGTAAAACCGCCCGGGTGCTCTCCCGGCAGCAAAAAAGCTCCCTGAAAGCCTTCGCTTCCAAGGAGCTTTTTCTGACAGCCAGAATCGCTTGTTTTGAGGTAGCCTTGCAATTCACCCGGTACGATCCCCGAGACCCAGTTCCTGAAGGAACTGCCGGAGGGCTTGCCTCTGAAAGGTGGTCCTATACATTTGATTCAGCTGTTTCGATAAAATAAAAAGTCACAATTCCGTGAGGAACTGTGACCTTGGCGGAGTAGCAGGGATTTGAACCCTGGCGCCCCTTGCAGGGCCTACGAGATTTCGAGTCACGCCTCTTCGACCACTTGAGTACTACTCCACGTTATGTTTTTGTCGGATATTCCGGACTATGCAGGGGCCTTGTCCTGCCTTGGGAGGCAGCCCCGGTCCAGAATAAACCTTATATAGTATAGCAAAAAAGTCTCCTTCCGTCAACACTTTTCTCCCCGATGCCGGGCCCGGTCTGCAGCGCAGGCCGGGCCTTTTTGATGGTATTTTTTGCGAGGTGCAGAGGTTTTTGCGAAAAAGGTCTATCCTTTTGGACAGATTTCGATTATAATAGAAAGGACATCGTTCAAATTTGAAGCAAAAGGAGTTTTTGTTCCATGGCACAGGCAAAACAGGACATGGGGTCCGGCAGTGTGAAAAAACTGATGCTGCAGCTGATGATCCCCGCCGTGGTGGCGCAGGTGGTGAACCTGCTGTACAACATCGTAGACCGCATTTACATCGGGCACATTGAGGGCATCGGCGCAGCCGCGCTCACCGGCGTGGGACTGTTCACCCCCATCCTCATGCTGCTGAACGCGTTCGCCATGCTGGTGGGCGCGGGCGGTGCACCGCGCACCGCCATTGCACTGGGGCAGGGGGACCGGCAGCAGGCCGAAAAGATCATCTCCAACAGCTTTACGGTGCTGATGCTCTTTGCAGTGGTGCTGACCATCGGCTTTTATGCGGGTGCACCCGCGCTGCTGCGGCTGTTCGGTGCCAGCGACGCCACCCTGCCGTATGCGTTGAGCTACAGCCGCCTCTACATTCTCGGCTCGGTGTTCGTGCTGCTGGTGCTGGGCATGAATCCCTTCATCACCACCCAAGGCTTTGCCAAGACCAGCATGCTCACCACCGTGATCGGTGCCGTAATCAACATCATTCTGGACCCCATCCTCATCTTCGGGTTCGGGCTGGGCGTGCAGGGCGCAGCCATTGCCACGGTGCTCAGTCAGGCCGTGGGCGCGGCGTGGATCCTGCGGTTCCTCACCGGCAAAAAGACAATCCTGCGCCTGCGCAAGGACTATCTGCGCCCGGAAAAGCAGGTCATCCTGCCGGTGCTGGCACTGGGCATCTCCACCTTTGTGATGCTTTCCACCGAGAGCCTGCTCTCCATCAGCTTCAGCTCCAGTCTGGCCCGCTACGGCGGCGACGTGGCTGTGGGTGCCATGACCGTGATCACCAGCGCCTCCCAGCTGTGCACCCTGCCCATTCAGGGCGTGT
>OOAG01001165.1_pt1 | contig 20175 bp, 17 predicted proteins | sample 1671461 | NCBI WGS metagenome assembly OOAG01 (sample SAMN06348159, study PRJEB24527) | human gut metagenome | biome: human gut; feature: ankylosing spondylitis patient; material: feces | host: Homo sapiens | place: China | collected 2015-10 | reverse complement strand
AATTTTCATGTTAGTTTATGTTTTAATATATCTTATAAAGATAAGAAAAACAATCGACATAAACAAATGGTAATATACTAATAAACAATAATATAACAAAGGAATAACAAAGGAGAATATAGTAAAAAATATAATGCGTCTGCCCTGTAGCACTCCGGTGAACAAGTCTGTTCACTGGAGTGGAAAGAACCGTTCACTAGAGTGCTACGATCTGTTCACTCTGGTGCAACAACGCAGATAGTAACAGGAAGGAATGGCTATGAGTAAGGGAAAACAATAAGATATAAGGTGAATGATACACAGGAAAGCTGTAAACAATAGGAAGTTAATTGATAATAGAAATGGGACAGAACTCACATCTTGCCAAAACCATCCTCATTACAACTACCTGTAGCGAGGGTGATTTTTAGTTTATAAAAGTTTTGACGCACTCCCACCTATTTTCAGACTCATCAAATCCGTTCAATATTTAGATAGAATATAGACCCTAAAGTAACTATTATTTGATCTTCAGTGCAAAACCACCTCCGGGTGCCAAATGAATCTTCAACTTACCGTCATTCTTTATCCGTATGGATTCACATTTATAATCACGCCCGATCCGGTGAGCATTTGCTCCGTCTTTAAACAATGTAGCGTCATACGTCCTATCACCCAGGAAAGAGCAATCCACTTCGACGTCACGTGCCGTCCAATTGGTGATTCCACCTACATACCAGACATTTCCACTTCGGCGTGCTGTTACGATATACTCTCCCATCTTACCATCAAGCACGATACTTTCATCCCACACTGTCGGAACATCAGCAATAAATTCTGTTGATTCCGGTTCGCGCATATAGTTGCTCGGCGTATCACACAACATATTGAAAGGAGATTCAAATACAACATACAGAGCAAGTTGACGGCTACGAGTTCCCTGACTCATCGGTTCTGAATTGCAAGGGTAATAGTTACCTTTCGAAGCATTGCGCATCGCCCCTTGAGTGTAGTCCATCGGACCGGATACTTGACGAGTGAAAGGAATCATCACGTCATACTTCACCTGATCCACCGAAGCCGGGCTCCATTTCATCTGTTCCAAACCATTGACACCTTCAAAGTTCAACACATTCGGATAGGTGCGATTCAAACCGGCCGGTTTGTGCGTTCCGTGCAAGTCGAGGATCAGTTTGTATTTAGCACACATCGCGGCAGCCCGATAATTGAACGCAGTCATAAGCTGATCGTCACGATCCATAAAATCGACCTTAAAACCTTTTACTCCCATGTCGGCATAATGACGGCAAACGTTCTCCATATCACGCTCGAAAGCATAATAACCGGCCCAAAGAATGATACCCACATTTTTGGAGGCTGCATAATCTACCAATTCTTTCAGATTAATCTCTTTCACCACTTGCATCAAATCCGCTTGCAGATTTACCGCCCAGCCTTCGTCAAGTATCACATATTCAATACCGTTTGCAGAAGCAAAATCAATGTAGGCTTTATAAGTCAGATTATTTACTCCGGTCACAAAATCAACGCCATCCAAATTCCAGGCATTCCACCAGTCCCATGCTACTTTGCCGGGTTTGATCCATGAAAGATCCGTCAGACGGGAAGGGGCAGCCAATAAATAGCTCAAGTTGCTTGCAGCCAAATCCTTATCGGAAGTGGTAACAATGCTCATACGCCACGGGAAATTCCGGGGTTTATCTACTTTGGCAATGTAAGCTTCATGTTCTTTCACCAACATTTGAAGTTGATTGTGTCCGCCCTGCACCATCTTTTTGGGATATGGAGCAAAACATCCTGTCAACCGCTTTTCTCCTTCAGCAGCAGACAAATAAAGGCCGGGATAATTCTCCAAATCGGATTCTGTGATACCAACCTTAACGCCTTCACCGGCATCCACGACTAATGGCAAAAACATCAAACGTTTTTTATTCAGCTTCGATAATGGATCGGTAGTATAAGTATTTTCGAATGAATTGAAATATTGAGAGTTATAATCACCGTCCTTTCCTGTTTTTACATAAGGTACAGAAGCTACCATATCGGATGGAAAATGATAATCTACCGTTTCATCTACCACGTTGAAAGGTTTCTTCGCACGGCTGACAAAGCGGTAAGCAATACCATCATTGTACGCACGGAACTCTACATTCCAGTCTTTTTTAAACCGAAGAGTCAGTTCATTATAGTGGTCTCTTAATTCACTGGCACGATAAAAAGGAGAAGGAATCATCTGATCTACTTTTTTCCTGGAAGTGCCGGACAACTTTGCTTTCTCTCCCCAGACTTCTCCGTTATCCAATGTCATCGAAATCGGAGAAGGAGCAAGGATCTGCCGTCCGTTACAGCGGATGTCATAAGTCAGCTTGTCACTTACAGTAATCGTTGTTTGAAGCTTTCCATTCGGAGAGTTCAAAGTAAATTGTTTTTGCGCCTGTACCGTAAGCGTACATACGACAACACACAAGAATAATAAAATCTTCAGTTTTTTCATGGTTTTAATTATAGTAGTTATCAAATTATAAGAAGAATGATGCAAAAATAAAATAAACAAATTATTTAATTAAAACTTGAATAACTCGTTTTAAAAGAGATGTATTTTGCAAGCTTTACATTATCTCTTTTGATTACTTCATCTTATAAACCAGCGTTCCTCCTTTTACAATATCTTCATGCGAAATCATTTTCTTTGTATATGGTTCGCCATTCAATGTAATACTATCTACATATTTATGTTCTTTCGACAAATTCTCCGCAATAATCGTGAAAGTCTTTCCATCGGCCAGATGCAAGGTCATCTTCGGCAACTGTGGGGCACCGAATACATATTCCGCACTTACCGGATCTACCGGATAGAATCCCATCGCACTAAGCATATACCAGGCAGACATCTGTCCGCAATCATCGTTTCCACAAAGTCCATCAGGTTTATTCTTGTATTGAGTATCGAATATTTCACGAACCAATTCTTGTGTACGTTCCGGACGACCTGCCAGTGCATATAAATAAGTTACATGATGACTAGGCTCATTACCATGAGCATACTGACCGATCAGTCCGGTTACATCTGACAGACTTTCGCCCTCCAACTTAACGGTAAACAATGAATCTAACTTATTCAGGAAAGGCACTTCACCACCAAACAAACTGATCAATCCCGGTACATCATGTTGTACATGCCAAGTATATTGCCATGCATTTCCTTCTGTATAATCTCCACCGATACTTTCAGAATGTCCTAACGCACTTGGATTAAATGGAGCCTTCCAGGTTCCGTCAGCCTTACGCGGACGCATGAACTTCGTCTGCGAATCGAACAGATTTTTATAATAATCAGCACGCTTTGCAAAATATGCCGCATCTTCCTCTTTACCCATACGATGTGCCATATCGGCAGCTGCATAATCATCATATACCGACTCTAAAGTAGAAGATACAGATTCAGCTTTTATCAGGTCTGTCGGGAAATAGCCATATTTTGTATAAACTTCCCAATTGGATTTCAACGGATGAGACACCGTCTGCGTCTTCTTTATTATATTAAAAGCACGTTCAGCATCAAAGCCACGGAATCCTTTACGATAGGCTTCGGCAATGACTGATACACCGTGATTACCAATCATACAGAAATTCTCTTTACCCCATAATCCCCAAATAGGCAAGAAACCCTGCACTTCACCTTGTTCGATCAACGAATTGACAAAACCATCTACACGTTCGGGGATCACTAATGTATAGAACGGATGGGCAGCACGATAGGTATCCCACAAAGAGAAGGTAGAATAGAAAGCACCCGTTCCCGCTTTTACTATTGAATCGGCGGCGTTGCGATACATACCGTCTACATCCGAAATCTGGTTAGGCTGAATCAATGCATGATAGAAACAGGTGTAGAAATTTGTCTTTTCATCATCCGTACCGTCTATGTCAATACGACTCAAATAATTATTCCATTCATCATGAGCGGCAGTTTTCACTCCCTCAAAATCCCAAGCGGGAATTTCCGTCTCCAAATTTTTTCTGGCACCTTCTATACCGGTAGTGGAAAGGGCTACTTTCATCATCAACTCATCTCCCGGTTGCATATCGAAAGTCGCAATGATGCGTTTTCCTTTTTCAGTCTTGCCCATCGGCAGGTAAAGCGAATCGACTACCGGACGATTAAATTTCATGATAAAGAAATAATCCTGATCCACCCATACTGTGTTATTGACGTGCCCGGTCAGTGTCTGCGCATCTTCCCAGTTTACTTCACAACTGTTGACCTGTGAATGATATTGTTCTTCCCTCCATGCAGGACCATGCTGCAAGTCTATCAGAACAGAAGCGGAATCGGCTTTATGATAAGTATAACGGTGAAGGGCTGCATGGATAGAAGCGGTCAGTTCCGCTTTCACTTGAGGATCGGAAAGTTCAACTGTATAATAACCCGGAGTAGCAGCTTCCTTATCTTTAGAGAAGCGGCTACGATAAGCATTCCATGCACGAGTACGTGTACCCGTTACCGGCATGACGAGAATGTCTCCCAAGTCCATACATCCGGTTCCATTCAGATGTGTCTGTGTAAATCCCCATGCCAGAGAATCTTCATAAACATATTCCGAACAGTACCGCCAACCGACTGCTCCCGTCACGGGGCTAGTCTGTATCATTCCGAAAGGGCAACAGGCTCCGGGGAAGGTATGCCCATTATCAGCGGCACCAATAAAAGTATTAACATACTGAGTATAATCCTTGACTTCCTGTTTTTCTGTTGGTGTACAAGAATACAAAAACAAGCTTGTTAAAGCTATAGCCATAAAGGGGGCTTTTCTTTTCATGGTAAATATGATATTAAAGTTGATGTCGCATTAAAAGTTACGTTGCAAAAATAAAGAATTCTTTCTATTTAGGAAGGCCGGACACAGACAAATATACTTAAATCTCAAACGATAAAAACCCAATTTATACAGATTCATTGTGATAAAACAAAAATTCGCACGACTTATTGAATAAATATCAACTCAATTATTTATCTTTGTTAGCTTAATAACTAGCTGATAAAAAATTATTAGTATAATGAAAGATTTCTTGAAATTTACACTTGCCACAGTGACAGGTATCATTTTGTCAAGTATTGTATTATTTATAATCGGCATGGTAACGCTGTTTGGTATCATGGCTGCTTCGGATACGGAAACGATAGTCAAAAAGAACTCCGTTATGATACTTGATCTGAACGGAACGTTGGTGGAACGCACGCAAGAAGATCCACTAGGCATTTTATCACAGTTGTTCAACGACGATTCCAACACGTATGGGCTGGACGACATTCTTTCGTCTATCAAGAAAGCTAAAGAAAATGAGGATATCAAAGGGATTTATCTGCAGGCAAATTCGTTGGGGACATCATACGCTTCTTTACAAGAGATTCGTAATGCACTGCTCGACTTCAAGGAAAGTGGCAAATTTGTCATCGCTTATGCCGACTCTTACACTCAAGGGCTTTATTATCTTTCCAGTGCAGCCGACAAGGTTCTGCTAAATCCTAAAGGAATGATTGAATGGCGGGGTATTGCCTCCACCCCTTTGTTCTACAAAGACTTATTGCAGAAAATTGGAGTAGAAATGCAAATATTCAAGGTAGGGACATACAAATCCGCCGTAGAGCCGTTCATCGCTACAGAGATGAGTCCGGCTAACCGTGAACAGGTCACGACATTTATCAGTTCTATCTGGAGCCAGGTTACCGAAGGCGTTTCCGCTTCCCGAAATATTCCCGTAGATTCATTAAAAGCCTATGCCGACCGTATGTTAATGTTCTATCCGGCAGAAGAGAGCGTCAGATGTGGATTGGCCGATACGTTGGTTTATCGCAATGATGTACGCGATTACCTTAAAAGGTTGGTAGATATAGACGAAGACGACAATCTTTCTTTGTTAGGATTGGGTGACATGATAAACGTAAGGAAAAATGTGCCGAAAGATAAAAGCGGGAATATTATAGCTGTTTATTATGCCAGTGGTGAAATTACAGATTATCCGGGCTCTGCAACTTCAGAAGAGGGTATTGTCGGCTCCAAAGTCATTCGCGACCTTCGCAAGCTGAAAGATAATGATGATGTGAAAGCCGTTGTTCTCCGCGTCAATTCACCGGGTGGCAGTGCTTTTGCCTCCGAGCAAATCTGGTATGCGGTGAAAGAACTGAAAACAAAGAAACCGGTAATTGTTTCCATGGGTGACTATGCCGCATCAGGAGGCTATTACATTTCTTGTGGTGCTGACACAATCGTAGCAGAGCCAACAACGCTGACCGGTTCCATCGGAATCTTCGGTATGGTTCCCAATGTAAAAGAATTGACCGATAAAATCGGTTTAAGCTATGATGTAGTAAAAACGAATAAATATGCGGATTTCGGCAATATCATGCGTCCGTTCAGTGAAGGTGAAAAAGCATTGCTCCAAATGATGGTAGCCGAAGGATACGACACTTTCATAACCCGGTGTGCCGAAGGACGCCATACAACCAAAGAGGCAATAGAAAAGATCGCCGAAGGTCGTGTATGGACAGGTGAGGCCGCCAAAGAACTGGGATTAGTAGATGAATTGGGGGGAATCGATAAAGCATTGGATATTGCTGTTGCCAAAGCCAGAGTCGGAGGATACACCATTGTGTCTTATCCGGAGAAAAAAGACGTATTGTCTTCTCTGCTTGATACGAAGCCGACTAATTACGTAGAATCACAATTACTGAAAAGTAAGTTAGGCGAATATTACCGGCAATTCGGTCTGCTAACGAACCTGAAAGAACAATCTATGATTCAGGCACGTGTTCCGTTTGAACTGAATATTAAATAAAACGCAAACATGGACGATCACTTTATCAAGATACACAAATGGCTTTATCCTGCCTCCTGGCTCTATGGAATGGCGGTAAGGGTGAGAAACAAGCTTTTTGACTGGAATTTTTTCCAATCAAAGAATTTCGATATACCTGTCATCAGTGTAGGTAATCTAGCCGTAGGAGGAACAGGAAAAACTCCCCACACCGAATATCTGATAAAGCTTCTTTGTAATCAATATAATGTAGCTGTATTGAGTCGGGGATATAAACGACACACGAAAGGTTATGTGCTTGCCATTCCGGAAAGTACAGCAGAAAGTATCGGTGATGAGCCTTACCAGATACATCAGAAGTTTCCATCCGTCACAGTAGCGGTCGATGAAAAACGTTGTCATGGCATAGAGGAGTTGCTTGCATTGGAAAAGCCTTCAATAGATATCATTCTGCTGGATGATGCTTTCCAGCACCGTTATGTCAAGCCGGGACTGAGCATTCTATTAACAGATTATCATCGCTTATTTTGTGATGACACATTACTTCCCGCAGGTAGGTTACGTGAGCCTGTCGGCGGCAAAAACCGGGCACAAATCGTCATTGTGACCAAATGTCCGCAGGATATCAAGCCCATTGATTACAATATTATCGCAAAACGTCTGAACCTTTATCCCTACCAGCAGTTATTCTTTTCTTCGTTCCTATATGCTAATTTGCAACCGGTATTTCCAGCCCAGTCATCGGATGCAGAGATGGCTTCGGTGAACAAAGAGATTCCATTATCCGCATTAACGGATACGAATGTATTACTGATGACCGGTATCGCTTCACCTATCTCTATCCTCGAAAAGCTGAAAGACAGTGCAAAGCAGATAGATTTATTGGAGTTCAATGATCATCACGATTTCAGTAGCCGGGATATGCAGCGTATCAAAGAACGGTTCAATGAGCTGAAAGGGGAGCATCGGTTGATTATCACTACCGAGAAGGATGCAACACGCCTGATTAATCATCCGGCTTTGGACGAAGCTTTAAAACCATATATCTATGCCTTGCCTATTGAAATAGAGATTTTACAGAATCAACAAGATAAATTTAACCAACATATTATCGATTATGTTAGAGAAAATACAAGAAACCGCAGCTTATCTGAAAGGTAAGATGCATACCAGTCCCGAAACCGCCATCATACTTGGCACCGGGCTTGGCAGTCTGGCCAATGAAATTACCGAGAAGTATGAAATCAGTTATTCGGATATCCCGAACTTTCCGGTATCTACGGTCGAAGGGCACAGCGGCAAACTGATCTTCGGCAAACTTGGCAATAAAGATATTATAGCCATGCAAGGTCGTTTCCACTATTATGAAGGTTATTCTATGAAGGAAGTAACTTTCCCTGTACGTGTAATGCGTGAATTGGGTATCAAAACCTTGTTTGTATCTAATGCGAGTGGTGGTACCAATGCAGATTTCGAAATCGGTGACTTGATGATTATTACTGACCATATCAATTATTTCCCCGAACATCCGCTTCGCGGAAAGAATATCCCTTATGGTCCCCGTTTCCCGGATATGAGTGAAGCATACAGTAAAGAGCTGATTCGTAAAGCGGACGAGATTGCCAAAGAAAAAGGAATCAAAGTTCAGCATGGAGTGTATATCGGTACACAAGGTCCCACTTTTGAGACTCCTGCCGAATATAAGCTATTCCACATTCTCGGTGCTGACGCTGTAGGCATGTCCACCGTTCCGGAAGTGATTGTAGCCAATCATTGTGGTATCAAAGTATTCGGTATTTCTGTCATTACCGATTTGGGAGTAGAAGGAAAAATCGTTGAAGTAACGCACGAAGAAGTTCAGAAAGCTGCCGACGCCGCTCAACCGAAAATGACTACAATCATGCGTGAACTTATTAACCGTGCCTAAACAACTATCCCGAATTATATGAGAACTGAAATAGCATCTCTCGGTGAGTTCGGTCTGATAGACCGTCTCACCGGAGGAATCGAACTGAAAAATGAATCTAGCAAATATGGAGTGGGCGACGATGCTGCCGTTCTCTCCTACCCTTCCGAAAAGCAGATGTTGATAACCACAGACCTGCTTCTGGAAGGCGTACATTTTGACTTGACATACGTCCCTTTGAAACATTTAGGATATAAGGCTGCCATAGTCAATTTTTCCGATATCTATGCCATGAATGGCACTCCCCGACAGATAACAGTATCACTCGGTCTCTCTAAACGTTTCAGCGTAGAAGATATGGATGAACTTTATTCGGGTATCCGACTTGCGTGTCAGCAATACAATGTCGACATTGTCGGAGGGGATACGACTTCTTCCCTCACCGGACTTACCATCAGCATAACCTGTATTGGTGATGCAGACAAAGATAAAGTTGTATACCGCAACGGGGCTAAAGAAACAGATTTGATTTGTGTCAGTGGAGATTTGGGAGCCGCCTACATGGGATTACAACTATTGGAACGGGAAAAAAATGTTTTGAAAGGTGAAAAGGACATACAACCTGATTTCTCCGGCAAAGAATATTTATTGGAGCGTCAGTTAAAACCGGAAGCCCGCAAAGACATCATTGAGAAACTTGCTTCTGCAAATATTGTCCCGACCTCCATGATGGACATCTCTGACGGTCTATCTTCGGAGCTTATGCATATATGCAAACAAAGTAATGTCGGCTGCCGTGTTTACGAAGAACACATCCCTATCGATTATCAAACAGCTGTGATGGCTGAAGAATTCAATATGAATCTGACTACATGTGCTATGAATGGAGGTGAAGATTATGAACTTCTCTTTACCGTACCTATCGCCGACCACGAGAAGGTTTCGCAAATGGAAGGTGTCCGTCTCATAGGTCATATCACCAAACCGGAACTAGGTTGTGCATTGATTACCCGCGATGGACAAGAATTTGAATTAAAAGCACAAGGATGGAATCCATTAAAGGAGGAGAAATAAGAAACCTCTGTATATAACAAAATTATTTTCATTCCATATAACACTGATAATAAGGTAACTAACTTTTTATCAGTGTTTTTTATTTCCAGAAGATTTGTGTATTCCAAAAGTTTCACTACCTTTGCAACCGCAAAAGAGAAATAACTGAATCAAGTTAACTATCTTGGTGTCATAGCTCAGTTGGTAGAGCAAAGGACTGAAAATCCTTGTGTCCCCGGTTCGATTCCTGGTGACACCACTTTTTAAAGAGTTCAAAGTTGATAAATCCCTGAAAATTAAACATTTCAGGGATTTTCTTTTTTCCTCAAGCTTCCACATTTTCAGCAAAACAGGAATCAAATATTAAGAAAAAATAAAGAGCAAGTTCCTCTTGCAAAGGAAAGCTTGCTCTCTTGTAGGTCACCCCCAAATGGTGTTTATCGAATATTCCTAATTACAAGTCGGGAAAGATAAAGTTTTACTGCTTTTCCAAGCAAATATTAACTGCATTCATCCCTTTCACCCCACGTTCCAAATCGAATGTCACAATATCATTTTCGGCAATACCTGGTGCAGCATTGTTCACGTGAAAAAAGTACTTATCAACTCCTGAAAGGTCCTTTATAAAGCCAAAGCCTCTCGATTCATTAAAGAATTCAACTCGACCTTTCAAAATTACCGGTTCTGTTTCCTCTTTCTTTGGAGTTGCTATGATTATTTCATCCGGATTAATCTCCTCCTTTTTAATATCATCAGTGGGCGGAATTGAAGTTATCATTCCATTCTCGTCTACATAAGCAATCATATCATCGAAACTACTGGTACCTGATAATTTTCTGCTTTCTTTCTTCTTGAGTTTTTCTTCCCGTTTAGCGAGTCTTTTCTTTTCATTTTCACGTTTACCAACTGTCATGGATTTTGCCATAGAATCTATATTTAATTTAATATTTATATTTTAAAGGATTATAATTCGCTGATTTCAAATAGCAAAATCAGCTTTATTCAGTTTCTTTCCTGTCAATTTTTGAATGTCATTAACCAATTTCCGTTCTTCCTGCGAGCAAAACGTAAGTGCTGTACCTTCATTTCCAGCTCTTCCCGTACGACCAATACGATGTACATAAGTTTCGGGAACATCAGGAAGATCATAATTAATAACCAACGGCAATTCATTAATATCAATTCCTCTGGAAGCAATATCGGTAGCCACCATTACTTTCGTCTTCCCCGATTTAAAGTTCCCCAATGCAGACTGTCTCGCTGCTTGGCTTTTGTTTCCGTGAATAGCCTGACTTCCAATCCCTGCCTTACCTAATATTCTAACAATTTTATCAGCATTATGCTTTGTTCGTGAAAAGATGAGCACTGACCGGTCTTCCGCCTTTTGCAGAATCGAAATTAATAGCTGGCTTTTTTCCTTCTTCTCCACAAAATAAATAATTTGCTTGATTGAATCTACTGTTGATGACTTCGGTGTTATATAAATCTTCACCGGATTTTTCAATAACGACTTTGTCAAAGCAATAATACTATCCGGCATTGTTGCTGAAAAAAACAGCGTTTGCTTTTCTTTCGGAAGTTTCGGCAATATTCGCTTGATATCATGTATAAAACCCATATCGAGCATACGATCTGCCTCATCAAGCACAAAATATTCTATATTAGTCAGATGGATATGCCCTTGATTTATCAAATCAAGCAAGCGGCCCGGAGTTGCCACTAAAATATCAATTCCTTTGCGCAACATATCAACCTGCGGACGTTGATTCACACCACCAAAAATAACTCCGTGACGCACACGGGTATATTTTGAATAATCATCAATGCACTCACTGATTTGCATAGCAAGCTCACGGGTAGGCGTTAATATCAGTGCTTTGATACCCTGACGTTTATCTGTCTCTTTATTTGCCTGCAAATGCTGAATAATAGGAATTGCAAACGAAGCGGTCTTTCCTGTTCCTGTTTGTGCACAACCTAATATATCTCTTTTCGCCAATGCGGCAGGAATTGCTTTTTCCTGAATAGATGTTGGAGCAATATATCCTTTTTCTTCAATTGCTTTTAAAATCGGTTCGATTATATTTAAATCTCTAAATGTCATAAATAGAATTTTTTAAAATTTGTAGTAAAGCCTAATAATTCTTCTTTAGACATGAAAAGATCAGGATTTAGGATATCCTTATTGCACTACACGGAGGAGTGAGAATTAGCAGAACTTAATTGTTAGATGATTTTCTTTTCCGGCTATCCGTTTTTATAAAAGCCTCCGCAGATAAATCATAAAGGCGGATACAAAGACTTTATAGAAAGCAGAAGAAATATAAATTCTTCCGCTTTCCTAAAGTCCGGATATTAATATCTTCTGGAGTTACTATAACCTCCATGGCTTCCACCGTATGACGGTTTTTCAGCGCGAGGACGTGCAACGCTTACCGAAATAACCTTTTGGTCGTATTCAACGCCGTTTAATTCGTCTATTGCTTTTTGCCCTTCTTCATCACTTGTCATTTCCACGAAAGCGAATCCTCTGGAGTTACCAGTTTCTCTATCCATAATAACTTTAGCTGAAGAAACTTCTCCAAACTCTGCAAATAAATTTGTCAAGTCCGCATCATTTGTGCGATAACTTAAACCTGCAATGTAAATGTTCATCTAAAAACTTTTATTAAAATAAATACTAAATTGGAGTGAGGAGGATAATTAAAGAAGAGGACTACTTACTAACATTATATTAAAAGAAGAACTATACGATAACAATTCGTAACTCAAACTCTGCGTACAAAGGTAATGCAATAAATTAAATAAGTACGTTTACATCCATTCTTTTTTATAAGAAAGACGTTTATTATCATTTATTAGCACGCAATTGGTGTCAAATGGAGAAATGCCATAACCTTATTCTTGATATTTTATCACAATATGCCTACCTTTGTCATTGTACAATTTTTCAGTGACCAATGAATGTCAAAATAGAAGAAAGTTGGAGACAACAATTACAGGAAGAATTCAACAAACCATACTTTGAAAAGCTGGTTGCATTCGTCAAAAGTGAATATGAACGGGCACATATCCTTCCTCTCGGACATCAAATATTCCATGTATTCAATTCCTGCCCTTTCGAGAAAGTCAAAGTCGTTATTCTTGGACAAGATCCATACCCCAATCCGGGACAATATTATGGAATCTGCTTTTCCGTTCCGGATGGAGTAACCATTCCCGGATCATTAGCCAATATTTTTAAAGAAATAAATCAAGACTTGGGAAAGCCAATCCCTACCTCCGGCAATTTGGACCGTTGGGTAACACAAGGGGTATTTCCCATGAATTCCGTTCTTACCGTACGTGCACACGAAACAGGTTCACACCGAAATATGGGATGGGAAATATTCACAGACGCAGTTATCAGAAAGTTAAGTGATAAACGAGAAAATCTAGTTTTCATGCTTTGGGGAAGTTACGCAAAAGAGAAACGATCCTTGATAGATACCAACAAGCATCTAGTATTGACAACTGTTCATCCATCTCCCCGTTCAGCGGAATATGGTTTCTTTGGCTGCAAACATTTTAGCAAAGCGAACGCTTTCTTACAGAGCAAGGGAATAAAGGAGATAAATTGGTAAATATATGATCCCCTAAACTACAATTTACAGAATGAAAAGTAAGATAATACTTAAAATATTGATAATTTTCTCTTTTACAGGATGCTATAACAGAGAGCAAAATTCCCTCCTTAATGAAGCGGAAGCTTTGTTGCAAAATAAGCCGGACAGTGCTTTGAGTATATTACAGCAATTTACACCGGGAAGCCAACAAGCGGAACAGGCCAAATACGCTTTACTTTATTCTGCCGCTTTGGATCAGAACCATATCAAAATAACAAGTGACTCCCTTATCCGAAAAGCTTGGAATTACTATAAGCATCATCCGAAAGATTTGCGTAACCAATGCACAACTCTCTATTATTGGGGACGTATCAAATTACGTGCAAATGATAAAGCTGGAGCACTACGCCTTTTTCTAGAGATTGAGAAATAGTTGAAAGATACTAATGAGCCCTATTATAAAGGACTCTTATATAGCCAGATCGGTGAAGTATATTATGCACAGATGAACTATAACCGGGCTTATCATTATTTCCGGGAATCTCGGAATAACTTCCGTCAATCCGAAAATCTACGTGAAGAAACAGAAGCTACACTTGATATGGCTGCTGCTACTTACCACTCAAAGGATGTTGAGAAAGCAACACGACTCTACTCCTCCGCACTTGATTTGGCTGATGAGCAAAAAAGTGATAAACTGGCCAAATCCAGTCTGACCAACCTAGCTTCTCTCTATGTAATATCCGGAAAGAAACAAATACCTCATGACCTATTGCTACGAATTGAACTTTCCGCACGAAAAGATACATTATACGGTTATCATACACTGGTTGATGTGCAACTCCTAAAGAATCACATGGACAGTGCACGTCATTATCTAAAACTGGCAGAAACACATACAACCGACATTCGTGACATGGCAAATTTATACTATACTGCTTATCGGATCGAAGCTCAATCCAAAAACTTTGAAAAAGCAACAGAAAATATACACCGCTACATATATCTGACTGATTCCCTGACGCGCTCGAATATGCAATTTTCTGCCGGTATGGTCGAACGAGAGTATTTCCAGGAACAATCGGCTTTCGCGGAATATCGCATGAAAAATCGTACTATTCTAGAGATTTCATCCATAATTATAGTCATTCTGTTGTCAGGTATAGCTTGGTACATAATCCGACAACGTATGCGTCTACAACGTGAACGCACAGATCGCTATCTACTATTGGTAGAAGAAGCTAATTCCGAATATAAAGCTTTGACAGAACGCATGGAGGGACAGCGCAATACCGAAAATCACTTGAAAGGATTGATCGCCTCCCGTTTCAACATCATCGATAAACTAGGCAAGACCTACTATGAGCGGGAGAACACTTCGTCACAGCAAGCTGCCATGTTCCAAGAAGTAAAACAAATCATCACTGACTTTTCAGAAAACGGAGAAATGTTGCAAGAACTAGAACTAATTGTTAATACCTGCCATGATAATGCCATGCAAAAACTACGGAATGATTTTCCTGCAATGAAGGAAACAGACATACGGTTACTTTGTTACATCTTTGTCGGCTTCTCACCACAAGTTATCAGTCTGTTTATGAAAGATACAGTAGCCAATGTCTACGCCCGCAAATCACGTCTAAAGTCACGCATAAAATCTGCGGAAACAGCCAACAAAGACCTGTTTCTATCACTTTTTGAATAGTCGTTAGGCTAGTGTTAGAAAATTCAAGCATCCATTCCTACAAACGACTGAATATCAGAGTTTACCAATCAAGAGTGTTAGAAATGCGAGACTGCATTGTAACTCTGAAAAGGTAAAATCTCGCTACTTTTGCAAGCGGAAAACTTGTAAAAGAAAAAAATTATGAAAAAGATTGTTATGTTATTAAATCTCATGCTTTTTATGGTAGCATGCGGAAAAGAAAGTGATGAATATAAAAACAATTCACCATCCATTGGGCAATCATCCGATATATCGGAGGCTTTGCTCGAAAGTTTCTCAATAGAACAGCTTCCCGAAAAAACGATCTATACGCTAGGTGAAAAGATTGATTTAACCGGAATTAAAGTGATAGGCAATTACGATGACGGTCAACGACGACCTGTAAATGTAACTTTGGAACAAATCAGCGGCTTTTCCTCTTCAACTCCCGTTGAAAAACAAGAGGTTACAGTTACCATAGAGGGGAAGCAAAAGACATTTACTGTGCAAATAGCCCCTATACGTATAGAAAATGGTGTATTAACGGAAGTAGTGAACGGTTATGAAACAATCACGTTGCCCAATCATGTAAAATCAATTGCGAAAAAAGTGTTTTATGGTAGAAAAATAAGTAAAGTAATACTCAATGAAGGACTTGTGGCTATCGGAGAAGAAGCTTTCTTCAATTCAAGCATTCAAGAAATCGTTTTTCCTTCAACTTTAGAAAAACTTGAAGCAGACATATTTTACTATTGTAAGAACTTGAAGAGTGTAGACCTAAGTCAGACAAAGATCACCACACTTCCTGCCAGCACATTCTTTTTCTCTGGTATTGAAGAAATTAAACTGCCTCTAACACTAAAGGAAATCGGAGCACAAGCGTTTCTTGGAACTTCAAAGCTGAGAACAATTGAAATCCCTGAAAATGTAAAGATAATCGGGATAGAAGCTTTTCGTGAGAGTGGTATTACAATAGCAAAATTACCAAACGGAATTATAACTTTAGAAGGCAGAGCTTTCTACCATTGCCCGGAATTAACAGAAGTACTAACTTACGGATCTGTTGTCAGTGACACCCCTGACGCCATAATCAAAGCATGCTGTTTTGAAGGATGTCCACAATTAACTCGCTTTGAAATTCCACAAAGCATCCGGATATTAGGCCAAGGGCTACTCGGTGGCAACCAAAAAGTGACTCATCTGACCATTCCTTCGAATGTCATCCAAATCGATTTCTCAGCATTCGATAATACAGGTATTCAGGAAGTGAAAGTAGAAGCAACAACTCCACCACAAGTATTTGAAAAGGTATGGTACGGATTTCCTAAAAACATAGCAACCATTCGTGTTCCTTCCGGAACAGCGGAAAAATATAAATCGGCAAATGGATGGGAAGAATTTAAAGACAAAATAAGAACGTTCTAATATTTCTTTCTTCGATTATAACTGAAAGGTAAGTACCTAAACCCTTACTTTTTCTGTTATAATCGATTTTTACATTACCGACTGATTTATATTTCCCCATTTACTCCTAACCCAAACAATGCAAAATCCCCCAAACAAGGATCATCAGGAAATACCTCTGCCAAAGCAACAGTAATCTGACGGGCATTCTTCAAAGAGAAAGTTTCCGAATCCGTCAAATTTAAATAATGAGCTACCCGGCAAACATGTGTATCTAAAGGAACGATCAGATCTTTCTGGTCGAAACTATCCCAGATCCCAAAATCAACTTCCGAATCCCGACGAATCATCCAACGCAAAAACATATTCAGTTTTTTCTGTGGACTTTTTGCAGAAACCTCAAGAAAAGCACATAACTTTTCCATCGGTATTCCGGTATACACATTTAAAGCTTCCTCTAAACTGTCAAAGCAGGAGTAAGCTGTATACAAACGCTGAAAATATCCATAAAAATCATCATATGACAGCATTCGATAAAAACTATTCTTCGCTCCCGCAGGGAAATCGTCCTTCCAACGGCATGATAATACATATCGGTAAGGCGAATCTCCCATTAATCCATGTAACTCCTCTGCTTTCTTCCGTATCTGCTTACGATTACCAAAACTCATTATTGCCGTCAGCAGACCGCTAATTTCAATGTCCTGTTTCAGTGTGTAACGATGAGGGAACTGCACCGGATCACTTTCTATAAAACCGGCACAATGATAAATTTCCACACACATCAATAGCTTGTTCTTTATATCTTCAGTCATTTCAAAAAAAGGTATCAATCATTAAAGATGCAAAAATACATATTCTAATTCTATTTTCACTCCAAATATAAAACTGACATATCTTTTAGATTATGGTATAATATTGGCATATTAACCATAGGAAGAAACAACTTTCCCAATAACGAGATCGTGATTAACAATCTTATTTTTAAATATTTGCAATATTCAAAGTAACTAAAAAGCTCAATAGAAGCTTTCTATTTTGAAAAAAGCATTCCATTTTGAAAAAAGATTAGCAACCAATAAAATACCAGATAACGATGAAAGTTTGTAAATTTGAAAAAATAAAGAACGAGGAAGAGATAATACGGATTATTGATTGTATCCGAAACGAACATCCTCATGTAGTAGTAATTCCAACAGCAATACCTCTACAGAAATGGCTGCAAAAAATTTCTGCCAGCTGGTTTCACCATGAAGACGAAACTTCACATTCTATTATCAATACAATAGAAGAATATTACTATACATTAGCAGATCATCTTATCACAAGTAATAAACTTAACAAAGACATAAATGTACTTATCCAAAAATACTGTAATAATATCCACAACTTAGTGGAAGAAAAAGCCGATTTACTTATAGATAAAATAATAAAAGCTGAAATATACCGACTATTTAGCCATTTATTTACTTATTGCCTACGTGAGCAAGGTATAAATGCCAAGTTACTCGACACCAGCATATTTATGCAACTCAATCTTGAACGAAAGCCTGACATTCCCTATATCCAGGAAAATATCCGACCATATATAGAGCAAAATCAGGATACAGAAATATTCATAGCTCCTCTCTCCTTATGCCAGAACGTATATGGTGAAATAGATTTTGTTAACAAAAAATACAATGATTATTACACTATCATATTGGCTACGGTCTTTAATGCAAATGAAGTCCTCTTATCAACAGAAATCAATCATATCTGTGCAAATCTAAATAACCAGCGCGAACAACACTCTCTGACTTATGCAGAAGCCGAACAACTGATAAATAATGGTGCATATTTACTTTATGCAGATTGTATCACTCTTGCAGCACATTCAGATATAGCCATCCGCCTGATAGATACCAATGATACGGCAACCGAAAAGCTATATATTTCTTCCCATGATACGAAAAACAATATAAAAGCGATACTTGTACAAGATTCGGTCACCCTCGTTCGTTTTACCTCATTGAATGTGCTCCCCGACTATTTACTGATGGGTAAACTACTGGAAGTTATAGGCAAATATAAAATCAAAATTATTTCTATGGCCTCATCCAATGTATCCGTTTCCATGATCCTAGCCGCCAGCCGTGACACATTGCGCATCATTCAGAGAGAACTACACAAATATGTAAAAATGACCACCGATGAGAATATGTCCGTAATACATGTTATAGGCTCCCTTCATTGGAAACACAAACAGATAGAAAGCAGTATTATAGAAACAATCAAAGATATTCCCATATCCCTAATCGCTTATGGCAGTAATGACCACTGTTTGACTATATCAGTCCATACTACCGACAAAAACAAAGTCATCCGTTTATTATCACAACAATTTTTCAGGCAACTTTCCGCTTAGCAGGAAACAGGGTAAGCAACATATACCGTATTCCTACCGTAATCCATACGGAAAAAACAAACGGAGCAGTCAGTGTAGTAATTCCGACATCCATTCCCAAAAGTTGAAGAAAAACAGATAATAACACGGAGAATACGGCATATACTCCCCCGCTCCATGTCTTGTCTCCCAAAGCGATAGCGCATAACACACCATTATATCCCATTAGCCCTGCATTCAATACCGCAGATTCGACTCCTGCCAACAGAGCTACAGGAATAGGCAACAATGCTCCCAACACCGTATAGACAGCATTCACACGAGAATTAACCAAAATACCTAAAAGAAAAAACAGACCTGTCAATACAGCGCCACCTTGGAACATCACTTGTCCAATATTCAGGCTAAACGACTGTAAGAAAGCGAATGCTTGCGTTCCCGCAGTATTTTCGGATTTCAATAGTAAAGAAGGAAACCAGCAAGAACAGACAAACAGTAATATCCATACAGACAGAATAAAAGGAGCCGTAAATCCGGAGATAAAACGTTGCAAACTAAAAAGCCGTACAATCCACGTGGATAGGCAAGAAACAACAATCAATAATAGCAAGGAAGGCAAAGTTATCGACATAAATGCCCCTATCGCAATCCCCACCAGCGTCCCATTGAACCCATACAAACCATTTTCAATATCTTCGCGACTATAACCGAACAAGTAAGCTGTCAATGTACCTACTATATTACCTGCTACAGCTAATAAAGCCATCTGCCAGGAGTTTAGCAAAACACCAACTAACATCAATCCCCCCGACAGTGCATTATTCTGAAACATCACCTGCCCCACTCCCCGTCCCAATATAAGCAAAAATTTACCCATAAATTTCTTCTTAATCTATTAAGCAATTATAATTCGAAGGAAAAAGTATATATATTTTATCTATCACACATAATAAACAGACATTTTTATACATTCATTATACAAAGAGTTGCCCTATTATTGAGCAACTCTTTTAAATATAAAACTTCTTAAGTTCAAACTTAACTTGTGATACCTTATACGGACATATTCTTACTTATAAGTTAACGGAACTTCAAAAATATTCACTCACAAAACCTACTATTATCCAAAACTGAAGGGAAAAGTGCTTTCATCAGATAAAGCAATTAATCCATTTTTCCGTTGGATACAAATTTTGTTCTCTCGTGCCAACCAACCGGCAGCCAATGCTGTACTTTCTACGCTTAGGTTTAATCTTCTCGCCAATTCAGGTATTGAAATTTCACCAATTTCTTTCAGGGC
>OOAG01001145.1_pt1 | contig 20389 bp, 23 predicted proteins | sample 1671461 | NCBI WGS metagenome assembly OOAG01 (sample SAMN06348159, study PRJEB24527) | human gut metagenome | biome: human gut; feature: ankylosing spondylitis patient; material: feces | host: Homo sapiens | place: China | collected 2015-10 | reverse complement strand
TTTTTTAAAAATAAAGGTGTTACTTTATCTCTACATACTGATAAAATTTGTTCTTTAATATTTGATTCATATATATTATAAGCATATGATTTAAACTTATCTAATGTCATGGCTATTTTAATGATTTCTGGTCCATTTTTATACTCATCATTGATAATTGATTCAAATTGGCATTCTACCATATTATATAATTCTTTTTCAGGATATATGTTTTCAGCATATGGTATACATTCAAACGGATCATTGAAATCTTTTGGAGGCGTAAAACGGATAGTCCATTCTCCAAAAACATTTTTCCATGATTCATTTGAATAGTATTTGTAAAGAGTATCTATATTTTTCATGAATTACCTCGTATAGATATTGAATAATTGTGAAAGTTTGCAATACTATTTTACACAAAAAAATAGTTAAGAAAATAGTTCAGGGTGGATAAGTAATGTTTTTATGTCATTATTGAATTAATTTAAATAGATAAAGTGAATACATAGGTACATCATCCACCAAGTTATGAAAGCATATGACCTACCTCCTTCCTCTCACATCGGACGGCGAGCGCACGTTTTCCGTGGTGCTCGGCTCCAACACCTATTTTTTCCGCTCCTACTATGTGCGCGGGCAGGAATCCGCGTGGCTGCTCGACATTTCCGACGCCGGCGGCTCTATACTGGCGTCCGGGGTGAAGCTCGTCCCGGGGAGCCCGAACTGTCTTGCGGGCTATGGCGACGCCTTCAACGGTGAGAACATTGTGGTGATCCTCTCGCGGGGCAAGCCCGGAGACGAGGAGGCCCCCGGCGATACGCTCAACGTCCTGTGGTTCCCGGAAGGGGAGGAATCCCCGTTTACGCTCGGCGATCCGATGGAAACGCTCGGCGAAGCGATCCGGCTTGCGGGGGAATGATGGCCGCGGAAAAGAAAAGCTCCACGCCGAACCGTCCGTTCCTGCGGCGCATCGTCGTCACGCTCGGCCCGCTCGAAGAATGGCGGGGGAAGAGCCGGGGCGAGATTGTGCAGTTCAAGAGCGACGGGACGCTTGAGGGCCTGCGGGTGACGGGCACGTTCCAGAAGACGCTCATGGGGATGCCGCAGCCGTCGCAGATTTCCATCTATAACCTCTCCCGCGATACCCGGAACGCCATCAAGGGAAGCCTCACCAAGATCACGGTCGAGGCGGGGTGGAACAATACCGACCTGCGCAAAGTCTTTCAGGGCTCGATCATGTCCTCAAGCTCGGAGCGGAGCGGGCCGGACATCGTGACCAAGCTGGTGGCCCTGCCGGGGTATGGTTCGCTCGTGCGCGGCGTCAGTTCCGTGACCTTCGGCGCGGGCACGCCCGTGAGCGTCGCGGCGCAGAAGCTGGCGTCCGATCTGCCGGGGATGACGGTGCAGGGCGGGAATTTTCAGGGGGTCTCCGGGAATATCGGGCCGCGCGGGTGGAGCTACGCGGGCGCGACGAAAGACGGCCTGACCCGGCTCGGCGAGGAACACGGCTTCTCGTGGAGCGTGCAGGACGGCGAGGTGACGGCCATCGGGGACCGTTTCATGCTCGGCAGCTACGTCGAGCTGAACGGCGAGAACGGCGGCCTGATCAGCATCGCGCCGACGCTGACCGGGCCGATGCAGATCCAGTCCGGGGTGAAGATCAAGGCCCTCTACGTTCCCGGCATCAGCGCGGGGCACTCCATCAAAGTGACCAGCACGCTCAATCCCCGCTTGAGCGGCACGTATCGCATCCACACCATGAGCATCAATATCGACGCATACAGCGAGGCGTGGACGATGGACATTGAGTCCTTCCGCTTCCCGCCGGGGAAAAAGTGATGGCAGACTACTCCGTTACGTCCGAATCCGAGAACCTGCGCCTCCAGATGCGGCGCATGATGGACGGCCTGCACGTCGCCATGCCAGCCAAGGTGCTCGCCTTCCAGCCGGGGCCGCCCGTCCGCGTCACCGTGCAGCCCGCGACGCAGATGAAAATCACGTTGGGCGAGGAAGTCAGCTACCGGAGCCTGCCGCAGCTCTCCGGGGTGCCCGTCGTGCTGCCGTTCGCGCAGACGGCGGGCTTTCTGCTGACCGTCCCCATCCAGCCGGGGGACACCGGGCTGCTCGTCATCCCGGATCGCGGCCTCGACAATTTTTTGCAGGCCGGGGACGTGTCCACGCCGCCTTTTTACGGCGATCCGACGCTGATACAGCCGCGCGGCCACAGTCTCACGGACGCCATCTTCATTCCCGGCCTGTCGTCCGACGCCGTGGAGATCGCCGACTACAGCACGGAAGCCATCGAGCTGCGGGACAGGGAGCGCAAAAGCTACATCAGCCTCGGCCCGGACGGTATCACGATGACGGACGGAACGGCGGTCATGAAGATGAGCGGCGGGAAGCTCGAAACCACGGCTCCGTCCGGCATCGCCATGCAGACCGACGCGCAGTGTACCGTCAGGAGCCAGAACATGGACTTGAGCGGAGAGGGGAACACCTTTTCGGGAAACTGCCGCTCCACGAACGGGACGTTCACCGACAAGGACGGTGTGGTGCTCGGCACCCATACGCACGAAGGCGTGCAGACTGGCGATGGGACGACGGGCGGCCCTGTAAAATGAAAAGGCCCCGGGCGGGGCCTCTTGCGGGTTACATATAGGCTTGCGCCGCCCGGACAAGGAATGCCGAGCGGGTCATGCCGCGGGCCTTTGCCGCCCTGTCGATCCGGTTGCGGAGGTAGAGCGGTACGGTGATGTTGACCGGGACGGCTTTCTTTTCGAGGAAGTCGAAGTTCACGTCCACCAGCACCACGGCCCCGCCTTCCGCGTCTTCCGAGGCAAGCACGCTCTCCAGCGGAGAGGGATCGGGAAGGCGTTCCACCTCTTCGCCCTCGTAAAAGGTTTCAATGGCGTCCTGCACGTTGGCCAGCGCCTCGTCGAGCGTTTCGCCTCCGGAGAAGACGCCGGGAAAATCCGGTACGGTCACGCCGTAGTCCGAACCTCCGTCCTTATGGACGATAACGGGATAACGCATATCTTTACTCCTGAAGGGGGGGATTGTTCCCCCCTTCGGTTAGGGTAACTTGATTTTGGTTTGCCTCGCGATTGCCTTGAGGGTTCCCAACGGGATGTCTCCTTTGTGCCTGTGAATCACGGTGACTCTCCCGTCCGGGTGAACCATCTTGTCATGGTTGGTTCCGCCCTTGTTCACGAACCCCGCTTCCTCCAGTTTCTTTATGAGTTCCCGTGCTGTCATGAGTTTTTTATACGCATAGTGCGCCTTGTAGTCAAGAAAAGGATGCGCAGTAGGCGTATTGTTTATTGCATCCAAGGAATTCATTCAGGGTAAACGGGTTCCGATTTTTCCCCTAATGTCGCTGCAAACAGGGGCAAACGGATGGCTTGGGACTTGGAGTTCAAAAACGGCGACCTGACGGGCGGCATTGTGACGGGTGACGATGAAGTCATCCAGCGCATCCGCACGCGCTTGTTCCGCGAACTGGGGGAGTGGTTCCTGAATACCGCTTCGGGCTTGCCGTGGTATCAGGACGGCAAGGGGATCCTCGGTTCCCCTTTGCGGGACAAAGGCGCGGTTGATCTGTTCATCCGAAAGCAGGCGCTCGGAACGGAAGGCGTCTCCAGAATTCTCAAGCTCAACAGTTTGTTTGCCGCAGGGCAGCGCGAATACTCCATCTATATGCAGGTGTTGCTCGATTCGGGGAAACTGGTCGAGCAAACCGTGACTGTCCATGAGTCCGTATTCACGGCGCCGGGGATGACCATGTCCGATCTCACGAAGCTGATGGCCCAGAATATACTGTTCTCTGACGGTGAAACCTTGCAGCAGAAGCTGGAAAACGGGGCGTTCGTCGGCCCGGAAGGAAAACCGGGAGAAGACGGCACGGCCGCGACGCTTTCCGTTGGAAAGGTGACGACGGGAGCCCCGGGAACCGAAGCCGCTGTTCAGAACACGGGGACGGATAAGGACGCCGTCCTGTGGTTCACCATCCCGCGTGGAGAGCAAGGAATACAGGGTGAACAAGGAGAACAGGGGATACCCGGTATTGATGGGGTTGTGGCGACGGTCGCCGTCGGTACAGTTCGGACAGGTGAGGCCGGTTCCAATGCTAAAGTCACGAACAGCGGGACGGAGAGCGCAGCGGTTCTTGATTTTATAATCCCTCAAGGCGTTCGCGGTGAGCAGGGCATACAGGGGAAGGCTGCACAGATTTCCATCGGCACCGTCATCACGGGCGAACCCGGAACACAGGCTTCCGTCACCAACAGCGGAACGGATGATGACGCCGTGCTCGACTTTGTGATTCCGAGGGGGAATACCGGAGAAACCGGAGCGAAAGGCGATAAAGGGGACAAAGGGGATACCGGAGCTACGGGGCCGCAGGGAACCAAGGGGGACACCGGGGCCACCGGAGCCACTGGCGCCAAAGGTGCGACCGGAGCCACTGGCACGTCTTTTACTTTGAAGGGGACATGGGCTGCAAACACGGCATACGTCAACAATACGACGCAGATCGACGTTGTGATGTATGGCGGCAGCACCTACGCATGTAAAACAAGCCATACGTCAACGGGTTCCATCTTGCCGACGAACGCGACCTACTGGACGTTGCTGGCCCAAAAGGGCGCGACCGGGGCCAAGGGTGACAAGGGCGATTCCGGGCTTTCCTATTCAGTCAAGGGTGCTGTTGTTTCGGGTACGACCTACGCTGCAAACGATATCGTTTTTGATCCGGAGAGCAACACGGCATACCTCGTCCTCAAGTCGGCCCGGTGGCCATTCTCGGTTGTGGCGGTTTCGGAAGGAGCGGTGACGAGTTCCACTCAGGCGATCATTTTATCCAGAGCCGCCAGCGCGTCAGCCTTGAAGGACGGCAAACTGGATTCTTCGCTCTTGAACGGTGCGCTCTGGAGGTAGTGATATGGCGTCGTCTTCATACGGCATGACCCTTGCGGGGTTCATCCCCAAGCGTTTGGCGGATATCCAAAACGATATGAACGCTTCCATTGCGCTCATTGTCGATCCCCATACCGGGGAATACCCGTTTCAGAACGTGACGGACGACGCTGTATTGCAGCAGGTTGTCGGCGTGTTCGCCTCCGCGCTTGAGGAGGCGTGGGAAGCCGCCTACGAAGCCAGCGTCCAGTTCGACCCACAGAAGAACACGGGGGCGGGGCAGAGCGGAACGGTGCAGCTCAACGCCATTACGCGCAAGGCGGGCACGAAAACCATCCTCACGTTCGACCTGACGGGGACGCCGGGCGTGCTGGTTCCGGCGGGCGCCCTGATTGCCTCCGCTTCCGGGGAAACGGCCTACGCTCTTCAGGAAAACGTCATTTTCCCCGCAGTGGTCGAAGGGCAGCGGACATCCCATACGACAGCGCGCGGGGGCTGCACGGAATACGGCGCATTCGATCCCGGGCCGGGCACGGTCAATACCATCCAGACCCCGGTTGCGGGCTGGTTCAACGCCAGCAACACGGCTACGGAATCGATCGGGACGGCACAGGAGACGGACGAGGAACTGCGCAAGCGTCAGCAGCGGTCTACGCAGCTCACCAGTTATCGCCAGATCGACGCCATTTATGCGTCCGTTCTGGCTGTCGAGGGCGTGACCTACTGCCGGGCCTACCAGAACGCTACGGCGTACCCGGTCGATGATCGCGGCATACCGTTCAAGGAGGTAGCCGTCGTTGCTGAGGGCGGCGACCCAGCGGCGATCACTGACGCCCTGTTCCTGCGTTTCCCCGTCGGCGTCATCGGGCACGGGAGTATATCGGTTACGAAGTATGACCAGCAGGGCGTAGGCTACCCGATCTCGTTCAGCCGTCCCACACCCATTCCCGTGTACGTCAACGTCATCGTCGAGATCACCAACAGATCGGAGTTCCCCGACAACGGCATCCAGCTCATCAAGGAGGCCATCGTCGCCTATGCCCAATACGGAGACACGAGCAACACGGAAGGGTTCCCGCCGGGCGAGGATGTCATCAGGACTCGGCTTTATACGCCGATCAACTCCATAGCGGGGCATGAGATTATTCTTTGCGAGATCGGCACGGAGCATGGCGCTCTCGCCGAAGAGAATATCCCTATCGCATGGAATCAGGTGGCGACCTTTGATGTTGGCGACATCACCGTCACGGTACGGGGGCAGTAGCCATGCCGGTTCCGTCCCGCCTTGAAGTCTCTTTTGGGCAGTATGCCAAGTCCCTGATCGACGAGGCGCTTGCCAAGCTGCCGAGCCAGTTTCTGACATCGTGCATGCTGCGTCAGCTCGTCGCCGTGTTGGTCGGTGAAGTTCAGGAGCTTTACGACGCCGTTCTTGGCATGCAGCGCGGGCGTACCCTCTACGCCGCCGAAGCCGCAAACCTTGACGCGCTTGGGCGTATCGTCGGAGAGGAACGCGCCCCGTACCAGTACAGCGATTCGCACTGGTTCGCCTTTGACCGCATGGGGCAGGCTTGGGATTCGACGCCGTGGTGGTGCCGGGATGCTCCACTGGTCGAGTGCATTCCGGCGGAAGACCCGGTGTACCGGACGAATATTCTGGCCCGCATCATCGCCAACCATACGCTGGTGGCCTCGGTCCCGGAGCTTGATGGGCTTATTCGGCTTGTTGCGGGAAACTCCGTCAGCTTTGAAAAGACGGGTCCCATGCAAGTACGCCTGATCGCCCCCTCGACGATAAGCACAACGAATCTCATTAAATTTACCACCGCTGTAACGACACGGCGGGTCGATGACGAATACGCGGTTCCCTATCCCGCAACCCTGCATGTCTCGGGATATATCGTTTTCGTCCCTGTTTCCTTTTTTTCGTTCGATAAAAGCAACGCCCAACGCTGGGATTCCGGCAGATGGGCAAGCAAGGGTAACCTTTTTCTTTAGGAGAACATATGGCGCTTTCAGGCATCCAGCGAACTTTTGCAGGCGTTCTCAACTCGATATGGGGCAAGAACGCACAGACGACGATCCCCACGCAGCCCGTTTCCGGCATTGCCTACCGCGACACCGATGCGGAGTTCGAGTCCGGGCAGAAATACGATTCCCTTGGTGAGAGTTCCCGTTGGAATCAACTGCTCTATCTGCTTACTGGTCTCACGTCCGAGCTTGCTAATTTTGGTATTCTGCCTTGGTCTTCGGCGCAATCCTATACTAAAGGGGCCCTGTCTATCGCTCCCAATGGCGGGCTTTATCAGGCTCAGGTTAATATCGCTGCGAATGCTGCCAGTCCTGTTCAACCCGGTACGAATAATGCGGTATGGGCTGTACCGGACATACCGGGATATGTGCTTACTTCCAGAAAAATAATCGCTGGTACGGGCCTCTCTGGAGGAGGCAGCTTAGAAGCAGATCGGACGTTTACGATCAAATACGGGACTGCCGCAGGTACGGCGTGTCAAGGGAACGACGCCCGCGTGACAGCTTCAGAAGCCTTCCGGCTTTCGATGATCGGCGTCCCGCGCTACTGGCGCTCCACGACCCTGCCCGCCGGGCACGTCTGGGCGAACGGCGACCTCGCGCTGTTCGCAGACTGGCCCGAACTGAAAAAGATATACGATGCCGGAGGGTTCGCAGGGATGTTGCTGGCGTATAACGCGAACTCCGCCACCATCGCAGCTAACCTCGGAAAATGGCGACCAAATGCTGCTAACCCTACGGGATTATACGTTCCTAAACTAAGCGAACAGTTTTTCCGAGGGTGGACGCAGGGGGCGGGCCGGGAGGCGGGGGGATGGCAAGGAGACGCTGCACGTAATATCACAGCAAATGCCTCGCACCTCTCGACAAACAAAAATATCGCAGAAGTTAATGGCGCTTTTCTTTGGCACACGCTAGTTGGTCCTCTGACGCTTACAACGTACGAGATACAAACGCCGGGAGGTCTGTCTTTTGAATCGTCTCGTCCCGACAGCCGAAGAAAACCGCCCGGTCAATGTCGCGCTCCCCGTGTGTATATATCTTGGCCTCCCGGCCTAAGTGTGGAGGCCGAGATACAGGCAGATCGGGATGTCAACCGAAGCTGGCATGACCGTAGGGCTTGCCCCGTAGATCGTGTTATTGCGCGACGCGTCAAAAGTGCATCCTTGGCTCGACAAGTTAGACGAGACCTGAAACGATGCATAATTGACGTCGTATGACGTTTCTGTGATGCGAAACGCGCCATTTGCCTCAATAATCGAATTATCAATAATCATTGTGCCGCGTACGCCAAAAGCCCCCGAAATCTCCGGCAACCCTGCGTCATGATGAGTGCCCGCACTTCCCACGCTCCCCGTCCAAGCTCGGAAAAACTGGTCGCTCAGCTTGGGAACATATAATCCCGTGGGGTTAGCGGCGTTGGGGCGCCATTTGCCGAGGTTGGCGGCGATGGTGGCACTGGTGGCGTTGTAGGCGAGCAGCATTCCGGTGAATCCTCCGCCATCATAGACTTTTTTCAGCTCGGGCCAGTCGGAGAACAGGACGAGGTCTCCGTTCGCCCAGACGTGATTCGCGGGGAGGCTCGTCGAGCGCCAGTAGCGCGGCACGCCGATCATCGACAGGCGGAGCGCTTCGCAATAATCAACGGACTTCTTGTCCGCAGCGCTCATGAGGCCGGCGACGGACTGCGTGGCCGCGGCATACGTCGTATCCTTGGCGGCGATGGTCAGCTTGTCGTTCGCAGCATCCGGCGTCAGGGTCACGTTGGTCCCGGCTACGAAGGTCAGCGTGTCGGTTTTCGTGTCCGCCGCAATGGTGGTCGAGCCGACGAGGATATTGCCGAAGGCGTTCTGGTTCACTTCCGCGCCCACGGCGATGCCGTCCAGCTTGCCCTTGTCGCCCTTCGCCATCAGGCCGTCGTTGGAGGCCGTTGCGAGGGGATAGGTCGTGTTCGTGTCCACGTCGCCGACAAGCTCGTACTGCGCGCCGGTGTAGACGAATTCGTAGGTCCGGTTCGCGGCCAGCGTCCCGGCGGCGATGGCGGCCCCACGGTACTGGATGGGCTTCGCGCCCGTGCCGTTGACGTCGAGGGTCGGGTTGGCGGCGCTGTTGGTTACGGTGAACTTCACAAGGACGCGGGCCCCGGTAGCCAGCGCGAATCCCGCCAGCGCAACGGTTTTCGCGGCGGTGGCGGCAGCCGTCGAGCAGGTTGCGTAGTGATGGATGTTCGCCGAGCCGTCGAAGGCCACGCCGCCGATGGTGCGTTTCGTGGCGAGGCGGGTGGCGGTCTGGGCGTTGCTCGCGGCGATCAGGGCCGTGATGGCCGCTGTGATGGCCGTTTCCAGCGCGTCCAGATCGGCATCGTCACGGACGCCCGGCGCGTAGCGTTTGGCGACGAACTGGGCGAGCCCGGCGGCGACGAAGGACGACTGGCGCAGGGCCATGTTCTCCAGCTCGCGTCTGGCGATCCCCGGCTGATGCCCCCGGAGGCGCTGCACGTCGTTCTTGTAATCCTCCAGCGCCATGATGTCGCCGCTGGCTATGGTCCCCTGTGGGCAAAACGAAAGAATTTCATTGATAACGGATGTGGGCATGATGAACTCCTCTTCCGCCCACCATGCCCGCCCATGCCGCCTTTTCCGACCCTGAACAAGTTCCTCCGCTCCGCGCCCCTCCTGCCCCTCCTCCGGCTTCCGGCCCCTCCGGACAAACAAAAAGGGCATGGCGGACGCCCTTCCGTCCGCCATGCCCCCTTTCGATTATCTCCGCCCTGATGACCCCGCACCTACGGCAGCGGCTCCAGCCTGACGGGCCAGATCCCCTTGCCCCATCCGGACAGGCCGCCCGTTTCGCAGTTCCAGCCGAGCAGCGGTCCGCGCTCCGGGGCCACGGCGTACCACGCCACCCGCACGCCTTCCGGCTTGAGCGGCAGGTACCCTTGCAGGAGGAGGTTGCGCATCACCGCGTCGAGCGGCGTCCCGGCAAGCCCGATGACCACGGACATATCCTGATTGTCCTGCATGAGGATGAGGCTGCCCGTGTCCGCAAAGGCCGATTCCCAGACCTCATACGCGCCGGGCACGGTCCCGTCCCAGCGGTTCGCGCCGATCTTCGCCTTGAGCAGCAGGCGGTACGTCTCGTCGGGCAGGCGCACCATGCCCGTTTCGGGGTCGTACAGCCCCTTCCACGAGCCCCGCGCCCAGCCCACGGCCTCGCGGCCCCATTCGAAATACACGTCGTCCAGCTCAAGCCGCAGGTGGCGGCTCCTGCCGATCCATTCGCCGGTACGGTCGAGCTGCCCGCCCACGGCGGAATCCACGTCAAAGGCGGCGCGCATGGTTTCCAGCAGCTCCTGCAGCCCGCACAGCGGATCGGTGACCGCCGCGACCGTCGCCATGAACCGGGGACGGTTGCGGTGCTCCGAGGTCACAAGGCCGAGATAGCCGCTCATGGCCGCACCACCAGCTTGACGCGATCCACCGAGCAGGACGCCACGGCGTTGAAGGCGACGGCCACGTTTGCGGCGGACTGCGCGCCCTGCGACGTCCCGAGCGTGATGGACTCGATGTCGTAGGAGGCGGCGTTGGCCGCGTTCGCGGGCGAGTACAGGCGCGAAAGCGACACGTCGTCCCCGATGTTCAGGCCGTTGATGTGTTCCGCCACGTTCTTCCTGATGCTTTCCCCGGTGGTGGAAAGGTAGCCGGGGAAGGGCCTGATGGTGACGGTGGCGTACACGGGCGTCTCCACCGGGCGGAAAAACTTGATGACGTTGGGGACGCCGAACTTGTCGCGCACGAGCGCCTCGGTCGTGCCGTACGTCCCGGCCCCCGGCCCCTTCTTCGCGGCGATGGCCTCCGCGATGGCCGCCGTATCCCCGCCTTCGACGACCATGCAGATGCTGTGGCCGGGGATGCCGTCGGCGTCGGGCACGCCTCCGTCGTTCTCATAGCCCCGGCTGCGGGTGACGCCGGGGATGGACGCCACGGCCCCCAGCGTGCCCTCGAACACGGTCAGGGACGGGAGCGCGGTGGAGATGGCCTGGCGCCGCCTGAGCTCCGCGTCCGTCTCCACGGCGGCACCGGGCAGGGCCGCGGCGGGGTTGCCCACGGACTGCCAGCCCCGGGCGGGCGTGAGGATCTTGACGATGTCCCCGGCGGCGGCCCGGATGTCCCCGCTCTCCTCCGCCGTGGCGGTCACGGTGATCTCGCCGCTTTGCGGGATGGCCACCTCGTCGGGGAGCAGCCAGCGTTTCCCGGCGGCGTCCCCGGCCATGCCGCCCCGGATGACCGTCCCGGCCTGCCCCACAAGGCGCAGGTCGACGGTGCTGCGGCCCGAGGGCTTGCGCCGGAGGCCGTTGATCTTGACCATGCGGGACAGCCCGGTCCCCTGCGCCGTGGCGGGGGAATAGGCGTTGTAGACGCTCCCGGCGAGGGTATAGGCGTCGTGCAGGGCGAGGGCGAAGACGGCGCAGAGCTGCCCGTCCTGGCTGTCGGGCTCAAGATAGAGGTCGTCGCCGTAAATGCCCCGGAAACGGGCTTTGACGTCCTCAAGGACCGTGGGATAGTCGGGCAGGTGCAGCCCGGTTTCGTCGATGGTGGCGAGCGCCATTAGAAAACCTCCTGTATCGTCGTTTCCCCGTAGACCGTGCCGATGACGGCCCGCACGGAGAGTTTGCGGGTTTCGCCGTCGAAGGAGGAGGCATACGAAACGATGCCGGTCACGCCTTCCGTATCCAGTATCCGCTCGCGGAAGACGGGGTCATACGTGTCCTGCGTGTGCTTGCCGAGCACGCCGGGGACGTAGGGCGTCCCTTCCTTGAGGTCGACGAACCATTCCCCCGCGAACAGCCTCAGCCGGGTCAGGACGGCCTGCCCCACGGCTTCCGGGGTGTCGGCGTGCATGTCCGCGCCGCCGCGCCCGAAGGCGTAGTCGCCGTTTTCCGTCAGTTTGCGGTATTTCATTGCGGGCCTCCCGTGGTCCCCCCGCTGTCGCCGGGGTGCGTATGGCTGTTGAGGCTGATGTTCGATGCGGTCACGTCGCCCGTGGCGTTGAGCGATCCGGCGAGCGTGGCCGTGGTCGCGCCGCCGCCCTGCGACTGCATGGAGAGCAGCCCCTTGATGACGATCCGCGGGGCGTCCAGCGTGATGGAGCCGCCGCTTCTGACGGTGACGGACGAGGGCCCCACCGCCGTAACCGCCCCGCCGGGCGTGATCTCGACGTAGGCGCTCCCGTCGTCGGCGCGGAGCTGCGTGTTCCCCGTGTGCACGGCGGGGGACAGCCTGTGCGGCTGGCTGCGCACGCCGACAAGGGCGAAGCCGTCCGAGAGGTCGTGCATCCGGGGCTCCATCGGCTCGCCGACGCCGCCGGACTGCCACCACGCGTCGATGCAGCGGGAGGCGAACACCACAAGGCACTCATCCCCCGCCGCCACCGGGAAGGTGAGGGCAAAGCCGCCCCCGCCCGGGAACACCACCGGCACGTCCGGCAGGATGGGCAGATCCACGGAAGCGGCCTTTCCCGCCTCGTCGGAGATCCGCCCGGCAACGGCGGGCTGTACGGAAACCGTCATCGCCGCCGGATCAAAGGACTGGACGATGCCGGGCAGCGCCGTCCACATTTCCGCCTGCCTGCCGTCGAGGGCCGCGCGCAGGGCTTCGACGGGCTCGGCCCATCTTTCTCGTCTGTCCATCACCGTGCCTCGTCCAAAGGAAGCTGAGAGGTATCGTCAATGCCGACGCACGACAGGGTGGCGTACCAGTCCGCACCCCGCGTGTCGCCGGAGAAGGTTATCGAAAGGATGCGGTAGAGGCCGTCGTGGACGTCCCTCGGCTCCCGCCCCGTCCCGGCCTTGAGCCCGGCCCCGCCCGCGTTGTCGAGCCGGACGCGCCCGCCGATGCGCAGGCGGGGGTTGAGCAGGCACTTGATCTCGATGCCCTTGTCGTTGGCCTTGGGCGTGCCGATGAGCCCGGTTCCGGCGGAAAGCACCACGGCCTCGCCGGGGAGGTAGCCGCTGGCGGGCACCATCTGCATCTTGCCCTTCTGGAAGCTCCACGCCGTGCCGGTGCGCCTCGCGGTATCGCGCATGTAGGCGCGGGCCATGCCGTACATGACCTTGCCCCGGGGGAGCTTCTGGCCGGGAAGGAGAGGGATGTAGCCGGGTTCGATCCCCTTGGCGGAAAAGGCCTTCATGCAGGCGCGGACGTGGTCGTCGGGGGTGGAGCCCGCCGCCAGCGAGGTATTGACCAACGCGTAGTTGTAGGCCCTGTCGCCGTCCCCGGCGCTGATCTCGAGGCAGGTGTCCAACCCTTCGCCCTCGCCGCCGTTCTTCCCGGCTCCGGGGCCGCCCTCCTGCCCGAGCGCCACCTTGGTGATGTTCCCGTCGAAGATGACGGAACAGTTGCCCTGATACCCGGCCTGAAGGATGACGCGGGTAAATTCCTTGCGGATCCGCCCGGCTGTGGCCTCGGAGAGGTTATAGACCCTGATCGAGGCGCTGTTGGGGGTTTCCTGCTCGCTCACCTTGACGGTGAAGGCAACGCGCAGTTCCCCAAGCTCCAGCGCGCCGCCCTCCTTGGGCCCGACGAGCAGCGAGCACCGGCGCAGCCACTGGCGGCCCTCATCGCGGCGTTCCCCGCTACGGCTTGTTGCCTCAGCCATGATCAGCCACCTCGAACAGCAGGTCCACGCCCCGCCCGAGCGTATCCGGGGAGGGCGGCTCGTCCCCCGAGAGCAGGAGCGCGCCCCCGAGCCCCAGATACGCATACGGCTCAAGCAGGTCGCACCCCGCCACCAGCGGGATGCCGGAAACGAGGGGGACGCCCTCGGCGTCGGCCATGTCGAGCAGCCAGCCGCCTTCGGGCGCGTCCATCCAGCGGACGGCAAGCAGCAGCTCGCGGCCCGCCAGAACGATGCTGAACCGCTGCGGCTCAGGGGTCAGGGGAATGACATAACGCATTGTCGCACTCACTTTGGTTGTATCTTCAAGGCCATGCAGAACGTCACCTCACGGGGACGGCCTGCTTCTGGCCCTTGTTCGCCGTCCCGCCGGTCTTGGCGGGGTTCCGGTGCCTGCCGGGTTCGGCCGGAACCGCCATCACCTGCGTCCTCACGATGATCACCTCGCGGCACTCCGCCGTCACCATGAGCGCGTGCTCGGAGTCCGGGGTGGTGGTCACCGTCAGCTTCTCCAGCAGCATGTTGCTGTACTTGCGCTTGCCCGTAACGATGTCGAAGGGCTCACGGGCGTTTTGCAGCGCCAGCAGCGCGTTGTAGAGGGTGGCGTTGTACGGGTCCCAGACCGGCAGGCCGTAGGTGCTCTCCGACGACGCGCCCCTGATGACCACCTTGCACGGATTGCGGTAGGCGTGATCGCTGATGTTCGCGCCCTGCTCCACGGGATGCTTGGCGATGGTCAGGGTGTCCTCGTGCTCCTCGGAAACGACCACGTCGAAGGAGAGCCCGCCGAGGCTGCGCAGCGGGCGCAGGAAAACGCGTTCCAGCGGTTGGGTCAGCCAGTTCATCGGGCGGCCCCCTGTGCGTAGCGGATCAGATCCGCGTTGATGTTGTCCTGTTCCACGGCGACGCGGCGGGCCACCTCATCCGGCGAGCTTGCGCCGCTGACGTTGATTTCCGTCCTGGATTCCAGCGAAACCGCGCCGCCGGCGGAGGCCATCGCCGCCGACTGCCACGGGGCGGCCATCAGGTAGGCTTCCGTGGAGGGGGAGAAGAACGGCTGCGTCCCGAAGCCGGGCCCGAAAAGGCCCGCGCGGGAGGAGCCGCCTCCCGGCGCCCTTCCCTGTCCGGAGCTTCCCGGAGCGCCCCCGAAGGAGCCGCCGGAAGCGCCCGGGAAGAATGGACCGCCGGGGCCGTCCGCCCCAAAACTGCCCGCCCCGGAGCCTCCCGTACCCAAGCCTCCCGCAGGAGCGCCCGCGAAAGCGCCATCCGAAGGCGTGCCGCCCACAGAGCCCGCTCCCCAAGCGCCGCCGGAGGAAACGCCCGCAGCGGAACCCGCCCCCCAAGCATTCCCGGAGGAACCGTTCCCGGAGGAAAGGCCGCCATATCCGGAACCGCCGTTCCCGGCGGGGGCGCCCTGCCCGCCGTGGGCGTACGGAGCGCGGAATCCGGGCATACCGTCCTCCGCGCCCGCATCGGGGAGCCGCTTCCAGCCGAGCTTTTCCAGCGCCCAGTCGGGAAGCATGTCGACGAGCCCGTAGAGCTTTTCCCGCACCCAGCCGAGGGCCTTGCCGAACGCCCCGGCAACCGCCGAAGCCGAGCTTGCCGCCCACGCGCCGAAGTCCGGGAAGGACGCCGTGACCTGTCCCCACACGAAGGCGAACACGCCGAGCACGGCTTCCCCGAGCGCCGAGAAAATGGCGAAAGCCGTTTCCCGGAAGCCCGAGAACAGCCCGAGCGCCGCATCCAGCGCGCCGGAAAGATCCCCCGAGAACACGGAGGCCACGAGATCGCGGATGCTCTGGAACTCGCTGGCGAGCCCCTGCCCCACTGCCTCAGCCGCCGCGCCGAGGCTCGGGAACCGGTCGGATACGAACGCCACCGCGCCGGACAGCGCCGAAGAAAGCCGATCAGCGGCTTCCGAAGCCGCGGGCCCCACCACATCCAGCGCACCGGAGAAGGCCGAACCCACGGATTCCGCAACGCCCGACGCCCACGCGCCGAAGTCCGGGAACGCCTCCGTGACCCTGCCCCACAGGGAGGACAGGCCGCCGAGGATGCCTTCCCCGAGCGCCGGGAAGACGCCGAGGGCCGTTTCCCCGAAGTTCCGGAACAGCCCGATCCCCGCATCCAGCGCGCCGGAAAGATCCCCGGAGAAGATCGCGGCGGCGAGCCCGCCGAGGAGCCGGAAGCCGTCCATGATCCCCTGCAAGGCAATCCCGATCGCCGCGCCCATGCCCGAGAACAGGCCGGACACCACGTCCGCCGCGCCGCCGAACGCCGAGGCAAGCAGATCCGCCGCGCCGGAAACAACCGCGCCGGCGAAGTCCATTGCGGAGGAGACGGCCGGGCCGACAGCCCCGGCAATGGCGGACCCCGCCCCTGTTACGAAGTTTACTGCGTTATCGAAGGCCGACGCCACCGCATCCACGGCGGCCCGCACGCCGGACGCCACGGCGTCCCAGACGCCGAGGAGGAACGCCTTGACCGCGCCCCAGTTGTCCATGACGACCACCGCGAGCGTTACGGCGGCTCCGATGGCGAGGAGGTAGGGGTTGGCGGAAAAGGCCGCCGTCAGCAGCGCCCACGCTTCCTTGAGGTTGGCGAACCCGATGATCGCCGCGCCCACGGCCCCGCGCAGGGCCATGAAGGCCGCGATCCCCTTGCCGATCCCGGCGACGAGATCCGCGTCCAGCGTCCCGAGCAGGCCCGCGAGCTGCCCGCCCCACGAGACGAGCAGGCCGAGCGCCGCGCCGATGACCGGGGCGGCGGCGGAGGCAAGCGCGACCACAAGCTCCAGCACGCGCCGGATGTCGTCGAAATGCGCCACGAACGCATCCCCGAGCGCCTCGATGCCGCTCCGGGCCGTGCCCAGCAGCGAAAGCGCCACCGTCTTCGCCAGCAGGTCGCACAGGCCCGCCAGCCGCGCCATGCCGTCAAGGAAGCCCTTGCCGTCCTCGGCGGCTTTCGCGGCGTCCGTCCCCGCCGTGGCGTAGAGCGACCGGAACATGTCGCGCAGCCCGGAAACGTCCCGCGTGAGCATGGGGATGAGGGAAGGATCGATGCCCAGCCCCCGCGCATACGCCTCGCGCTGGGCATCGCCCATCTCCCGCATAGCCCCGCCCGCGCGCTCCAGTTCCGAGGCCGCGTCGGACAAACCCGGATTGTTGGCGAGCATGGCCTTGAGGGAGGCCCCGAGCGCGTCCGACGAAGCGCCCGTCTGTTCCGCGATGAACCGCCATTCCGCGAACCGCTCCACGGAAACGCCGAGCGCGTCCGCCTGCGCGGCGACCTCGGCCTCCCCCTTGGCGACCCCGACGAACGCGGCGGACGCGTCGGCAAAGGCCCGCCGGAGAGCGGAGCCGAACGCCGCGGCCTTCTCCAAGGAGGACTTGAGCGAGATCCCGTCGACCTCAAACCCCAGTCTGGTGAGTATCTGCTCTCCGGCTACAGCCATCACGCACGTTCCTTTTCTTTCGCCGCCATAAAGCGGCGTTCGTTCTCTTCCTGCACGGTCAGGGCGTCGTTCATGAGCGCCACGTCCTCAAGCGAAAGCGTGCCGTCCTTGAGGCCCTCATACCGGCACAGCCCCCGCAGGACCGGCCTCATCAGCCAGTCCTGCCCATCGGGGAGCGTTACCCATCGGATTCCGCAGCCTTCCCCGCACGGTTCAAAACCGAGGGGAGGTCTGCGAAAAAACCGGACAGGTTGTCTTTCAGGACATGCGCCGCGATGCCGAGCAGCATGGTCAGATCCAGCGGGAACATGATCACGCCGTTCACGCGCAGCCTGGCGAAACCGCCCGTATCCTGCCGGATCTGCGTCACGTCGAGGCAGGCGTTCAGGATGTAGTCCACATCGGCGTCGGGCAGCTCGCCCACGGTGCGGGCCAGCGGGCCGAGGAAGGCTTCGGGGTCGCCCGCGCTTCCGGCGAGGGCCACGAGCCGCTCGGTCACCGGGGCCAGACGCCGCACCACATGGAGCTGCTGGAAGGCGTTCAGCCTGCCGGAATCGAAGGTCTTGTCCTTGATGGTGAACTGCATGGCTACATCCCCAGCAGGAAGGAAATGGACCCGGCGTTGAACGTCCACTCCACAGCCCCGGCATCGGTGCCGTAGGTGATGGCGGGCTGCTTGGCAAAGGCGCAGTTCTGGCAGGTGATCACGTCGCCGCGCGCAACGTCGCGGATGACGATGGTGTTCATGCCGTGCTGGGCGCCGGTGGTGGTCTGGAGGTTGTACATGATCTGGAGCGCCGCGTTGACGCTGGAGGTCTTGAGCAGCTTGACCGACACGGTGCCGGATTTGTCGCCGAGCAGGCTGTGCATCACGGAGCCGTCGGCCCCGACGGTCATCTTGCTCCGCTCGCCGGCGGGCGTGACGGTGATGCCGCCCTGTTCGACACCGGCCTCGTCTCCGGCGAGGGAGACGTTGCCGCCCGGCCCGTAGATGGAAGCCTGCACATCGAGAAAGCTATACGAATGTCCCATGGTTTTCCGTCCTCAATCAGCGGTTGACGTCGATCTGCACGTCGACGAAATGGATGGCCCCGGCAAGCTTGGCGGCGATCTGGATGGGCGGGCACTTGCGCTGCTCGCGCTCGGACTGCGCCTGTTCGGCCACGGGGGTCGTGTATACGTAGTAGCCCTTGTCGAGATAATCGCCGCGTTCCAGCAGGCCGAAACCGTCGGCGTTCCACGTGCCCGGAGCCACAAGGCCGTTGTTCACGGCTTCGCCGAGCACGGCCTCGATGCAGGTGATGATCTGGTTGGCGCCCGCGTCGGTCTGGGGGATCTTGGCCTTGGACTGGTAGAGCAGGTTCCAGGTTTCGGACTGGATGGCGTTCTGAAGCCAGTCGAGGCCGTGGATCTCGTCGAAGTAGGCCGGGCCGGACATCACGCCTTCCTGGAAGATGGCGGTATCGTTGTCGTAGGCGGCGAACACGTTGCAGCGCTTGGCTTCGAGGGCCTGCGCCTGCGTTTCGGTGAGGCCCTCGGCGACGACGCCGGGAAGCTGCTTGAACTTCAGGGTGATGGTGCTGCGGTTGGCCGAGAAGTTCACGGTGAAGGCGCGGCCGAGCGCGGAGACGATGGCGTAGGGGTTGCGGCTGTAGGCCACGATGGTGCGCTTGCGGGCCAGCTCCTTGAGCTTGCTGGCGGCGTCCTCGGCGTATCCGGCGTCCAGCGCGCGGCTGTCGGTGACGGTGACGCCGTAGATGCGGGCCTTGGCGGAGGCTTCGACAAAGGCGGCCACGTCAAGGTGATCCTCGACGGCCAGGCCCTCGTCGGCAAAGACGCAGCCGTACCAGTCGCCGGACTTGTCGGCCAGCGCGGCCACGGCTTCCTTGGCGGTTTCGCCGTCGGTGCCCGCGACCGGGGGCAGGCCGGTGGAGGCGGTCATGCGCAGCATGGCGGAAATGTCGGTCCCGGCGGGCTCGGACAGCGGGGCCAGATAGCCGATCCCGGCGGAAGCGCCCAGCGTGCTGGTCTTCATGGCGAAGCGCTGCCCGTCCCACGCGCAGGAAGCCCCGGCGGAGGCGAGGGCGGCGCTGACGACGGCGGCGACGCCGTTCATGTTGGTCGCGCCGGAGAAGTCGAGGCCGGTGATGTCCTTGGAGACGCCGCCCACGGAAACGGCGAAGCTGCCGTCCTTGACGGAAGCCCACGCGGAAGCGTCGGCCTCGCCGTCGGAGAGGATGCCGCCCTTGAGGATGGCGGGGGTGGGGGTTTTGCCCCAGCGTCCCACGCAGAGCTGCGCGGGGCGGGGGGACTGGGAGAAATAGAGTTCGGCGGCCCGGTATTCCGGGGCGTCCATGCCGAAGTCGGCGGCCACGCCGTCGATGCCGGTATAGGCGCGGAGGCGTTCCTCCATGTCGATGACGCCGGAAGCGCCGATGATGAGCAGCGTGCCGAAATTGCGCCGGGCCGCCGCCATCGGCTGGAGATTGATGCCGACGCGGACGACGCGGTCCACGCTCAGAGCTCGTGCCATGATAAAACTCCTGTCAGTTGCCGCGGATGCCGCAATCGGGCTGTTCCGCATGGGTGATTGCCACAGTGCCTTCCGCCGCCTTGCCCTGCGGGGACGAGGGCCCCCGCCGGAAGGTCAGCGTCAGATCCGCCCGCCCGCTCCAGCGCAGATCGTCAGGTACGCCGGGTGCGGAGGAAGCCGGAGGCGTGATCACGTCCCCTGCCTGCACCAGCGCGATGTTGGCGTGCCAGAGCGGTTCGCGGTTCTGGGAAATGTGAAGCCCCGCCTTCAGTTTCAGGGCCATGTCCTCGCAGGCGGGGCCGAAGAAGCTGGCCGGGACCGTCAGCGTCTCAAGGGTGAGCACGCGGCTCATGCCCTGCCCGTCCTCGGTTTCGTAATGCCGCACCTGCGATTTGGATTCGGAACGCTTCGTGATGCCGAACGAGCACCACGTGACCCCGGTTTCCGGATCGGCCTGAGGCACGGCGATCCGTTCGCGGACGAGATCCCGGGGAAGCCCGGTGATGCCCGCGATCACGTCCCCGATCAGCCGCTCGATGTCCGAACGGGCCAGACCGGGTTCGGGCTGAAGGAAGCCGCCTGTAGCGCTAGTGTTCATGAACGCTCCTTTTGTGATCCGGGGCCTCCGCATTCCGGAGCGCCCCTCCCCCGTGCGGCGAGGGGCCTGTCATCAGGGCTCGGCTTTATGCGCCGATCGACCTGCCCCTGTGCGGCGAGGGGCCTCCCCATCGGGAGGCTGTCCCCACAATGCGGCGCAACGCCCCAAAAGCGCACCCTGAACAAGTTCCGGCGGACGAAAAAAG
>OOAG01001122.1_pt1 | contig 20706 bp, 19 predicted proteins | sample 1671461 | NCBI WGS metagenome assembly OOAG01 (sample SAMN06348159, study PRJEB24527) | human gut metagenome | biome: human gut; feature: ankylosing spondylitis patient; material: feces | host: Homo sapiens | place: China | collected 2015-10 | reverse complement strand
AACCTCCTTTTGATACATGGCTTATAGCCGTATTCGTTTTGAGATTCAAAATTCCGCAACGATGACCTTAGTTCATAGCCCTGTGAGTGAATTGGCGGCATTGCATGTCGGCTTCATGTGTCTACTATTATTCCGCCCCGTTAATAGTTCGGGACTTACCTGAAAAACTCCCGCCGAGGAGGCGAGAGTCATTTTCCGTTGGAAGTTGGTTGAATTAATAGTTTTCTGCCCGAATCTGCTGATAGCTTTGCGGGTGAGAGCACACAGGGCAAACTTCCGGAGCCGTTTTGCTGATAACCAGATGACCACATTCACGGCACTGCCACATGACCTCTTCGCTTTTTTCGAAGACGCACTTCATTTCAACATTGTTGAGAAGCTTGAGGAAGCGTTCTTCATGAGCCTTTTCAATAGCTCCGACAGCACGGAATTGAGAGGCAAGATCAGCAAAACCTTCTTCCTCAGCGGTCTTAGCAAAACCTTCATACATATCCGTCCATTCGTAATTTTCGCCGCTGGCCGCCGATTTTAGGTTCTCTGCTGTGTTACCAAGACCTTCGAGGTGTTTAAACCAGATCTTGGCGTGCTGGCGTTCATTCATGGCAGTTTCCATGAAGATTTCGGCAATTTGTTGATAGCCTTCTTTGCGAGCTACTCCGGCAAAGTAGTCGTACTTGTTGCGGGCCTGCGATTCGCCTGCAAAGGCAGTCCAGAGGTTCTTTTCGGTCTGAGTGCCTGCAAACTTATTGGTCATTTCATGTTCTCCTTCATTTTTTCAGGTGGGGGAGAGTCTCCCCTTACAGGAACGGGAAGTTTTTTGGTGGTTTGACAATCAATTCAGGAATTCTCCTTTTGGCTACTACCATTATTTAAAGGCATGATATCGGATGATTTCCCAGCCTTTATACCAACAAAGCATTCGTATGCCAACGATTAAAAAAGTTGTTGAAAAAAGGGAGAAAAACTCAGGAATTTGGAGATTGTGAAGACCGACATACACCCAAGAGCCTACGAATGCCGCGGATGCATAGGGTTGCCTATCCGACATTACCATAGGCAACCGGGCAAGAAAAACGTCTCGTAAAAGACCTCCAAAAGCACCAGTGCAAACCCCCATTAATACAGCAGGAAGATAAGGTAGACCGGCAGTTATCGATAACGAAGTTCCACCTGCAGCAAAAAAACCTAATCCAATTGCATCTGACCACACAAAAAGAGTGTGCAAATTGTTGTCCCGAAAGCGTCGGATAATAAGTGGAGCAAAAGCTGCCATAAAAAGTGTTACCCATACATATTCTGAATGTGCGATCCAATACATAGGTCGGTTGTTAATGATTAGATCGCGAACAATTCCGCCGCCAAATGCAGTGACAAACGCCATCACAAAGACTCCAACAGGGTCTACTTTTTTTCCTTTAGCAGCCAAAATCCCAGCCAACGCGAAAGCTACGATACCAATGAAATCCGTAAAGACTAAAAGGTTCGACTGCATTTTCTGTTTTCCACATACTTGGTGCGAGTTATTGAAAACGCCGTGCATAGATTTCCAGATTAGGTGCACGGCGTTTAACACTTGAACTACAAAAGATCAGCGAAACAGAGCCGATCCGGATTTGGGATTAGTATTTGTTGAACATTTCCTGAATTTTCTTAGGGTCGCTAGTCTTTGTCAGAGCCAATTGGAGCAAAATGCGTGCCTTCTGAGGATTCAGCGTATTAGCTTCAAGATATCCGTGGTCCGTCCACTTCTGGACTGATTTGGTCGTTACGCCATTGCCGACTCGTGCTGCGCGGACAACCGTAACGCCTTTCTTAACAGCTTCAGCTAGACCAACATCGCAGTTATCGTGGATTGAACCGTTCCCTGTACCAGCGTGAATAATGCCTTTTGCTCCGGCTGCAACCGCAGCATCAGCCATGACTCGGTCATCATTGACGTGGCTATAGATAATGTCAACGCGTGGCAGTTTGGTGAGGGCAGAAACATCAAACTCTGTCTTCTTGGTATGCAACTTGGTGGATTGACGGAAGTATTGCGGTTCACCAGCCGCGATGTAACCAAGAGCTCCTAATTCGGGGGCTTTGAAAGTTGCAACATTGGTCGTGTTTGTTTTTGTGACATCGCGGGCACCATTAATTGTGTCGTTCATCGCTACAAGAACTCCTTTTCCAACAGATTCCTTGTTAACGGCTACTTTGACAGCATTTAAGAGATTTATAGGGCCGTCCGCGGACATGGCCGTTGCTGGGCGCATAGCGCCAACAAGGACAACAGGCTTGTCACTTTTTACAGTTAAATTCAGAAAATACGCAGTTTCTTCAAGAGTATCCGTGCCGTGCGTGATAACGATGCCTGCAATCTTGGGGTCATTCAGTAATTCATTGCAACGCTTTGCCAATTTCAGAAGAATGGCGTCAGTCATGTTCTGAGAGCCAATCTTTACGATTTGTTCGCCAGAGACATCTGCGATTTCTTTGATAGCAGGTACCGCGTCAATCAAAGTTTGAATAGCCAAATCGCCAGATTTATAGCCTGTCATTTGTGTGTTCGAGGCTGCGGTTCCGGCGATAGTCCCGCCAGTGGCAAGAATCTTAATGTCAGGGAGATCTCCACAGAAGGCCGATGATGCGCACAGGGTAACGGCAGCAGAAATCAGAGATTTTGTGAATTTCATTTCCTTTTCCTCCAACAGACGTTTGAGCCTGAGTTTCGATCTGGGCAACGGATAATGCTGCTTGAGGAAAATTCTGTTCAAGAAACAAAGAACCAAGCAATTGGTTTGTTCGATTGGAATATGTCCCTTGCCAATAACGGATTATGCAAATACAGCAAGACATTTATGTGTATTTGTCATAACAGAGATGTTTATTGCGAGGGAACAAATTGATTATGCATTGGCTGCATTATTCGGAAAACGCATAATAAGTAGCCTAGCACTGCAAAGAATTTTTCTAGGGCTTCATCCCAAATGAAAATTCTCCTATCCAATCATTAAATCCAGTCTCTAGTGAAAGGAGAGTTCCATGTCTCAGACTGTTGAACGCGGCAAGATTAAGAAGGCACCTGCAGCAGAAGCTGTCAAATATCTGATTCGCCCTGCAATTGAAGCGGACTTAGCTCGCTCTTACAACACAATTCTCGATGTCAACAAAGCTCATATTTTGATGCTTGCTAAGACAGGCATTATCACTCAGGAAGTCGCCAAAAAACTTCTTGTAGCGACTTCTCAGATTGAAAGCGAGAAGGATCATCCCAGCTTTGAAATTAATCCGAATGTTGAGGATTTGTATTTCAACCTCGAGCGTTACCTTATCAAACTTACGGGACTGGAAATTGGAGGGCAGCAACATACGGCGCGCAGCCGCAATGACTTGTTTGCGACAGAAATCCGAATTGACACCCGGAAGGTTTTTCTAAAGCTTTCGCAGATGTTTATTGATCTGCGCCGTGCATATCTAGAGCTAGCTCGAAAGAATCTCGACACGGTGATGTCGGGTTATACCCATATGCAACCGTCCGAGCCGATAACTTTTGCACATTATCTCTCAGGCGTGTCAGCAGCACTGGGTCGTGACTACGATCGTTTTAGTCACGCCTGGAAAGCGCTGAACCTATGTCCGCTGGGGGGCTGCTCAATGGGGTCGACCTCGTTCCCGATTGATCGCGAATATACAGCCAAACTCATGGGTTTTGATGGTCCCGTGCAAAACAGCTTGGACTGTGTCGCTAGCCGTGACTTTGTACTTGAGATTCTCACATCTCTGTCTCAAGCGGCAATGACAATGAGTCGTACGGCACTTGATCTTTACAACTGGGCCACGCCGGAATACGGCTATATAGAAGTTGATGATAGTTGCGCTGTTTGTTCCTCGATTATGCCTCAGAAGAAAAACCCATTCACATTGGAGCATGTCAAGGCAAAAGCTGCCCATATGGAAGGCTTTATGATCGGCGTATACAACACGATGAAGAATGTCATCTTCTCGCACGGCCGCGATACAAGCGTCGAAACTCCGCGTTACTTCTATACGGCTTTGAGTGAAATGGAGGCTGATTTCGCGCTTCTGACGGTCACGGTAAAAACACTTTCCGTTCGCAAGCAGCGTATGTATGACTGTGCTGCGCGTAATTTCTGCACGGTAACCGAACTTGCCAACTATCTTGTTCGCCATGACGGTATTTCGTTCCGAGAAGCTCACGAAATTATTGCCCATGTTGTAGGCGCTATGAATGAGTCTGGCAAGACTGCAGCCGATATTGATCGCTTTGCGGTTAATCAAGCAACACAGGATCTCTATCACTTTGAAACCAAACTTTCGGATGAAATGATTCGTGAAGCATTGGATCCGAAACGTGTTGCCTACGAAAAAACTTGCATTGGCGGCACTGCACCGCAAGAGGTCTCGCGCCAGCTTGATCTTATTGAGGCACAGATCAGAACGGATGAAGCGGAACTTCAATCCCGCATGACCCAGTTAACTAATGCAAACGCGCTTCTGGCTGAAAAAGTTGAAGAAGCCATTGCCTAAGGCTGAAAAACATTAGTTAAAAAGAACCGGATGCTATTGAGCTTCTGGTTCTCCACCAAAGGAGAAGTGATATGTTTTTCTACGAATTCATAGTCGTCATCTTGGCGATGATACTAGGCGCACGTTATGGTGGTGTGTTCTTCGGTATGTGCGGCGGCCTTGGCCTCTTGGCTTTGATTCTGCTCTTTGGGTTGGCACCAGCCAGTCCGCCGATTAACGTAATGCTCATCATGATGAGCGTGGTCTTGGCTGCATCAACCTTGCAAAGTTCAGGGGGTATGGCCTTTTTGGTTCGCGTGGCGGAGCGGTTGCTGAGAGCATGTCCTAAAGCAATCACGTTTGTTTCGCCGATAATTGCCTTTGTATTTACTTTTATGTCAGGCACTGGCAATGTGCTCTATTCAATTCTTCCTGTTATTGCAGAAGTTGCCAGAGAAGCAGGTATTCGTCCTGAACGCCCGATCTCGATATCTGTGATTGCATCACAGCATGCAGTTCCAGCTTCTCCTATTTCCGCGGCAACGGTTGCTATGGTGGCGTTATTGGGAGCTCATGGTGTAACTGTTCTTACGATTATTGCCATTGTGGGTCCGGCGGTATTAATTGGCCTGATGATTGGCGCACTGTCAGTCTGCCGCATGGGCAAGGAGCTTGAGGAAGATCCGGAATACGTTCGTAAAGTTCAGGAAGGCTATTTTACCCATGCAACGAAAGCTAAGGCAATGGGAGCCGAAGGTGGCGATACCAAATGGGCCAAGCTGTCTGTGGTGTTCTTCCTGGTCGCGGCTGTTACGGTTGTGTTCGTTGGCACGTTCCCGGAACTGCGTCCGCATGTGACTAACGCAGCAGGCAAAGCGTCACAGGTCTCTATGACCCACATGATTGAACTTATCATGTTGGTTGTTTCGGCCCTTATGGTCTTGATCTGCAAGGCGAAACCAGACGATATTATTCGTACTTCTGTTTTCCGCGCAGGCATGATGGGTGTTGTAACAATCTTTGGTCTAGCTTGGATGTCTGATACATGGATCGCGAACAATCTGCCCTACATCAAGACGTCCGTGGCTGCTGTCGTACAGTCCACTCCGTGGCTCTTCGCTTTGGCACTGTTCTTTGTGTCTGCTCTGACTCACTCGCAAGGTGCAACCGTTGCTGCACTCATGCCTTTGGGGGTGTCACTGGGGATTGATCCTCTTGTTTTAGTCTGCATGTATCCAGCTGTGTGCGGTTACTTCATCATTCCCTCTACTGGTGTCTTGCTGGGCGGTGTGGCTTTTGATGAAACAGGCACGACAAAAATTGGTAAGTACGTGATTAATCACTCTTACATTATTCCAGGGTTTGTCACAACGTTTGCCAATGTGGTGATTGCCTTTGGTATTAAAGCTGTGTTCTTCTAATAGTCATTTTGAGACTAGCCCGCATGAGGGGTTAGAAACCTCATGCGGGATTCGTATAATCAACAAATCTCAAAATAGAAAAAATATGACTTTGACTGAGGTCTTTGCTGTATTTGTGAAATTCTTTTTCATTTTGACGCCTTTTTTCATTGTGGCAGTATTTATTGCCATGACCGAAAATGAGACGGTAGAAGTTCGACATCAGCTAGCCATTCGTATCACAATTGCAGTCATTGTTATTAGTCTGATTCTTTTTTTTGCTGGAGCGGCAATCTTCGAGTTGTTAGGGATTACAGTAGACGCGTTTCGTATTGGTGCTGGTGCGCTTTTGTTTTTATCAGCGGTGTCATTGGTTGACGGGAAGCTTCAAATTCCAGCTTCAAAACGGTCGATTATGGACTTGGCAGTTGTACCGTTGGCTATACCTGTCACATTAGGACCTGGTTCAGTTGGTGCGCTGGTTGTGATGAGCTCTGAGATCCATGGTTTTGAACAGCAACTTCTAACTGCGTTGGCAATTACGGCAGCTAGTGCTTGTGTTGGCGTTTTGCTCTATCTCTCTGCAGAATTGAAGCGATTAATTGGGCGCAGCGGAATTTCTATGCTTTCAAAACTGACCGGACTAATTTTAGCCTCGCTTTCATGTCAAATGATTTTTACGGGTGTAACTTCGTTTCTGAACTAAAAAGGTAGACAAAACGATAGGCGTTGGTAGATTTGCTTTGGTGATCGACTGACGGAGATGATGATTATGAATATTAGTGTTAGCGATACCAATCTCTGTATGATGCTTTTTCAAGCTAGAGTGCGGATGTTCTGTGTTCTTTGTGAGAAAAGGAGTTTTACAGAGGCTGCCAAGGTCTTGAATGTTAGTCAGAGCGTTGTTTCCCGAAATATCGCAGAATTGGAAGACGAGCTAAAGGTTTCTCTATTTGAGCACAACGTTCGTCCTATACGCTTAACTCTTGCAGGACAATCGTTGTATAACTTGCTTTCAAAAGAACTTGACCGAATAAATGGCCTTCTCAGGGAACTGAGAATCAATAATGCTCTTCTGGCTCCACTACGTGTGGGATTCGTAGAGTCTATTGCTCGCACGATGAGTTGGCCCGTAATTGAAAAAATAAAAAAAGGACTACTCAACGGTATCTGTTCTCACAGGCATCAGTACATACTTGTTGCGCTTGCTGGATCATGATCAAGTTGATGCAATAGTTTGCCCGGATCCCTTTTCAAACCGAAATGATCTTGATCGCTTTTTTGTATTTCGGGAACCTTCAATAATCATTCTGCCAAAAGATACTGGACTGCCACAGGACCTTACCTGGGAGAGACTTCAGTTTTCTGGATTGCCTATTCTTCAATACAGTAGTGATAATTCTGGTGGGAAACTTCAACAAAAATTTTTCAATGAAATGGGGCTCAATTTTGTGCATCGGGTTGAGGTAGATATCAATGCCCTAATTCTTGATTATGTTGCTCATGGTGTTGGATGGTGCTTAACTAGACCAACAACGCTTTTGCAACATCCAGCATTAGCTGCGCACGTCGAGGTAAGAGCTATGCCAGCACCGATAGCCTCTCGTGAGGTTTATGTTATTTCGAGGAAAGGTCCTCATTCGCAATTGGCTGCGCGAATGGCAGCTGTTGCTAGCGATCTTTTTAGAAATGAAATTGTTCCAGCGATGGTCAAAATTACTCCGTGGGTTGCTCCCTATCTTTATTGCGCAGGACCACAACCTGGGGACCGAATTCCCGTGTATCCGGATCAAATCGCAAGAAGCCCAGTCAGTGTTTTCGTTCTCTAAATTTTTTTGATTCCAATTTCTCCAATTGGTTTTTTACGGCGTTGGCTCCGCCGACTCTCATATTCTGAATCTGCATGGATTTTAGATATGGGAGTTTTTTTTGTATTATCGTTATGAAATAGTTCCGCAGGGTGATAATAATAGTCAAGGTAAACCTTTGCTGCAGTTCGCCAAGGCTATGGAAAGATCATCCGTTGCGTATTGAAGTGTATAAGGCCTAGAAGAGAATATCTAGGGAGGGGCAAGAAGATCAATTGTTTGGTTCCGAATTCTGCTCGATCGAGTGAATAATGGCTGCCAATTCTGCTACCGAATGGATATTGAGTGCGGCATATATATGTAAACAATGCGCTTCAATGGTTTTAACCGAGATAGAAAGTCGTTCAGCAATTTGACGTTTGAGCAACCCTTTACTTAAAAGAAGTGCCACTTCTTTACGTCTTTTCGGTAATGCAACAAAGTGTTGTATTGCTTCTCTAGAAGGTATGCCAATTTGGTTTTTTAGTCGGTGCGCTTCCAAGACCTCTGAAATACGCTCAATGACGATCGAGGCATCGACAGCTTTCTCCAGAAAATCGAAACTGCCGAGTTTCATCGCTTGTACGGCAATGGGGAGATTGACGTGTGCGGATAGGAAGATAACTGGCTGTGGGAATTGTCGGCGGTTGAGCTCTTTCTGAAGTTCAATGCCGTCTATGCCGTCCATTTGGAAATCGAGGAGTGCTAGTCCGAAAACAGATGGCGAATCCTGTGATAGGAATTCTCGAGCGTTGCGATAGGAGGTTACGTCATATCCTTCGGCTCGTAACATGTACTGGAGGGACTCTCTGAAAACATCATCGTCGTCAACAATGCGGATTAATGCTTTTGGATTTACACCTTTAACTCAGGACAACAACTGTGACGTAATTTACAAACAAACTGCCAATTACAGGCAGACCGAGTCCGCAGGCTGATTTCTTTCAACCAAACCAAGGGAGGGGAGAATCTGAGGGCACGTTTCCTCCTTGCTTGTCGGCTGAGCATCTTGCAACCGATTCTTTTGCCGGAACTCTCTCGGAGAAAGGTACCCCAGTGCCGAATGCGGATGCTCGTTGTTGTACAACTCGACTACCCTTGGCAATTCCATCAATGCCGTTTGAGCATTGCTCAAGTTCATAAACGGCAAATAATCCCGCTTCAACGTTTTTACCAAGCTTTCGGCCATTCCATTGGATTGCGGACTGCAGACGGCTGTTTTGCAATCCTCGATGCCCAGCAGCTTAAGCAGGTGTTTGGTTGACTTGGCAATGTAAGCCGAGCCGTTATCCGTCAGCAGCTGCAGTTTGCTTGGAACCTTCTCGACGGAGCCGAATCGCTTTTCCGTTGCTAACAGTACTTCGTCGTGTACCATCCATGCCGGCAAGCCTTTGCCTTGTCGGGCCGTGAACGAGATGATCTCTCGATCGCAACAGTCCAGAATAAAGCTCATTGTTACTTCTCGCCATTGAGGCAACCAAATTCCAAGCCGTCAGAGCACCAACGTCTGTCGGATTTCGAGACAGCAACTCGGCCTCTGTGATCCAGACTCTGTCCCGGCAATGCGGTTGGCTTGGTTTTTAGCAACAAGCCGTGTTCTTTCAACAACCGATAAACTCTTTTGGTATTGACACGTGCCTGATCCAAACTTTGCAATTCGCGATTGATGACCGCTGTGATGCGTTTATAGCCAAAGCTGGGGAATTTGCCAAGGACGGTTTTGATCCGCTCAAGCAAATCCTGGTCGCTTATCAGGTCTCGTCGCTGTCGACGACAATGTCGACCACCCTGCCAATCAGCCGGCCGATGCAACACACGACAGACATTGGAGCGCGCTAAGCGAAGAACACGACAAACATGTGAAATGGATTTGCCGGCCCTGATAAGGCTTAGCGCGCAGTCCATTTTTTTCCTGTCATGATCTCCACGGCTTCTTTGAGCAGAGCATTGTCGGAAGCCATTTGCCCCAGAAGCCTTTGCAGGCGTTTGATCTCATCCATCGCTTCGGCATATTGCTTGGCCGGTACGGAGCTTTGGCCGGATTCAATGGCCGTTAATCCGCCCTGTTTATCAAGGGCTCTCCAGCGGAAAAGCAGAGCCGGAGCGATGCCATAACTACGAGCGACGGAAGAGACGGTATTGCCGGGAAGATAGGTCAGACGAACCAGGTCAGACGAACCAGTTCGAGCTTTTGTTGCGCTGTGTAGCGTTTGCGTTTTTGCTCAACAACCACGACCGTGGGTTCTGCGCGCCGCTCGCTGACGGCACGCATTTCGTTCGCCGTCCGGCTCATTGTATGCGTGCCGTCAGCGTCCTTAGTCCTATCACTAGACATATCACCAGACATAGGACTAGTCCTAGGATCAAACTCTTTCATATCGTTTACCTCTATGTGATTTTAGTCATAGAGGTTGTCCGAAGCTTCAAGGCGCCCGTCCACATCCAACTGACGGTTTTTGAGAACTATGGTAATTTATATAATCGTGGGGTAACCAGTATGAATCTCGATCAGACCTCGACTTCACATCAAGAAGCAGAGACGTAGAACTTGACTTCCGCTTGCACTCAGGATAGTCTCGTTGTCAAGCATGAGGTGAAACGGACGGGTGAAAGCATGACCGTGCGGTGCGGATAGTTCGTTGAAAGATAAGGAATTTTTTTTCGATTTTTCTCACGCTTATACCGCGCACCAAGAAACAGCCTTAGGGCTGTTTTTTTATACCCGGAAAAAATGATTTCAGACAGAAAAAACAATAAAAACAAAGGGTTATAAAACGTCCAGTCGGAAAAGACTGCATCACTGAAAATGGGTGCATGTTCCTCCTGTGAGACGAAAAAAGTCAGTTTTCATCTGACTAGTATCAGAAGACCGCCCGTGTCAGCCGGCGGATGAATGGTGTTAGAGCTTGTGAAAAAAACATTGCGAAGCGGTCTATCAGATCTTTACGTCTTTGAGCACTTCGGTCAATTCGGTGATCGTGTGTACGCCGAGTTTGCGCATGGCGCTTGCCTTGTGAAATTCAGCGGTGCGTTGAGCGATTCCGAGACGCTCTGCGGCTGCACGCATGGCAACGCCCTGTGCGGCCAATTTGACTAACTGTTTTTCTCGAGACGAAAGCGCATCGTAAGCGGCTTGCCGCTGGTTGGCTTTAGTTTCGGACAGAGCTGTTGCGCGATCCAAAGCTTCCTTGAGTTTTTCTCGACGTACGGGTTTTTGCAAAAAGCAAACAGCCCCTTTCATCATCGTTTCTACCGCCATCTCAAGGTCACCGTGACCAGAAAGAAAGATAACGGGCCAATCGATGCCGGTGTCAATCAGACGCTGCTGCAACTCGAGTCCGGTCATTTGCCCCATGCGCACATCCAGAAGCACGATGCCGGGCTCGTTGTGAGGAACGTAAGTCAGGAAATGTTCGGCGCTCGGATATGGAACGGGGTCGCAATCCAATCCCTTTAACACAAAGGAGAGCGCTTTTCGCAGACTCTCGTCGTCATCGACAACATAAACGCGTCGCATAAAAGTTAGTCTCCAAGAGGTTTGACTGTTCCGGCTGAGACGGGAAGTTTCACACACGTCCGTAAGCCGGTGTTCCGGAAACGACGTTTAAAGACGATATTTCCGCCGACGCCTTCGACGATATTGCGCGAAATCGAAAGCCCCAAGCCCAGACCGTCGGGTTTGGCGCTTGTGACCACTTCGTTGAGGCCGGCTAGTTCACGATCGGAAAGGGGAGGGCCGTTGTCTTCGAGTTCGATACAGATAAAGCCCTCCATCACTTGAGCTTTGACAAGCAGTTGGGGGGATTCATCAGTTTGTTGCGCAGCGGCTTCTTTGGCGTTTTTGATAAGGTTGCCGAACACCAGCTGCAGATCCAGAGGATTCACGAGTACGGTGGCGTCTTCAAAGGCGCTGACGTATGTCGGAACGTTGCCGATGCCGAAATGTGTCACCATTTCGTCAGCCTTATCAAAAGCCTCACGAACGGAAATCGGCTTGAGCTCAGACTTCTGCTTGGCATACTGACGCACGCGCTCAACAATGTCGCTTGCGCGTGCTGCATCCGTGGTCATGCTGTGCAAAATGTCGAGCATTTCTTTTTTGCCGATGGCGTCGTTGCGCACCATCTCTTCGAGACCTTCGGCATAAAGGCTGATGGCGGACAACGGCTGGCGCAGTTCATGTGCAACGAGTCCGGAAATCTGCCCCACGGCACCAGCCTTTTGCAGACGCTCCATTTTCTCTCGCTGCGCAAGCTGCAAACCGATTGACGCTTTGAGCTCGGTTTCTCTTTTTTTGACAAGCCACTGACTGCGTGCGCCGTGGGCGATCAGCGCCAGAATTAGCAGGAGAGCGGTGATGATGGCGGAGCGATAGTCTTGCCAGATGCGTTTGAGTCCCGTCTGGCGCAGATATTCGTAGGGACCGATCTGCAGATCTTTGAGGAGGTTGTCGGCGTTCTGAAAATCGCTTGCCACCGACCACATAAAGCCGCTTTCGCCCTTGGGTAACATCAGCAGATCCATCGTGATGGCTTTGCTCAATGAGGCGCTGATGCGGGGCGTGACCGAAAGAGTCAGTGCCGGATACAGAGGTGTGGAGTGACGGCAGTCGGTGACGGTGTCTGTGAGACGCTCCTCAATAACGCGCACTTTCGAGAGAATCGATGGATCGCGTCGGGACATTTCTTCAAGTGCGCAAAGGGGCAGAAAGCCCACATCGGATTTACCGCTGACGACATCGCTGAAGACTTGTTCGTTGACATCGCTTTGCGTGCGACCCGCGACGAAAGTTTGCTTTGAAAAGAAGTGATCGGGGTCGCCGAGCTTTCGGCGTACCAGTTCGCGAATGGCGTAGAGATATCCGCTGAAGGTGTCGCGGGACACGGCTGTCAGTGTCTTCCCACGCAGATTTTCAAATGTTTGTATAGGTGAATTGCTTCGAACGATGACGGCCGTTCCATCGTTGCGGTTTGGGTCGGGCTGCACATCGCACACGAAGGTTGTGACGCTGCGCAGTCCTTCTGGAATCAGGGCTTGATAAAAGGGTGACTCGGAAAAGACGATGTCAACTTCGCCCGCTCGAACAGCTTTGGCCAAGTCGTGTGCAGCGTATTGGCGAAAGGTGACTGGATGGCCAAGTTTTTCTGGTGTGAGCGTGGATTTGAGCGAATTGAGCATGAGCCGCTCATCGATCATTAAGCCGAACGGGGTGTATCCCACGCGAATGACGCTTTCTGGGGCGCGTATGACAGCGGCTGGCGGTTCGCATTCCTCGGAGCTTTCCGTAGCCGACGGCAAAGGCGCGGCCCATGCGTGGAAGGCCGAGAGCAGCAAGAAACACAAAGTCGCGAATTTCATCAAGTTCGAGTTTATGGGGCGATTGAAGTGCCGAAGATATTGAGTGGCGAGTTGAGAACCATTCTTGTGAGCACGGAATTGTCAGTCATGACTGTACATTTTCTTTATAAGTGAAAACCCTTATCCGATACTTAACGCTGTTTTTACCTACCATCGCCCGAACGCGTCGGTTTGCTTTGGGGATGGTCTGTCTCGGGCAAATCGGGCTGATCAAGCAAATAAGGAGTCCCTTTCAATGGAATTCGTTGAACTGTTGATGCTCACTATCGCGGTGTTGCTCATCATCTTCAAGCCCGAGAAGGAAAAATGGGCGTGGTGGCTGACGGTTGCCGGCTGGGCGGTCGTTGCTTTCATGTACGTCGGTCACGTTTCGACCGGCATTCTCGGCGTACTCAATCTGTAATCGGGGAGGATGAAGAAAATGACTGATTACTCCGCTCCGATCAATTCCAACGATCTCAACCGCGCCAAGACGTTCTACGACATCGTCTGCTGGGGCGGTCTTCTCATCGTTTTGCTGCCCGTCGGCATCGCCAACCTGATTCTGGGCTATCTGCTCGGTGACTCGCCTTGCACGCTGTGCTGGGCGCAGCGTCAGCAGATGGCCTACATCGGCGTCATTGCGCTGATGATGGTTCGCTACGGCTTCAAGCCTAAGTACCTGGGCATGCTGCTCGTCATGGCCGCCTTCGGTCTTTACATGTCGTTCCGCCATTTGGGCAATCACGCCATGCGCGACGTTGGTCAGGGCTTCGGTCTTGATGTCTTCGGCATTCACACCCAGATGTGGGCCGAGATTGTGTTCTGGTGCGTGGTGATGCTCTTCGGCCTGGCTGTGTTCCTGGCACCGCGCTTTGATGCGCTCATCGCCGAAATGAAGGGCAAGCCTTTCCGACCGCTGTCGCGTTTTAACAAGATCGCCTTCAGCATCGTGGCCTTCATATTGGCTTCCAACACCTTCCAGGCGCTGTGGTCCACCGGTCTGCCGCCCAACTGGGGTCAGGGCGATCCGGTCCGCTTCTCCTTCAATCCGAAGTACGTTATCTGGTCTGATGCGAGCTGGCATGGTATGTGGGACGGCATCAGCTTCCTCGGTAAGCGCGATGTGAAGGATCCGGACTTTGCCTACAAAGCCAACGACAAGAAGCTGGGGATCACCTTTAAGCACGATGCCGCTGACGCTCCCGTTGCCATTAACGGCATGCTCAAGCTCGAAGAGATCCGTGTCATCGAAGGCATCAAGCAGCCGGTCAACACGCTGGCTCAGATTCGCGGCGAATACTTCGTGGCAAGCAAGTACGACTTCTGGAAGTTGGACAGCAATCTCAAGCCTGTCGTGCATGCTCAGATGGACCCGTGGTACAGCGCCAACGTGCTCGACATCGTCAGCATCACGCCGTTTAAGGAAGACGCCTTCGTGCTGATGGGTTCGAACAAGTCGCTGCTGCGCGCTCGCTGGAACCCCAACGCCGACGACGTCAAGGGCTGGGCGAACTTCATGGTGGGTGGCGACAAGGTTGAACATGTCGGCGGTCTCGGCCGCGCCCGTATCGGCACCGAACGCGCCAAGTTCAGCTACGTGCATTCGTCTGCAACCGACGGCAAGTACGTTTACCTTGCCACGGTACCCGACAACAAGAACAAGTCGAAGTTTGTGGTTTCCAAGGCCATGATGGCTGACTGGACCCTCTCGGCTGAGTTCGAACCGGCTGCCGACCTCAAGGCCAAGCGTACGCTCGGTGAACTGTATGTCACGGGTATGGTGTACGAAGACGGCAAGCTTTACGCCGTTTCCAAGAACCACAATGTACTCGTGGTGATTGACATCGCCAAGGAAGCTGTTGTTGAAGCTTGGGGGCTGCCGTCCGACCTGACTGATATCCGCGGTTTGGTTAAGAAGGGCAACACCTTCGAAGTGGTGGATCACAACCGCGTCGTGACCCTCACGATGCCGTAATCGACCGCACGCTCAGGCAGCCTGAAGCAGGCTGCCGGCAAACTCTCTCTCCTCGGTAAATGGGCCTTCGTGTGCTGCGGCATACGTAAGGCCCATTTGCCGATGTAAAGAAGTCTCTGACGATCCGGAAGTTTTTTCGAACCGATTGGGCGACTCTCTACCAAATGAGAAATGCAGGAGGTTTAGTCGTCATCATCGTCGTCATCGCGATGTCGTCTTCTTGATCCGGAACGACGGCGCCGGTCGTCATCATCATCATCCCGACGGCGGCGACGAGAACCGAAGCGACGATCGTCATCATCGTCATCGTCGTCACCCGCAAGAGCGGAAAGCGGTGCGGTGCCGAGGCCGAGAGCGGCGGTTAGGAAAGCGGCTAAAAAGAGGCGGCGGGATTCAAGCATGAGGCTGTCCTTTTTGAAAGTCGCTATGGGCGGGATGAAAAACTTGAGCCCAGGTTGGTTTGAGCATACCGCAAAGCACCTTAGATGCCTTCAGGGATTGTCCGAAACGAATTGCCGAGGCTGTAATCAAAAGCAACAGGAGGCGGCAAATTTGCGACGCTCATGCTTCTCGGGTATGTTGTTTCGGACGGAACAACGGAGCTTTGTCATGCGGTTGCAATACGCTTCCGATTTACATTTGGAGATACCGGCCAATCGGGACTTCATGCTCGCCGGTGCGCTTGAGCCTGCGGCCGACTACCTGCTCCTTGCCGGCGATATTTCTTCTCTGACTGACTGGTGCAAAGCTGGTGCATTCTGGGATTGGTGCGCGCAGCATTTTCGTCAAACCTGGATTGTTCCGGGTAACCACGACTATTACGCAGACAAAACTAACCTGCTCGGACAGCGTTCGCTTGAGTTGTTTGTGCGTCCGAATGTTGCCTATGCCAACAATGTGTGCGTTCAGGTGAAAGACGTGTCGTTGGTGCTGACGACTCTTTGGTCCGAAATCGTTCAGCAAAAGACGGAAATCGAAGAAAAAGTCGTCGATTATCGTCAGATATATTTTGATGGCAAATTAATTTCAACGAAAATTGTCAATCGTTTGCATTCGGAAAGCAGGGCGTTTTTGGATCGAACGCTTCAGATATGCAATCCGAATAAAACCGTGGTGGTCTCGCACTACGTCCCTGTGCCTCAAGCTACGCCCGCACGCTACATAGACTCTCCCGTTCGAGAGGCTTTCATCGCCGATTGCTGTGATTTGATTGAAGCGTATCAGCCGGCATTTTGGATTCACGGACATTCTCATGTCTCGGGAGATGTTCAGTACGGCAGAACCCGCATTGTGTCCAATCAGCTTGGCACCGTTCGCCCCGGAAAGGAACTCAACTTCAATCCGAAGGCTGTGATCGAAGTGTAGGGACGAGCTTACCGTTTTTTTCAGCTTTGGCAATCAGACCAAGACAGGTGGCTGCAGCAACAACAATGATGAGCATGCCGAAAAGGGACCGCAGACTCGGTGTGACGCCGAAAAAGGCGCTGTCAATAAAGGCTGCAAAAACCACGCCGGAAAACGTGAAAACGGCACCGAGAAATGTGTTGCCTTTGCCCCAGCCCAACGCTCGGGCAAATTGTGCGCAGGTCAGAAAAATCAGCATCAAAGCCAGAGGCGTTTGTTGCAGTTGGGAGACGGTGAGTTGTCCGCAGAAGATCTCCAAAACTCCCAACACGACGGCGCCGTGCAGGTGAAAGTAGAAAACGGTGCGGGGGATCGGTTCATTGACGCCTCCCAACTTCTTGAGCATCAGGATGGCGGCGGCCGTAAACAATCCGCACAACAGCCCGATGGGAACGTAGACGGCCGGAAATGAGCGCTCCGAAGGATGAAACATCACGAGAATGCCGACGAAGGCCGAGACGATGGCCGCCAGGATGCGCCAGTCAATGTGTTCGCCATTGCGAAAAGAGGCGATTGCAGAAAAGCCCGCCACAAAAAGCGGAGAGGTGTACTGCAGCGTCTGGGCGGCTGCTACCGGCATGTTCATGGCTGTGATGATCTGCGTTATGACAACTCCCACGCCGATGACGGATCGCAACAGGTGCAGGTGCCAGACGTGGGTTGTGAATGGGACCTTACGAACGATCATCACGACGACGGTGACGGCCAATACGAACATGAACTGCACGAAGGCAACGTCAATGAACGCAAGTGTTTCTTTGAGGCACTGAATGCTTGCCAAAATGCAGGCGCTGCAAAACGACGAAAAAAGAACCCAAAGCGCTGTCATGGCTCAGTGTTCCGGCGAGCAATTGTCGGAGTCTCCAGTCGAATCCTTGCGCAAGGTCGACACAAAGACACTGCGGATCCACTGCATTTCTGAGGAAGCGTGATTGCGCTCGTGCCAGATGAGACGGGTGGAATAGACGCGTTTTTCGCCAGGAATTGGAATCACGGTGAGCGAAGGTAACATGCGGGCGAAAAACTCCGCAGTGGTGTGCGGCAGCACGAGCGTAGCGTTGGTGTCCTCGAGAAAATAGGGAGCGCCCAGGAAATGCGGTACCTCAATGATTTTGCGTTGATCGTGTGTGGATGACGTATCGATGTCAAATACGGGGCCCCGAGCATTTTGACGCAGTTCGACGGCAATTTTCGGGTATTTGAGAAACGCTTTTCGCGTGAGTTTTTTTCCTTGGGCGTAACTCGTTGCAAGTGGGTGCTCCTTGCGGAGCAGGCAGACGCGATGGATATCGAAAAGCTTGAGACCGTAGAAATGTTCGGGAAGCGTTTCGCCCAGCGAGGTCGGGAAAAGTGCCAGATCAACACTGCCTTCGGCAAGCTCGCGAAAGACATTTTCCGACAAAGGCAACAAGCGGAAGTTCATCTGCGGCGCTTCACGCAAAAGCGCCCGCAGCACGGGACGCAAGATCATCACGACGGCATTGTCGGCAGCGGCAATCGAAAGCGTGCGAGTGATGTCAGCCGGCGCAAACGTTTTGGTATCGGTCAGATCGTTGAAGTTTGCCAATAGCTTGCGGATGATGGGCACGACCGTACGACACTTTTCGGTGGGAGCCATGCCTTGGTAGTTACGCACGAAAAGCTCGTCGCCGAACTCTTCCTGACACTTACGAAGCGAGCGGCTCACGGCTGAAATCGTCAGGTTCAGCTGCCGAGCCGTTTCGGAAAGCGACCCTGTATCGTGAATTTTGAGAACGACCAGCAAGTGGTTGAATCGCAAGGAAAGCATACGCGGGAATTGACGGAGAAAGAGACTTTCTCTGCGGTTTGACTTTTCGATTACCGATAAAAGCTTATGTCATTTTTGTCGAAAAAGGAAAGGAAAATCGCCATTTCGGCAAAAACAATCCTTGCTTACGATGAATAAAGAGGCGAAAGCTCATGCGGGCTTTTGTTTTTTGAACTGTTTGTTTGGAGAGAAAATCATGTCGGTCACCATCGGTCGTCGATCTTTGTTTATGGGCACCATTGCGGCTCTCGTTGCGGGTACTTTCTCGGGGACGGCTGCAGCAGCCGGCGGTTCATCGGGTCCGCGCGTGACATTTGCCGCACAAGGCAAACTCGGCGAAATCATTGTCAATCCCTATAAAATTGCGCCGCTCACCGCCATCATCAAAAACGGCGGTTACGAAATCACGGAAGCGACCGTACGCATTGTTCCTAAGAAGGACGGGCAGGAAATTAAGTACAAGGTGAGCCGCAAACAGCTGCTCACTCACGCGGGTATCCCTGTCTTTGGCCTTTACGCTGACTACAACAACAAGGTTGAAGTGACCTACACGCGCAAGTTCCACGGCAAGACTGAAAAGATTTCGGAAACCTACACGATTTACACGGCTCCTGTTTATCACGAAGTGAGCGGCAACCCGACGCTTTCGCACAATATGTTCGAAACCAAGGTCGTCAAGATGGATCCGAAGTTCTCCGATCGTCTGTACCTTGTCAACAACCTGATGCAGCAGTACGCCAAGGCCACGCGCATGGTTTGGAACAATCCGATGGGCGGCGCGATGGAATGGAACTTCTACCCGATGAATGCCATCATCGACACCAAGGGTGAAGTGCGCTGGTACATGCACGTCGAACCGATCTACGACGTCGAGCAGATGTATCGCTCAGGCGTGATGATGGGTTTCCAACAGGACGAAGACGGCAACATCACTTGGGGTTACGGTCAGCGCTACGTTAAGTACGACCTGATGGGCCGCGAAATCTACAACCGCCGTCTGCCGGTGGGCTACATTGACTTCTCGCATTCGCTTGATAACGCGCAGAACGGCCACACCTTCATCCGTGCGGCGAGCGCCGATTTGCGTCGCGCCGACAACAAGCGTGTTCGCACCGTGCGCGACGTGATTGTCGAAGTCGACGGCAACGGTCAGGTGGTCGACGAATGGCGTCTGTGGGAAATTCTCGATCCGTACCGCGACAACGTGATGAAGGTGCTTGATCAGGGTGCGGTGTGCTTGAACATTGACGCCAGCCAAGCCGGCAAGACGCTGTCGGCCGAAGAATTGGCCAAGCTTGACGCAAGCGATCATTTTGGTGACATCGTGGGCACGGGTCCGGGTCGCAACTGGGCGCACGTTAACTCTGTTGACTACGACCCGACCGATGACTCGATCATTTTGTCGTCCCGTCACCAGTCGGCCATCATCAAGATCGGTCGAGACAAGAAGGTGAAGTGGATTCTCGCTTCGCCCGAAGGTTGGAAGAAGCCCTGGGCCGACAAGCTCCTTGCTCCGGTTGACGCCAACGGCAAGAAGCTCAAGGTTGAAGGCAGCCAGGTTGAAGGCGACTTCGACTTCACGTGGACGCAGCATACGGCTTTCCGTATTGATGAAAAGTCTGACAAGAACGTCATCTACATTACGGTGTTCGACAACGGCGACGCCCGCGGTATGGAACAGCCCGCCCTGCCTGAAATGAAGTACAGCCGCGCCGTGGTCTACAAGATCGACCAGAAGAAGATGACGGCCGAACAGGTTTGGGAATACGGCAAGGAACGCGGCTTTGCGTGGTACAGCCCGGTGACGTCGCTTACCCGCTACGAGGCCGACAAGAACTCCATCATGGTCTACTCGGCTACGGCCGGCATGGGACGCCGTCCGTCCGAACTGAAACCCGGTGAAAAGGCCGGCATCGCTTCGCCTGTTATCAACGAGTTCAAGTGGGGCGAAAAGGAACCGTCCGTTGAGATCGTGATCGTGGGTTCGATGGGTTACCAGGCGCTTCCGGTTTCGGTGGCCAAGGCTTTCTCCAAGTAACTCCGTAACGGCATGAGACCGGCAAAAACGGCGGCGTTTTGCAGCTGTTTTTGCCCGGTCGGGAAGGATTTTTTAATTTCTGCAACTAGACATTGCACGAACACGCAGGTGCCCTTTGGCAAATCTCGATTGTTCTGCAGGCATCTTGTTTCTAAACTGAGTGTTAAGAATTGAGCGCGATTGCCTGCACGATTTTCTGACTGGGCATCGGCTGAAGTTAGCGAGGAGAAATTCAAAATGTTCAAAAAGACTTTGTTTGCTCTCGGCCTTTCGGTTATCGCCGCCACCGCGATGGCCGCTACCGAAGGTACCGACTATGTGAAACTCGACAAGCCCATGGTCAACGCCGAAGGCAAGCTCACCAAGATCTTCAGTTACGACTGCCCGTTCTGCTTCAAGTACGA
>OOAG01001060.1_pt1 | contig 21502 bp, 14 predicted proteins | sample 1671461 | NCBI WGS metagenome assembly OOAG01 (sample SAMN06348159, study PRJEB24527) | human gut metagenome | biome: human gut; feature: ankylosing spondylitis patient; material: feces | host: Homo sapiens | place: China | collected 2015-10 | reverse complement strand
CTGGGCGCTGGCCGTTCCCCGACCGATGAGTTTTCCGGAGAGAAATAATGCATGACACAGTTTATTTTACACTACCTCTTTATCTTATAAATTGATTCTCTAAATAGTTAATTTATATCTTTTTATCGTAGTATATTTCATTATACATGAGATCAAAAACATCAAAATCATTTAATGGCTCTGATATACCGTATAACTCAATTTCATGTTTAAGTACATTCCTACATTCATTTATGTAATTATAGGCTTGTTTTGAAACATCTTTTTGATGTGTTTCATCCCAATTATAAATACCTTTATTATCTTCGTTATATATTTGCGTAAATATAATAGTACTCCAAATTATAGGGCAAATACCAAATAATGCCCTTTCTAATTTAACCTTATGAAGTATTGAATGGTCTACATCCGGGGTTGAATGACTAAAATTGATTCCTGAATAATTAAAAGTCATTAATGATTCTTCTAATGGTTTTAATATATTCTCTTTAAATTGAGATATAGATAGCTTACAGTGATTAATACTTGGAGTTTTACCATTAGCGTCTTCAATATTTATATGTAAATATGGTACTCCTTTATGTGGTAAATCAAACCTAGCCATTAAAGGTTCACCATCTTCATACGTAAAATATACTTTTATTCGTGTAGTATTATCATTAGAACCTCTATCTAAAACATTATTATTATTATTCAAAGGAGACTGCTCAACAATTATATAGTGGATAAATGCTGAATCTACATTTTTCAGAAGACAAAAAGCAAAACACCTAAAAGAGTCTAATACTTTTTTAGGTAAGGATGTACATGATATTATTTGTAGTAAGCATGCCCAAAAAGATAAAAAACGACATTGACATGCTATTTCTTGCATTCTAACCTGAAAAATCGTTTCAAATTTCTTTCTGTCTGTTTCCTTTAATTCATAGATAATAAATCTTCCGAAGCCCCATAGATCTCTAATCCATGATAGATTTATATAACAAGGTTTAAATTTTGATTGAGAATCAAAGGCTTGAGAATCACAAAATACGTTTAAAAAGTAATTTCCGATATCATTGCTTAAAAACATATACGTATTAATTAAGGAATCTGTTAATTCAATAACTTCAGACTCCTTCATATCAGCAAAATCTATGTTATTTAATTTATCAAATTGATTTTGTAATGCAAACAATCGTAGATAAATGATGCTATCAGGTAAATTGTAATCATATTTATCGCATTTATATTTACTTGAACCTAGAATTTCACTTTTTATTATAAATATTATATCATTTGAGTGTTTTTGACAAAATTCATACAAGGATTCCCAAGTTTTATACATTGAAGGTAGTGGAATATTATAAAGTAAATCTTTAGATTCTATGCTGAACTTATTATTAACCATATCTTTTATTATAGACGCCATTACTTGGATTTGGGCAATATTAGCATCCACACCAGTATAATCAATTGTAAATACTTTTTCCATTATGTGATTTTTATATTTTTTGTGCTGAATTTAGTTAAATTAATAAACTATAATAATACTACTTTATCTTCTTTGCCATTAGCTTACGTCTTTCAGCAAGAGACTCTTCATAATCTGTATGTTCCATTTGTAATATAGTTTAAAGGGATACAGCTCTACTGGAGATTCTTGAGCAGTAACGCTTTATCTGTTATGTTTCCATAAACAGCAATACTGGTTCTCACTGTTAGAAGACTTTAGAGAAATATATTAGGAGAATCATCTCGCACTGCCTTATATTTCTTTTTCAATTGTTGATTTATATGATTTTAATTCTTCACGCTGTCTTTCAACATGCTCAATCTGTTTTTTTAATTTCCCAAATTCAGAAAAACTAGTAATCTGAAAACCAACAACAATTTTAGCGCAGACACCAATTAATGAAGCTATAATACCTATTTTATGACCTGTTTTTAATAATTATTCTGTCTAAGCTAAATTTCATATTTCAATCATCTTTATTTCGTTCATAAGTATTTCTATTTCAGAATATGTGATTTCATTCTGACAATTCACCTTTGTAATATTTTCTAACAAGGAAGTTAAAAAAACAGGTGTGAATATTCCCTAAAAAATTACTTACAGCCATCAATGAGTTAAACAGTTTCATGGAATCCATCATCACTTTGCTTTCAACAATTTCTTCTTGTCGTGATTTATATAATTTTTCAGTATCAAGATGAGTCTCAAAGTTACGTTCATCTTTCCACCAGGAAGAGGTTTGAGATTGTTTTTCGAGTAGATCTGTTAACTCCTTATATTGGCGATTAATTGCTTCCGGAAAGTACTTCATTAAGGGCATGAGTTTATTCCATTCTGATTTTTTATTGGATTTCTCATTAAAGCCATAGAGTTTTTTGAACCCCTCATTGAGAATTACAAATAATTTTCCACGCATAAACCTTCGGTCATAGTCGTGGTCAGCAAGAATGAAGTATTTTCCGGCTACCAAACTATCAATCATCGTAATAAGTACAAATAAATAAACGAGTATAACTGTTCGATGAACTTTGTGGTATTCATCATGTTTTTCTTTCGTATGTTCCAAAATACTTGTCATCAACGGAAGTCCTTCTGAGTGTTGTGCGATTGTGTAATCAATGACAGAAATAATTTCTTTACGTTCTGATTCTGAAAGTGTTTTTCCATTGTATTGCACTTCATTAAACCATCGGGCATACCTGTATTCTTTGATTTGTGCGTATTTAATACCTGCAAATTCTTCATTCATAATGATATATCTTTAATAAAAATGGTATGACAATTTAATACTATACTTATTGTTTCGTCATTTGAAAATACTTGTCCTTAATTTTTTTAATTTGTACAACTATCGGCTTGTCCAACAATTGTTAAACTATGACACATATACTAGTGGAAAGAATAGATAAAGACTTTATTATACTTTACAAGGGAAATATATTGTTTGTCTTACTTTATTGATTTTGTCAGCCATAGTACTACTTAATTTGTTGACCAATGAACTCGTTTAACTATTGATTACAAGAATTTTAATTATACAAAGATACTTATTTTAATCAATAATGAGATAATAATCAGCACTTTCTATAATAAAACTATTCTATGAAGCAGCATTGGGTAATGATATAGATATTGGCTTTTATTTTAATTTTAATGCATTAAAATATGATACTTTGGATATAAAATATATGCTTTTAAGGTTTAATAGGAGTCTTAAAAGCAATATATTTTTTTATACCAATGAAGCCATTCCTGTAATAGGGGATTATCTATGTTTGCATTGTTCAATACATCATAGTTGGTAAAAGAACTGAATATTCTATTTCCGCAAATCAATGCTTTGTATTTATTGATTGACTTGTCTAACATTGTGTTTTTTGCATGGTGGCATACTGAAAAAGTTACCATACTATATATTCCAGTTTTCTGTAAGGCTAAGGCAAGCATCTGATTGCGCCATAGTTGGTTAAGTCCATCCTTGAAAGGACAACCTTCAAAATCAATAGGTCCTTTGAAGATATCAAGATTATTTTTTAAAATATCCCAATATTTATATCCTATCATATGATAATAGCATTTCTGAGATTCTTTGGCTATACTCATAAGATTGCATTTAGTACAATTTTTCTTATACCTATTTGCTTTACTTTTGTATGCTCCGCATACTGTAAACTCTTTCTCGCTTAGTTTATGTTCAATCAGCCACAGACATAATTTACCTTCTATGTTATAGTATGCAATGGCTACATCTGCATCAGTTCCAGCGCGTTTGGAGTGGTCATTTAAGACACCTGCTCCTTGTTTTATATCTTGACCCCAATATTCAAAACAGAATCCATGGAATAGTTTATCTCTTGCTATTTTGCTGAAATCTGGGGGACATCCAGGAATTTTAGGTAATATGCAGTTAACTTCTTCAGAAAGAAGTAATGGCATGAAAAGGTTGATGCATGCAGTTTGAGAACTTATTGCATGGTAGGCAAACTTATGGGGCTTGTAAGCGAAATCACTCTGTTGCATTTTCTCTAACAATGGTATTATCGGTTTATACATCATTGCTGGAATAGTTGTATTACTCGGGAAAATGGCATCGTATTCATGTCCTCTGTATAAACCTCTTTGTGTGGTGATATATTTGCGTTTCCAATCTATGATGTGAACATAAATAGTTTCTTGTTCGGAAGTTAATTTATTCGGAAGATAGTACTTCACACCTTTAATAATCTTTTCCATTTTGTATTATTATTCTACATGTTCCTTTGTGTTATTGGTAAAATCTGTATCCCAGTTGCCATGTCCACCTCCAATCCACTTACCAGTATATACCCAATTTTCATAATAATAAAGCCATTCTATTGCCCAGTGAAAAATCGTGTTAGCAATATACATTGTACTATTCCACTCACCACGGCGTGGATCGAATAAACATAAGAGTTGTCTTTTAGTATCATATGTGTGAGGAAGTTTTTCTGCTCCTTCTGCTAGTGGCAAAGGCTTGGGGAATACTACATATACTTGAGGATAAAACGGCTCATTGTATACTATTTTTAATGTATATGTATTACTTAGGGTTGTAGGCGTTACATTGAAAAGCCATGTGAATCCATGAGGTCTTATGTTCCATCGTGAATTATTAGAATTATATTGGCTTTTCAATGCTGCTACCTGTTGGATAGCTGTGATACGTCTATTTCTTACCATAGAAAGTGTTTTTGGCGTTTAATGTTTTACCTATACTGCCCAAAGCTCCGGTCGATGCAATTTTAATCCCCCCGTTAATCGCAGAAACCTTATGCTGTTCAGTTAGTAAATTGAACAATTTTTTGGAGAAGGCATCACCAAATGAACGTCCCACATTTTCTCTCAATTCTATTCCCGTTGCACTAATGATACTATTCACGTCGGATTTAACCTGTCTCAACCACGTAAAGAAATTTTCTTTTCTTTTTGGGTGTGTAGGCCACTTATCTGCAAAATTCTCCTCTGAATTGGTTGGATTACTGATAACGTAATTACCTGACTGGTCTTTTGTTATATAGTTTTCCATTGTAGATATAACATTTACAAGACCTTCTAGAAGTGAATCTTCACCTTTGTACGCCCTTGCTGCTAAAGTAGTAATGATAATAGAAATTGGTTTATCTTCGTCATCTTTGAACATTATATCACGATGCCTTTTGAGAATCTGTACAATTCTCTGCAAAACAGATTTGTTTTTGATATACTTACCAATTGGCATAATGGTATCAGTAATATTTTCTCTTTTTTCTGTATAATATTTACAGCGGTCTGCAAACCACATTGCATAGCCATCAGGATTACTCTTCAGCCAATCAATTATAAGAGTGCTATTGTCATAGTTTGGGGCTTTATTGTCTGTAATTCGAATGGCAATATTATCCAGTTTGATTGATGAGAAAGATTTGCTCTTATATAATTCCATATTAGAATTGAACTTGGAATCAGCTACACAAGGTAAAATGTCCATATGGTAGCGTTCCTTTACATTGTCAGAGTCTTGACGATATAGTAGGGTCCAACATCGGCGACCTTCCTTTTTATCGAGCATATCGGAGTAAACACCATGAGTTCTCAAGCGCAGTCCGACCATCTGTTTGATATGTTTCTGCGTCCAGTTTGGATGTTTCTCAATCAAACGATACACCAAGTCCACATCAAGATCTCCATCCTCAGTGATAGGCTGGATAATAGTTCCTAATCTTAAGGAGCCCTGTGGTGTAACTACCGGATGATAATCCTTAAAATTCGGATCATCCTCCAAGTACTTTCCTACGGCATTATAACTTCTTGTGAGATTATTAAATTGAGTTTCAGTAATATCAAGATTCTCTGCCACACTAAGGAACAACTTGTTAAGTTCCCTTTTCTTCTCAAAAGATAACGTTTCTATCATTATTTTTTATTTTCTATTGTTACTGCTAATTTATCAATTTTATCCACTTGTTTGTCCAAATCATATATCCTCAATGGACTATTTGCTTTCTGCATCCAGACTCTACCAAACTCAATAGCACAAGCAACTGGCACAGAAAGGTAAAGATCCAAGGGTTGATCGTTGGAAGCCTTAGTAATGTCATCCAGAAGCAACTCAATTTGGCGGCCAAAATCATAAAGTTGCTGTTTTGATTTTAAAAATTCAGGATTAGGCGTATCAATAGTCATCTCCCAAATACTTGCATTAGGATTATGTTTCTTTATCCTTTCTGCGATAGGAAAACTTAATGATAGAACCAATACAGGTTTTAACCGAGGATCTTCAGGTCTATTGATAATATAATCTGTATGTATTTTCTCTTGTAACCATTTCCAACCGCCAGAACGTTGCTTCTGATAAACAACAACTTCGTGTTTGTTATTTAACATAGTTCCAAGTTTAACTAGTAAAGGCATAGGAGCAAAACCAAAGAGAGCAATACGTTTATATTCCCATCTGTCTATTTTGTCTAATATCTTATCCTTACAGTTATATTCAAGATTTTCAACTTCTCTTTTCCAATATTCATCCCATTCTTTTGCAGTAGGCCAATTTCCACCTAAATCTATGGGCATATCATTCACTGGATAAAAGTCTGGTAACAAAGCATCTTGGATTTGAGGAAAGGAGAAGTCAGGCTGATGGTTCCCAATTTTTGAACCATATGTAACTGCATGAGCTTGTAAATCCTCACCTAATGCAGTCAGTCTAGCAATTCGGTCTTCATGCCTTTTTTTCATATCAAAAAGCATTTCAGCTGTATACTTATCTTTTCCTTCATTGTCAATATACTTGTGGCATTCAGGACACATCAGCATAATATTCTTAGGATCCTTTGCTAATACTTTCGACAATTTTTTATCTCCACGAGGACCATTTTCTGAATCGCCGATAATGTGTGCCAACTCAGAAATCTTACATTCGTCCAATGTAACGCCATGTTTGTATAAGGGTTTATTACACCCTTTAAATTCGCATCGTCCAGCAGCTTTCCACCATACTTCATGCTGTACACTTTTAGGAATATATGTATTACTCATACTTGAAAACTAAAATTTATATACTAATTAAATTAATACTGGGAGATTATCAGTTTTATACTTGCGCCAATATGATACCATGACTAAGCGACACAGGTCAATTGTTCCCATCGCCAGATATATTCTCTTTAGCCATTGTTCTTGCTTCTTCAAACTTCTGTTTCATAGTAGGATTACCGAGGGTGAGTTTTTTGATAGACAAGTCTTCCGTATCATTGTTTGCTAATCTGAGGTAGTTTTCTGAACTTAACAAATCCTCTTTCATCTTCTGAAGAGACTTGATTGTCTTGTCAATCTCCTCAATAGCCTTGTTAAACTTATCGCTTGCACGCTGATAGTGGTTTCCAAACTTATTCCTGAAGTCATTCAATTTATTCTCAAAATTGGTGACATCAATGCTCTGCTGTCTTGCCATAATGAGTTCACGCTGATATTCAACGCTCTTTTTTGAGGCTTGTGTAAGTAATGAAATCAAAGGCATGAAGAACTGGGGACGAACCACAAACATTTTAGGATAGCGATAGGAAACATCAACAATTCCCTCATTATAAAAATCATTATCAGGCTCCAATAATGATACGAGAACCGCATACTCACAACCTTTATCACGTCTGTCCTTATCCAATTTGGCAAGAAAATCTTCATTCTTATGCTTCGTTGCCGTTTCATCCATTTCGTTCTTCATCTCGAACATTATTGATATGTACTCAAGGCCATCAGCATAATCACGGAAAATGAAATCCCCTTTGCTTCCTTGACTGGAATCGTTGTCCTTATCGAAATAAGCATTGGGAAACATAGTTGCACGAACACGGTTAAACTCATTGCTACAATGAACCTCCAATGACTCCCCAATCATCTTTGTGGACAGCTTAGCTTTGAGGTCTTTATAATAGTCTACAAGTTCCTGCTTTTGCTTAAGCTGACGTTCATAATCCTCCTTGATATTTTTTTCCCGAATTGTCGCCTCTTTTTGTGTTACATCAATCTGACTACGAAGTTCAATAAGCGTGTTTTCCTTTTCTTGAATAATATCCTTCGCTTTATTCTGTTCTTCAAGTATGGCAACACGAACTTTATTTTCATTCTGCTCAATAACAGATTTCAACTTCGCAATTTCTTCGTTAGCCTTTGAACGTTCTGCATTAATCTCCAGTTGTTTAGCCTGATTAAAACTATCCAATTGCGCTTTGAGCTTTACAATTTCACTATCTTTTTGGGAGAGTTCTACCTCCTTAGCATTCAGTTTACCCTGAAAATCATGGGTAAGCTTAAGCGATTCAGCTTCTTGCTTGACTTCATTCTGTTTTTGGATTTCTGCAAGACGAGCTTTTACTTCGGCATCAAATTCCTGAGTTTTAACTTGACTTACTATTGAAGCGTAATCTGCTTCATCAACTGAAAATACACTACCGCACTGTGGACATCTTAACTCTTTCATATACTGAAACTTATTTTGATATATTAAACTTCGTTTTATCTGATTGCAAAGTAATATATCATCTATGCATTCTTTTTGCACAGCAAGAAAAAGTTTATGCCGATTGCTATTTTTTATAAACCTGTTGTAATTCTGATTTTGTTCGAATATGTGTAGTCTCGAAATGTAGTGCTTATTAAAGTCAGGCAAGTCTGTATACGAGAGTTATTGGTAAGATTTTTCTTTCCCGAGAAAATCAATACCAATAACTCTATTTGTATTATTCAGCATAGCATTCAGCTTTGCCTAACATTATTCTATTATACTTTTTACTCATCAACATTTTATAATTTTCCTACACTTTCCAAGTCAGTAATATTATTACCTACAACGTAAAGATACATGGATGTAACCACTTTTAAAGCAGCATTAATCTCGTCTTCTGTCGCATTTGGAGAAAGATGTGCTTCGTCATTACGCCACTGTCTCAATAAATCAAGATAACCCTTGAATTTTTGCTCGCATTCGTCTGTACTATGTTTAAGACCCTTCAAACAAGGAAATGCAAATATACATTCAGACAATCCTGGAGTTTTATCCGGTGTATTCGGGTTACGAGACACGTCGTTTTCATTGAGCAAATAATATAACTTTTTCAAGTATGCTTCATATTTTGCTACCAGAGAATTAAAATAAGTTCGCTTCTCCAACAAACCAATAGTTGTATTTGCATATACATTATTCAATGCAGTCTTTATCAACCCATCAACACCGTCAAGTTGTGGTATGCTGGTTTCATTGAGAGTAAAGAAAAATGTATCTACAATCTCTTTTAGGCTACGCAATCTATTTTTTAGGACTTCAAATTCTTCTTTGAGAGCTGTGCAAAGAATCTCTTTCAGTTCTTCTTCATTATATGGGAAATTAGACGTTCTAGCTGTTCTTTCTGCCAAAGCATCAACAAATTTACGGACAAGTGTAAGGGTAAATGCTTGTTCTTTTTCAAGAACTTCTGCAAAATTGTAATATTTCTCAATCTCCAGAGCTACTTTTTCATCAAACTTTTCTCGGACGATATTGATTAGAATGTCATAGCTATTTCCTGCATGAAAGGCATCTACAACTTCAGGATCTGAAAGAATTGCATCCCAAATCTGTCGGAGTATCTTGTCATTCTCGTTCAACAATCCGGCAAATGGGCTATTGGCCATATTCAATATCTCTGAAACTGGTACTTCGTTATCTGGTCTTTTTTGTCCTGCCTCTCCTATTCTTGAAGAACGAAGTGTTTGTTCCTCATCTTCTAATTCTATTTGCCCTTCATACGACATTTGGATGCGCAACTTGTCAAGGTCTATCAAATCCAAAATTTCCATCGGAAGTGTTTCTTTCGTATAAGGCAAAAACTTGTAGAAAATCTTACAAAAAATGTAGAATCTTTCCAAATCAGGATCAGTAAAGTCAATCAACTGAGCTAAAAAACCATATTGACGAACATAACGTGAAACCGTTTTACGATAACGATCCTTTTCATTATCATCAAGCGGCATAACTCTTTCATCAACGATCCGTTTAAGAATAGTTGGCACGCCACTTACTCCATTACTGGTGACCAATGCCTTGGCTACAGCATCAACTTCTGTCTCGTTGAAAATATTCCACTGCTCAATATCATGTTTAAGTATATAAATGCGCTGCGTATCCACTTCACCTTCAAGAGTCGTTTCAGTATAATACTCTTGAAATGCTTTCTGCACTTTTTCATGGTCGTTTCTGAAATCTATAACCATTGTATCTTCCTTACCGGGATAACAGCGATTCAGACGAGACAATGTCTGAATACATTGTATGCCGCCCAAAACACGGTCTACATACATCGTATGGAGCAACGGCTGGTCAAACCCTGTTTGGAATTTCTCCGCCACGATAAGAATCTTGTAATCATCTTCTTTAAACTTCTCACGAATACCGTCATCAGAAACGTTACCATCATTCATGTTCGCTTCTGTGCATTTACGTCCGTGGCTGTCTTCCACTTCGCCTGAGAAAGCTACCAATGTCTTAATTTTTCCATCATAGTTATCCGCAATAAGTCTATCAAACAGACGCTTATAATCAGCGGCTGCACGTCTTGAATCACAGACAACCATAGCTTTTGCTTTATGCCCGATTTTATTTATGGTATGGTGCATGAAATGTTCCAACATCATATGAGCTTTTCGAAGCATGATATAGGCATTTTTATTCAGTTCTCCATAAATTACTTTCAGAGCCTTTTTCTCTTCAAAGAGTTTCTTTTGATCTTCAGTTGGGTTCTTCTCTATCAACTCAAACATCGTAAGATAGCTCTTGTAGTTTTCCAAGACATCAAGAATGAATTTCTCGTCAATGGCTTGCTTCATAGAGTAGAGATCGTGGGCTTTGCCTTTGTTCGGACCATCTTGGATACCAAAAAGAGCGTATGTTTTGTCTTTTGGCGTAGCCGTAAAGGCAAAGTAACTGATATGTTTCATCATGCGTCGCATCACTTGCAAATATGCAAGCATTGCGTCTGTTTGATCCTCATATTCATCTGGATTGAAATCCGGAAGGTTCTGTAAATCTTTGTCAGTAGAAAGAGCATTTACCAAATCCTTTGCACTTTCATTGCCAATAGCAGTGTGTGCTTCATCTACAATAATGGCGTACTTTCGTTGGGTATCACGTTTCAAATCTTTTAATGCAAACGCAAATTTCTGCACTGTAGAAATGATGATTCTATTTCCTTCATTGAGTGCAGTTGCCAAATTCTTAGAACCACGACGAATATCTTTGACTGTACCTGCAACTGTCTGGAAATTCACCACATCATCTGCCATATTCCTGTTTAGCACTATGCGGTCTGTAACCATTATAATACTATCGAAAATCGGTGTATGGTCGGCGTTGGTCATATTGGCTAGTTGATGAGCTAGCCAAGCCATTGACTTAGTTTTCCCCGAACCTGCTGAATGTTGAATCAGATAATTATGTCCCGGTCCTTCTTCTACTACCATTTTCCGAAGTTTTCTCACAGCTCTAAGCTGGTGGAATCGTGGGAAAATGACAACTGGTTTTCCATCTTCATCGTTATATCGTTTGATAAAATGCTCTATGATGTCAAGCAAGGAATCTGCCTGTAATATCTCTTGCCACATATAGGCGGTAGGATATTCTCCATCTATGGCTGGGTTTGTACTTTCTCTATTGAATGGCAAGAAACGAGTTTGCTCGCCATTGAGTTTGGTGGTCATAAACACAAAACTGTTGTCCATCACAAAGTGTACCAGGCAATTACGCAGCATACGGTTTACCGATGAACGATTGTAACGGTATTGATAGATACCATGTCCATAGTTTTGACCTGTACCTTCATTTTTTAGTTCAAAGGTCATCAAGGGCAGACCATTGAGTAAGATGCACATGTCTAATTCATTACCACAATCATCGGCTGCTGTGCTATATCGCATCTGACGGACTACGCTAAAACGGTTGCTTAAATACAGTTGGTAGTTGATCGAATCTTCGTTCTCCAACACAGGTTTAGGCATCATGAATCTGATTTTTGAACCTTTGATTGTGATGCCTTTGTTGAACAGAGTGAGCAAACTATCTCCTCTATTCAGAAATTTATTTATTTCAGCTACAACAGTTTCCGTTTCTCTGCCAGGGAAATGAGTCTGAAGTCTTTGCCAAACCATAGTTTGTGCTTGCAAAAAATGCTCCAACATCTCTCGGTCCACAAGATTGTCAATGTCAAACTGTGAACTTTTGCGTTGATTATATAGAGGGCTTGCCGCAAGATATTGGGCAATGTGCTCTTCAAATACAGTTTCATTCAGCGGATTCATATTGTAATTTCTTTATCAGTTCAACATACTTTTATTTTGCCTGTTACGGCTTCGGTAATAATGCTTTGTTTCAGCTCTTCTAACAATTCTATGTGTCGGTTTGCTCTAGATATTTGTGAGTCAATCTTGGCACATTCTTCATCAAGATAACTAGCGATAGCTTTCTGCTCAGAAAAAGGAGGCACGCAAAGTAAAATATAGCCTAAATTTTCTTGGCTTAATTTGGGTTGTGCAGAACCTGTTATACTTGTAGTATAATCTACCATCTCAAGTAAATAAGCCATGTAATCATAGCTATTTCCTTTTTGGGGTTTAAGTATATGAGCGTGATTATTAACCCAAAATTTCCCTGTTGCTTTATATATCAATGGAAGATTTCTCATCACGAGATTTGCGCCATCTTCTCCGATTAATAAGACTGTATCATCTACGTTATAGTTATCTATTTTATCTATAACTCCAGAAGCACCATAATAATCATAAATAGGATTTATACGTTCTCTTTTTTCCGCAGAGATAGGCTCTCGCATATAATCTAGATTCTTAAAACTATATTTTAATTTCATTACTTCCCAATGCTCCGGTATTTCTCCGATCCATTCCACACCACTATCTTTCATCGTGGCATTGGGATCAAGTCCTTTAGTAACGGCATCAGTAATGATGGTTTGTTTCAGTTCATTTAAAAGATCAATTTTCTTTTTTTGCACATCGATTGCCCGGTTTATTTCTCCGCATTTCTCATCTAAATATGTGGCAATAGCCTGCTGTTCATGAAAAGGAGGGTAGCTCACATAAATCTGTCCAATTACTCCTTTTGTTAATTGGTTGATAGTTGTAGTTGAGTAAAGACCCTTATAACATTTTAAAGCTATTTGTAACAAGTAATAAGAAAAGACTTTATTTGATTTACAAATAGGTCTATATCTCATCATAAACGCTCCATATGTGGCATTTATATTTCCTTCAACCATGGCACATTTTCCAACTAATGAAGCGCTACCATTTCTCGAACATATAATAATATCCCCAGATTTAACCATCAGAGATAAAGGACATTTTGCCACATAAATATTATCTTCGAAGCTTAATTTATCGTTTTGAATATTTGAAGATCTTAATACTAGAACTCCATTCTCATCGCAAATATCTGTTGGGGAGTATGTTAAACCATTTTCAAATGAGCCTGTTCTTTTAATAGGCATCACCCTCCAATGACTCGGCATTTCGCCAATCCATTCTATACCGCTATCTTTATATTCTTCGTATTTCATATCATTTGTAATTAGATATTGATACTATCATCCAACGATTCTAATTCAGCCAAAATTGCGTCAACCGAGCGAAGTGGACGGTATTTATAGAATATGCGTGTGAATGGAAACTCCACACCGAGTTTGTCTTTGGTACGGTCCATCCACGCATCTGGGGCAAACGGCAGTACCTCTTGAGCAAAATATTCTTCTATATCTTTCTTTTGAGGGATTTTTTCAATGTCGTTCAGATTCGTATCTGCAACAAAATCACTCTTTGTATCCAATGGTTTTTCGTGTACTTCGGGCGCCTCTTCACTGATAGTACCAAACATCGTACGCAACAATTTTAATTCCGCTGCAGTATATTTAATTTTCTTGGCTTTCAAATAAGCAAAGAATTCACAATCAGAGCGTTTTTCATCAATCCCATCTATCTCGCTTACCGTTTCCAAGATAGCATTCTTCTTCGCATCCAGATCAAAATCCTCGTTTTCGCAAAGTGCCGCATACTTCTCTGTAATGTTTTCATACCATAGACGCAAAGGACGGCGAGTTACTACGGTGGTATAACGAAAGTCGTCGTAATCTAACAAACGTGCTACCTGAAGCTGCTCTACTCCACCCGTTTTCTCGTATACAATATCACGGATGGCATCCGTATATTCTCGATACATTGTCAGAATATCTTTTGCACCTTCTTCTGAAATTTCAAAACGCTTTTTACCCAAGTTCTTTTGCAGCAGTTTGGTGTACTCTGTATGAGCAGCATTGATAAACAACACCTTATTGAGCCGTTCGGCAGGTCGTTTGTTGTCGAGAATCCAAAGATAAGTAGTAATATCGGTGCCATAAAACAGATTCTTAGGTAATGCCACAATGCAATCGAGTAAATTACGATCAAGCAACATTTTACGAATATTGCTCCAACCACTTCCCGCCTCACCATTAAACAAGGGAGAACCATTCAAAACGATACCAATACGAGAGCCCCGTTGGTTATCCATTTTGGAAATCATGTGTTGTAGAAACAGCAAAGAACCGTCATTACTGCTTGGCAGTCCAGCTTCAAAACGTCCTCCGGGACAATTATCATCCAATACACGCTTTTTTACACGTTCATCCTTACCCCAATCCATGCCAAAAGGTGGGTTGGCAAGCATAAAGTTAAAGGTACTTCCCTCTAATTTATCATCTCCTAACGTATCACCTCGGAACAACTGGCGGTCAAGATTTTGGTCTTCACCTTTCATTAAAAGATCTGATTTGCAAATGGCATAGGTTTTTTCGTTCAACTCCTGTCCATACAAATACACTTTTAAATCTTTACGTCCTGAAATTTCTTGCAGATATTCTCGTCCGGCTGTCAGCATACCACCGGTCCCGCAACAAGGATCATATATGGAGAATGCACGTCCAGGCTCATACAACTCGCTCTCTTTACCGCACATTGTAAGTGATACCAGTAAACGAACAATTTCACGCGGAGTATAAAACTGGCCTGCTTTCGTATTGCTGGACTCCTTTGAACGACGGATAACAATTTCAAACACCGTTCCCATCATGGCATTGCTTACTACATTAGGATGCAGGTCTGCACGTTGCACGAAAAGCTGAATAACAGAGAATAGCTTGTCATGGCGATCCAAGCGACTGTAAATGGGAGAAAGGTCAAGCGTTTCACTTGATGTATCGGTATGGACAAAGTTGGCCAGTATATCTTTTACGTTGTCAGTGAATCCATCAAGATAAGTTTGGAAAGATGCACCTATTTGATCGGGTGCACCCAACAAACGCTCCAAAGACAATCCTGACTTGTTAAAGAATGTCAGTTTATGCTGTTTAAGCAGACTCTTTAATTTGATATCCTGCATAAGGATAGGCTTATCCTTGATGGCATTCATTTCATTCATAATGGCATCTCTGTGTTCATCGAGAACACAATCGAGACGACGCAAAAGAGTAAACGGAAGAATCACATCTTCCACTTCTGCATCATCATATAAATTACGGATAATCTCTTTAATATCCCATATTACATTGGCTAATTCTTGCTCAGTCATATATATTTTATTTTTCTATTTTTACTTTGGCATAATAGGGGTATACGTCAGCATCTTTCCCTTTATTCTGATTCATTTCAGTTATTATAGCATAGCTCCCAACATATTTTTCAAAACAAGGAGCTAATCTGCAATTCAGTATGTATGGACCTGTTTCTCCCATCTGAACAAGATCCCTTTGTCCGACTGGAGAATTTGTAAGGGTATTATTGGTAGAGGTAGGTACAGCCACAACTTTTTTCATCCCTTTATTTGCTTCCTTATCTGGATGGCTATCGATAAATGCACCGAAGTACTTAATGACATGGCATAACTGTAGTACATACGAAAAATAAAGTTCCTTTTCGTTTTCAGAAATTACCAGATCCTTATCATCAATGGTGTAGGGATGCTCCTCATTTGTATGTGAATCGACATTGGAAAAATTAAGTATCTGTAGTGTAATATTGCCAATAGATTTTGGGAATATCGTATCGCCTTCACTACCGTAACGTAACCCACTGTGCTTCGTTTCTAATCCAGACATATAGCGATTGGATTCAAGCAAATTGAGCTGATTATCACGTTCAAAACACTCCAATGGTAATAAACCGTAATTATATGCAGCACGAAAGATATACTCCATTACTTTACGAAGAGGATTCCCCTCGTATTTGAATTGCCAATTATCAGCAGGATAATAGAATGCACAAAGCATATCCATCATAATAGTACGAGCTTCCTTGCATATCAGTTTTCCCTCACCAAGATACTTAAAGACATCTTTAAAGTTAAACGCTATAATATTAGCATTTTGTTTTTTTGCGACTTTTACGATGTTTGTAAACATTACATCCACCGAATTCTGAGAATTATCCATAGCATCTTTCAGATATACCAAATTGCCCCATTCTTCCTGATGCGCTGCATGGTCACGCTGCGCTATTTGGACGATATCGTCAAATTTGCTCATTGTACCAGCAGAAAGTATATACCAAGGTATAGTTTGTCTTTTCTCACCAAACATACGTGCCAAAGACGATACAACCGATGGGATAAAAAATTCATCGGTCTTACTATCATTTTTTCCGTATTTACAGTTCGCATCCAGAATAATAGCAGAATAAGATCTGAAATTCTTTTTTAACTCCAATTCAGCTTCTTCCCAATTTGTAAATGGGATGAGATCTATACCTTTTTCATCAGCAACGCTTTCAAAACCGGTTGCAAAAATCTCGTCTTGGGTTCCAGTAAGGTCGTCAACCCATAAAACTTTGTATCTAATATCACACATAATACTCTATATTACTTAATTAAAATGACGCAATAATATTGTTTTTATGAAAGATAAGTCTATATGCAACAGAAAACTCATCATCAGGATTAGATATAAATTTCGCGTTACCATCAAACTCCTGCATCAATTTGCGTACTTCATATCCACCTATACCATAGTGTCCATTACCTTCTTTGGAAGAAATTCCATAGGTAAGTACACTTTCAGAGTCATAACCAGAAAGTAATGGTTTGCCATTGTTAGAGATATTCACAATGTAATTTTCTCCTTCTGTTATAATCTCAATCCTAACCATATTCTTAGAATCTGCTTTATTTTCAAAACCATGGCAACACGCATTGTTAATGATATTGTCAAAAATGATGGTCAAAGCTTCAACCGGAAAATGAACGTATCCTATGGGATCTCCTTTTGCAATTACAACTTCACCATCTAGATCGGTAATTGTTTGCTGAGCACGATTTGACATTGCATCAAAGACATATTGAAAGATAGGACTTGGATTTTTCTGAATATAGTCTTCAATAAAATCCGTTAATGAAATTTCACGGCATTGCATACCATATCCGCTATCCAATTTACTAATTTTTGTCTGCAATTCCTGCATGATAGCTTGTAGATTTGAATAAATATCAGCAACCTTAGTTTTATGAATTGTACCGACAACTGCATTATCATCAACAATCCCATTACCTTCTCTACGAGCACGTTGCAACACTTTCATCCAGTTATTCAGATTGAAAATAGTCTGTCCAATAGCATGCTTTTTCATGTGAATATCACGGCGAAAAGATTCTGCGGACTCTAATAGTTGACGGTCGGATTCAGTCAAACTACTTCTTGTATCTTCCTTACATAAACTCTCTTGTTCTGCAATACGAGTGGGTGCAAGAACTGATATAGACAAAAAGTCCGATTGAGTCAAACGTGATATCACACTACCTATTGACAATCTGTTGGCTTGTAATTCCGTTTCCTTAGCCATAATACAGCGAAGTAAAAAGTCTTCAGTAATGGCTTTGGATTTTAACTTCACGGCAAAAATCTCCGGTCTTAATGCCACCTGTTCAGTTTTAGATACCCCGTGCAGTCTTCCTACCTTAAACTTTCCGCCCATGAACCCTATTAATAGGCAATCTGACGTAAGTATTCTATATCCTATTCTTCTATCAGAAACAGGTAGCTCTTTACGATAAATATCACAATTCAGATAGGAGGACGAAAGTTCCTTAATACCTATAAAAGGAATACCTCTTTCCTCAGCTATTTTGTTTGTTACAATACGAGTGAAAGGTACTATGTCAACAAGATCTGCCAATTTGAATAATTCTTCCCCATCATTGGCTTTTGGAAGAATATCATTTATAAGGTATCGCGTAGGTTGAAGGTTTATATCGCCTGATAAATCCTCAGACTTACCAATCCATACATATTTCTCATCCTGGTCTGATATAGTCTCAATAATACTGTCTGCCTTTAATATGTTTTGCTTCCAACCAGCCAAATCTTTCGATGCAGAAAAAGTATCATCTGTGACATCTACAAGACATATTGTACCTTTACCATCTTTTTTAAGGCACAGAAGGCACATAGGAATAGACGCATATGGCTTGAACAATGGTGGTAAAGATATAACAATAACAGAATACAAATTCGCACTTTTCTTTAGAATTGACTCACGAAATTCTAACCAATCTCTTCCATAACAAAATGACATCGGTAATAGACAATAAAGTTCCCCATTGCCTTTAAGAGCATTTTGAGCAAGGAAAAGAAAAGTATTTGCGATGTATCGCTCTTCACGCCCAAACAACATAGGGGGAAAAGAGAATATATAGTCATATTTTGGGGAAGGAATTTTAATTATGCTGGCATCATCACGAACCAGACAATCTTTACACCTCAAGTTTGCTACAATACCTTGCGACAAGAGCAAAATTTTAGAATATGCCCAAACTTCTGTACTAATCTCATCTGCATCATAATGGCATGAAGTTGACTGATATAAGGCAAAGGAACAAGTACCGGCAAATGGTAAATAGATATTACTATCAGTCTTACAATCAGCTATTTTCAGACACATATTTACCAAATCAATTGGAGCTAAAAAGTCACTCACTCCGCTTTGAAATCCTGCAATCATTGATTTTCTTCTGTTGCCTGAAGAGCTATAGAATATATCATCATGCTGATGACAATACATAGCAAGAGCTGAATATTCTGAAAGAAGAATATCAATTTCATCATCGGTATAGTAATCACCTAAATCTATTAGGTATTTTTCTAAAATATGTAATAGTTCGGTATCTGCATTTGCAGTGCGGCTATATACTGAAATCAATAATTTTTTCAGTATATTATCATCAAATGGACTTTTAGCACGAGAAAGGTTTACGTAATGATTTACGAGAGTCTGCGCTTTAGAAGAAAGAGAAACAAACTGTAACATGTCTACAAAAAAATTAAATTAAACGTCCATTGTCTTGTTGGTTTTGCAAAGTTCGGTCTTTTCTATGCAAAAGTTCTGCATAGAAAAATATTTTTTCATACAGTCTGCTATTTTTTTTGCAAAAACTTCTCTAAACCATGCGGGAGAGAGGACTTCCACATCAGGGCCAAAAGAAAAAATCTGTTGTTCTAACTCCAAAGTATGATATAATGTTAATGATATAATACAATCATCTTCACTTATCGTTTTCTGTGATTTATGTATAGGCTTTGATATTACATATTTGAAGCGTCTAGGAGAGAATTTCAACTGAAATTCTTCCAGTTTAGCTTCTGTTTCAGATGGTACCGTTACACCAACCACATTATCGAAATAGGAATTGAAATCAATTTTTTCATTTTTTCTGAAAGCCAGGTTGCTATTTGATACACTTTGAATACGATCAAAAGCAAGGCTCTTTATCCTTTCCTCTTTTTCATCAAGTCCAAATAGAAACCATCTCCCGTTATATTGTTTCACAAAATACGGATGTAATGTATGTTGATGATAATTGCCATTAGCCGAAATATATTCAATATCCAATGGTTGATGGCTGATTGTCGCATCAATAATATCAGAAAGATATTCAATACCTTTTAATTGCTCATTCTGCCCAAATGAAACGAGATTTTCAGCATCACTTTTTACACCAAATCTTAATTCAAGGTTTGAAATGACTTCTTCTAACCAGCCATTAGAAGGCAGCCCTCTATATTTACTCAGCATTTCAATCGTAGCACGAAGGTTTTGCACTTCTGCTACAGAAAGTTCATTCTTGAAGATGGAGAAATCAGGTTCAGAGTAACGATAATAACATTTTTTTCCATCATATTTAATTGCTTCAAGGTATATTCCGTCAGGAAGCATTTTACGAATGGCATTAATATCGCCACGCAACTGACGTTCCATAATCATAGACTTACATCCATTTGTATCATAAAGTCTATCGTTAACTTTTTCTAATAATTCTTCGATACTATATCTATGACGAAAATCACTAAAGCATCTATCTAAAACTTGAAACCGATAATCTGCATTTTTATTTTTGGGCATAATAAGTTACCTCATTATTAAGTTGTTTTTAATACTTATATATCTGATTCTATTTAGTAGAATTTAGTAGGTCTTTAACATCTACTTCTAAAGTTTTTGCAATCAGTAATAAGGTTTCCAATCCAGGCTGAGAAGTGTTTGTACACCATTTAGAAACTGTAGCTGGATCCTTACCAAGTTGTTCTGCTAGCCATTTGTTAGTTCGTTTCTTTTCAACGAGCACCACTTTAATTCGATTTATATCTTTAGTCACTTCCATTTTGGTTATGATTATTCTTACTTTTATTGCAAAAGTACTGAATAAAACTTAGTAAAACATCATTCTAATAAAATAATCTGCAATAAAAATTGCGAATCAAGTCAATTTTATGAAAAGATACTGTTTATTGACTGACTATCTCTAAAAATGGTTGTCAGATTTGAATGCGATTAACTAATCTGTTTTACTTTCTAAATGTTGATTTACTATTCGGATTTACACATTTGTGTGTGTTCTTTATAATTCTTTTAGAAGAATAAATACATAATTTTAGCCTGTAAGACCATATGTTCAATGTTTTTATTAGATGGTATAACAGACTGAATATACTTAGCTATTTTTATTTCTTGATTTTATTAGAACTAATATTCCTCATTACCATTTCATGCCTTTCCTTTAACTCATTATACCTTTGATTTAAATCCATGTAAAGAAAATTTCCCAATATCCAAAATATACAAGTAATAATAATCAACATTATACAGAGAAATCTGTTATTGTTGGCATTACCTATATTATCTTTGGGTATCTTCTTTATGGCATTTTCGATTCCGTTAAGCCTTACATTTATGGTATCTATCTTTTTATCGATTTGAATAATAGGGGAGAGTTTGGGCAATAACACATTATTAACCAGTTTGGTTTCCCTTTCAATTGCAAAATCAATAGTATTCTTACATCTTTTGCTAACTTCATCGGCATAGTTTTCTCTACTGTTTATATGGGCATTTATAGTGTCGTTTACAGCATTGACAATCGTTTCCTTCAGCAATGAATTTAATTCTTGATTG
>OOAG01001058.1_pt1 | contig 21522 bp, 17 predicted proteins | sample 1671461 | NCBI WGS metagenome assembly OOAG01 (sample SAMN06348159, study PRJEB24527) | human gut metagenome | biome: human gut; feature: ankylosing spondylitis patient; material: feces | host: Homo sapiens | place: China | collected 2015-10 | reverse complement strand
TGTTATGCTAAAACGGTCTTATTCTAATTTGGAAAGGGAGATTTTCATTATGGCAGGCGAAAAGGTCACTATTCGAGATATTGCGCAAAAGGCAGGGGTATCGGTCTCAACAGTTTCTCGCGTGATTACTTGTAGTGGGCGTGTTAATTCGAAAACTAGGGCGCATATCGAGAATCTTATGAAGGAACTGGGATATAAACCTAACATGGCGGCCCAGAGTCTAAAAACTCAGCGTACCAGAAATATTTTTTTAGTAGTCCCGGATATTGTAAATCCTTTCTACTCAAATATTGCAAAAACATTACAAAGGTATGTGTCTGAGCGAGGTTATATTTTAACACTCTACAATACAAATGAAGATTATGATGAAGAAGTTCGTGCGATAGAATCTGCTGCTGAGACATATGCAGGTGGTATCGTTTTTGCGTCTGTTAGTAGCGATAAAGCCATAATAAATAGATTGTTAGATTTAAATATTCCTGCTGTTTTATTAAATTCTTACGACAAGTGCCAAATTGATTCCGTTCATGGAGAAAGGGCATACGGTACTTATTTGGCGACTACATATTTGCTGGAGAATAATCACCGTCGTATTGCCTTTGCGGGAGGTATCACCAGTACTACAATTGGGAGAAGTAGAAAAAAAGGTTATTTAAAGGCTTTAGCCGAGTGGTCGATCCCTTTGGACTCCCGCTTGGTCTTTGAGATGGGCTTTTCTGCGGATAGTGGATATAAGGCTGGAAAGTATTTTGCATCGTTGACGGAACGCCCTACGGCGATTTGCTGTGCAAATGACATGATTGCCATGGGGGTTTTAGCTGCATTCCGGGAAGAGGGGATTCAAGTCCCGAAAGATGTATCCATAACAGGAATGGATGACATTGTCTATTCCCAAATATCAAATCCTCCATTGACAAGCGTCACCAATGACAGTGATGATTTCGCATGGCATAGCTTTCGGCTGTTGTTCAGTCGTATTGATGGTCAGTATACTGGGGAGGCGCGTGAAATTATACTCGGAAGAGAATTGGTCATCCGTGATTCTGTGGCAAAAATTTAGTATTTAACCGATGGCACCGCGGGCTTATCGGTTGGATAAAGTGAGGGTGCTGTCGAATGGCATCTTCAATTCATCTATGGCGCTGTAAAGTAAGAAGGAAGCCATGGTGTCAGAACATCTGACAGATTCTTAACTTTCATTTAACTTTACAGTCCGCCTCAATTGACAAGGAGGAAATTTTATGAAAATGTCTAAGCGTTTATCCGTGATGTTGGCCCTTCTCTTTGCCGTATGCATGGTGTTTGGCGCCTGTGGCAAAAGTTCTGCGACCACTTCGCTTCCTAACAGCGATGCAGAGTCTAAAACGGTGGATAACGGCAATGAAACGGCACAAACAACGTTAAACTTCATGATTACAGGCGCTGGTGTTTGGGAAGATAAACTCGGACCCATTGCTGATAAGTACTTCGAGGAAACTGGCGTCAAAGTCAACATCGAATATTACGAGCACACCAACTATTTTCCCGCGCTGGAGGCGAAGATGAGTGCAAAAAGCAGCGATTTGGATATTATTGGCGTTGATGTGCCAATGACCTCTGGTTATGCTGAAAAAGGCTATATCATCCCTCTAAATGAGTATTTTAGTGAGAATGAGATCAATGAATTCGTCCCCGCTGCAATCGATGCTGGTTCTTGGAAGGGAGACTTTTACGCACCACCCATGAATACCTCCGCTGCGGCACTATATTATAATGAGACGCTGTTAGCTGAAGCTGGTATCACAATTCCCGAAGCAGATCCCAACAATCGTTTGACTTGGGAAGAACTCGTAGAGATGGCCGAGAAGGCTTTGGCCATTGTTGATCCCGATGGTACGAAGGGGATCAATGGCATCGTGTTTGAGCAAGCAAACACTGCTTATCAGATGTTGTCCTTGCCTAACAGTTTGGGGGAGGCATCCATCGGCAGTGATGGCTATAGTGTTGAAGGTGTTATTGATACAGAAGGCTGGATTAAGGCTATGACCTTCTACAGAGACGTATTTGAGTCTGGGTTGTCTCCACGTGGGTTGACTTCCGCAGAGTACCAAGGCACATTTACATCCGGCAAGACACTGTTCTTTATTGGTGGTACTTGGTGTGCAAACTTGGAATACGCAGATGGCTTTGAGTGGAACTATACATATTGTCCTGCATTTGAAGGTTATGAAAATAGCGTAGCTACACCTACGGGTTCTTGGCATCTGGGAGTGTCTGCCTATAGTGAAAAAGCTGAAGCTGCGGCTGATTTTGTTAAGTATTTGACTTTAAATGAGGGCAATGATATGTGGCTGGAAATGAATGGTGATGTTCCCGCCCGTACTTCTGTTGTCGAGGCTTATATGGCTGATGAGGCGTATGCAGAATATCCCAAGAGCATTCAGCGCATTGCGGCGTATGAGGCGGCTAATACTGCTGCGCCTAGACCTGTTACTCCCGCTTATTCTGAGTACGAATCTATTTTGAACGCAATGCTGTCGGATATTAGCAATGGTGCTGACGTCGAAGAAGCTTTGAACAACTGCGTCGAACAGGCAAATTCCATCATGGCAAAGTACAAATAATCAAGCATCATAATTAACCGTATTAGGCCCCTACTCGTTTTAAGTTTTACGGGCAGGGGCCTAAATAAATAATGAGAGAGGGGAATTTGTTTGCTTAAGGAAAGCAGTGAAAGGACATGGAATAAATATTTTCCGTATTTAATAATTGCTCCCACAATTATTTTGATACTTTTGTTTAAGATATATCCGATTTTAGAAAATGTGTTTACTAGTTTTCTGTGGAAAGGCGAGTGGTCTACTCGTAGCTATGAGATGATTTTTGCGGACAAAACCTTTTGGAAATCTCTATGGTTAACGATCAAGTTTAATTTGATTTTAACACCAATACAGGTCGTGATATCGATTGGTATGGCATTGTTGGTAAGTGTTCGGATGCGCGGTATTGGTGTGTTTAGAACAATTTACTATCTCCCGGTTGCTATCTCTATCACAGTTGCTTGTATGATGTGGAACATGATGCTCAATCCTTCTAATGGCGTTGTTAACAGCTTTCTGTTGAAATTGGGCTTTGAAGCACAGCCCTTTTTTACAGGATCCAAACAAGCGTTGGCCAGTATTATGATGATTGCGACTTGGAAAGGCTGCGGATACTGGATGATGTTTTTGCTTGCGGGTATTAAAGATATTAGCCAGGAGCTGTTTGAATCTGCAAAGATTGATGGCGCCTCCTATTGGGTTACTACATTTCGAATTACAATTCCTCTGTTGAAGCGCCCTCTCGCGTTTGTTATCATCGCAGATACCACTTCCAATCTGTTGCTATTTGCGCCTATGTACATGATCACCAAAGGTGGACCTCAAGGTTCGACCAATGTACTGATGTATGAAGCATATAAGTCTGCTTTTATTTACGGTGACCAAACACGGGCGGCAGCACTGATGACGGTTTTGTTGCTACTTGTTGGTATTATTGTTGCCATTCAGTTTGTAGCGTTAAACAAGGAGAGCTGAGGTATGAAACAGAATAAACTGCTGAGAATTGGTCAAGTTGCGTTGCTTTTGTTACTTACGGGAATTGCAGTTTTTCCCTTGTTATGGGCAATTGCTTCGTCATTACGCCCAGATACAGAAATTTATCAGTATGCTCTACCTTTTCAGTGGCACACTTTTGTACCAGTTGAATTCACGTTTGATGCATATGTCAAGGTGTTCCGGGATTTTAAGTTTCATCGTCCGCTCTTCAACACACTAATTGTGTCAGTTGTTACTGTGTTGTTGAGCTGTGTATTAAACTCATTGGCGGCTTTTGGTTTTACATTTTTTGATTTCAAGGGAAAGAAGTTCCTGTTTGCTCTGACTCTTGTTTCATTTATGGTGCCATTTGAATCCATAGCCATTTCTCTTTACAAGGTTATAAATCGTCTGGATTGGGTGGACACTTACCAGGGCTTGATTATACCGACTATTGCCGATGGATTGGTGTTGTTTTTATTCGTGCAGTTCTTTGTCGGAGTTCCAAAGAGCCTGTTCGAAGCAGCCCGTATCGATGGTGCGAACTGGGGTCAAGTGTACTTTCGGATTTTGATTCCTGTTTCCAAGCCGGTGTTTATTACTGCTGGCCTGATGACCTTTATCAATCAGTGGAATTCTTTTATGTGGCCTTTGTTGGTAGCACATGGCAAGGAAATGAGATTGGTTCAAGTTGCGTTGTCTGATTTTACGGCAGAACATGTTACTCTTTGGTCTTGTCTGTATGCGGCTTCTGTCATTTCAGCTATTTTTCCCCTGCTACTGTTTTTGCCTTTTCAGAAGTACTATGTGCAGGGAATTGCATCCAGCGGCATTAAGGGCTGATTGGCAGAAAGGAGCAATGTATGATTTTAGTAATTGGTAGTATTAACATGGATGTCAGCTTCCGAGTTGATGAGCTTCCCCAACCAGGAGAAACAGTGCTGGCTACTGCTATGAAAAAGAGCCCTGGTGGGAAAGGCGCAAATCAGGCTGTGGCAGCATCAAAGTTGGGCGGACATGTGACTATGCTGGGGTGTTTGAGCGACGATGAAGATAGTCGGTCTTTGCTGAAATCCATGAAGACGGCAGGAGTGGATATAAGCCACATTCGTATTGTTGAAGGTCGGTCTGCTCCTACTGCTTTCATTTGCGTTTCGGCTCGTGGCGAGAATAATATTGTGGTGAATCCTGCCACAAACAATTTGGTGACACCGGAGTATATTCACGAGTATGAGGGTTTGTTCGAGAAAGCGACTTACTGTGTTTTGCAGATGGAGATTCCTTATGAAACTGTAAAAGAGGCTATTGCGCTTTGCAAGAAGTATGGTGTGAAAATTGTGTTTAATCCTTCTCCGATTGGTGGAGTTAGCACCGAGTTGCTATACCATGTTCAGCTTGTTGTGCCGAATGAGAACGAAGCGGCAGTTCTTCTGGGATGTAAAAGCTATAGCGAAGTGACAGAAAATGCCCTGCAGAAATTTGTGCAAGCCTTTGATATTGGCTGTATGGTAATTACTCTGGGGGGAAAAGGCTGTATATGCGTGGAGCCAGATAGGCCAATTAGGAGGTTTCCGACAATCCCCCGAGAGGCTGTGGATACAACCGGTGCTGGAGATACATTCCTAGGGGCTTTGGTGACACGTTTAGCGGAAAATGTCTCTTTAGAACAAGCTATTTCATTTGCTAATACTGCATCTGGAATTGAAGTGATGCGTAAGGGTGCGCAAAATGCAATGCCTACTCGTAAGGAGGTAGAGGATGAGTACAAAAAAAGTCTTGGTTGATACAGACATTGGTCCTGATTGTGATGATGTTGCTGCATTGGCAATGATGAATATCTATGCAAATCGGGGGATGTGCGAGATTCTAGGAATTGGACACTGCACGTCTAATCCATATGGAGCTGGAACAATTGATGCCATCAATCTGTATTATGGACACGAGAATATTCCAATTGGCACATACTATGGTGCGAATTTTCTAACAGATGAAGCCTGTATGAAATACAACCGTCATTTGACACAGACAATGCCAAATCGTTACAAGGACAGCCAGCCTGAGCCAGCGGTAAAAATGTATCGTAGGATACTTGCAGAGCAAGAGGAACATAGTGTAGAGTTTGTAGCAATTGGTCCGCTGAACAATCTATCCGATTTGCTGAATTCTGCACCGGATGAAGTCTCTCCTCTAAGCGGTGTGCAGTTAGTTGGGAAGAAAGTAATACGACTTGTATCGATGGCTGGCGTATTCCCCTGTGCGGATATGAAACAACGCGAAAAGAATAAACAGATCACAGGGAAATCCATTTATGAGCATGAAGAATACAATGTGATGTGTGATGTTGCAGCCGCCCAAAATGTTGTTGACAAGTGGCCTACCCCTAGAGTGTTTTTGGGGTTTGAGGCTGGTCTTGTTGAGACTTGTGGAATATTACAAAAAACGGCACCTCAGGATCATCCTGTTCGTGTAGCCTATCAGCTATATACAGAGAACGGCTATAGATTTAGTTGGGATTTGTTGACGATGGAGTACGCGATAGATGTTAATTGTGGGCATTATAAGACATCTGCATTGGGAAGAGTCATGTTCGATAACATGGGAAGGACTCAATGGCTGGAAGATGTTGACGGTGTTGACAGATTTGTTGAATGGGCGGCTCCGGAAGAAAAGATTGCTTCGGATATTAATTCCTTACTTCAAAACGGCTGATGTTTTCTGAACATATGAACACAGAGTAATTGAATCGGCGATGTAATAGTTCGAGACTTCATCCTGGTTTGTAACAAATCGAGTAAAGTTCATCGTGGAAGCCAAATGTTTGGTGTTGCTTGAACTGATCGAATGAGTGGCAGTTTTCGTACACCTGACGCTCCCACAGCGCGGAGTCATCTGTGGCGTTTCGATGTATCTCAGCCCGATACCGTTACACAGGATGTTGTACTCTCCATACTCGCGCTGGTGATGTTCTTCGCCAGTGTCTTCAGGCATCCTTTCGTCGCAATGTATGCGCTCAACGTCTCGCGCCTGCGTGGACGCTCCGGTTGAGCTGACGACTGCCTGCTCGGTCTGCACACGATACATCGTGTCTTGTGCTGCCCTTGCACATCATTGTTAAATGCCACGTTTTCTTCCGGCATTTCAAAATACATATACACTTCCATGCAACTCCAGCGGTATAACTCGCCCCTCCCCCCTCACTCCCGACCTTTAGAACGGCTATCATTGCTACGACCTCTATTCACATTCACCGCCGTAGCCGTATATACCTGCGCCTGTAGTGTTGAGAAACTTCGCCCATCAGTTCATCATCGCAAGGATGCCGGCGGCGCAGTGGGGGCACCACGGAGGAACTTATAGGTCCGGCGGCGTTCCTTGCTAGCGACACTTCCAATTTCGTCAACGGCCATGTGCTGTATATGGACGGTGCTTCCTCGTCCATATCGGCAAGTAGCCGCAATAAAAACAAATTAAGCTCTTTCGTAAAAGGTTGCTATGGGGACTATAAAAAGTTTGGAGACTTTAAATAGTGTCTACACAAGATCAGGTCAAAACAGTACACCAAATAGCAATGCAACGAATTTGCACAGCAGCCAGAAAAGATGTTGTAGTTTTTGCATATCGAGTAGCAATGCCTCGCCAACGTTTCAGGTGCAAAAAAGCATTTTCCACCAGATGACGAAGCCGATACAAGTAACGGTCATACTCCCGCTGCTGCTTGCGATTTCGTTTAGCCGGAATGACGATATTCATTCCAGCATCAGCGGCATAAGCAATGATTTGATTGGTGTCATACCCACGATCGGCCAGTAATGTTTCCGCCGATATTCCATCAATCAAGTGAATAGCTTCTTTGCAATCAGCTCGGGTACCCTCTGTGATAAGTACTCGGACCGGCATACCATTTGCATCCACGGCAAGGTGAATCTTGGTATTGAGCCCCCTTTTGTACGGCTCATGTCCTGATTACCGCCACGGGCTCCTGCCGCATGTGGATGCACCTTACAGTGGCTGGCATCAATCATCAGCCATTCAAAATCGGGCTCATCAACCAGAATTTCCAGCAGTTTTTCCCAGATCCCCTTGTCACGCCATCTGCGGAACCGCTGATACACGGTACCCCATTTCCCGTAGAACGGCGGTAAATCCCGCCACGGTGCTCCTGTGCGTAAAATCCAAAACACGCCATTGATAAAGCGCCGGTTATCCTGGGCTATTCCACCCCACTGCCCTCGTTGTCCTGGCAGATGCGGTTCCAGCAGGCTCCATACCGCATCGCTGATGTCGTGGCGTTGTTGTTCATTCTTCATGGGAACACCTCTTTCGGATCTCTTGCTCCCATTATACCATATCGCTCGTGTAAACACTATTTAATGCTTGCGGAGCAATTCCTTGCCAATTTGAGGCTGTGTTTCTTGAAAAAATACATCCCGCATTTTTAACTTAAAGTGGAAAACAGCTACAGTGATTTTGAAATATGAACTTTAAAAATCGTTATATCTTGTCTTATCGCTTCGTCCCGTTCAACTTCCACTGGGCGCTCTGGCTCTGAAGCTCCACCATGTGCCGGTAAAGGCCGCCTTTCTGCATCAGCTCCGCTGGTGTCCCCTGTTCGGCCACATGGCCATTCTCCAGAACCACGATGTGATCCGCCCCAGCTACGGTGCGCATCCGGTGGGCAATGACCAGCACGGTCTTGCCCACCAGCAGACGGGAGAGGGCTCCTTGTACTTTGGTCTCATTCTCTACATCCAGGCTGGCGGTGGCCTCGTCCAGCAGGACGATGGGGGCGTTCTTCAAAAGAGCTCTGGCGATAGAGATGCGCTGGCGTTCGCCACCGGAGAGCTTCGCTCCATTCTCCCCGATGGGGGTGTCGTAGCCCTGCGGCAGACGGCGGATGAACTCTCCGCAGTTGGCGGCTTCGGCGGCAGCACGCACCTCATCGTCGGTGGCCCCCCGTTTGCCTAGGCGGATGTTCTCCATCACGCTGTCGTCAAAGAGCACTACATCCTGGAATACCATGGAGTAATCGCGCAGCAGAACCTCCGGATCCACGGCGGAGATATCCACGCCGCCCACTTGAATCGTCCCCTCAGCGGCGTCCCACAGTCGGGCTGCCAATCGGGCACAGGTGCTCTTGCCAGAGCCGGAAGGCCCCACCAGTGCGGTCACTTCCCCCTCTCTGGCGGTAAAGCTCACATTCTCCAGTACCTTTTTCTTGTCATAGGCAAAACACACATGGTCGAACACGATGTCGTGGCCCATGGGAGCAAAGGCCTCCACGCCCTCAGCGATAGGAGCATCATAAATCTCATTCATGCGGTTGGCGGACACCTGGGAGACGAACATCTCCGCGATGAGGGCCAGGCTCTGGTCGAACGGCGCGTACACGCGGGTAATGATTAGCAGGAACAAAAACAGCATCATGAAGTCGATCTGGCCGGAAAGGATTAAATCAGCTCCCACCAGGATGGTCGTGGCCACGCCCAGACGCATGATGACGCTGGCCGCGTTGACGAAGATACCGGTACCCAGTTCCCCTTGGATCATGACCCTTTCATAGATATCGATTTTCTGATTGAGCCCGGCCAGATACCGCTCCTCCTGATTGGTAGCGCGGATCTCCCGGACATTCTCCAGGGCTTCCTGAATGCCGTCGGAGACGCGGACAGCGGCCGTTTTCGTCCTTTCGGAAGCACGCGCGGAGATCTTCCGGGTGCCGAACAGCAAGCCGAATGCCACTGGCACTCCCCACAGGCAGGCGACGGCCAGACGCCAGTCATACATCAGCAGGCACACCGCAATGACCGCCGTGGAGATGTACGCGCCATACAGATACCCCAGCACATGAGACCAGACATGTTCCATGCGGTTCACATCGCCCATGAGAGTCTCGGTCAGGTCCGCCAGATCCCGCTTGCCGAAATAGCCCAAAGGCAGCCTGCGCAACCGCTCCGCCAGACTGAGGCGGGTGGCCTTCACCTCGTTATAAACCAAGCTGTAGGTGTTATGGTACTGCTGTAGGTGGGTTACAAAGGACAGGATGACAAACATAACCGCCAATCCTATGAAAAGGGCTGCACTGGGCAGCGGCTGGCCGTCCGTCAAAGTGCTCATGAAATCGGCCATCAACAGGTACAAAATGCCCATGCCGCCCATGACGACCAGATTGGCGATGACCGTCCAGAAAGTCCCCTTTTTGGTGTTCCACATTCCCTGATCGGTGAGAGCATATTTGCGCTGAAAATTTTTGCTGAACATTTACTTCGCCTCCTCTTCGCTGGTGATCTTCCACTGGACCGACTGGTTGTAATCCGCCCACATCCGGGCATAGAGGCCGCCCGTTTCCACCAGCTCGCGATGGGAACCCTGTTCCACGACGCGGCCCCCCTCCAGCACGAGAATTTTGTCCGCGCCCACGACTGTGGACAGGCGATGCGCGATCATAATGACGGTACGCCCTTTAGTCAGTGTAGTGAAGGCCTTTTGAATCAGCGCTTCATTCTCGGGATCAGCAAAAGCGGTGGCTTCATCCAGCACCACGATGGGCGCGTCTTTCAGGATGGCCCGGGCCAGGGCGATGCGCTGCTGCTCGCCGCCCGAAAGATAAGTCCCTTCGGGGCCGAGCTGGGTGTCAATGCCTTTCGGTAGCTTTTCCAAAATGTCTCCGCATTGGGCGGCCATCAGCGCCGCCCGCACCTCCCCCCGCGTGGCGTTCGGGCGGGAGGCCCGGACGTTTTCCAGGATCGAGGCTTTGAACAGACGGCTGTTTTGGAACACAAAGGCGATCTGCTCCATGAGCACATGGGGATCAATCTGCCGCACGTCCGCACCGCCTACCTTCACCATGCCGGAAGTGACGTCCCAAAAGCGTGGGATCAGGCTGGCTGCGGTGGTCTTGCCACCGCCGGAGGGACCCACCAGAGCCACGGTCCGGCCCGGCTCCACTGTAAAAGAAACATGGGAAAGGGCGGGTGTCTCCGCACCGTTGTAAGTAAAACTCACGTCCTCAAATTCCACACGGCCGTCACGGGGCTTCTGCGGATGCTCAGGCTTTTTCAGTTCAGGCGCGCACATAACCTGATTGATGCGCCCCAGCGCGGTGCTGGCCAGCATCATTCCGGAGGCGGCGAACATGATTTTGGCAAGCGCCGTGGATATGATGGCAGAGAACACCGCGTAAAAAGCAAAGTTGGTGACAAAACCTGCAAAATCACCGCTCGCCAGAACGCCGGGCGCCAGGAACAGGGCTGCGGGCACCAAGAACACGAAAGCCCCCTCGGTAAAGGTCAAGTTGATGGACTGAGGGATCCGGCACACATTGGCCTGATAGTATTCGGATTTGTTGCTGTAATCCTCGATGGCCTGCTGGAAGGCTTTAAAGGAGTAGACCGTCTGCTGGAAAATTTTGACCACCGGGATACCGCGGACATACTCGGTACCCGCTTTTGTTATGCGGTCCTGAGCTGCCTGGTATTCCGCCATGATTCTGGCGTTTTTGCCGCCCATCATGGAGAACATGGCGGCGATGGAGATCACTGCTGCCAGCAGACAGGCCGCTCCCATGCGCCAGTCAAAGACGAACATCATCACCAGCATGGCGATAAACAGGGTGATGGTACCCACGATGTCCGCCAGATTGTGGGCCAGCAGGGTCTCCGTGTCGGCCGCCGCCGCGTCCAGCCGTCCCCGGATGAGGCCGGAAGCATTGGAATCGAAGAAGCCCAGCGGAGCCTTCATCACACGGGCCACGCCCTGCTTGCGGATATTGGCCGCCGTGCGGAAAGCTGCCAGATGGGTACACATCAGTCCTGCGAAATACAGGAAGATGCCGGCCACTGCAAAGCCAAACGCCAGCCAGCCGTATTGGGCAACGCTCTGAGCCTGTGTCCAGTCCGGCGCCACGGCGATCAGATCGCGGGCCGCCAGCCAGATGCAGATGTAAGGAGCCATGCTCAGCAGCATGGATACCGCCGACAAAGCCAGTCCCAGGAAAGTCAGACCCTTATGGCTGCCTGCGTAGTCCAGCAGGACCGCTACATCGCTCTTTTTCTTTTGATTCATGGAAAAACCTCCCTTTGAAGTTAGTTTACGCTAACTATACTCTAAAAAAGACAGGGGCTATGCCCCCACCAATTCCAGCCATCCGGCAGTATAGAACGCCCGCAGCTGCTTCACATCCCGAAGGGCCTGCTCATAGGGCATATCGTGAATTACCACCTCAAAGAGCCCGTTAAACATACCGCTGGCGATGATATGGCACAGAGAACGACTCAAAGTGGGAACCCTTCGCCCCAGACGACGGAGCACCTCCATGTATCTTAGGGTATACTCCACTTCCACCTCCACCATATTGTGGACAAAGCTCTCGTAACCGGTCCCTTCCGCCCGGCACAACAGCAGTTTTACAGGCTCACGGTTCTGGCAGATGTAGTCCACCATCCAGTCCAGACAGCTTTCAGAATCCTCTCCCATATGCTCCGGCTGTTCCGCCTCGGGTCGCCCGGCAAAAGACGTCTGAGCCTCCATGAAGCGTCCCATAAGCGCTGCGGCGTGAGGTTCTACAATAGAAGCAAACAGGGCCTCCTTACAGGAAAAATAGCCGTAAAAGGCCCCAGTGGTCACCCCGGCATTTTTCACGATCTGACGCAAGGACGCGCTCAGAAATCCCTTGTCAAGAAACTCCGTTAGAGCGGCCTGCTGTATTTTTTCCAATGTCGCGCTGGAACTCTCCACTATGATGCCCCTCTTTTGATAACGATGTTATATAACACCGCTATAGTACATCGAACAAAAGAGATTGTCAAGAGGTAACGGAATACTGTCCAATTTTTGATCTGCAGCTGGAAATGTTTCGTAACTTCTAAGGTTGTGAAGATTCGCCTTGAATCATTGTGCAGCGGCTTGACAGATACTCAGCGTAAGACATAATATTTTTTGGCTAGTTATAACTAACGCACGGCGCGGTTGCTTTCCTAAAGGAAAAATAAAAGCTGTGGAGGAGGCTCGTGCAGTAATTGAGGAATTTTTGAGCGGTTCGTTGTCTGCACTGTTTCAACTCACATGGAACATCCCTGTGCCGGGCGTTTGCACCTGCGTGTTCAATGTAGATGCCTCTGTACATCTATCTCCATATCTGCGCCCCGGATACTATGAGACGTTTTTGTTGTGAGGGAGGGCTCGAGTTGAACCTTGCAGACGGCAGCAATCACACGATTCGGGAAAATGAGTACTTCTTCTAGAGGATGCGGCTCAGTTGTGGGAGGCAAAATGAAATGGACTGCGTTTGCGAGGGATACTGGTCGAAACAGATGGTACAGGTGCCTGTCAGAATTTGATGGAGCTATGCGCCCGGTTGGGCGGTCCATTTTTGGATGTGGCACAGGTAAAAAAGCTGATGCTCCGTCATGATGGTTGCGTGGCACTGAAAGCCAATACTTGGAGCGAAAGCACGTTCACCGCATTGCAGCCCCTGCCAGTTGAGCAGCGGGGAGCATACTGCGTTCTTAAAACAGTGGAATTGGTTTACTTGCTGTGCAGTGTCCATCCGCTACCGATTTGATCATCGGTTCATCCTATCGGGATCGATATTTGATGAATACCGTAAGTAGAACTCACGACTATATGCTGGAACATTTGAAAGAAAAGCTTATAAATGAACGGCTGGCCCGACACCGCATTTCTCCCAACCTCGTTCAAAGATTGTTTACAGCGGCTATATGGTCGGCTGGTACATCGGTACTTGCAAGCCAGACGGATTGAATATGCGGCAAAATTGCTGTGTGCTACCTCCATAAACGTGCTGCAGGTGGCATTGGCGATAGGCCATCAGAGTACTGGCCGGTTCGGCGTAGCTTTCCGGCGCACCTATCAGATGGCTCCTTCCTAATACCGGTCTAAGGAATTTGAAAAAATATCTAAAACCGTGTGTTTTTGTCTAAGCCGCAGATGCGTGGCTGCATATCGTGATATTATATACAAAATAAAATGTCATTTTCGATGAATGATACCCGCGTTTCCATAGAACTGGATACCGATTTCCCGCGCAGCGGCCACGTCAGAGTACGAACTGGTGCGGAAAATGGCGCGTCTTTTTCGCTGGCGCTGCGTATCCCGGAATATGCGGAGAATTTTGAACTTCTTGTGAATGGCGCACGGACCTCGGGGAAAATTGAGAAGGGCTTTTTATATTTGAACGCCCTGTCTGGCGATACGGAACTGGAAATCGATTTCGCCATGTCTCCTCATTTTGTAAGAGCCGATCCGCGTGTGAGAGCGGATATCGGCAAGATCGCAATCGTACGAGGCCCTGAGGTATACTGCCTGGAGGGCTGCGACGATGGAAGTTTCCTTGCCGACGTGTTTGTGGATAGTTCCGCGTGCATAGAAGAAGTATGGTGCGGTGACTTACTTGGTGGGACAATAACCTTGAAATTGGAGGGAGAAAGGATAAATGAAAGTGAGCAGATACAATCGACATCTTTTATGGCCATTCCTTATGGCTCGTGGTGCAGCCAGAAACCGGGAGAAATGATTGTATGGATTAAAGAAATGTACGTACCTAAGCCGAGAATGAGCGAGAGGATAGAGCAGTTATATAAATAATATAATGTAGCAGTAACGTTTGAACGCTACAAGTAGCTAATACAGTTGTAAATGCAACTGGAATGTATTCGTCACAGGCTGTATCCGCCACCAATGTTGTAGGTGCCGAGTGGCTTAAAATATTGGAAGTTTTTCACGGGTAAAGAATGCCGGCGTAGAGTTAACAAAAAAATTATCGAAACCCAGCCCCTGTGCCGTTGATATCGGCACGGGGGCTGTTCATTATACTGCAACTTCACAGCCTCAAGTAAACAAAAAAGGCGGGGTAAGGATAGAATCGGCCTCTGCAAGATGAAAATAGGTAGCAAGCTGTTTGCGCACTGAATCAAGGATATCATGATAGCATGAAGCGACTGCGTGTGCGAACGCTTTTTTATCGTCTTTGCACAAATACTGATATGCCAGCAGGCTCTTTTCATTTAGTGCGGCGATGGTTTGCCTTTTGTTTTTATAAAATGCGAGAAAATATCCCCAGTCAGTCATTCGGCGGGCTTCCGTCATAATAACCAGCAGAGGCGGCAACCCGATACGCTGCATCATTGTTTCTATAATATCATTAAGAAGAATGGATTGGGGCACGGCGAATCTCCGCTCCAATTGAATAAAATCCGCCGGTTGAAACAGGTCTGCGGCATAATACGAGATTGGCTCCATAATAAGAGATGAAAATTGCAGAGCGCGCAGATATCGTATGGCTGCTTGCCGGGTGGATTTATCTGTAAAAGGAGAAAGTGCATCAAGATTTGGTGTCTGAACGATTGTTCCTTTTACATTTAATGTTTTGGTAAAGGTCCTCTGCTCCAGTATAGCCAAAGCGCTGCGCACCGTAGAAACGGATACCTGGTACAACTGGGCCAGTTCGGCCTCATGTGGAAGATAAGAGCCGACGGGGTAAATGCCTGTGCCGATTTTGATTTCCAGATCCTGCACGATATGCATATATCGGTATTCCCGGCCGCGGTTGGGATTCCAGGAGAATGTTGTTTCAGTCTGAAGAGGCAGCGAAGGCAGAGTATGGGCAAGCTGGTCTAAGCCTGTCCGTATTTCGGCATGCAGGGCCTGGTAGAGCCGGCACAGCTCAAAATACTTTTTCCGGTTGTCGGATACGTTCAAAATCCTTATAAATACATCTGACTGTGAGAAATATTTCTTCAGAGAATATCCGGTATAAGCCTCTTGCTTATCTACAAAGAAGCCAAGGCGCCCCTGCAGTTCTAAAGCGGTGTACAAATCGACGGGAAGCTCGCCGCCTCCGTTCCGCAGCACATCACATAAAAAACCACTGACAGGCCGCCATCCCCCGGCCCTGTCGCCATTCTTTTTTACTTTCATCACCTGCCGATAATGGGGCATGGCTTCAAGTTTGCATCCGTGCGAAGCGAAGGTGAGCAAAGGGGGAAGAACAAGCTCCATGGTCTGGTATAGCTGAAGCAAAAAGTCTTTTTGCGATAAAATGGCTTCGACGGAAGCGGAGAAGGTACGCTCATTTTCCAGGCGGCAAACTCTGGCGGCCCGCCGCGGCTCCAGTTCAATCAGCCCCTCTTCACGCAGCGCGGCAAGCACCTTGTTTATCGTAAAAAGGCTTACCTGATATTCGTCTTTTAAAACTCGGGAGGACGGCAGACGGCTTCCCGGCAACAGCAATCCTTCCGTGATACGGCATTTCAGGCTTTTGTAGACGTAAGAAAAGCGTGTCTCTTTAGAACTCATAAAACTCCTTTACCAAAACTTACCTGTTTTACTATATGATTAGCTATTCAGATTCAATATTGTTTCCCTTAAAAAGCTATTTTATAATTTTAACAAAGCTGCATCTTTTCAATAACACAAGCAGGCGGAAAAAAGCAGCGCTTTAAGGGCGAAAAAAGCCCTTGCGCGCTGCTTTTTACTTATATCCAGATATTTAAACAGGCAGAAGGGAGCGTGAGCCGCAGAAAATGCGGGTACAATAAGTAAAAACAAAATAGGAGAGCAGACATTATGGAAAACTCATCGATAAGAAGGCAATGGCTTGACAGCTACCAAAGCCATCTGCTGGAAGAAGAACACAGCCCACAGACGATTAAAAAATATGTCCATGACATTGCGTTTTTTTTCAGCTTCCTGCCGGCAGAAGCGGAGATCAGCAAAGAAAAAGTGCTTGCATACAAACAGGAGCTGATTCAAAAATATCGCCCGGCCAGCGCCAACAGCATGTTGGTGGCCTTGAACGGCTTTCTCAGCTATATCGGACTCGCGCAGTGCCGTGTCAGATTATTTAAACTGCAGCGCAGAAGCTTCCGCAGTCCAGAGAAGGACTTGACCCGCCAGGAATATGAGAGATTGGTAAAAGCGGCAAAGTCACACCGCAATGAAAGACTTTCGCTTCTTTTACAGACAATTTGCAGTACCGGCATCCGGGTGAGTGAACATCGCTTCGTAACGGTCGAAGCGCTGCAGACAGGACAGGTGCAGATATCCAATAAGGGAAAGATGCGTGTGATCATCCTGCCAAGGGAACTGCGTGGGCTTTTGCTGCAATTTTGTAAAAAAAAGAGACTTACCACCGGGCCGGTATTTGTCACCCGCACGGGAAAGCCTATGAACCGCACAAATATATGGTGCATGATGAAGAGACTGTGCGCACAAGCGCATGTGGATTCCCAAAAAGTGTTTCCGCACAATCTCAGACACCTGTTTGCGCTCACTTTTTACCGAATGGAAAAGGATATCGTCCGCCTGGCGGATATTCTGGGACATTCAAGTATAGAAACAACGAGGATATATACACTTACAAGCAGTACAGAGCACGCAAAAGCGATCTCCCGCCTCCATTTGTTGATTTAAAACATAATGCACATTATGTTACATAAGAAACCACAAAAAGACACTCGGGTCCTTTACATTATCTAATTATATCCTCCTGATGTTTCAGTTGTCAATTGAATAATAAGATTAAATACAGCTTTCCAACGTATTTTTAGGCACAAAAAAGAAAGCTTCTCACACTTACTCCTGCTTGGGTAAAGAAAAAATTACCGAAGAAAGCAATTTCTCTTCAAATTGAGGGTGTGACAAGGCTTAGAGAGACCTAACGACAAATGAAAAACAACATAATGTGCATTATGTTACAACTCCCGCTCGATAGGCGAGAATGGTTTTGGATGGAAGAAAAAGACGCTTTGCGGTACTGATGTCTAAGCGGCAAAAAATATCAGAAAGGGAAGAAGTAAGATGAAAAAGAAGATCATCGCTATCGCACTGGCCTTGTGCATGGTGACATCCCTGCTTCCTGCCACTGTGCTGGCGGCAAGCGAAGGGGAGCCCCAATGCACTGTGACCGAAGGCTGTACATTGTCCAATGGGCATGAGGGCGAGTGCGTATTGCCGGAGGAGGGCGGCGAGCCCGATGCACCTGCAGCGTGTACAAAGACCGAGGGCTGCACGCTGGCCGAGGGCCACGAGGGCGCGTGTGTGCTGCCGGAGGAAGGCGGCGAGTCCGACGCGCCTGCGGTATGCACAAAAACCGAGGGCTGCACGCTGGCCGAGGGCCATGAGGGCGAATGTGTGCTTCCGAAGGAGAACGGCGAGCCTGTTGTCACAATGCTCGATGGCGTGAACACGCCGGAGGAGCTGGAGACCGCGCTGGCGGCGGGCGGCACGGTAGTGCTGAGCGGCAATATCACCATTGACAATGCGAGCAAAAGCTTCACCATCCAGAATGCCGTAACGCTCGACCTCAATGGTTTTTCCATCACCCGCTCGGGCGACAGCAGCAGCAAACTGTTTGCCATTAAAAACAACGGCTCGCTGACGCTGAACGATTCAAAGGGGACAGGCACTGTGAACAGCACCTATCCTGTTCAGTTGTACAGCAACGCCACGTTCATCATGAACGGCGGCACCATCACCTCGAGCCACGGCGCCGCACTGGATATTTACACCAGCGCCGTCAACGTGAAGGTGGAGATCAACGGCGGCTCAGTCACGGTTGCGCAGGGCAATTCCGATAACGTGTTCGGCATCCGCGGCAAAGAGAATGTGAAAGTGGATATCAAGGGCGGCGACATCCTGGGTGCTGGGAGCAACCGTCTGGCTATGTATGTGAGCGGCGACAAGGACGGCGCCATTGAACTGAACATCAACGGCGGCTCTGTGCAGCATACGGGCCAGGCCATCCAGGCATACAGCGGCGCTGTCATCAATGTATCCGGTGATGCTGTTATCCGCTCTGAGACGAACACTGCCATCTCCACACAGAGCGGCTACGGCGTCGTGGAGCTGAATATGACGGGCGGAACCATCAGCACGGGCAGCAGCACTGGCTATGCTGTGTATGCCCGGGAGAAGAGCAGAGTAAACATCGGCGGCGGCAATGTCACGGGCGGTACGGCGGTGATGGTCTACGACAGCGCGAACGTGACGGTGACGGGCGGTACGCTGGAGGGCAAAAAAGCTGCCATCGGCAAAGGCAGCAGCGCCACCCCCGTTATCTCTGTGACGGGCGGCAAATTCTCGTCCGACGTGAAGGAGTTTGTGCCCGAGGGCAACACCACTGATACGGATAGCGAAGGCAACTTCATCGTTGTGGTGGACAAGGCGAAGGCTGTGGCCGAGGCTAATGGCGTAGGCTACACCACCGTGCAGGCGGCCATTGACGCTGTAGCGAACAGCGATGCCGCAGGCACCGTGAAGCTTTTGCAAAGCAAAGCTGAGAGCGTGGCCGTGCCCGCGGGCGCGAATGTGACGCTGGACATCCCGGCGGGAGTCACGCTTACGAACACGAACGGCGCACACACCATCACCAACAGCGGCACACTTGCCATCACAGGCGAGGGCACTGTGGACAACGTGACTCATGCTAAAGGAGCATTGGTGAACCTCTCAGGCGCACAGGCCGTCATCCGGGGCGGCATGCTCACACGCAGCTCCGAGGCCAGCACGAGCGCGTCGCAGAGCGGCGGCAACAGCTGGTATGTCATCGACAACCACGGCACATTGGAGATTGCGGGCGGCAAGGTGGTGAACGAGGGGCATTTCTCGTCCCTCATCCGCAACGTGGGTGACAGCGCCGCAGCGAAGGCCGTGCTGACCATCAGCGGCGGCGAGGTGGAGCAGATGGGCTTCATCGCCGTGAAGAACGACGACAACAGCATTCTAAATGTAACGGGCGGCGTCATCCGCTCGAACGAGCAGGCCGTGCAGAACTGGACACAGGCCAACATTTCCGGCGGCAGGCTGGAGGGGAATGTCATCACATGGGCCTACGGCGACCAGCCCAGCGAGACGAACATCGCTGGCAGCGCGGTGGTAGATGGCGACGTGGCGGCCGTTAACTATATGGACGCGGCGGCGCAGCCTGTGGTGAACATCACAGGAGGCACCGTGACGGGCAGCATCTACAAGGGCGAGCACAAGGGCTCGGGAGGCATCATCCATACTGCAGCGGACAGCACCGGCGCAGACATCAACGTGTCGGGCGGCGCCTTCAAAAAACCGGTGGACCCGGCCTTCTGTGCGGAGGGTTTTGCGCCAAACAAGGACCCCATCACAGGCGACTACACGGTACACACCCATGCGTTTGTAAAGACGGAGGCTGTGGCAGCGAGCTGCGCGGCTCCGGGCACAGAGGCATACTGGACGTGCAGTGTGTGTGGAAAACTGTTTAGCGATGAGGCTGGCGCGAATGAGATTGCTGCGCCGGTGATAGTACCCAAGACGGCCCACACGCTTGTAAAGACAGAGGCGGTGGCGCCCACCTGCACAAAGGAAGGCTCCGAGGCTTACTGGACCTGCAGCGGGTGCGGCAAGCTGTTCAGCGACGGGAATGGCGCGAACGAGATTGCTGCGCCGGTGGCGATGTCCAAGACAGCCCATACGCCGGTGGCGGCGTGGAGCTCCGACGGCTCGAATCACTGGCATGTGTGCAGTGTGTGCGGCGAGAAGCTCTCCCAGGGCACGCACACCTTTGGTGAGTGGCACACGACGCTGGCGCCCACAGCAACAAAGACGGGCGTGCAGGAGAAAAACTGTACGGTTTGCGGCTACGGTGTGTGCGCCACAGTGCCTGCCACAGGTACGTCCACACCGCAGACGGGCGACCCGTTCAATGTGTGGTTGTTTGTGGGATTGCTGTGCATCGGTACGACAGGGCTCGTGGTACTTACCGGTGTGCAATTGAAAAAGCATAGAGCAGGCAAGTAAGGCACACCATAAACCAACCGTGAAAAGGGGCGGCGGCATGATCCGCCGCCCCTTTACTTGAACGTATCGAGGAAACAAGATTGAAACAGACAAAATGGACGAAAAAGAGGTCGGAGGGTCTGCCGCGCTGGGCCATGGGCCTGCTCATGGGCCTGTGCATCGGGCTGATTGTGGTGGCGCTGGGCGGGCTTGTGATATATGTCCTGCTTACAGGCGGCGCACGCAAGGAGTTCGATGAACTGGCCCAGAGGGTGGAGAAAGAAACAGTCGGCCTGCCCGCAGGGCAGACGCCGAAGGCATATGCGGATTTGAAAGCCGAAAATCCGGATTTCGTGGGCTGGATAAAGATAGAGGGCACATCGGTGAACTATCCTGTTGTACAGACAAAGGCGGAACCACAGTATTATCTTCGCCGCAGCTTCGAGGGGAGCTATTCCATCGCGGGCACACCCTTTCTCGACGCACAGTGCGACATGGAAAAGGGGATAGGACTCATCATCTACGGCCACAACATGAACGACGGCAGTATGTTTGCGGACATCGCTGGCTATACGCAGGAAACTTATTGGCGCGAACACCCCATTATCCAGTGCGACAGCCTCACCCGGCAGCGGGAATACGAGGTCATGGCGGTGCTGCAATTCAAAGACTCGGAGCAGGCGGCGCAGGACTATTATTCCGTTCCCTGTGATGAAATGAACTTCACGGAATATATCAGTCGGCTGGCAGACGCAGCATTATATGATACCGGTATACAGGCAGTCTGGGGAGATCAAATTCTGGCGCTTTCCACCTGCAGCCGCCAGGACAGCGACTCCAGAATTCTCGTTATAGCGAGGAAAACAGGCTTATAACTTGAACAAACGGGAGGATGAGGAAAAAATGAAGAGGACGGGAGATTTATTTGAAGATTTATCTGCGGAGCTGGGCTGCATATACATATCTGATTTGAGACTGCCTCCTTACAGAGAAATAGCGTGTCAGAGCCTCATTTCCGGACAGTTCTCGGGATATCCGGTTTCCATGTGGCGGGATATGCTGAACTATCTTGATGTAGAGTCTTCGGCCGAGGTGGAAAATGAGGAGCAGGCAAAATCAACTCTGAGCTTTATATGACCAGACTCTTTATGAAAAACATTTGGAGCATAAGAAAACCCGCTCGGTATCTTGTATACAGGGCGGG
>OOAG01001032.1_pt1 | contig 21834 bp, 16 predicted proteins | sample 1671461 | NCBI WGS metagenome assembly OOAG01 (sample SAMN06348159, study PRJEB24527) | human gut metagenome | biome: human gut; feature: ankylosing spondylitis patient; material: feces | host: Homo sapiens | place: China | collected 2015-10 | reverse complement strand
TTGCGGTGCTTCCCCAGCCGGGGTATTCCTTTTCGGACGGTCATTCTGTTTTCAAGGTGCTGTCCATCGATGAACTAAGATAAGTCTACACCGAAATGACCGTCCGTCCCGTATATCCGAAAGGTAGGAAATCAGCCTAAAAAACAGGCTATTTCCACGCTCTCGGAATTGTGATACAATAAAAATGACGGAACAACAAATCGGGATTTGACGAAGGAGTGTGATGGCTTGAAAAATACCATTTTGAAGATTGTTAGCATTGTTTTTGTTCTCATAACCATTTTAGCAATTGCCTGTGCAATTACAGTTACAGGAAGCGGTTTCTTGGATTTGAGCAACATTGCACGAGCGGTTTGCATTGGAGTTGCTGTGGTCTGCGGTATTCTTGCATTTATAACTTGGAAATGCACGAGGCCAAAAGACTAATCCATTCCGGTTTATTGAGCAGACAAGGAGGGAGAGCATGGAGTTATCCATACAGGAACGGCTAAAAGACCTGCGTGTGGAGCGTGGGCTGACATTGGAACAACTTGCGGAGCAGACCCATCTCTCCAAGTCTGCTTTGGGCAGTTATGAGGGGGACAAGTTCAAAGACATCAGCCACTATGCCCTTATTGAGTTGGCAAAGTTTTATGAAGTGACCGTTGATTATCTGCTGGGCCGCTCCCAAACAAAAAATCACCCAAACGCCGATCTTGCAGACCTGCGTTTGAGTGATGATATGATTGAACTATTGAAAAGCGGGCGGGTGGACAATTCCCTTTTGTGTGAACTGGCGACACACCCGGATTTTCCTCGGCTCATGGCTGACCTTGAAATTTATGTGAATGGCGTGGCAGGAAAACAGGTGCAGAGCGCAAACGCCATTGTGGACGCTGTGAGTGCAACGATTATGAAACAGCACAATCCCGGCTTGACCGACCCGCAGTTAAGACAGCTTATCGCCGCTCATATTGATGATGACAGCTTTTGCCGCTATGTGATACAGCAGGACATAAACAAGATAGCTCTTGACCTGCGGGAAGCGCATAAGGACGATTTTTTCAGCGTCCCGGAGGACAATCCACTGGAAGATTTCTTGCAGACCGCCGAGGAAACTGCCAGTCCAGACAGCGACCCGGAGCAAGCGGCTTTGGCGTTTATCTGTAAGCGGCTCAAGCTGAATTTGAAAAAGCTGTCCGAGGAAGAAAAGAAGTGGCTGAAAAAGATTGCACAGAAGTCTGACTTGCTGAAAAATCCGAACCCGCAGCGGGGGAGGAAATAAAAGAAATATATTACGGAGGAAATACAGATGAGATTTTGGGGCAAAGACAGAAAACAGGATAACAGAAAAAATATTTGGATTGAGCATCTCAATATTGATACAGGAAATTGGTTTCAAGTGTTTTCAGCTTGCTTAGGTAAAATGATAGCAATACAGACTGCTTGTAGTGAGCAGGTGGTAAAGGGGCAGGACTGGAATGTTGATTTTTCAGAGGGCGTAATACTTTTTGGAAATCAAAAGTATCCGCTTCAATTCATCGGAAGCGAAGCAACATCAAGTAACACATGGCTGTGGGGGTGGGAAAATATCAATGGATTTTCCGAGAAAATTATTCAGGTAGCCACACACGCAAAAGTAGTGGGGGAACGCTGGAATTTAGAGCCACTAACGACAGCAGAATTTACATTGGACGATACATTCAACGGGCATAACCTGTCTATCGTAACTTGCGGCTTAGTTGATAAGTATTGTTATTACAGAGGTCCACATTCTGGTGGAGCAATTTTTGTTGCATTTTCAGGTGTTCCTGATAGTGTGTTTGCCTCCGTCGATGTTCAAAAATTCGTATCTATAACAACGCAATGTATTCAACAATTTCATATTGATCACAAAATTTTTGTGGAGGGATTTCTCTCGTGGAACAATACGCAATATGAATGGAACAATCAAACATTACTCGCTCATTTTCAGCAAGATTTGAAAATTGAGTTTGAACAAGTAAATGATTTTTGGCGTATTTGCGCTATGAATACCATTTTATCTGGAAAATAGCAAATCCAGTCGAGCCAGTCAACGGTCAAGATGAACGGCACATTTTATGCGCCGCCATTGACAGCCCCGCCCGCCTTTGCTGATGGGCAATCAAGGCGGGAAAGCCCTAAAATGGCTTCCCGCCCATTTCAATTTTGAGAGAAAAATCTGTCTGCTTTTTCGTGAGTGTGTCCACAAGTTCGGGACATTTTGTCCCGAAGTCCGGCATAGGACGAGGGACGGGGGCTTTCATATACGCCCTGTCTGCTGATGAAACCACCCCTGCGCTTGCGGCTCCACGCCACACAATCACAGCCTTGTTTTCTTGCTGCTTCAAATGCTCTTGCCATCCCGGTTGGCAACCGCATTTTCGCAGCAACGCCGACAGAGCGTATAACACACTACACTTTGCAAGCAAAGTCGTGTGCCAAAGGGTGCCCCTTTGGAAACCCCGGACAACAAAACAGGCTGAATATCTCGCACTTTCCCGGTGCTTGATACTCAGCCTTTATTTGTTGTCAGCAGCCCCCGTTTCGTGGTCTGCGTGTAGTTCCTTGTAAACTGACCTAATGGGAAGATTAAAGCAGTCGATATCACCTGATTTACTGAGAATCCCGTTGCAGTTGAATATCCCCCTTTTGTCTCTACACAGATAATCAATATAAACAAGGGATTATACGCACCTTGTTACTCATCACCCCCGTCGTACAACCTAGTTATTGTTGCTTATTTCAGCAGTCCTCCAACAAAAGCCAGTTCTGCACGGTACACTGCCTATTGGGACGGCCAATGTTGTACGGCTCGTATTTCATCAGCCCTCTTCTTCTGGGAAGGCTATAACCACCCCTACGAGCTACTCTTTGAAGTGTTACTCCCTTCCATGCTGTTATAAATGTGAACTATTTCCTGGGTTATTTTCACTTCTTTTCAGTTAATGACTTTGCATATCTGCTCCAATTGGAATTACTTCGCCGTCCATAAGAAAAATTCATCACTTTTGCTTCACTTTCATGTTGTATCACTCTGAGTTTATTTTATTTATTATACCGTAATATTTCTGAAATCACAGTATAGTTTTGTTTAAAAATCAGCGCCCTTTTTGAAATCAGCTGCTTCAAAAAGGGCGCCAAGCATAGAAGCCTGCACCGAACCCCGGAACAAAGGGGTTCAAATCTGGGCGATTCCTAAAATCAGCCGTTTGGCATCTATGGAATAATCGGTAAATTTTCAAGCAAAAAAAGCCCGAAAACGCTTGATGCCGTAGGCGTTCAGCCTACGGCATCTATAGCGTTTTGATATTCTGGAGGTGCCACCCAGATTTGAACTGGGGAGTGGAGCTTTTGCAGAGCTCTGCCTTACCACTTGGCTATGGCACCGGATGGAGCAGGACGCTCCAAAAAATTGGAGCGAGTGACGAGGCTCGAACTCGCTACCTCCACCTTGGCAAGGTGGCGCTCTACCAGATGAGCTACACTCGCAACAGCAGGGTTTATATTAGCAGATTTTCTCCCCGCTGTCAATACTTTTTTTATTTTTTCGCTTCCACAGTCTCACGGCCTGTGGGTGGACCGGGATCAGGCCGCCTCTCCGCACTGGGGGACCAGATCGCTCCGCCAGGAATACCCCGCCCCGGTCAGCTCCCCGTCCGTCCAGAAGCGGAGGTCCCCCTCCTGGGTCAGGTCCACATGACGCCAGCCGCCGTCCGTCTCCACCACGTTCCACTGGTGGGCCGTTCCGTTCAGCTGCCCGTCCACCACCACGCAGTTCAGCTCCGCCTGGGCACACAGCAGGGCAAAGGACAGGGCCAGCCCCTGGCTGTCCGCCCCGCTCCCCAGCAGCGCGTCATAGGCGGTGGAGCCTCCCGCCGGGTCGTATGCTCCGGCCAGTCCGGCCAGACACGCCAGACGCTCCCGGACAGAAGTGCCGGCACACTCCTCCGCCAGGCGCTCCGCCTCCCGCCGGAGGGAGTTGCGCTGGCTCTCCAGGGTCTCCCGGGACTTGGGATAGGTCAGCAGGATCTCCACGATCCTGCGCGGCCCTCTCTCCGGATACATGGCAATCTCCGCCTCCGGCATTCCCAGGGCGGAGGCCGGGTCGGAGAGGTAGGCCTCCCGCACCAGCTGCCGGAGATAGGCCTCGTCCTCCTCAAAATAGCTGATGCGCAGCACCACCTCCGGGGAGAAGGCGGCCAGGGCCTCGCTCAGCTCACTGCGGATGGCCGAGGCTCCCGTGGCGTCTGTGATGGCAGCCACCTGCTCCCGGCTGCGGCGGTAGGTGATGTGTACGTCCGCTTCATAGCTGCCCACGATGGGAGCCACATTATATTTGATGTACTCCACCGCATACGCCCCCAGAGGATCCTCCTGGACCACCTCCAGGCAGGCCTCGTCCAGCAGGGCCCGCACGTCCGGTTCCTCCCCGTCAAAGCGGATGGAGCCGCTCTCCGCCCCCCGGTTGATGAAGTAGATCAAGCCGTTGACCACATCCTGATAGCTCTCCGCCCGCAGGGTGTTGGCATCCCCCTCGGACACCAGAGTTGCGCTGTGAGGCTCGACAGAGCCGTACTCCCGGGTCAGCATCGAAGCGCAGCCGGTCAGCAGCAGGGACGCCGCCAGCACTCCGGAGAGGATCGTTCCCTTCATGCGTCTCCTCCCAGTGCGGTCACATTCCCAGCTCCTCGCCGATGAGGACCACCTCCATGGTCTCCACCGGCGTGGGCCGGCCCCAGATCACCGACAGGCCCCGGCAGATCCGCTCCGGGCTCTTGCAGTCATAACAGCGGTCGGCCTTGACCGCGCAGGGGGTCTTTCTCCCCAGGCGCTGGGCGTTCTTTGGAGCGGCCACGTTCCGCGCCCGCCACAGGGCCCGGTCATAATCCGGCTCGATCTTGTTGACCCCGACCACAAGGTACACCCTCTTGTGGCCGTACACCGAGGAGGCGATCCGGTTGCAGGTCCCATCGATGTTGACCAGCTCCCCGGTCTCTGCCACGCCGTTGGCGGAGGTCAGATAGACCTCAGTTCCGGCCGCATCCTCCAGGCCGCCTCCCTCCCAGTGCCACACCACCCGGTTGTGGGCAGACAGACGGGGATAGAGCCCCATGGCTTTGACGGTCATAGAGCCGCCGATCCCCACCGTGGTCCCATCGATCTGCCGGTCCAGGTAATCCGCCGCCGCCTGTGCGGTGGCAAAATAGCTGCTCCGGATGCCGCGGTCCTCCAAATTTTTTCTCAGCCTCTCAATGTCTGCCATGTCCTGCTCCTCTCCGGGCCAGGGGCCCTGTGTTTTCTGTCTCAGATCTCGTTTTTCTGATAGGTCTTAAAGCCGTTTCCGGTCACCTCATGGGCGTTGCAGACGATGATAAACGCGTTGGGGTCCACATCGAAGATCAGTTCCTTCAGGGATACGATCTCCTTCTGCTTGAAGGCGCACATCAGCACCCGCTTCTTGTCCCCAGAGTATGCGCCCTCGCCCTTCAGGATGGTGACGCCCCGGTCCATCCGCTGCACAATGGCCTCAGAGATCTCCCGGTCGAAGTTGCTGATGATATAGGCAACCTTGGCCGTGTCCAGCCCATACAGCACCGCGTCCGTGACATAGGCGGAGACCACCTGGGCAATGATGCCGTACAGGGCGGTGGTGATGTTGCCGAAGGCCACGGCCACCAGCAGGATCACTGCCATATCCACCACCAGCAGCAGCTTGCCCATAGATGCCCAGGGCAGCTTCAGCTTGACCAGGCGGGCGATCAGATCGGTGCCTCCGGTGGTGGCTCCTTGGGCAAAAATGATGCCCAGGGCCAAACCGATCATGGCCCCGCCGCAGACCGCCGCCAGCATCTGATCCATGGGCTCATAGTGGATCAGGGCCAGCACGTCCACCGCGGCGGAGGACAGGACCATGGAGTACAGGGAGCTTACCAGCAGATGTCCGCCGATGTACTTCCAGCCCAGGATAAACAGGGGGATATTCAGCACAAACACAAAGGCGCCGATGGGGATGACGGGGAGATAGGCGTTGACAACCTGACCCACGCCAGTGATCCCGCCAAAGCCGATGAGGTTGGGGGTATAGAACCAGTCAAAGCCGATGGCGTATAAAATGGAACCCACCGTGATCCAAAAATAAGAGACTGCTGTCTTTTTTAACATTGCTTGTTTCATAGGCATCATCCTTTCCTCTCCTCCCCTGCGGCCAAGCCGCGGGATCTCCACTCCAACTTATCACAGAGACACAGCTTTCTGTTTTATCACTCCAAGCCCGGACCGGCTGTTACTCCAGAAGGGACAGCTGCTTCTCCCCCCGGTCCTCCTCCCGCAGGATGGCCCCGGCCACAGGCAGGCTGCGGGCCCGGTAGCGGGCAGCGTTGACGATGGCGGTCTCTGCCAGGGGCAGGACCTGGGTGACCGTCCGCTTGGGCTTGAGGGCCATGACGTTCACTCCCTGGGTGGTGCGGGTGGTCTTGGGGGCCAGGACGGCGGTGTGGAACACCATGCACCGCCCATCGCTGGAGTACAAAGCCAGCTCCAGCTCCTCCCGCAGCAGGAAGGCCGTCACCAGGGGCGACTTGTCGGAATAGGCCCCGGTCAGCTTCTTCCGCCGGGTCTGGGTCTGATAGGCGGACAGCTCCACCCGGGCTGTCTTGCCGTTCTCAAAGCAGAACAGCAGCTGGCCGGAGTAGTCCCCCGGGATGCAGGCCCACAGGACCCGCTCCTCCCCATCCATCCCCAGCTTGGTGGGAAGGTAGTCGCCCAGAACGCTGGCCTTACTGTCGTCAAACTCACTCAGCCGGGTCTTGTAGCACTGCTGACGGTCGGTGAACACCAGCAGCTCATCCCGGTTATTTCCCTCCCAGTACAGGAAGGGGCCGTCCCCTTCCTTATATTTCTGGTCGCTGGCCATCCGCAGGGACTGGGGCGTGATTTTCTTCAAATAGCCCTCCCGGGACAGGAACAGGTGCACAGGATAGTCGGGGGTGTCGTCCTCCTCCCCCTGGGCGTTCTCCGCCTCGTACTCATAGAGGATGTCGGTGCGGCGGGGCACGGCGTACTTCTTCCTGACCTCGGTCAGCTCGCCGATGATGATCTTTCGGATGCGCTTTGGGTCGTTGACCGTGGCCTGGAGGTCCTCGATCTCCGCCTCCAGGGAGTCCACTTCCTGGGTGCGCTTCAGGATGTACTCCTTATTGATGTTGCGCAGGCGGATGTCGGCCACATACTCCGCCTGGACCTGGTCGATCCCGAAGCCGATCATCAGGTTGGGGACCACCTCCGCGTCCTCCTCTGTCTCCCGGATGATCTGGATGGCCCGGTCGATGTCCAGCAGGATGCGCCGCAGGCCCTGGAGCAGATGCAGCTTGTCCTGCTTCTTCTTCATGTTGAAGTACACCCGGCGGCGGACCGAGTCCGCCCGCCACGCGGTCCACTCCTCCAAAATTTCCCGCACCCCCATCACCCGGGGCATCCCGGCGATGAGGACGTTGAAGTTGCAGGACTGGGAATCCATCAGCGGAGTCATGCGGAACAGCTTGCTCATCAGCTTGTCCGGGTCGGTCCCCCGCTTCAGGTCGATGGCCAGTTTCAGGCCGGTCAGGTCGGTCTCATCCCGCATATCGGCGATCTCTTTGATCTTGCCCGCCTTGACCAGCTCCGAGACCTTGTCCATAATGGCCTCCGAGGTGGTGGAGTATGGGATCTCATAGACCTCGATCAGGTTCTCACTCTTGAGATAGCGCCACTTGGCCCGCACCTTGAAGGAGCCCCGCCCGGTGCGGTAGATCTCACCCAGGGCGGCCGCGTCGTATATCAGCTCGCCGCCGGTGGGGAGATCCGGGGCCTTCAGGGTGGAGAGGATGTCGTGGTCCGGGTTTTTCAGAAAGGCGATGGTGGTATCGCACACCTCGCCCAGGTTGAAGCCGCACAGGTTGCTGGCCATGCCCACCGCGATGCCCTGGTTGGCGCTCACCAGCACATTGGGGAAGGTGGTGGGCAGCAGGGCGGGCTCCTTCAGCTTGCCATCATAGTTGTCCACGAAGTCCACTGTGTCCTGATCAATGTCCCGGAACAGCTCGCCGCAGATGGTGTCCAGCTTGACTTCGGTGTACCGGCTGGCCGCCCAGGCCATATCCCGGGAGTACACCTTACCAAAGTTGCCCTTGCTGTCCACAAAGGGATGGAGCAGCGCGCCATAGCCCCGGGACAGGCGGACCATGGTATCATAGATGGCCGCATCTCCGTGGGGGTTGAGCTTCATGGTGGCCCCCACCACGTTGGCCGACTTGGTCCGCGCCTTGGTCAGCAGCCCCATGTCGTACATGGTGTACAGCAGCTTCCGGTGGGAGGGCTTGAAGCCGTCGATCTCCGGGATGGCCCGGGAGACGATGACCGACATGGCGTAGGGCATGTAGTTCAGTTCCAGCGTCTCAGTAATGGGCTGCTCCAGCACCTCGGCGTGCAGCCCCATCACGTTGGGGTTATCAAATTTCTTTCCCTCCTGGGGAGTCTTCTTTTTTGCCATGGGATTCCTTCCTCATTTAAATTCCATATACATTAAAAATAATTACCTGGTCTGCCATATAATAAAATCAATTTTCTTCAAACTTGTGATTCCTGAGTCAGGATAATATCTGTCAAATTTTTCAATTACACTTATTGCTTCATCTGTCTTTAGGAAATAGTCATACCAATCTATAATTTCTTGATATATATGGAGGATTTTCTTCATTCTATTTTTGTCATAAGTATATGGTGCCTTCATACCAAGATTTTCAAGTACATATTTGTCCCACACAGGATAGTGTGGATCAATCACAGATAGCATCTTACTGCTGAATGATGCTTCCATGCGCCCAGTATTATTATATATTTCCTGCAAAATATCTGAGAAAGATACCGTTTGATTTTTATATTTTTCTAACAAGCCGTAATATACAGCGTAAAATTCTGGTTTTCTGCGTTGAACACGATAAAATCCATTATATCTATGCTGAAAATCCAGATCAGTGGCTGTGTTCACAGAATGTAGTGCTCTCATGATATATTGATACTGCACAAGCTTCGGTTTAATTTTAGGCAAAATAGACTCCACCTTTGAAAACTGCATCCTGCAACACTTCCATTCTATAGGCACACAATAAAGTTTCTTTGGTGCATACTATTTCATTTATTACGAAATATCCGCCAATTCCAGATATTTATACCCATTGTCCGCGATGTGGCTCTTGCGGCCCTGGAGGTCGTCTCCCAGCAGCAGGTCGAAGAAATAGGCAGTGCGCTCCACATCCTCGGGCATGACCTTGATGAGGCGGCGGGTGGCCGGGTTCATGGTGGTCAGCCACATCATATCCGGCTCGTTCTCGCCCAGGCCTTTGGAGCGCTGGATGTCGTACTTCTTCCCCTCCAGCCCGGCCACAATATCCATCTTTTCCTTGTCGGAGTAGGCAAACCAGGTCTTTTCCTTACAGGTGATCTCGTACAGTGGGGATTCAGCAATATACACATACCCCTTTTGGATCAGGGTGGGGGTCAGGCGGTAGAGCATGGTGAGGATCAGGGTACGGATCTGGAACCCGTCCACATCGGCGTCCGTACAGATGACAACCTTGTTCCAGCGCAGATTCTCCAGGTCAAAGGCGGCCAGGTCCTTCACGTGCTTATCCTTCACCTCCACGCCGCAGCCCAGCACCTTCAGCAGGTCGGTGATGATCTCGCTTTTGAAGATCTTGGCGTAGTCAGCTTTCAGGCAGTTGAGGATCTTGCCCCGCACGGGCATGATCCCCTGGTACTCCGCGTCCCGGCTGAGCTTGACCGCGCCCATGGCGGAGTCGCCCTCCACGATATACAGCTCCCGGCGGGACACATCCTTGGTGCGGCAGTCCACGAACTTCTGTACCCGGTTGGAGATGTCCATGGAGCCGGACAGCTTCTTTTTGATGTTCAGCCGGGTGCGCTCCGCCGTCTCCCGGGATCGCTTGTTGATCAAAACCTGCTCGGCGATCTTCTGTGCATCCTGGGGATTTTCGATGAAATAGACCTCCAGCTGGGCGCGGAGGAAGTCGGTCATGGCCTCCTGAACAAATTTGTTGTTGATGGCCTTCTTGGTCTGGTTCTCATAGCTGGTCTGGGTGGAGAAGTTGTTGGACACCAGCACCAGGGCGTCCTGGATGTCGTTGAAGCTGATCTTCGCCTCATTTTTCTGATATTTGTTCTGCTGCTTCAGATAGGCGTCCAGGGCGGAGACAAAGGCCGATTTCATGGCCTTCTCCGGAGAGCCTCCGTGCTCCAGCCAGGACGAGTTGTGGTAGTGCTCCACCACCGACACCCGGTTGGAGAAGCAGAAGGAGACGGACAGCTTCACCTTGTACTCCGGCTTATCCGCCCGGTCCCGGCCCTTCCGCTCCGTCTGCCAGAACACCGGCTGGGTGAGGGGCTCTTCCCCCGCCAGCTCGGTCACATAGTCCAGGATCCCATTGTCATACCGGAAATCCGTGGTGGAAAACCTCCCGGCGGAGGTCTCCTCCCGGAAGCGGAAGGTCACCCCCGCGTTCACCACCGCCTGCCGCTTCATCACGTCGGTGTAGTAGTCCACGGGGATGTCGATGTCGGTAAAGACCTCCAGATCGGGCTTCCAGCGGAAGATGGAGCCCGTCTTTTTTCCCCGGTCTGTGGGCTCCTTGTGCAGGCCGCCCACATTTTCTCCCTTTTCAAAGTGGAGGGTGTATTTGAAGCCGTCCCGCCAGACGGACGCGTCAAAATATTCGCTGGCATACTGGGTGGCACAGGAGCCAAGGCCGTTCAGGCCCAGGGAGTACTCATAGTTGTCCCCATCTCCGCCGTACTTTCCGCCGGCGTACAGCTCGCAGAACACCAGCTCCCAGTTATATTTCTGCTCTTTCTCATTCCAGTCCACCGGACAGCCCCGTCCCTGGTCCTCCACCTGGATGGACCGATCCAGGAACCGGGTGACGGTGATCAGACTGCCGTGACCCTCCCGGGCCTCATCGATGGCATTGGACATGATCTCAAAGACCGCGTGCTCACAGCCCTCCAGGCCGTCTGATCCGAAAATCACCCCCGGGCGCTTCCGCACCCGGTCCGCCCCCTTCAGGGCGGAGATGGACTCATTGCCGTAACTTGCTTTCTTCTGCGCCATAGCTTCCTCTTCCTCACTGCTTCCTTGAAAAATCCATACGATAACAAAATAATGATACCTCATTTTCCGGGGAAAAGTCAAGGAACCCCAGCCTGCTCCCAAACCACAGGGTATAAAATCTATGATTCCACCCAAAACTGTACCACAAAGGAGGGCAAAAAATGGGTTGTTTTCAGGTGTTTGAGGACCATGAGGGGATCGAGGCAGACATTCTCCGCCGGCTCGCCGGTCTGGGCGGCAGGCCGGAGGCCCGCTCTGCCGGTCAGCGGCCCGCCCTGCTGGTGGTCTCCCCCCGCGCCGCCCTCCGCGGTCCCATCGCAGCCGCCTGCCGCACCGCCCTGCTGCCCGGGGATCCGCCCCTGCCAGAGCTGGAACTCCAGGCCGCCAGCGCCGTCAGCTATGGCGCAGGCCCCCGCAACACCCTCACCATCTCCAGCCGGACCGTGGACCGGCTTTGGGTGGCCCTTCAGCGGGAGCTGGTCACCGTCCAGGGACAGGTGGTGGAGCGGCAGGAGTTCCCCTGGCGTCTCTCTCCCGGGGCCTCCCCCCAGGCGGCGCTGGCAGTGGCCGGGGCCCTTCTGCTGCTGGGGATCCCCCCGGAGCAGCTCGCCGCCCCCTCCCAGTAAAATCCTATCCCTCCGCTTGACAAACCTACCAGTCTGATCTATAATAGAAATACCCCTCCCCCGGGGGGTGTTATCGCTGTGGATCTCATTACGAGGGCGGCAAAGCCGCCCCTCCGGAAATTCTCCGCTTTGCTCCGAATTTGCGCCGCACTCGCGGCGGGGCGCACAGCACCCTTCATGGGCGGAGCAGACAGAAATCACGAGGTGATACAATGAAACAAAAATTTAACGTCACAGGCATGACCTGTTCTGCCTGCTCCGCTCATGTGGAAAAGGCGGTCAGCAGGCTGGATGGCGTGCAGAAGGCTGAGGTCAGCCTGATGACTAACTCCATGACCGTCCAGTACGACGAGGACGTCCTCTCCCCCGGCGGCATCATCGACGCCGTCATCCACGCGGGCTATGGGGCCTCCCTGCCTGAGACAGCCGCCGTCAAGGCCGCCGCTGCCCGGCCCGAGGCCCGTCTGGAGGAAGAGCTCTCCGCCATGAAGCACCGGCTGATCTGGTCCTTCGTCTTTCTGGTCCCCCTGTTCTACATCTCCATGGGCCACATGATGGGTGCTCCCCTGCCCAGCTTCCTTCTGGGCATGGAAAACGCGGTGGCCTTTGGCCTGACCCAGCTGCTGCTCACCCTGCCAATTATGTATCTCAACGACAAATACTATCAAGTCGGCTTTCAGACCCTGCTCCACCGGGCGCCCAACATGGACTCCCTCATCGCTGTGGGCTCCGCCGCCGCCGTGGTATACGGCGTGTTCGCCATCTATCAGATGGGCTACGGGCTGGGACACGGAGATCTGGAGTTGGCAGCGCAGTACCACATGGACCTGTATTTTGAGTCCGCCGGCATGATCCTCACCCTCATCACCCTGGGCAAGTTCCTGGAGACCCGCTCCAAGGGCAAGACCAGCCAGGCCATCACCCGTCTGATGGATCTGGCCCCCAAGACCGCCGCCGTCCTGCGGGATGGGCAGGAGGTGGAGATCCCCGTGGAGGAGGTCCGGGTGGGCGACCGCATCGTGGTCCGCCCCGGCCAATCCATCCCGGTGGACGGCGTGATCGTGGAGGGCAGCTCCGCCGTGGATGAGTCCGCCCTCACCGGTGAGTCCATCCCGGTGGACAAGGGCCCCGGGGACACGGTGGCCGCCGCCGCCATCAACCGCTCCGGCTCCTTCACCTTTGAGGCCAGCCGGGTGGGCGAGGACACCACCCTGGCCCAGATGATCCGTCTGGTGGAGGAGGCTTCCTCCTCCAAGGCCCCCATCTCCAAGCTGGCCGACAAAGTGGCCGGAGTCTTTGTCCCAGTGGTCATGGCCATCGCCGCCGTCACCGCCCTGGTCTGGTTCGTGGCCAGCGGCTATGACGTCACCCGGGCCCTCACCGCCGGGGTGGCAGTCCTGGTCATCTCCTGCCCCTGCGCCCTGGGCCTGGCCACCCCCGTAGCCATCATGGTGGGGACAGGCAAGGGGGCGGAGAACGGCATCCTGATCAAATCCGCCGAGGCTCTGGAGACTCTGCACACCGTCAACACCGTGGTGCTGGACAAGACCGGCACCCTCACCCAGGGCAGGCCGGTGGTCACCGACATCCTCCCCGGCCAGGACATGGACGAGGAGGGGCTGCTCATCCTGGCCGCCTGTCTGGAGGGGCCCTCGGAGCACCCTCTGGCCGCCGCCATTGTGGAAGAAAGCAGAAAGCGGGACCTCTCCATCACCGCCGTTGGCGGATTCACCGCCGTCCACGGCCGGGGCGTCCGGGCTGTGCTGAGCGGCCGGACCTTCCTGGGCGGAAACCGGGCTATGATGGAGGAAGCCGGCGTAGAGTTCGGCCCCTTCCCTGCCCGGGCGGAGGCGCTGGCCGAGCAGGGCAAGACGCCCCTGTACTTTGCCGACGAGCACCGGGTGCTGGGCCTCATCGCCGTGGCTGACACCCCCAAGCCCACCAGCGCCGACGCGGTGGCCGCCTTCCGCCAGCTGGGGCTGGAGGTGGTCATGCTCACCGGCGACAACCAGCGCACCGCCGACGCCATCGGCCGTCAGCTGGGGGTCACTCAGGTGATGGCCGAGGTCCTCCCCCAGGACAAGGAGCGCATGGTCCGCCAGCTCCAGGAGGAGGGCCGGAAGGTCGCCATGGTGGGGGACGGCATCAACGATGCCCCCGCCCTGGCCCGGGCCGACGTGGGCCTTGCCATCGGGGCGGGCACCGATGTGGCCATCGAGAGTGCGGACATCGTCCTGATGAAGTCCGACCTGCTGGACGCCGCCGCCGCGGTGGAGCTCAGCCGGGCCTCCATCCGGAACATCAAGGAGAACCTGTTCTGGGCCTTCTTCTACAACTCCATCGGCATCCCCCTGGCCGCCGGCGTATTCTACCCCCTGCTGGGCTGGCAGCTCAACCCCATGTTTGCCGCCGCCGCCATGAGCCTGAGCTCGGTATGCGTGGTATCCAATGCCTTGCGCCTGCGCTTTTTCAAAAGCAAATTCAAATCTGTTGCCCCGCCGGAGCAGTCTCCCTGCCAGGGGAGCTGTCCCGTTGACATCACCACGGAACTGCCAGAAGAACACAAGGAGGAAAAAACTATGACCAAGACCCTGAATATTGAAGGCATGATGTGCGCCCACTGCGTGGCCCATGTGGAGAAGGCCCTGTCCGCCCTGGGAGGCGTGACCGCCGCCAAGGCCGACCTGGAGGGCAAATGCGCCACCGTCACCCTGGCCGCCCCGGTCTCCGATCAGGAGCTGAAGGATGCGGTCACCGAGGCCGGATACGAGGTGGTGTCCATCCAGTGAAGGCAGACCACACCCAGGTGACCCGGCTTTTAAAGACCGCCCGGGGACAGATCGACGGCATTTTGAAGATGGTGGAGGAGGACCGCTACTGCCTGGAGGTGTCCAGCCAGATCATGGCCGCCCAGTCCATCCTGAAAAAAGCAAACCGCATGGTGCTCAAGGCCCACATGGACTGCTGCGTCCGGGAGGCCGTCGCCTCCGGCGCGCCGGACGAGAAGCTGGAGGAGCTGGCCGCCCTGCTGGATAAGCTGGCTGACTGAGCCCCAGCCACGATCAACCGCAAAGGACCGCCGCGGCATTTGCCGCGGCGGTCCTTTTATCGTTATCCCTGATAGAGGGCAGCTGCCGCGCCGCCGTCAAACAGGCGGTCATACTGCATCCGCTGGTAATCCTCGATCTTCCCGGTATAAGCGTTGGTCTCCAGATGGCTGTATGCCTCCCCCAGGGCGTCGGTGTAGCCCACAAAGGTGAGGGCGGGCAGCGTCTTTTGCAGGTCCCACAGGAAGGCCCCATAGGGGTCTCCCTCGATCCCGGCATAGCGCAGCAGGTACTGCCCCAAAAAGTTCAGACTGGTTTCCTCCGGTCCGTCCCACTCCACAGGGTAGTTGGCCCACAGCACAAAGGGCACCCGGAAGCGGCCCATGTACTGCTCCATGGTCATGTCCTCCTGCCGCACCCCATAGGCCCGGTCCAGGAACTCCTGCTCCACCGAGGGCTGGTGGTCCCCGAACATCAGCAGAATGGTGGGCTCCTCCTGCCGGGAGAAGTAGTCGATCAGCTGCTGAAAGGCCCGGTCCGTCTCATTGGCCAGGGTCAGATACTGCTCCGCCATGGGATATTTCCCCGGCGCGTCCGTCAGCTGCACCCGAGTGGGGTAGTCCTCCACGGTATAGCTGCCGTGGTTCTGGATGGTCACGTTGAACAGGAACAGGGGCTCCCCCTCCGCCTTGTGCTCAAACTCCCAGATGATCTGCTCAAAATCGGAGCGGTCGCTGACGTAGCCGTGCTCCATGCTCTGGGGCACATCCATGTCCTCCCCGCACTTGAACTGGTCGAAGCCCAGCCGGGGATAGGCTCGGTCCCGCTGCCAGGAGGTCCGCTCCCCCGGATGGAAGGCCAGAGTCCGGTACCCCGCCTCCCGCAGGAGCGAGGCCATGGAGGGGGCGTCGTCCAGGATGTACTGCTGATAGGGGATGCTCCCCGAGGGCAGGAAGGCCATGGAATTTCCAGTGAGAAATTCAAATTCGCTGGCGCTGGTCCCCGCCCCAAACACTGAGGTGTAGGCGTGCCCCCACACCCCGTTGTCCAGGGTGCGGAAGGTGTCAGTGACGCTCTCGCTGAGGGACAAATTCCCGAACTCCTCAAAATCTGCCCAGGATTCGTTCATAATAGCCACAATATTGGGGCGCTCCGCCCCCACCGCAGCCGGCTCCTCTGGGACCACCTGGTTCAGGATCTGCCCCAGGCGCTGGGGGCTCATGTCCTCCGGCTCCTCCACCTGCATGAACTCCGTGTTCCTCAGAAAGACCGCCAGGGCCCCGCCGGTGCGGTAGGCCCCCACCTGGTCCCACACGTCCGTTTTCACGCCGAAGGCCCCCAGCCGCTCCGTCTGGACCACCGGGACCAGGCACAGCGCTCCGGCCAACAGACATACTGCCCGGGTCCGCAGGCCGCTCCGCCCCGCCCAGGCGCACCCCCGCAGCAGCCAAATCAGCCCCGCGATCAGCGCCAGCCCCACCGCCATCTGCCAGGTAGGCCGGTAGGAGTAGCTCCCGGACACCGCCGCGGCGGTCCCCAGGGCCGTCAGGTCCCAGGGGAGCACCGGGCTGCCCCGGTACAGGGCCACAAAGTAGTTGGCCGTCCCCCACAGTCCGCACAGAATATGGAGGAGCACACAGCACACCGCCGGCCGGCCGGTGAGGCCGCACATCAGAAAATAGAGGGCCCCCACGCAGATCACATTGGCAAGAGCCGCCCCCGGAGCCGTCTGCCAGGGCCAGGCTCCATAGAGAAACTGCATCAAATAAAATGCAGTGACAGGGGGCAGCAGAAAGAGGGCCGTCCTCAGCAGACGGAAGGACAGCTCCTCCCGGTGGATCACAGATTTTTTCACCATCATATCGGCGCTCCTGTTTATTTTACTTTCATTTTACAGGATGTTTATTTTACATGATTTTTCGACACTTGTCAAAGGCTGCCCGCTCAACGGGGCCGTTTCCATCCAAATACCGGAGCACTCTGGACGGGAGGCAGGATGACCCGGGAACCTTTCCCCCCTCCCCGCCGTCTAAGCTCATACAAGCATATTAAGCTTGAAAGGAGATCGTTCCCATGAAAAAGGCCCACTTTCTTCCTCTGGCGCTGGCCTGTGTGATGGCTCTGTCCGGCTGTTCTGTTCCAAAAAAGCCCTTTCGGGAGCTGACCGGGGCGGAGATCCGCTCCGCCTCTGTCCGCCTGTCGCCCCCCGACCTGACAGTCCTGATCCAGGACACAGACCGTCTGGCGGAGCTTTTACAGGATGTGACCCTCTATGAGGCGGCTCCCTCCTACACCGAGTACGCGGGACAGGCCGCAGCCTTTACCCTGGAGCTGGGTGACGGCACACAGACCACGGTCACCGCGTTCAGCCCCTTTCTGATCCTGGACGGGGTGGGATACCGGACGAAGCATGGCCCCTGTGAAGCCCTGAACCGCTATGCCAACGATCTGCTGGCAGAGGACGGCGCCCCTCTCCTGCTGACGGAGCCGCCGGCCCTGACGGTGATCTGCGGCGACACCGCTGCCGGTGCACTGCTGGGAACCTACTCCTGGCAGTGGCAGTCCTCCGGCGGTTCGTGGGAGGGCACCGCATCGGACAGCGCCCACCCGCTGGACTGCCGGAAGCTCCTCCTGCCCCTGGAGACCGGGGAGGAGACCGCCGCGCTCCGGTTCCAGGCAGAGCCCGACTCCATCGTGGACGTCCGCTGTTGGAGCGACGCCCACTGGTCTGACCCCGATGCGGAGGCGGAGCCCTGCGCCTTGGACGGAAACACCCTCCAGTTGAAGCCGGGCGGATATATCTATGAGGTCACCGCCCGGTGGGATGACAGCCAGGGCTCCGGCGGAACAGCGTGCTACGCCTTCTACATCCGGAGCTCCCACAGCAGCCTGTGCGGTTATCCTCCGGCAGACAGCCTGGGGGCAGACCCCTCCATCACCTGACCGGAACCCAGCCGGTCCCCCGCCAAAAAACCGGCCAGCGCCGAACAGATGACCAGCGCCTGAGCATCTGCGGGGGGACATCTAAGACATATTTTCAAGCGGGTGGCCGGGGTCTCCCCATCGGAACCTGCTGGTAGTCATCAAACGCAGCGATCTGCCCCATGGATACAGGAAAAGGGACCTGCCGGATCGGCGGGTCCCTTTTGTATGATCTTTTCCTGACAGCAGATCACTCCTGCTCCCAGTTGTGGTAGACATTCTGAACATCGTCGTTATCTTCCAGGAACTCCAGGAGCTTCTCCATGTTCTTGATGTCTTCCTCGTCGGTGAGCTTCACATAGTTCTGGGGGACCATCTGGACAGCCGCCTCCAGGAAGGTGTAGCCCTTAGCCTCCAGACCGGCCACCACATCATTGAAGGCGTCCGGGTCGGTGTAGATCTCAAAGACCTCGTCATCGGCCTGCATATCGTCGGCTCCGGCCTCCAGAGCGTCCATCATTACAGTGTCCTCGTCCAGGTCCTCAGAATCCATGACGATCACACCCTTGCGGTCGAAGGACCAGGACACACAGCCGGTGGCGCCCAGGCCCTTGCCGTACTTGTCCAGCAGGTGGCGGACCTCAGGCGCAGTGCGGTTGCGGTTATCCGTCAGGGCGTCCACGATAACGGCCACGCCGTTGGGGCCGTAGCCCTCGTACACCACATTCTCAAAGTTATCCGTGTTCCCGGCGCCCAGGGCCTTGTCGATGGTACGCTTAATGTTGTCATTGGGCATATTGGCCGCCTTGGCCTTGGCGATCACAGCCGCCAGGCGGGAGTTGTTGGCGGGGTCACCGCTGCCGCCGGTCTTGACCGCCACGATCATCTCGCGGGCAATTTTCGTAAAAATCTGAGAGCGCTTGGCATCCGCCGCGCCCTTGGTTTTCTGTATGTTGTGCCACTTGGAATGTCCGGACATGGTTATCTTCCCTTCTGTGAATTTCAGATCAAAAGCGACAGTATTATATCACTAGAACTCGAGTTTGACAACCCCGGTCCCACTTTTCTTGTAAGAAAAGTGGGGAAAAGAACTTTATGCGACACTACGTTTCGCCTCTGCTCATGATAGGACGTGGTTTGGTTTTCGGTTTTGATTTCAATATCTTTCTTGGGCAGGTTTCTCGTGGGGGAATTTCGCCGCCTGCGGGCGGCACGTGACTTTCCCAGCGATTGGAAAGTCCCCAAAGGATCGCCAGGGGACGCACTCCTTACACTTGCAACGGTGGCTTCCCAACACAGTATACCCTGCCTTGATTTGATTTTTGATCTTTCCGCATTTCGAGGATCCTTTCCATGTCTCTTCTGTTTGCTTTCTCATAACTCTTATTTTTCGGCAAAAATCTTTATTTCGGACACTCCTCTTCATAGAGGCGGGTCCAAGACCCGCCCTCCGTCCACAGATGGCGAAACTCCTCCCGCAAAAAACACATGAAAAATAGTTGGAGCGACCCCGATGACAGGGCCGCTCCCAGGTAAAAGAAAAGGAATGAGGATAGACGCGTCACCGCAGACCGGCGCATTTTCCGATCTGGATGATGACGGTAGGCAACAGGGCCAGGATGGCACACAGGCCGATCTGCTCCAGGGTGAAAGGGGCCACCTGGAACAGGCCCTCCAGAAAGGGGACGAATAGCACCGCCGCAAGAAAGACCACCCCTGCGGCAAAGGCAGCTAGGCTGGCCTTGTTGGACAGCAGCCCCAGGGCAAACAAGGACTGACGGCCCCGGCAGTTGAATCCATGGAACAGCCGAGCCAGGGTGAGGGTGGCGAAGGCCAGAGTCATGGCCAGGGGCGCCCCCCCACTGTTCAGCCCCAGGAAGTAGGCGGCCATGGTGGCGGCGGCAATGAGCAGGCCGTAGATACCGATGCGGCCCAGCAGGCTCCAGTTCAAGATGGGCTCGCTGGGGTCCCGTGGCTTCTGAGACAGCATGTCCCCGCTGGAAGGCTCTACCCCGATGGCGATGGCGGGCAGGGAGTCGGTAAGAAGGTTGATAAACAGCAGATGTACCGGCAGGAAAGGGTTAGGCAGGCCCAGAATGGAGGTGACCAAAACACTCAAAATGCCCGCCATATTACCCGAGAGCAGAAAGGTGATGGCGTTTTTGATGTTGGTGTACACCCCCCGGCCGTTGACCACCGCCTTGACGATGGTGGCGAAGTTATCGTCGGCCAGGATCATGGCGGCAGCGTCCTTGGACACCTCAGTGCCAGTGACCCCCATAGCCACGCCGATGTCCGCCGACTTTAAGGCGGGGGCGTCATTCACTCCGTCGCCAGTCATGGCCACGATCTTCCCCCTCCGCTTCCAAGCCTCCACGATGCGGATCTTGTGCTCCGGTGAAACCCGGGCGTAGACGGACACCTGCTCCAGCTTCTGGTCCAGAGCGCCGTCATCCATCTCGTCCAATTCGTGGCCGGACAGAGCCAGTTCTCCATCCTGAAGGATGCCGATCTGCCGGGCGATGGCGGAGGCGGTGACCCTGTGGTCGCCGGTAATCATCACTGTGCGGATACCGCCCCGCTTGGCATCGGCCACCGCCTGGATGGCCTCCGGCCGGGGCGGGTCGATCATGGAGATCAGGCCGATGAAGGTGTATTCCCGCTCGTTGGTAAAGTCCAGACGGGTAGCGCCAGGCATGTCCCGGTAGGCGAAGGCGAGCACCCGCAGCCCCTTGCTGGAGAGTTCCTGGTTCACCGCCAGGATCTGCTCCCGCCGCTGGTCCGTGAGTTCCACCACGCCCTCTGAAGTGAGCAGCTGGGTGGAGTGCTCCAGCAGGACATCCAAGGCCCCCTTGGTGAGCATAACGGTCTCTCCCCCATCCAGCACATGGAGGGTGGACATGAGCTTCCGGTCAGAGTCGAAGGCCAGTTCACACAGGCGGGGGTACTGCTCCCGGTAGGCGCGCTCCTCGATACCCATGCCGTCACCGATCATGATGAGGGCCACTTCAGTGGGGTCACCCACGGCGGTCCCCTTCTCCTCGTCGGTGGTGGCGTCGCTGGCCAGGATGGCCGTCTGGATCAGCCGGCGGTGGATGGGCTCCTCCATGGTGAGGGCGGAGCAGTCCACCAGTGAGCCGTCCACATAGGCGGTCTGGGGGGTCATCCGGTTCTGGGTGAGGGTACCCGTCTTATCCGAACAGATCACCGACACGGCCCCCAGGGTCTCCACCGCCTTAAGCTCTTTCATGATGGCGTTCTCCTTGGCCATCTTCTGGGTGCCCATGGCCTGGACGATGGTGACAATGGAGCTGAGGGCCTCTGGGATGGCGGCCACCGCCAGGGCCACTGCGAACATCAGGGAGTCCAGAATGGCCTGGGTGCCGAAGCCCCCCGCATGGTACAGGGACAGGGCGAACACCCCCACGCAGATGATGAGGATGATCATGGCCAGCCGGCGGCTGAACTGGTCCAGGCTTTCCTGGAGCGGGGTCTTGCGCCGCTGAGTCTGGTTCATGAGGGCGGCCACCTTCCCCAATTCGGTGTTCATGCCGGTGCTGGTGACCACCACCAAGGCCCGGCCATATACCACCAACGAACCGGAGAATACCAAGTTCTTCCGGTCCCCCAGGGCCACCTTATCCCCCTCAATGACCGCCTCGGTCTTCTCCACCCCCTCGCTTTCGCCGGTGAGGGAGCTCTCGTTCACCTTCAGGGAGTAGTTGTGGAGGATCCGGCCGTCGGCCACCACCATATCCCCCGCCTCCAGCTCCACGATATCCCCGGGGACAATCTGAACGGAGGGGATGATCAACCGCTCGCCGTCCCGGAACACCCGGGCGGTGGGGGCCGACATAGCTTTTAAACTCTCCAGGGATTTTTCTGCCTTACAGTGCTGTACCGTTCCCAGCACCGCGTTAAGGATGAGCACGGCAAAGATGACGATGGTGCTCTCCGCGTTGCCCGAGAGCATAGAGATCACCGCAGCCACAACGAGGATGACCACCAGCAGGTCTTTGAACTGCTCCAAAAACACCTGCCAAGCACGCTATTTTGTCTCCTCCCGCAGGCCGTC
>OOAG01001030.1_pt1 | contig 21891 bp, 21 predicted proteins | sample 1671461 | NCBI WGS metagenome assembly OOAG01 (sample SAMN06348159, study PRJEB24527) | human gut metagenome | biome: human gut; feature: ankylosing spondylitis patient; material: feces | host: Homo sapiens | place: China | collected 2015-10 | reverse complement strand
GCAGCAGGCTGGTCTCGTAGACGGTCTGGTACATCTCTTTGACGGGCAGCCAGCGGTATTGCAGCGCCTGCTCCAGAGTCAGCCTGCTCGTCGGCATATCGGCAGGCGGGTGGATGGGGATGCAAAGCTCCGGCACATAGAACAGCGGCACAAAGGTAAGCCCCTGCGCGTAGAATTCTGCACTTTCCAGCTGAAAGGAAAGATCCATCTCCCCTTTTTTCAGGCTGCGCCAGATCTCACTGCGGTTGGCGCACTGCCCCAGAATGGGTGTGTATTGCAGGCACAGCTCACTTGTCAGCGAAAACACATCATACACGAACATCCGCATCGCTTCGTGACAGCCGGCGATCACCAGATACCTTTCCGGCGGGTTTGCCTGCTGCTGCACCGCGCGGGCATGGCGCACCGCCTGCTGATATAAGGTGACCAGCTGTTTTGCTTTGGGGTAAAAATCCTGTCCGGCAGGGGTCAGCATCACCCGGCGCGGCACATGCTGAAACAGTTCAAACTGCAGCTGTCCTTCCAGCGTGCGGATCTGCTGCGAAAGTGCCGACTGTGAAAGATACAGTGCCTCTGCCGCCGCAGAAAAGCTGTTCAGCTCCACGATCTTTACAAAGCCCGCCAGCGCGCTCTGGTTCATTCTTTCCTTCCTCCTAAATACATTAGGTTTTCCTAAATTATAATATAAAGAACTTGAATTGTAAATAGTGCCCTTCTACGCTACAATTGTTAAGGATTCGGCAAAGTGTCTTTTACTTTGCTGCACGACAAGAAGGAAAACAAGAAGAGAAAAAAAGAAAGAGAGCGTACCTATGAACAAGATCTCCCGCAAGGGCTTTATCAAAATTGCCGCTGCTGCCGCCATGAGCGGTGTGACCGCCGGCGCTCTGGCCGCCTGCAATGCCGCCTCCGGCTCTGCTTCCGCTTCCACTTCCGGTGCTGCCGGTCAGTATATCCCCGGCACCTACGAGGGCACTGCCGAGGGTATCTCCTCCACCGTCAAGGTCACCATGACCTTCTCCGACAGCGCTGTCACCGACGTGGTGGTGGACACCTCCGGCGAGACCGCCTCTATCGGCGCTGCCGCTGCCGACGAGCTGCGCGAGCAGCTGCTGGCTGCCGGCTCTGCCGAGATCGACGGCGTTTCTGGCTCTACTATCACCTCCGATGCCGTGATGAAGGCCGCCAAGAGCTGCTATGCACAGGCCAAGGGCGAGGCTGTGGTCTCCAGCGTGCAGCTGCCCACCGGTGACGAGAACGACTGGCTGGGCAAAGAGCCCGACATCGACGAGGCTGCCATCACCGAGACCGTGGATACCGATATCCTGATCGTGGGCGCTGGCAATGGCGGTATGTTTGCTGCCGCTTATGCCGCTGCCAACGGTCTGAACTTCCGCGTCATCGAGCAGAACGCCAACGTGCAGGACACCCGCCACTGGTACGGCGCTATCGACTCTGCCGCCGCCAAGGCTGCCGGTGAGAAGCCCGCCGACCGCGCCAAGCTGCTGAGCGAGATCTCCCGCTACGCCTCCGGCAAGTGCGACCAGCGCGTTGTCAAGACCTGGATCAACGAGTCTGCCGCTATGCACGACTTCATGCGCAGCATTCTGGAAGATAAGTACGGCTGGGTGTGCGATTTCACCTCCGGCAGCGAGGCTGCATGGCCCGCAGAGAACGCCGAGCACAACACCGACTACCTCTTCCCTGTGCAGGAGCACAACTACATGGCAAGCGAGAGCGCGTCCGGTCTGGCTCGTAACGAGCTGCTGCTGCAGTACATTCAGGAGCTGGGCTACGACGTAGACTTCAAGACCAGCCTTGCCAAGCTGGAAAAGAACAGCGATGGCCGCATTACCGGCGTTATCGCCCAGAGCACTGAGGACGATCACTTTATCCGCTACAACGCCAACAAGGGCGTGCTGCTGGCTTGCGGCGGCTTCCCCGGCAACCCCTACATGATGGAGCAGCTGGACCCGCTGGGCACCAGCGTGACCACCGCCTGCTCCTACTCCCCCGCCGACAAGGGCTACGGCATCCGTGCCGCAGTGTGGGCAGGCGCTAATCTGGACAAGGAAGCCGCTCCCATGCTGTTTGACCGCGGCATCGTTGCCCCCGGTGTGGATGCCGGTTATGTGGACAGCGAGAGCGCCTTTGGCGGCAAGGCCTTCCCCGGCAAGATCCGCCAGTTCAACCCTGGCACCCAGCCCTTCCTGAAGGTGAACCGCAACGGCGAGCGCTTTGCCAACGAGAGCAGCCCCTACAACGATATCGTTTACGCCGCTGCCCACCAGCCGGGTCGTGTGTACGCACAGATCAGCGATGCAAACTTTATCGAGGATGCAAAGCGTTTTCACACCATCGGCTGCTCTGCCATGACCCGCAACCTCGGCGAGGACTTCTTTGCCCAGCAGGTCGAGAACTGCGAGAAGGAGGGCTGCTTCTTCAAGGCTGATACCCTCGACGAGCTGGCCGACAAGATGGGCTTTACCGGTGCTGCCAAGGACACCTTCCTTGCTACCGTGGAGCGCTACAATGAGCTGTACGACAAGCAGAACGACGAGGATTTCGGCAAGCCCGCTTACCGCCTGAGTGCCATCCGCACTGCGCCCTTCTATGGCTGCTGGCTGGGTGCCTCTCTGCTGACCACCGAGCAGGGCATTGCCATCAACGAAAAGGGTCAGGCGCTGGATACCAACAACCAGCCCATGGAGGGTCTGTACGTCACCGGCGATATGTCCGGCAGCTTCTTTGCCAACAACTATCCCTGCCTGATGGCAGGTGTGGCGATGGGCCGCACCCTGACCTACGCCATGAAGGCCGTCAAGCAGATGGCAGGTCTGGATAACGCCTGATCCAGCGCGGTTTTCCGGCACAACTTAAGCGTTTTTCCATTTCTTCTTTCTTCATGAAGAGAGGCGGTCCCTGTTTGGGGGCCGCCTCTCTTTGCCATTTTTTCGCCACGTGCCCCCTACACAAATCCCCACGATTGTGCTATGATAAGGCTGAACAGCCGGTTTGTGCCAGACAACCGGCAAAATCGAGGTGTTTGTACAAATGTCTGATCTCCTTGAAACTCTGCAGCAGGAAGGGGTAGACCCCGCTCTGCTGGAAGCAGTCCAACAGTACCGCGCTGCCCATGCCCTGCCGGACGCACTGCGCCCGCGCATCCCTTCCCCTGCCTTTACCTACTACGGCAAACAGGTGTGGGAGCAGGCGCTGGCGGCGCTGCTCTGCGGCGAAAACCTGCTGCTGGCAGGCGGAAAAGCCACCGGCAAAAACGTGCTGGCCGAAAACCTTGCCGCCGCCTTTGGCCGTCCCGCATGGGACATCTCCTTCCATGTGAACATGGACGCAGCATCCCTCATCGGCATGGACACTTTTGCGGACGGTCAGGTGGTGTTCCGGCCCGGCCCGGTATACCGCTGCGCCCAGTGCGGCGGCTTTGGTGTGCTGGATGAGATCAACATGGCCAAAAACGAAGCGCTGGCCGTGCTGCACGCGGTGCTGGACTTCCGCCGCGCCATCGATGTGCCCGGCTACGACCGCATCCCGCTGGCGGAGGAGACCCGCTTTATTGCCACCATGAACTACGGTTATGCCGGCACTCGTGAGCTGAACGAGGCCCTCACCTCCCGTTTCGTGGTCATCCAGATGCCCACCATTACGCAGGACGATCTGGAAAAGCTGCTGCGGACGCAGTTCCCCGATCTTGCTTCCAAGTATGTGCGCCAGTTTGCACTGCTGTTCCTTGACCTGCAGAAAAAGTGCGACAGTGCAGAAATTTCCACCAAGGCGCTGGATCTGCGCGGTATGCTGGATGCCCTGCGGCTGATCCGGCGCGGCATCCCGGCAGGCGCGGCACTGGATATGGGCATCACCAACAAGGCCTTTGACTCCTACGAGCAGGGCCTGATCCGTGATGTGATCGCAGCGCGCATTCCGGCCAAGCTGGATGCCGCCAAGCTCTTTGGCTGATGGACGCCCAGAGCTACACCGCGCAGGAGCGGCGTGCGGCCAATCAGGTCTGGGCTGCTGCAGGAGCCTATGGCTTTGAGCCGCTGTTTCTGGCCCGCTATACCGACGGCACCACCGATTTTTACATGAACACGGTCGTGGGCCTCATCCACAAATATTACGGTGACGCGCTGATCCGCAGCGTCTTTGACGCATGGGACGGTGATCTGCGGCAGACGATGCTGGACGACATGACATGGCTGTATCTGGAAAATGCAGCCTATCGGCTGGAGCTGCCCCGCCGCCCGGTGCTGGAAGCACTGCGCCATGCCCATGCAGATTATTTCTTTGCCATCCAGTACAAGCTTTCGCGGCAGGAGTGGATGGCAAAGAATCAGCTGGTGTACACCATGCAGGCTGCACGCTGGCGGCGTGTGCTGGGCCGTGCCGACCCGGTGATGACCCCTTATGAGTCCGGCCTTGCTGCGGCTCTTTCCCCGGAAAAAGCGCCGGCAGCGGAACAGCTGAAATCCGAAATTTTATCGATCTACGCAAAATTCAACCTGTTCGACGGCACTGTGCACCAGAGAGCAGCTTTGCATCTGCATCTGGACGGCCTGCTGGCAAAGCTTGCCACCAAAGCCATGCCCACCCAGATGATCAAAACGGACCGTGTGACCGTAGAGCACTCAAGCTCCGTGGATGCTGTGGGCGGTGGACTGGCGGTGGACAAGCGCCGGGCCCACATCACCCTGAAGCAGGATGCCGCGCAGGACAGAGCCTACATTGAAAGCTGCTTCGGCCGCTCTCTCTACCCACCGGAACGGCTGCGCAAGGCTGAGCAGGAGCTTTGCGTGGGCGACCACCTGGGATGCCATTTGTGGTTCAGTGCCGGTGTGCCCAGCCCGGAGCAGGCTCCCACACCGGAAGCAAAGCATCTGGCTGAACAGGCTGAGCTGCAGGCCGACCGCAACCGCGCTTATTACGCCAAAAATCGGGAACTGCACCGCAGTGTGGTGCTGCGGCTCACCGAGCAGATCCGCAACTGCATCCTTGTGCACCAGCAGCCCAACGCCCGTGTTGCCCGCAGTGGCAACCTGAACGCTGGGCGCATCTGGCGCGCACCACTTTTGAACGATGACCGGGTGTTTTTGTGTGCCGAGGAAGAGAACCAGCCCTCTTTTACGGTAGACCTTTTATTGGACGCATCCGCTTCCCGCCTGCACTGTCAGGAAGTGATCGCGGCTCAAGGATCCATTTTGGCCCAGAGCCTTGCGGCCTGCGGGATCCCGGTGCGGGTGTCCAGCTTCAGCAGCCTGCGGGGCTACACCGTACTGCGTGTGCTCAAAGGCTTTGCAGACAAAAACCTGCAAAACATCAACCGATATTTTGCTTCCGGCTGGAACCGTGACGGCCTTGCCCTGCGGGCAGCAGGCGACCTTTTGCGGTTTGCGCCCGGTCCTGCGCCGCGTCATCTGCTCATCGTGCTGACGGACGCTTCGCCCAACGACAGCCGCCGCATCCCGCCCAGTGCAGAAAACCCGCTGGGCTGCGGTTACGAGGACGCTGCCGGTGTGGCTGACACTGCCGCGCAGGTGCGTGCGCTGCAGCGCATGGGCATCCGGGTGTCGGCTGTGTTCATGGGTGAGGACAGCTCTGCCGGTGCCGCTGCACAGATCTACGGCAAAAACATGGCCCGTATCCGCGGCATGGACCAACTGGCCCGCGCGGCCGGGCGGCTGATTCAGAACGAGATCCGTGAACTGGGCGATTGAACCATATTTTACCAGAACAGCCCACAGATGGGAGGCTTTGGCCTTGCCGTCTGTGGGCTGTTTTTGATACAGAACACAACTGATTCACTCTTGCAACAACCATGTTTCGGGTCACTGTTGCAGGATGCGCGGAAATATTTTGTTTTTCTGCAAACTTATAGTTGTTTTTTATTGTGAAGTATGCTATACTATGTTCAGTCAATAAAACATTCCTGCGTAAGCTGCCTGCTGTGCACCGGGTCGTTTGGCGCAGTGCCCATCCGTTATACAACGAACTGCTGTGTTATAGTTTCAGGAGGGAACCGATCATGGATGCCAACCGTTATTTTGATGCCATGCACAACGCTATGTCAGCTCAGCACCCCGGTGCGCAGCTGCTGTTAACGGTAAAGCTGCAGGACACCTGCGGCAACGATGCCTGCCTGGAGCTGAAGCAGCTGCCCGGTGAGAGCACCTCCATTCTGTGCTACTCCACCATGGGTCGCCGCTGCCTGAACTTCCAGCTGTTCCGCAAGGGCTGGCAGCTGTGCCACAACGCCGATGGCCAGCTGGTGGGCCGCTTCCCTTCCAGCGCCGACGGCCTGATCGACGAGACCGATTTCCGCGCCTACTGCCGTGAGGACAGGCTGGATCTGGCCCGCACCCAGCGCATCACTGCCGAGCTTCGCCAGTGCGCCGGTATCGATTATCAGGGCAGCATCCCGCAGAACGCCCGCACCGGTGCCGTTATTACCGTGGAGAGTTTTGTAGGGGCCGGTGCTCGCTGGACCTACTGGAGTCAGGATGTTCTGCCCAGCCTGCCGCTGGGTGCCATCCTCTACTGGCTGGCGGATCATCTGGCCGGTGCCGAGCGCCGCACCCTGCAGGCCGACCCGCAGGCAGCCCGCCTTGCCGCCCAGTGGCTGGCCGGTGATACAGCCGTATTCTTCCATCCGTCGGTGCCGATGACCGCCATGAATACGGTCTCTTCCGGCTCTGCACCCGCACGCCGCCGCACCACTGTGCCCGCTGCCCGCAACAAGAGCTGGCAAAGCATCATGGCCGTGATGGCAGGCATGTGAACGAAAAAGCAAGGAAAGACCGATCGTCTCTCCTTGCTTTTTCAGTATTATTCGAGGTACGGGTCCAGCAGGGCATCCACCGTTTTGTTCCGCTTGGGGTTCGGCTTTTTGATCACATGGCCGCGGCAGACCACCAGTTCCAGATGCTGCAGCGCACGCAGGTCTTCCAGTGGGTTGTGCTTTGTCACAATAAAATCTGCGCTCTTGCCCGGCTCAATGGAACCGGTCACGTCTCCTACTCCGGCCAGCTGAGCATTGCGCAGGGTGGCCGTGTACAGGGCGAACTGGTTGCTTACACCGCAGTATTTGTGGAAGTAGCACAGCTCCCGCCAGAAATCGTACTGGGTGATGTACGGGCAGCCTACATCGTTGCCCAAGGCCACCGGGATGCCGTTGGCAAGGGCGGTCTTTGCGCTTTCCACCACGCCGTCAAACACGATCTTGCCGTTATACTGGTCCTTTTCCGAAGCGCCGGAAACCGCCGTATCAAACAGTGCGTAGGGCAGCGCCGGGGAGATGGTGGTGCACACAAAGGCTCCCCGCTCCTTGTAAAGCCGGATGGTCTCATCGTCCATCTTTGCACCGTGCTCGATGGAATCCACCCCATTTTCCAGCGCCACCTTTACGCCCTCCGGCGATTCGGTGTGTGCCGCCACGGTATAGCCCAGCTTGTGGGCCTCGTCGCAGACGGCTTTGACCATTTCCGGCTTCATCTTCAGCTCGCCGGGGGTTCCCTTTTCGGTGGCATCCAGCACGCCGCCGGTGATCATCAGCTTGACAAGATTCACCTTCTGTCCGCTGGCCTTTTTGAGCTGAGCAAGTGCTTCGGCATTGTTATGGGCCGCAACTGCCACCGAGCCTGCCATATGTCCGCCCGGCACCGAAATGCCTTCGTTGGCAGCAAGGATGCGCGGTGCCAGCAGCTTGCCAGCTGCAGCATCATCACGGCAGCGGGTGTCAAAATCTGCAATGCCGCCCACGGTGCGGATGGTAGTCACGCCACCCAGCAATTCCAGCTTCGCGTAGCTGCATACCAGCCTGTAGGCCACCGCACGGGTCAGGCCATTGCTCAGAATTTTGCGCACCAGCGCAGCATTATCCCGCGGCTTTGCGCTGGGCTTGCCGTTGCCTGCCAGATGCACATGCAGGTTGATCAGGCCCGGGCACAGATAGCCTCCGTGCAGATCGATCACCTCATAACCGTCCAGATCCACGCCCTCATCGACAATGGCAATGATCTTATCATCCTCGGTCAGCAGGATCTTGTGCGCTTCCGGCTGCATCTGCTCGGTGCCATCCAGCAGGATCCCGTTCGTATAGGCACGTTTCATTGGGAACATCCTCTCTTTTCGGTTTTTTTCGGACAGGAGTTGTTTTGTTCCAGTATAGCACGATCCGGCAGATGGTGCAATGCAAAAACGGGCAGGAAAGGTTCAGCCCTCTCCTGCCCGCTCGGTGTTTTTATTTACTGTGCGGCTGCGCTGGAAGCCACTTCGGAAGCAGCAGCCTCAGAAGATGCGGCTTCCGAAGAAGCATCTTCGCTGGATGCGGCATCTGCGCCGCCGGTCACGCCGCCCTCAACGACCAGCTCATCCTCATAGTCAAGGCCGTAGGTATCCACCAGAGTCTCCTCATAGTCCTTGTGGAAGAAGTTCTCCTCGCCCAGAGCCTTGATCTCCTCGTTCAGCCAATCCAGAACGGTGGTGTTGCCCTGGCTCACAGCGGGAGCAATGGTGTCCTGACTGCCCAGAGAGGGAATGCCGACCGTGTAGCCGGTGTTCTGCTTTGCAAATGCAATGACCTCGGTGTTATCGTTGGCCCATGCCACGCCGTTGCCGTTCTCCAGTGCATTCTTGGCCGTTGCATAGGAATCGTACTTCTGCAGCGGAATGTCGGGGTACTCCTTGGTCAGGTAGGTCTCGGCCGTGGTGCCGGAAATGACGATCATCTGGTCGTCAGCGTTCCAGTTGTCCAGAGTGGTGATAACGTTGCTGTCCGGAGAAATGACACCCAGAGCCACGTTCATGTACGGCAGAGCAAAGTCCACTTCCTCTGCGCGCTCCGGGGTCACGGTGAAGTTTGCCAGGATCACATCCGCCTTGCCGGTCTGCAGGTACTCGATGCGGTTTGCAGCCTCGGTAGAAACAAAGTTGATCTCTACGCCCAGATCCTCGCCCAGACGGCGTGCAAAGTAGACATCATAGCCCTGATATTCGCCGTTCTCGTCCACATAGCCGAACGGGTTCTTATCGGAGAACACGCCGATGTTGATGGTGCCGGACTCCTTGATCTGATCCAGAGTGCGGTAGACCACGCTGCTGCCGGATGCTGCAGTTGCAGTAGAAGCAGAAGAAGAGCCGCCGCATGCGGTCAGAACAGCGGCAGCGGAAACTGCACCCAGACCCAGCAGGAAGGAATGACGAGAGATCTTAGACTGTTTCATAATGATTACTCCTTTACAAAATCTTTCCCATTTGGCTGCGGAACACCCGCAGCCTTTATCTTGATCTGTGACTCATTTCACAGCATCAAACGTGAAGGTGCGCAGGAAGCGTTGCGCGCGCTCGGTCTTGGGCTGGTCAAAGAACTCGGCCGGTGCAGCTTCTTCCACGATCTTGCCGCCATCCAGAAAGATGACGCGGTTGGCAATGGCGCGGGCAAACTGCATTTCGTGGGTGACAATGATCATGGTCTTGCCCTGCTTGGCAAGGTCCAGCATAACGTCCAGCACCTCGCGCACCATTTCCGGATCAAGGGCAGCGGTCACTTCGTCAAACAGAAGGATCTCCGGGTGCATACACAGTGCGCGCACGATGGCAACGCGCTGCTTCTGTCCGCCGGAAAGCTCCCGCGGGTAGCTGTTTTTCTTGGCAAGCAGGCCCACACGGTCCAGCAGAGCTTCAGCCTCCTGCTGCACTTCCGCTTTGGGGCGCTTCTGCACCTTGGTGGGTGCCAGAAGCACATTGTCCAGCACCGTCATGTGCGGGAACAGCTCGTAGCTCTGGAACACCATGCCGATGCGCTGGCGCAGCTGAGTCAGATTTTTACCGCCGTAGGCAACGGTCTCATTGCCCAGCCGCACCCGGCCGCTCTGGGTGGGCTCCAGACCATTCAGACAGCGCAGCAGGGTGCTTTTGCCGCAGCCCGAAGGGCCGACCACCACGATGACCTCGCCGGGCTTGACAGCAAAGCTGATATCATCCAGCACGGGGGTCTCGCCATAGGCCTTGATCAGATGTTCAACAGTCAAAATAGGTTCTGCCATGTACGGTCACTTCCATTTCTTTTCGAGATAGGATGCCAGCAGACTGATGGGCCAGCATACGAAGAAATATAACACGAAAACCGTGAGATAAATGCCAAACGCTGCGTTGGGGCTGGCGGTGCGGTTGGCCTCGATGATCTGCTGTGCCACCTTGATCACTTCCACCACACCGATCATCAGCACAAGGCTGGTGGTCTTGATCATGCGGGTAATCAGGTTGATGGACAGCGGGATCAGGCGGCGCACCGTCTGCGGAATGATGATGTACCAGTAGGTCTGCGCACGGCTCATGCCAAGGGCCTCGGCGCTCTCATACTGGTGCTTCGGAATGGCGATCAGCGCACCGCGCACAAGGTCGCTCATTTCTGCGGTGCCCCACAGCACAAACACGATGATGGATGCCGTCTCGCCGGAAAGGTTCCACCCAAAGGCACGGGTGGTGCCGAAGTAAACGAGGAACAGCAGCACCATCTGCGGCATGATGCGGACGAACTCCAGATACAGCCGCAGGATCGCCTTGATAACGGGGTTGCGGGAGGTCATGAGCACGCCCAGCAGGATGCCCAGCGGCAGGCTGATGATCACCGAGACGGCGCTGATCTTGAGTGCAACGCCAAGGCCGCCCAGCAGGCGGGCCATGTTTTTGCCCTTGAACAGGACATCAAGACCCAAATCCAGCATAGCGCAGCCTCCTTTCGATCAGGCTGCCCACAATGGACACCGGCAGCAGAATGATAAGGTAGAACACCACCAGCAGGAACAGACATTCGATGGTTTTGGAGTACATGCCGATCAGGTCCTTTGCCGTGAACATCAGGTCCATCAGGCTGATGGCGCTGAACACGCTGGTCTCCTTGAGCAGGAAGATCACATTTGCCATGAAAGCCGGCATACTGGTGGACATGGCCTGCGGCAGAATGATGTAGCGCATGGTCTGCCAGCGGTTCATGCCAAGGCTGTAGGCACTCTCGGTCTGGATGGGCTCAATGGCTTCCAGACCGCTGCGGAACGCTTCGGCCATGTAGCTGCCGCCCAGAAACGCCAGACCGGCAATGCCGCAGATCTCGGCATTGGTGCGGATGCCCACCTTGGGCAGGCCATAATAAATGAAGAACAGCTGCACCAGCAGCGGTGTGTTGCGGGACAGCTGGATGTAAACACCCACGATCTGCCGCAGAACGGGCACCTTATCATACTGGATCACTGCGCAGGCAAGGCCAATGATGATGGCAAAAATGATGCCTGCAACGCCCAGCCGCACGGTAAGTACAGCGGCCTTCTGGTAGAGCGGCAAATATTGCTGGATCGCATTCCAGTCCATTGCCGGATTCCTCCCTTGTATCCTGATTTGCGGGGCAAAACAAAACGCCCGGAAGCTCCCTCTTCAAGTAAGCTCCCAGGCGGTCAGCGACAGATCCTTCTGCGTGTTCCCACACAGAATATGCAGATATGCTCACACGGCATACCATACTGCAGGGCGGCCGGTCCGGGAAGCGTTTGCGGTACAACAACACATTGCGCAACAACACATCATAGCCGTTTCCTCCCTGAATGATCTCAATTTTCGGATTTGCTCGACCCGATGCACGTAGTTTACACCCTATTACCCATTATGTCAATATGATTATGGGACTTCTTTCGATTCTTTGCTCATTCAGCCTAAAATCATATCATTCTATGTGTAAATTTTATTCATTTTTCAACTTGACCGTATGCGTCGTGCGGACAGCAAAAAGCCCTCCCGTCGGGGGAGGGCCGGGCCGGATAAAGATTTTTTAGGAAAGTTTAAGAAACAGCCGGTTTTGCTTTCTGCTGCCATATGCTCCCCTCCTGCCTTTTCTTTTATAAATAAGTATCATGATCTCCCGGGAAAAGTGCAATCAAAAGGCACCGGCTTGTGCAAAAAAGTCGGTGCCTTGGGGCAGGAATATTTTACAGGTTCAGCAGCACATTGGCCCGGAAAACGTTGCCGCCCGTTTCCACCGTCAGATTGCCGTGATACCTGTGCACGGCAGTTTCGACGGAAACAAGGCCGATGCCCTGTCCGTCATGCTTGGTGGAGTGCAGAACGCCGCCCTGCTTTTTCAGCACGCCATCGTAGCGGTTCTCCACCATCAGGCCCATCATGGCCGGGCTGAGCATCCGGGCCAGCACCTTGACCTGCCGTTCTTCCGGCGGCAGCTTCTGGCTGGCATGGAGCGCATTTTCCAGCAGGTTGCCAAGAATGGTGCACAGGTCGGCCTCCGGCAGGGGCAGGAGCTTGGGCAGTTCCAGCTTCCATTCGATCTGGATGCCCTGTTTCCGGGCCTCGTAGTCGTAGTGGCCGGCAAGCGCATCCACCGCAGCGTTGACGCACAGGGTGGGTCTGGCATCGCTGAGTTCGCTCTCGTACTGGCTCAGGTAGCTTTTCAGTTCATCCAGCCGCCCGGCCTCGGTCAGGCCAGAGATCACATGCAGGTGCTGGCGGAAATCGTGCCGCAGGTGGCGGGTCTGTTCCAGATAGCTGCGCAGCTCCATATAGCGGCGGGACTCCACGGCCAACAGCTGGTTTTCGCGGTCCAGCTGGGAGCTGCGGGCATACTCCTTTGCCACGCGGTACATCTCGTACAGCAGCAGAAAGATGCCCAGCAGCGAGATGCTCACTGCCAGCACCGCGATGATGCGGATGCGGTTCATCAGGATGACGCCGATCTCCTTCGGCATACAGAACACCAGAAACGCCGCGTACAGTGCCGGCAGCGGCCATGCCGACTCCCAGAAGGCTTCGCCGTGGTACTCCTGCAGCAGCCACCGGCTCCAGCGCACTGCCGTAAAACGGAAGATGGCGCTGAGTATCACCGAGAGGGTCAGGCAGATGACCGAGGTGCTGGGCAGAAACACCGGCTGTGCATTGTCCAGCTCAGCTTCCGCGTTCAGCACAATGGCAAGCAGGGTGCACACAGACATCATCACTGCCGACACCGAGAACAGAAACATGGTCTGGCTGATCGATACTTCCCGGTCGGTGCGCCAGCGCAGCAGCCAGAAGCTGATGATGAGCAGCGGGATGAGCAGGAAGTTCGTTTCCATGTCCAGCATGCAGCACACCGCTGCGCCAGCCAGACCCATCAGTGTGATCGCCGACGCACCGATGGCATAAGTTTTACGCGGTGCACGCAAGTGCTCCTGCAGCGAGGCAAGGCAGAGGTATTCTGCCGGATACATCATTGCAAATTCCAGAAAAAAACGTCCAAACAATGCAAAATTCACAAGCGCTCTCCTTTCCGGGTCAGAATTCCCGCTGCATACCACGGAACTGGTACTGCGTAAATTGGGCAAGCAGGCTGTTTTTGTCCTTCTGCCGCACCGGCAGATGGGTCCCATCCAGCATTTCAATGCAGTCGCCCTCAAACCGCAGCACCTTGGACATGTTGATGATCACGCCGCGGTTGCACACCAGAAATTCCGGCTGGGTCTGAAGCTGTTCCTGCACCTGTGCAAAATTTGCCGTGGCCCGGCACTCGCCGTCATCCGTGACCACACGCACATAATGGTTCTGTGCCGTAGCATAGTAGATCTTGGTCAGCGGCAGCCGCACGATCTGCCGGGCAATGCGCACCTCCAGCTCCGGCTGCTGGCGGCACAGCACCCGCCGCAGCTCCCCTGCCAGCTGCTCAAACTTTTCTTCCTTATAAGGCTTGAGCAGATAATCGAATGGATGTACCGGAAAGGCATCCCACACGTACTCTGGCGAGGATGTCACAAACACGATCAGCAGGTCCGGGTCGGCCGCACGCAGCCGCTGCGCCGTCTCAATGCCATTGGTGCCCTCCATGCAGATGTCCAGAAACACCACCTGATACCCTTCGCGCCCGCCGGCCCGCAAAAATTCATCTCCGCTGGCAAAACAGCTGCAGGATATGTTCTCATTTTCAAATGCCTTTTTCAGCAGCTGTTTCAACCGTTCGGCATCCGGCTTGCTGTCTTCTACGATCGCCGTCCGCAGGTTCATAGCTGCACCCCCTGTTCCTTCTGCTTCCCTGTTTTTTATATTATAGCACAAGTTCCGCCTTCCGTGGTCTGCCATTCGCGCACAAAACAGCCCGTTTCGCGCAGGTTGCGGCAGTGGGCAGAAATTTTTTTGTGTTTTCCTGCTGCAATGCAAAACAAAAAAGGCACCACACAATGTGTGATGCCTTTCTGATCTGGTGGAGAATACCGGGATCGAACCGGAGAACGAAGTGACAGCTGTTCGCATTGACTTCGTTGCACAATATGGATATAATATAATTAGAATTTTACTATTATAGATCGTTCAGGAGCAGGAGGTGCTTTTATGAATATCCGTCCATCTGCAGCGATTCGTCAGAACTACAACGAGATCGCCGATCTGTGCAGAGAAACCGCTGAGCCGATTTTTCTCACCAAAAACGGCGAGGGTGACTTGGTCGTCATGGACATCGAAACCTACAACCGCCGTGAAAAAATGCTGAAGCTCCGTGAAGAGCTGCTTTCCGTGGAAGAGGACCGGATGCGTGGAAGCGAGGGCTATTCGATTGACGAGGTCACTTCCATGATGCGCAGTGCGATCAAGGAGGCCGCCGGACATGGAGCAGCAAAATAAATACCGTGTGATCGTGTCAGCACGGGCTGCTCAGATGCTGGTGTCCCACGCCGCATTTCTGGCACAGGTCAGCCCTGCAGCAGCAGAGCGGCTTACAGTCGAATTTGAAAAGGCTGCAAAATCTCTGGAGCAGATGCCGCAGCGCTGCCCATGGCTCAAAGGCGAATACATTCCTAAAAATGCTTACCGATTCATCTTGTTTGAAAAACGCTATATGCTTATCTTCCAGATCGTAGATCATACGGTTTATGCAGATCATGTGGTAGATTGCAGACAGGATTACGGCTGGCTCATCCGATGATCAACAAAGGCGGTGGCTTTCCCTTTTGTGGGAAGCTCCCGCCTTTTTCTGCGTCTGTATAAAAAGAAAAGCACCATACTTCCTACGAAGTACAGTGCTTTTTTGGTGGAGAATACCGGGCCGATTCTGATCACGGTGACCCTCTTGCAGTCCATGCACGGCGCTCCCCTGGGTGAGCTAAGCCCTCACTCGTTTGGCAACAACAAAAAAGGCACCACACAATGTGTGATGCCTTTCTGATTTGGTGGAGAATACCGGGATCGAACCGGTGACCTCTTGCATGCCATGCAAGCGCTCTCCCGAACCACGCACTCACGCACCCCCACACAAAGGTGCGAGGATGAACGATATTCGGCGTTGATTCGTTTTATTTCCACAAAAGTGTAATTTGACCTTGGAATCCAACCAGCAATAAAGACAATTTCAAAGAGCAAAGACTTATTGAATTGTATTCTACAGTCAGATATACTTGCTGTCAAGATGTTTCGTGCAATTTATGGCACTAGAGCAAGGCAATATTTTTCCATTTCTAATTACATAGCGCAATTTCGACCTGCAAAATCGAAGTTGCGCCTTTTTCATTTCTCAATAAAAATTTTTTCAGCGGAGGTTTTATAATGTTTCTGCGTCACTGTCGGTTTCAGCCCTTGACACAACCGTGTAAGATTTTCTGTTAGCTGCAGTAACTTTGAAAATTTCGGCTTGTTTTATCCAAGTGTATCCAATGGATGCAGTTTTCCTTTTCGAATTTTATCTCGCAGCCAGTTTTCAGCCATTTCACTACTGTCCAAAATACAGTTCAGCAGCAAGTTTCCATCCTTTGTTTCCATTTCCTCCGGAACATCTGTGTCTGACAACTCCAAAATATTTTTCTGCCGTTCTATTGGAGCTGGATGGCTTGATAGGTTCACCTCTAAACCTCTCAGTTCTGAATATACATCAAACAGACGAAACATTTCAAACAAGATAGCTGGTGCCAAATACTGACATTCATAGAAAACCCTTAATTGTTCCGGGATTTCTCCTGCCTTCTGCTTCATGATAAGCTTAATAAGTAACTGGTACGCATATCGATCCGCACGAAATTCGGTCTTTTTTCCTTCCTGATCCTCTGGATTCATAAGATGATACAACTCGTGTCCCACAACAAACGTCCAAATTGTCCAGTAATTGTCCATTGCTGTGTGTATCAAATTTTCTGGTAACATCGACATCCGATAAAGTTGTTCCTGATTATGCGTTCCAAACTGGTGCTGTCTCCGCTGAAGATCTTCAATCACGTAAAAATTCTTCATACAGCGTATCGTATTTTCTTCGCTTTGGTCATATGCAAGAGAATACATCGTAAAGAGAAACGAAATAATCGTATACTCAAACAATTCGTCAATCAAAATTCCCGGCTCAGTTGGTCCATATGCTTCAGCATTCATCGTCCTCCTGCACCGTGGTGTATACTGAATTGGTATGTGAATATCAAGTGTCTCAAGAATCAAATGCAGCATTTCTTCATCTACGAAATCTTCTTCTTCGTATGAATGCTTTAACACAGCTCTGTCTACAACATCAATCTGCGCCTGTTCCAGCATATTCACAAAAGTATATACGCTATCTCTTCCCTCATCAATGTTCCGCTTGTGATAGAAAATGAATCGCATATCATGTGCATTTTCCATGTGAAAATACCTTCTTTTTATTTATCGAGCTTTACCAGTTTATCAATCAGCTCACAAATATGATCATTATCCAGTGGTTTATTTACAATGACTTCCCGCTCAATCTGGACTCCTCCATTTTCAAGCGGTGTCTCACGGGTCAAAAGCCTTACATGTGTCTCAGAACTGTTCTCTATTTTCTGCTTTTCTTTTGCTTTCTTCAATCGAATCAGCACTTCATGGGTGATCTTTTTAAGAAGCTCAACTATCATTTCACTCACAACTGCTGTCGCTACAGGGTCTGCTGTTATCAGAACATAAATGCTTACAATGTCTTCAGCTGTGAAGTTATCCGCAGACATCACCTGATAATCAATTTCTCTACACTCATTCAAGGAACGATATGCCTCTTGATATTCACGAGGGACTTCGAGCATTACAGACGCTTTCATTCTATCCGAATCTTCCTTTCCGACTTCTTAAATTCTATTGATATATCATTTCTTTTTTGAATTTACTTTCTTTCAGAGGCAAACTATATTCTACTATTGCTCTTTTCTATTTTATCATACCACAAATTTTTCTGTTTGTAAGCCGAAAAGCGCAAATTTATCGCAAGGAGGTTCTCTCCAATGTCAATTTCGTATTGCCACTATTTCAAAGTACTGCAACATGACCCTTGATTACTTCTATGGACAAGCCGGAGAGCTTTTCGCTTTCTACCGTATCCCCAAAGCACTGTTTCAGGAGCCACAGTTCCAGACTTTGTCAACCGATGCCAAAACACTGTACGGCATCCTGCTTGACCGCATGAGCCTTTCCGTCAAAAATGGCTGGCTGGACGAGCAGGGCCGGGTGTTCATCATCTTCACCATTGAGGATGTCAAGAGGGCGTTGTGTTGCGCAGACAACAAAGCAACCAAGTTGCTCCGGGAACTTGAAAAGTTTGGTTTGATTGAACGAAAACGCAGAGGTCTGGGAAAGCCAAGTTTGGTGTATGTGAAGAACTTTTCAGCAGAATCGTCAAAATCAATATTCCAAAATCGTGATTTTCACGATTCTGGAGGCTTCAAAAGCGCAAGTCAAGACCCTGCAAAATCACGATGTAATAAGACTGATGAAAATAATACTGAAAAGAGTGAAACGTATCCTTTCTATTCAGAAGAAGCAGATGAGATGAGCAAACGCGAACAACTGAAAGAGTACTTTTCTCAGTCTTTGGAGGTAGAACTTCTACTCCGTCTTTGTCCGGACGATGAGGATACCATCTATCAGATCGTAGATTTGTTGGTGGACACCTGCGCTACCAACCGCAAGCTGCTACGCATTGCCGGGGACGATAAGCCCGCCGAGGTGGTACGCAGTCGCTTTATGAAGCTGAACGCCGACCATATCCGTTTTGTGCTCAAGTGCCTTGCAGAGAACAGCAGCCCAATCCGAAACATGAAACAATATCTGCTCGCTTCTCTGTATAACGCACCCACCACGATGCAGCTTTCCTATCAAAACCAAACCAACCACGACTTAGCGATGCAGAGGTGATAAAAATTTCAAAGAAAGCAACCACAATAGCCATCGTCAACCAGAAGGGCGGAACCGGCAAGACCACCACCTGTGAAAATTTGGGCGTTGGACTTGCAGCCGAAGGCAAAAAAGTTCTGCTGGTGGACGCTGACCCGCAGGGCAGCTTGACCATCAGCATGGGCTGGCAGCAGCCCGATGAACTGCCTACCACCCTTTCCACCTTGATGGCAAAAGCCATGAACGACCAGAGCATTCCGCCCGGCGATGGCGTTCTGCACCATGCGGAGGGCGTTGACCTGATTCCGGCGAACATCGAACTGGCAGGGCTGGAAGTTTCCCTTGTCAATTGCATGAACCGGGAAAAAATGCTGAAACAGGTGCTGGACAGTGCCAAACGGGAGTACGATTTCATTCTGCTGGATTGCACCCCTTCCCTTGGGATGCTGACCGTCAATGCCTTGGCAGCGGCGGACACCACCCTGATTCCAGTGCAGGCGCAGTACCTATCTGCAAAGGGTCTGGAACAGCTTTTGCAGACCGTGCAGAAGGTTCGACGGCAGATCAACCCCAAGCTGAAAATCGAGGGCATTCTGCTGACCATGACGGACAGCCGCACCAACTATGGGCAGCAGATCGACAACCTGATTCGGGGTGCTTACGGCAGCAAGATCAAAGTGTTCGACCAGACCATTCCCCGGTCTGTCCGTGCTGCGGAAATCAGTGCTGTGGGCAAGAGTATCTTCCAGCATGACCCCAAAGGCAAGGTGGCAGAAGCCTACCGCTCTCTGACGAAGGAGGTGATGGCGAATGCCGAAAGGCAGCTTAAACGTGTCGCTGAAAGGGGCAGATGACATTTTCTCCACAGAGGAATCCCGGCAGGAACAGCAGCGAGAACAGGTGCAGCAAATTCCCATTGGGGAATTGTTCCCTTTCAAAAACCATCCCTTTAAGGTTTTGGATGATGAGTCCATGCAGCGCACGGTGGAAAGTGTGGAACAGTACGGCGTGCTTTCTCCGCTGATTGCCCGTCCCCGCCCGGAAGGTGGCTATGAGATCATCTCCGGGCACCGCCGTCAGCACGCTGCACAGCTTGCCGGGCTGGATGCCCTGCCTGTTATCGTCCGCAAGATGGATGATGATGCCGCAGTTTTGCTCATGGTGGATAGCAATCTCCAGCGTGAGAACATCCTGCCCAGTGAACGGGCTTTCGCCTACAAAATGAAGCTGGAAGCCCTAAAAAATCAAGGTGCTAGGTCAGATTTAACTTCGACACAAGTTGTGTCGAAGTTGCGAAGCAATGAACAGCTTGGTGCCGAAAACAATCAAAGCCGTGAAACCGTCCGGCGGTTTATCCGCCTGACCAACCTTGTCCCTGAACTGCTGGACATGGTAGACGAAAAGAAAATTGCCTTCAATCCCGCTGTGGAGCTGTCCTATCTGGACGAAAGCCAACAGCGGGATTTTTTAGAAGCAATGAACGACACCCAGAATGCACCGTCCCTTTCCCAAGCGCAGCGGCTTAAAAAGCTGGCGCAGGAAGGGCACTTCTCGTATGATGTTGCCTTTGCGGTCATGGGAGAAGAGAAAAAGGACGAGCTGGACAAAGTAGTCATCAAAAACGACACCCTGCGGAAGTATTTTCCTCGCAGCTTCACCCCGAAACAGATGGAGGACACCATCATCAAGCTGCTGGAACAGTGGCAGCGCAAACAGCAGAGGCAGAACGAACGCTGACTGATACCGTAACGAAAGACCCGATGGGGTCTTTTTCTTTTGCAAACAAAAGGAGAACAGCCTATGAAAAACAACGCCATCCGTACCATCCGCTCCGAAGAGATCACCATTGATGTGCGTATCTGCGCTGCACTGGCGGCAAACCGGGGCTGCGAGGTCTACCTCGCAGCCATTGCCCCGGATATGGAGCTGACCGTCATCACGCTGGACGAGGCTCCCGGCATCCTGCCCTGCTTTGAGGAGGACGATGCCTGCCTGAACCTTCCCAACACCTCGCTGCTGCTCTGCTACAACCCGGCGCAGGTGCTGAAGATGGGCGGCAAGCACTACCTGACCGGCCCGGTGATTCTGGCTCGTACCAACATGGACGGCAGGGTCATCTCTCTGACCATTGGTGAGGTCTACCTGTTCCAGAAGTATCTGGCAAGCCACAGCATCACCCTGATGGCAGACGACCAGAAGTTGCCCTGCATCTGCATCGACTGAGGTGTGTCATGCTGAATTTTTTATCGGTTTCGCATTTTTTGAAGCCGGTGCCCGATGAACCTCCGGCAGAAAAGCCCCGCACCAAGCCCCCGGCAGAGCATGACCGCTAAAATCGCCCTGCTACAAGGGAGGTGATGGCAGTGCAGGAAGAAATCGAACAGAAATCCTTCAACCTGATGATCTCGACCACGAAATTGTCTGCCCGGACTGTCCTGCGGGCGGTAAAGGCGGCGTATCGGCTGTACCAGTCCAAGGCATCCCAAGGCAAGCAGAGCGTCCGCACTCTGTTGCGGCAGAACCGTGGCGTGTCCAGCGTGGAGATCAGCAAGACCGGCATCCGTGGTCTGGAACGCTATGCCAAAAAGTACGGCATCGACTACGCCATCCGCAAGGACACCTCCGAAGTGCCGCCCCGGTATCTGGTCTTTTTCAAAGCACCGGACGCAGAAGCGTTTCAATCGGCGTTCAGGGAGTATTCGGCACCTCTGCTGAACAAGGATAAACGTCCCTCGGTGCTGGCACGATTGCAGGAGCTGGTGCAGGCGGCGGCAGAACTCCCCGGCAAAGTCCGGCACAAGGAACAGGAGCGTGGGCTGTGACCACGAAAAAGCTGACAAAGCTGCTGGCACTCTATCTGCCCTATATTTTACTAGGTCTGGTGGCAACCAACTTTGGTGAAGCGTGGCGGCTTGCCGAGGGCAAAGAGCTGGGCGATAAGATCATGTCGCTGATGGGCACCATCCCGGTGGCGTTTGCAAACCCTCTGCCCAGCCTGCATCCGCTGGATCTGCTGGTGGGCTTGTGCTGCGGCGCAGGGTTACGGCTGGCGGTCTATCTGCGTGGTAAAAACGCCAAGAAGTACCGCCACGGCATGGAGTATGGCTCTGCCCGGTGGGGCACCCCCAAGGACATTGAGCCGTTCATGGCTCCGAAGTTTGAGGACAATATCATTCTGACCAAAACAGAGCGCCTGATGATGTCCAACCGTCCGCCTGACCCCAAGAATGCCCGGAACAAAAATGTGCTGGTGGTGGGCGGCTCCGGCAGCGGCAAGACCCGGTTTTGGCTGAAACCGAACCTGCTTCAATGCCACAGTTCCTATGTAGTCACCGATCCCAAAAGTACGATCTTGCTAGAATGTGGAAACGTAATGTTGAAGAACGGCTACAAGGTCAAGATCCTGAACACCATAAACTTCAAAAAGTCGATGCACTACAACCCCTTTGCCTATGTCCACAGCGAGAAGGACATTCTGAAACTGGTCACGACCCTGATGACCAACACCAAGGGAGAAGGTAGCGGCGGGGACCCTTTCTGGGAAAAAAGTGAACGTCTTTTGCTGACTGCGCTTATCGCCTATCTGCATTATGAAGCCCCGGTGGAGGAGCAAAACTTCGCAACCTTGCTGGAAATGCTGAACACCATGCAGGTGCTGGAGGACGATGAGGAATACCAAAATCCGGTGGATCTGCTGTTTGAGGAACTGGCAAAAAAGAAGCCCAACAGCTTTGCCGGGCGGCAGTACAAACTTTACAA
>OOAG01000973.1_pt1 | contig 22822 bp, 20 predicted proteins | sample 1671461 | NCBI WGS metagenome assembly OOAG01 (sample SAMN06348159, study PRJEB24527) | human gut metagenome | biome: human gut; feature: ankylosing spondylitis patient; material: feces | host: Homo sapiens | place: China | collected 2015-10 | reverse complement strand
ATTTCAGTTACGATTGCTCCCAACTTTTTGAATAATTTTCGAGCCGAGCCGACATAACCGGTGTAGCCTTCACGCAGCGAAGCTGTTGGAATAAATGCGACTTTTTTATTTTCAATTTCTTCCTTTATCAGACTTCCTACACTTGAAAAGTGCGAACATAAAAACAGTTTCATCAATATTCTCCTTTATATATAAATTCCGATTTGTTGAACTAAGCCGAGTATACCATACCAGTCAATGAAAGAATACCCCTCTAGGGGAGAATTGGCTGAAAAAACGTTTGAAGCGTTCTGCAGAGCACTTTGAACGCGAACAATAAAAATATTATTGCCATCCCCGGTCGGTGGGGTCCAGCATCCCGGCGGCGGAATACACCAGCGCGTTGCAGATGGTAGCGGCAACGTTGCTGCCGCCCTTACGCCCCATGGCAACGATGGCGGGCACGCCGTGGGCGGTGCACACCTCAAACAGCCGCTCCTTGCTCTCCACCACGTTCACAAAGCCCACCGGCACCCCGATGACCAGCGCAGGGCGCAGCCCGGCGGTTTCAATCAGGTCGGCAATGGTCAGCAGCGCCGTGGGTGCGTTGCCCACCGCAAGGATGGCACCGGGGTGCTCGGCAGCGGCTCTTTGCATGGACGCCACCGCCCGGGTAGTGCCGTTGGCCTTTGCCAGCGCGGCTACCTCCGGGTCTGCCATATAGCACAGTGCTGTGCCGCCCAGCCGCGCAAGCCCCGGCTTTGTAATGCCGGAAAGCGCCATGTTGGTGTCGGTAACGATGGGAGCAGCGGCTTGCAGCGCCGCCACGCCCGCCGCTACCGCGCCGGGGGTAAAGCGCAGGTTGCGGGCGTAGTCGAAATCTGCGGTGGTATGGATGACCCGCTTGACCACGGCGGCAGTCTCCGGCGGCGGGGTCAGCCCCATTGCGTCCAGCTCTGCGGTGATGATAGAAAGGCTCGTCCGCTCAATGTCGGCGGGCAGATGGTGCTGCGGGGTCATACGGTGTTCCTCCCTTCCAGTCCCATGGCGGCGTACAGGGCGTTCATGTCCAGCGCCCGGCGCACGCCGTCGGCCAGCAGGTCGAACTGCTGCTGACGGTACTCCTGCATGGAGAGCAGCGGCGCACTGGCAGGGGAGATGCCCTTGCGGCTGCACAGCAACTGCACCAGCTTTTCGGTCAGCTCCCCGGTATCGAACAATCCATGCAGATAAGTGCCCGCCACGTTGTCCTTTACGCAGCCCTCGGCGCTGCCGTCCGCAAGGCGGCAGAAGGGCACGCCCTGCACAGCGGTGCGCCCGGTATGGATCTGGTAACCGGTCAGCACTGCCCCCGCCAGCTGCGGCGCGGTGACGGTGGCGGTATCCTGTGTGCGGTGCTTTGCGTCCGTAAACACAGTCTGGATGGGCAGCAGCCCCAGCCCGCGCACGGTCTGGCTGCGTCCGCTCTCAGTGCCCTCGGGGTCGGCAAGGGTCTCACCCAGCATCTGGTAGCCGCCGCATACGCCCAGCACTGGCGTGCCGGAGGTTGCCAGCTTCTGTACCGCAGCTTCCAGCCCGCATTGCCGCAGCCAGAGCAGGTCGTCTATGGTGTTTTTTGTGCCCGGCAGTATGACCACGTCCGGTGCGCCCAGCTGCCGGGGGCTTTGCACATACCGCACGCTCAGCAGCGGGTGCTGCTCCAGCGGCATAAAATCCGTAAAATTGGAGATATGCGGCAGCCGCAGAATGGCAGCATCCAGCGGCTTGACGGCGGTGCTGCTTTCCAGTCGGGAGGAGAGGGAGTCCTCGTCCTCGATGTCCACCCGCAGGTAGGGCACAACGCCCAGCACCGGCAGATGGGTCTTTTCCTCCAGCATGGTAAGGCCGGGTTTCAGGATGGCGGCATCGCCCCGGAACTTGTTGATGACCAGCCCCTTGATGCGTGCCCGCTCGGCGGGCTCCAGCAGTTCCACCGTGCCGTACAGCTGCGCAAACACGCCGCCCCGGTCGATATCTCCCGCCAGCAGTACCGGTGCATCCACCAGCTTTGCCAGCCCCATATTGACGATATCGTCCGCTTTTAAGTTGATCTCTGCCGGGCTGCCTGCACCCTCGATGACGATGATGTCTACCTCTTCGGCCAGACTGTCGTAGGCGGCTAAAATGTCCGGGATCAGGCTCTTTTTCAGTTTGAAGTAGGCGGCTGCGGGCATCTGTCCGCGCACCTCGCCGTTCACGATGACCTGACTGCCTACATCGCTGCTGGGTTTGAGCAGAATGGGGTTCATGCGCACATCCGGTTCCATGCCGGCAGCCTGTGCCTGTACCACCTGCGCGCGGCCCATTTCCAGCCCGTCCCGGGTGACAAAGCTGTTCAGCGCCATGTTCTGGCTTTTAAAGGGGGCTACCCGGTAGCCGTCCTGTGCAAAAATACGGCACAGCGCGGTGCACAGCAGGCTTTTGCCCGCCCCGCTCATCGTGCCCTGCACCATAATGCATTTTGCCCGGCTCATGCAAGCACCTCCTGTAAGGTTTTTAAAAGCTGCTGGTTTTCCGGCGCGGTGCGCACGGCGGTGCGGTACCAGCTGCTGTCCAGTCCGGGGTAGTTGCCGCAGCCGCGCAGCACGATGCCGCGCTGCCGCAGGGCATCGCCCAGTGTTTCCGGCGCTTGGAACAGCAGATAATTCGCGCTGCCATCCAGCACTCGCAGCCCCAGTGCGCGCAGCCCGTCCCGCAAAATAGGACGCTGCTCTGCAATCAATTCTTGCACCCGGGCTACATAGGCGGTCTCGTCCAGCGCCGCCAGCCCCGCCGCCTGTGCAAGGCTGGAAACTGCCCACGGCTGCCCGGCAGACTGCATCTTATCCAGTAGGGCAATGTTGCTGCCCAGGCAGTAGCCCAGCCGCACCCCGGCCATGCCGTACAGCTTTGTAAAGGCTTTCAGGATGATGAGGTTCGGGCTTGCCAGAAGCTTTTTGGCAGACAGCACCTCACTTTGCGGCAGAAAGTCCAGAAAGCACTCGTCCACCACCAGCAGCGCACCGCAAGCTTCGCACCGGTGCAGCAGCGCCTCCACCAGCGCTAGCGGTGTCAGCTGCCCGGTGGGGTTGTTGGGCTGACAGAGAAATACCATGTCGGTGTCCTCGTCCACAGCGGAGATAAACGCTTCCGTCACTGCAAAATCTTCGCTTTCCCGCAGAAAATGCCGCCGGATGGTGCAGCCTGCCGTTTCCAGCGCGGCGGCATACTCCGCAAAGGTAGGGGCGGGCAGCAGGGCGGTGCGGGGCTTTGCCGCCCACACCAGCCGGAAGATCAGGTCTGCTGCACCGTTGCCGCACAGGATATGCGCTGTGGGCACGGTTTCGTGCACTGCCAGTTTTGCCCGCAAAGCGCGGCAGAGGGGGTCAGGGTAGCGGTCTGCGGTGGCAAGCGCGGCGGTGATGGCCTTTGCCACCCCCTCCGGCAGCCCCAGCGGGCTGACATTGGCCGAAAAGTCCAGCGCGTCCTGTCCGTACTGCGCCCGGTAACCGGCCCAGTCGCCGCCATGTACAAGCTGCATCATAAAATACCTCGTATCACCAGCCCAAGCGCCAGCGCCAGCAGGCTTTCGGCGTACATCATGCGGTCAGCGCGGCGGATATCCTCCGGCTCAATGGGACGCACGGCATCGCCGATGGTGGGCTTTTTGTAGTATTCACCAAAATAATAGGCAGGCCCCGCCAGCTGCACGTTCAGTGCACCGGCGCAGGCACTTTCGGTCTGGGCACTGTTGGGGCTGGCATGGTTGCGCCTGTCCCGCCGCCAGATGCGCCACGCACTGCGGGCATCGTTGCCGGTCAGGGCAGCAGCGGCTACCCACAGCAGGGCGGCAATGCGGCTGGGCAAAAAGTTCGCAATATCATCCAGCTTTGCCGCCGCACGGCCGAAATAGAGATACTGCGTGTTCTTGTAGCCCACCATGCTGTCCATGGTGTTGATGGCCTTGTAGGTCAGTGCCAGCGGAGCGCCGCCCAGCAGCATATACAACAGCGGCGCGATCACGCCATCGCTGGCGTTTTCCGCCACAGTCTCCACAGCGGCCTTGGTCACGCCTTCGGCGGTCAATGCCTGCGTATCCCGCCCCACGATGCGGCTTACCGCAATGCGGGCGGCGGGCAGGTCGGGCTTTGTCAGTTCCCGGTAAACATTCGTGCTCTCCTGCACAAGCCCCTTTGCCGCCAGTGCCTGTCCGCACCAGAACATCTGCACTGCCAGTCCCAGCAGTGGGTGCAGGGCAGCGGCTCCCATGCAGACAAGGCTTGTGATCGCAAAGGTGCCTACCGGCAGACAAAAGGCTAAGATACGCCCGCCCCAAAGCTCGCCCTCCGGCGTTTTGGGCAGGCGGGCACGCAGCTGCTTTTCCAGCGCGGAGATAGCTTTGCCCATATACACTACCGGGTGCGGCAGCCACGCCGGGTCGCCGAAAATCGCATCCAGCACAAAGCCGCCCAGTACCGCGTAGCCGATCATGCCTGCGCCTCCTTTGTGTACTGTACGGTCTTTACCAGATACAGCACCCGCTTTGTCGCCCAGTCCTTGGCGTCCAGCACAAAGCCGCCTGCGTTGGGAGCGCACCATTCATAATAATCCTTGTGGGGTAGGGCATAGCGCTCCATGGCAGCCATCTGGGTGCCGCCGTGGGCTAAGATGACCAGCATCTCCTCGCCGTCCGCAAGGGCATTGTCCACCAGTGCAGAAAAGGCCGCGCAGATACGTTCACAAAAAGCGGCCTTGGTCTCGCCGTCCGGGCAGGGGCTTTCGCAGTTGGCAGCCACCCATGCAAGGTAGTCCGGGTCGTGCTCCATTTCAATATAGTTTCTCCCCTCAAAGCTGCCAAAGCACATCTCCTTCAGCCCGTCTATTTCTATAAGCTTTGCGCCCGGGAACAGTACCTCAGCGGTCTGCCGGGTGCGGCAAAGGGGAGTGATATACACAGTCTTAGGGAAAATATCTGCCCTGCACAGTACAGCGCGCCCGGCGGCAGAAAGCGGGATATCCCGCTGCCCCTGATAGCGCTTTTCGGCGTTGTATTCAGTCAGGCCGTGACGTAATAAATAGATCAGCATTCCGGCAATTCTCCTTTCAAAACGGTGGGGATGCCGCAGAACATCTGCACCACGCACTTAGCGCGTGTCGCCAGCATACAGGCCAGACGTCCGGCGTTTTCCCGCGCGGCACGCTCGGCCGGGTCTATGGGCACCACACCGCCGCCCACCTCGGTGGACAGCACGATATCATAAGCGGATAATTTGTCCGCAAGTTTCTCAAGTTCAGCGTTGTCTTTGCACCCGGCGGCAAGCTGCTGCGCATCCGCGATGCAGCGGCCGGGCAGGGTGCGGGCAAAGGTGCGCTTGCCGCTGTACAGCGGCCCGGTGATCAGGATCATAACAGCCCTCCCCACTGGCAGGCGCACAGCGCCGCCAGCATCCAGAGCTCGGCCTTTTGCAAAAACCACCCGGCAAGATCTCCGGTAATGCCGCCCAGCTGCTGCACAGCTACATGGTGATACCACAAAAACAGCAAGATTGCAACTGCCGCCAGTGCTCCGCCGTCTAAAGCCAGCAGCGCCCCGCAAAGCAGTATCGCCAGCACTGCCAGCACATTGCGCACAGCGGTGCGGTCGGCAGCGGAGGCAAAGGTATGGGCAAGGCCGGTGTTTTTTGCCATGGGAAAGGCCGCCACCGCAAGGCCGGAGAACGCCCGCTCCAAAACCAGTGCCAGCGTCCACAGAGCGCCCACCCGGGGCGTGAACTGCACGCAGGCGGCGAGGCAGAGGTAAGCCGCAAAATAGCTGCACAGCCGGATGACCGCAAAGGCACCGCAGTGCGGGTCTTTTAAAATTTCCAGCTTCTTTTCCCGGTCGCCGTAGCTGGCAAGGGCGTCACAGGTGTCGGCATAGCCGTCCAGATGGATGCCGCCGGTCACCCACACCGGCACAAGGCAGAACCCTGCCGCCCGCGCCGGGGCGGGCAGAGGCAGCACCCCGCACACGCACCACAGCACCCCGCATAAAAGCCCTACCAGCGGGAAGGCGCACAGCGCATACCGCATATTCTTTTCGTTCCACCCAAACTGCGGCACCGGCACCGCCGAAAACATGGCAAAGGCCACCGCAATGGTCTGCAAAACGATCATTTTTCCACTCCTTTATAATAGACGGGAACGCCGCACACCACCCGCACCACGGCATCTGCCCGGGCGGCAAGGGCGTTGTTCACCTGTGCCAGCGCCAGCAGATAGCGGTCGGTATCCCCGGCATAGTCCGCGCCGCCGCTGAATACCTCGTTGGAAACAACGATCAAGTTTTCGCACTGCGCGGCAAGGCTCTCCAGCCCCTGCAAAATGTGCTCGGCGGCGGCATCGCCCGCCCCGGCGGGGTCGTACAGCTCGTTAGCGGTCAAATTGCCTAAGTCTTCCAGCAGCGCCGTGCCCCTGCGGGGCAAATGCACCGTCTCTAAATGCAGCGGGCACTCGATAGTCTCAAACTGCTTCGCAGCGCGCATTTTGCGGTGCTTTTCTACCCGGGCGGCGCACTCGGCGTCCCACACCTGCATGGTAGCCAGATAGTACCGCGGCAAACCGCAGCGCAGCACAAGAGCTTCGGCATATTCGCTTTTGCCGCTGGCTGCGCCGCCCAGTACCAGCGTCAGCATTGGGGCGTATACGGCGCAATGCCGCCCTCCGCAAAGGAATAGCACCCATCGTATACCGCCAGCGCCATGTCCCACAGTGGGATACTGGCCACTGCGCCGGTACCCTCGCCCAGATGCAGCCCGGCGGTAAGCAGGGGCGTTTTGCCCAGCGCGTCCAGCACCAGCCGGGCGGCAGGCTCGGTGGAACAGTGGCTGGCAAACACGGCCTTGGATGCTGCCGGGCACAGCCGCACGGCGCACAGCGCTGCCACCCCGCTGATGAAGCCATCCATCAGCACGGGCACACCCGCCAGCGCCCCGCCCAGAAACATCCCGCACAGACCGGCGATATCAAAGCCGCCCAGCTTGCTCAGTACGTCCAATACATCATCGGGGTTGGGGACATTGCAGGCAATGCCCCGCCGGATGGTGTCCACCTTGCGGGCAAGCCCTGCGTCGGAAAGCCCCGCACCGCGCCCGGTCATGGTCTGCACCGGCTGTGCCAGCAGCACGGCAGCAACGGCGCTGGAGGTGGTGGTGTTGCCAATGCCCATCTCACCGGTGGCCACAAGCCCGTAGCCCTCGGCGGCAAGCTGCCGGGTCAGGGCGATGCCCCGGCCAATGGCCTCCACTGCCTCGGCGCGGGTCATGGCAGGGCCTTTGGTAAAGTCCGCAGTCCCGGCGGCAATGCGGCAGTCCCGCACGCCGGGTACGGGCGCACCGGCAATGCCCAAATCCACCGGCAGCACATCGCAGTGCGCCGCCTGTGCCATCCTGCATACGCTGGTGCGCCGCGCAGCAAGGTTCTCGGCTACGGCGCGGGTCACGCTCTGGTCGGTCTGGCTTATGCCCTGCGCCACCACGCCGTTGTCTGCACAGAGCACCGCCACCGCCCGGCGGGAAAAATCAAACTGCGCCGTGCCGGTCAGCGCAGCGGCATCTTCCAGCAGGGTCTCCAGTGCGCCCAGCCCGCCCAAGGGTTTGGCAAGGCTTGCCCAGTGGGTATGGGCGGCAGCACGGGCGGTTTCGTCCGGCGGGGTGATGGCAGCAAGCAGCTGCATCAGTTCAGCTTCGGTCATTTTCGTCATCCTTTGTGTTTCAAAAAGTGCTGTGCCGCCTGCACAAAGCGGCGGGGCAGGGCAGTGCCTGCCCAGTAAAGATGCGGGAAACCGGCATACAAATGCGCGTTTGCAAAGCCGCATTTCCACTGCCTTTTTTCGGTTTTGTGCACAGAAAAGTCTGCACCATTCTCGGAGGAATCCCAGTGGTGAAATTCATGGACGGGCAGCGTTTCTCCAGCGTGGAAAAGCATACTGTCGGACTTTGCCGTCATGGCGGCATAGCCAAAGCGCACCAGCCGCCCGGCGTTGTGCCCGCTGCCCGGCAGCACACCCGTCATGGGGTAAACCTTGCTGTCTGTGCCCTCCAGCGTCTGCCCTAAGTACAGAAAGCCGCCGCACTCGGCAGCGGTGGGCAGCCCCTCTTGCCCTGCGTCCCGGATAGCAGCACGCAGGGCGATGTTCTCACTCAGCTGCCGGGCGTACAGCTCCGGGTAACCCCCGGGCAGGTACAACCCGCCGATATTTTCCGGCAGGGCGGCATCCCGCAGCGGGCTGAAAAATGCAAGCTCTGCACCCGCATCCCGCAAGGCGTCCAACGTTTCAGCGTAGGCAAAGCAGAAGGCTTCATCCCGCGCTACGGCAATGCGAACGGAGGGCGTGCACGGCGCGGCAAGCGGCGGCGCAGCCGGGGCAGGACGGTCGGTCAATACTGCCAGCTGTGTCCAGTTCAGCACAAGGGCATCGGCAAGCTTGCCCAGCTTTTGCTGTAAGTCCGATATCTCTCCAGCGGTTTTCAGCCCGAGGTGGCGGCTTTCGATGACGCACCCCGGCAGATGGGGCAGATACCCCACCACCGGCAGACCGGTCTCGGCTTCCAGCATTGGACGCAGCGTTTTGTACAAGGCTTCAGAGCAATCGTTAAGCAGAATGCCCACGATATGGCTGGGCGTGCGGAACTGCAAAAGCCCCCGCAGCTCGGCGGCAAGGGTGATGCTTGCCCCTTTTGGCTGCACTACCAGCAGCACCGGCAGCGCCAGCGTATCGGCCAGCTCCCAAGCGCTTGCACGGGTTGTCAGTCCCTGCCCGTCGTAAAAGCCCATGGCACCCTCGCATACGGCAGCGCCGTGCCCGGCGGCATACCGGGCGTAAAGCGTGCGCACCGTATCCGGGGCAGAGAGGTAGAGGTCTAAATTGTGGCTTTCAACCCCAAGCGCGCTGCGGTGAAACATAGGGTCGATGTAGTCCGGCCCGCATTTGAAGGCGCAAGGGTCAGTCCCGCGCCGCTGCAAGGCGGTCAACACGGCACAGGTAACGGTGGTCTTGCCGCTGCCGGAGCGCGGCGCGGCGATGAGAAACTGCATCATGTCCGTGCCCCCATAATGAGAAACACCGGGTTGTTAGCCATCAGCAAATGCAGACTGCCCGCCGTTTTTGTGCGGCTGACGGCGATCTGTGTCACCTCGGCGGCAAGGCCGTGGGCGGTCAGGGCAGCCACGGCAGCACTGAGCGTTTCCAGCGCAATGGCGGCAACGCACAGCCGGGCAACTGGATTTTTGTGCAGCACGGCGTCTATAACAGCGTCCATATTGCCCTTTGTGCCGCCGATAAATACAGCATCCGGGGCGGGCAGCATGTCCAAAGCTTCAGGCGCTTTGCCTTCGATCAGGGTTAGATTGTAAGCGGAAAATTTCTCCCGGTTTTGCTGGATCAGTGCACAGGCCTCCGGGTCACACTCCACGGCGTATACCTGCCCGGCAGGGGCGGCAAGTGCCAGCTCCACGCTCACGCTGCCGGTGCCAGCGCCTACGTCCCATAGGGTGTCCGTGGGGGTGACCGCCAGCTTTGCCAGCGCGGCGGCGCGCACCTCCTGCTTTGTCATGGGCACAGCGCCCCGGATAAAAGCCTCATCCGGTAGACCGGGGGTGCGGCGGGGCGGTAAAGCCTCCCGCTCGATGAGCAATACGCTCAGCGGTGCAAAGGTTTGCTCTGCCAGTTCCCGGGCAAGGCCAAAGCGGATGGCTTCTGCAGGGGTGCCAAGGTTTTCGCCCACAAGGGCGTGGGCAGCACCCAGCCCGGCAGCGGTCAGCTTGGCACACAGAGAGGCAGGGGTGTCCCCGCCGCCAGTGAGGAAAAACACCTGTGGATGCGCTAAAATCTCGGCTATGGGGTCGCAGGCACGACCATGGGCCGATACCAGCCTCCAGTCCTGCCAAGGGCGCCCCACTGCTGCGGCTAAAAGCTGCACGCTGGAAAGCCCGGGCAGCACCCGGACAGAGTAACCCATAGCCCGCAGCAGGGGCAGCAGCTTTGCCGCACCGGAGTAAAACCCGGTGTCGCCGCTGTACAAAACAGCGGTGTCCGTATCCGGCTGTGCAGTAAGACACGCAAGGATATCCTCCGGCTTATACACGGCTTTGCAGTTGTCAGTGCACCCCGCCGGTAAATGCTCCAACAGACGCTTTGCCCCAAGAATCAGCCCTGCGCTTTGCAGTGCAGCCAACCCTTGCGCGGTCAGGCTTTCCGGGCAGCCGGAGCCCATTCCGATCAGAGAAATCATACCAGAACCTCCTTGCAGCGTGCCAGAATTTGTGCAGCAGTTTGTCCGTTTTCGGCCGGGCGACGCACCACGATCAGCTGTGCACCGGCGTTCTGCGCGGCCTGTGCTTTTTCGGCAAAGCCGCCCACAGCACCGCCGTCCTTGGTGACCAGATACCGGATGGAGAATTGTTCCATCAGAGCGCAGTTCAGCGCATAGCTGAATGGCCCCTGCATGGCAATGATGTTTCTGTGCGGGATACCGGCGGCCTCGCAGGCGGCAATGCCCTCCCGCGTGGGCAGCACCCGGGGGAACAGCCGCTCCGGCCCGAGCGCCGCAAAAGCGGCAAGCTCTTTTGCGCCGGTAGCCAGCAGCACATTGCCGCTGCACCCGGCCAGAAATGCAGCGGCATGGGCGGCGGTGGCAAATACCATGCTCCCGGCAGGCAAGGGACTTTCTTCCCGCAGCAGCCGGTGGTACTCCACTCCGGCAGCGGCACACGCAGCCCGGATGTTTTTGGTGGCATCCACCGCGTAGGGGTGGGTGGCGTCCACGCACAGAGCAGCGCCCTGTAAAAGAGCGGCCATTTCCTCGGGGGTCAGCCGCCCGCAGTGCACGGTGATGCCGTCCGCTTTGCCCTGTTCCTCTGCACCCAGCGGGGTGGCAACACTGACCAGAACCTCTGCTCCCAGCGCCGCCAGCTGCCGGGAGAACACCCGCCCCTCGGTAGTGCCGCTAAAAACCACTGCCTTCATCTGCGGTACCCCCGTGGGGTGACCATTCTGCCGCCCAGCTGCTTTGTGGCGGCGTTGCCGATGTACACGGTGGTAAACATATCCACCGCAGTGTCTTTCAGCTGGGCAAGGGTCAGGATTCGGGCGGTCTGACCCTCCCGGCCGATGTTGCGCACGATGCCGCAGACGGTATCGGCACTTTTGCCGTTTTCCAGCAGGATGCACACCGCCTTTGCCAGATAGTCCGGCCTGCCCTTGGAGGAGGGATTGTACAACGCAACGCAGAAATCTCCCATAGCGGCGCAAGCCAGCCGCTTCTCGATGACCTCCCACGGGGTCAGCCGGTCGGAAAGGGAAATGACGCAAAAATCGTGCGCCAGCGGTGCGCCCAGCACTGCCCCGCCGCTGAGGGCAGCGGTCAGTCCGGGCACGATCTCCACGGCAACGTCCGGATAATCCGGGGCAAGTTCCAGCAGGGGGCTTGCCATGCCATACACCCCAGCATCGCCGGAGCAGACCAGAGCCACCCGCTTGCCGGTGCGTGCTTTTTCCAGCGCCCAGCGGCAGCGGTCAAGCTCCTGCGTCATGCCGGTGGCATAGTATTCCTCGCAGGGGAATTCATCGCGGATGAGGTCAAGATAGACCTTATATCCACAAATCGCGTCAACGCTTTCCAGCGTATTCGCGGCCTGCTGGGTCATATAAAAAGGCTCGCCGGGGCCAAGCCCCACGACATAGACTATCTTCTCGGGACGGTCAATATCGATTTCCATCACGTCAAGCATTCTGCCACCTCCAGTCCGGGGCAAAGGGCCTGCACGCCAGCGCAAGGGTCACGCCGCTGCAGGCAAATTTCGGGTAAAACAGGCTGCCGTCTGCGTCCAGCACAGCCGCTCGCTCGCAGACATTGTCTACCCCGGTCACGCTCTGTACAAAAGGGGAGGGGGTGAACTGTCCGGGCACGCTGCGCAGCTGTGCGGCAGAGTAAAACCGCACCGGCCAGCCGTGCGCCTGACAAAAGGCCAGCAAGCCCGGCTCGTTTTGCTTCAGGTCGATGCTTGCGGCGGCGGTAACTGCCTGCGCAGCAAAGCCGTACCGGGTGCAGAAGGCGGCAAAGGCAGCTTCCAGCGTTTCAGCGCTTGTGCCCCGCTTGCAGCCGATGCCCAGCACTCCGATGCGCGGCACAAGATGCAGTGCCTGCCCGGTGGGGCAAAGGGTGAGTGCAAAGTCGGCTTTTTCCGGGGTATCAGCGAGGAATAACCCTGCGGGCACGGTGCCCATTACCGGGAAATCAGCCCGGTAATATACCGGCTGCCCGGCCAGTAATTTGCCACTGACCAGCTTGATGCGTTCCGGCTCCAGCACCATGCAGTTTTGGTGTTTTGCCCACTCGTCTACTGCAAAAATGCCGTGGGCATCGGTGGCGGTGGTGATCACCGGCACGGCTCCGCATACAGCGGCAATGGCCCGCGCAAGATCGTTTGCACCGCCCAGATGTCCGGACAGAATGGGCACGGCAAACCGCCCGCATTCGTCCACCACTACCACAGCCGGGTCGGTAGTCTTGCTCTTGCAGTGGGGCGCGATGGCCCGCACTGCAAGACCCGCAGCTCCTACAAATATAAGCGCATCAGAATGCACAAACTGTGCGCTTGCCCATTCTGCAAGAGAAACACCATCCCGCCCGCACCGGGCAACACTGCCGGGCAAGGCGACGGCCAGACGCTTTGCTAGCGCAAGGCCAGTTTCCGTAAAGGCAAGGTAAGCGCGGGTCATACCGGTTCTCCTTTGCGGAACTCGGTGGTAAAGGCGGGGTCGTACAGCTTGCTGCGCTCGTACTGCGTGCCGAGAAAATCTCCCACTACGATAAGTGCCGTCTTGGTAATGCCCGCTGCACGGGTGCTCTCAGCCAAAGAACCAACTGTGCACCGCACGATTTTTTCTTCCGGCCAGCTGGCCTTGTACACCACGGCGGCGGGGGTGTCCGGTGTATACGCGCCCTGCAAAAGCGCCGTCTGCACCTTGTCAATCAGCCCGATGGACAGGAAGATCACCATGGTCGCGCCGTGGGCGGCAAGGCTTGCCAGCCTTTCCCGCTCCGGTACGGGGGTGCGCCCCTCCATGCGGGTGATGATGACCGTCTGGCTGACCATGGGCAGGGTATACTCGGCGTTCAGCGCAGCGGCAGCGCCGCAAAAGCTGGAAACACCGGGGGTATCATCGTAACAAATGCCGTCTGCGTCCAGTGCATCCATCTGCTCCCGGATGGCCCCGTACAGGCAGGGGTCGCCAGTGTGTAACCGCACAGTGCTTTTACCGGCAGCTTCCATCCGGCGCATCACGTCCAGCACCTGCTCCAGCGTCATTTCGGCGCTGTTATAGATGGCACAGCCCGGCTTTGCCAGCCCCAGCAGTGCCGGGTTGACCAGACTGCCTGCGTAAATAATGCAGTCTGCGGCCTGTAAAAATGCTGCGCCGCGCTGGGTGATCAGATCCGGTGCGCCGGGCCCGGCACCTACAAAATGTACCATGTGCGTTACTCCTTCCATTCGTTCAGCAGACGGGCGGCAGTTTCGGTCTGTCCCAGCGGGCCATGCTGGTTTGAAAACAGCACGGCGCCCACCCGGAACGCCCCGCCCGCGCGGCGGTCGAGATGCAGCTGGATGGCGGCAAGCAGGCTTTGCAGAACCGGTTTCCACAGCCCGGCAGTGTCCAGAATCTCCAGACAGGCATCCGTGGTGGCTGCATTGTACAGCGCAGTGCACACCTTCCGGTCAGCACCGCACAGGGCAGCATGGGTGCAGAACAGCTCCGTGCGGCAGTCTGCCGTGTGGGAGTGGGTGTTCATAATGCCGCCCGCCAGCTTGCATAGCTTGCCGATGTGTCCCACCAGCAGCACCTGTTCAAAGTGCGCCGCCGCTGCCATATCCAGCGTATCTCCGATAAAGTTGGACGTCTTGACCACCGGGATATCAGCAAACTGCGGATACGTTTCGTGCAGATAGTCCAGCCCGTAATTGCCCGGGGCAAGGATGAGCTGCCGGTGGTCGTTTGCCCGCAGCGCCGCCTGATTCATCTCCAGTTGGATGGTATCCAGAATGGCCTGCTGGCTCATGGGTTCTACAATGCCGCTGGTGCCCAGCACCGACAGCCCGCCCTCCACCCCGATATGCGGGTTGAAGGTGCGCCGGGCTACCTCCTCGCCGCCGGGGATAGAGATAGTCACGGCAAAGCCGCCGGGGTAACAGACGGCTTCCGCCTCCCGGCGCAGCGCCTCGGTGATCATCTGCCGGGGCACATGGTTGATGGCGGCCTGCCCAACCGGCTGGTCTAGCCCGGGCTTCGTCACCCGGCCCACTCCCGCGCCGCCGGTAATACATATCTCGGGCGTGCCGGGCAGCAGCGTCACCGTGGCGGTCACCGGCAGACCGGTGGTCACGTCCACATCGTCGCCGCCGTCCTTTTCAATGGCGCATTCCGCACCCTCGGCAACGGTGCGGCAGAACAGGGGGGCAACCTCTACCACAATGCCTTTCGGCGTGCGCAGGGCGACGGTTTCCGGTGCTGTGCCGGTCAGCAGCAGCCGGGCGGCCCCGGCAGCGGCCAGCGCCGCACAGGTGCCGGTAGTGTACCCGCAATGCAGCAGCTTCTGCCCGCTGCGCACATAGTGCTCAAATTGGGGCTTTTCCGGCTTTGGTGGACCAAAAACAGCGCTGTACTGTTCCTCGGTCAGGCCGTAGAGCGCTCTGATATTTTCCCGGGCAAAGGCTTGTGCCGGGGACATGGGCGCAGAGACGCCGTGCGGCGAAACGCAGACCACCGCGTCCGCGATCTTCTGCGCCATGTCCAGCTCGTGCAGGGTCACGATGACCGCAAGCTGCTGCTCATGCGCCAGCTTTTGCAAAATGGTCAGTAGCTCGATCTTGCCCTTGATATCCAGAAAAGAGGTGGGCTCGTCCAGCAGAAGCACCTGCGGCTGCTGACAGACTGCCCGCGCCAGCAGAATGCGCTGCCGCTGTCCGTCACTGACGCAGTTGAAGTCCCGGTTGGCCAGATGCGCCGCGCCCACCAGCTCCAGCGCGTTTTGTATCTGCTTTTTGTCCTCGGCGGAAAGGATGCCCAGCCGCCCGGTGTAGGGGATGCGTCCTGCCGCCGCAAACTCAAAGCAGGTGGTCAGCTCGGTGCGGCGGGTGTGGGGCAACATCAGCGCCAGCTTTTGCGCCCGGGCGTTGCCGGGGATGCGTGCCAGCTCCTGCCCGTCCAGCAGTACCGCGCCGCCCAAAGGGGCAAGCTGCCCCGCCAATGTTTTGAGCAGGGTGGATTTGCCCGCGCCGTTCGGGCCGATGAGTGCCAGCACCTGCCCCTTGGCAGCGCCCAGCGCGATATCCCGGGCAAGGGCAGCTTTGCCGTAGCCGATGGCAAGGGCGTTGGTTTCAACAGAGTACTTCATCGCACATCCTCCCGGTTGCGGCGCAGCAGCAGCCCAATGACCACCGGCGCGCCGAATACAGCGGTGACCGCGCTGATGGAAAGTTCCATGGGCGCAAACAAGCTGCGGGCGATCAGATCACACAGCAGGCAGAACGCCGCCCCGCCCAAGCAGCACCCGGGCAGCACATACAGCGGGCGGGCACTGCCCAGCAGCTGCTTGACAAGGTGCGGCACCGCGATGCCCACAAAGGAGATGGGCCCGGCAAAGGCGGTAACGCAGGCGGCCAGCAGGCTGGAAAGCAGCACCAGCAGCCGGGAAAACCGCCGCACATCCACGCCCACACTGCGGGCGTAGGCTTCGCCCATCTGGTAAGCGGCCATGGGCTTTGCAAGGCAGAACGCCGCTGCCAGCGCGGGCAGCACCACCAGCGCTGCCGTGCGCACGTTGCCCCACGTCATGCCGGAAAAGCTGCCCTGCGACCAGTTGTGCAGGTTGACGATGCTGCTGTCCTGTGCAAAGGCCACCACAAACTCGGTGATGGCAGAGCAGATGTAACCGATCATCACGCCGCAGATTACAAGGATGCTCATGCGCTGCACCCGGCGGGCAGCGGCCAGCACAAAGGCCATGGCCGCCATAGCGCCCGCAAAGGCCGCAAGGATGAGTACGGCAGAGCTTGTCAGTAGGCCGTAGTTCAAAAACAGCACCATCACCAGCGCCACCGCCAGCTTAGCCCCGCTGGAAATGCCCATCACAAAGGGGCCGGCAATGGGGTTTGCAAAAAAGGTCTGCAACAGATAGCCCGCTGCCGAGAGCGCAGCGCCCAGTAACGCGGCCATCACCGCGCGGGGCAGGCGCAGCTGTGTGATAATGCCTACGCTCAGCGCGTCCTGTCCGCGTCCGGTCAGGGCTGCAAGCACGGCCTGCGGGGTAAGCGCAACGCTGCCCCAGAACAGGCTCACGGCAAACAGCATCGCCAGCAGCAGGGCAAGGCAGCAATAGGAAAAAACAAGGCGTTTGCGGCTGGTCATAAGCGGCTCCTCAGGTAATTTTGGTCAAAAAATGCAGGGTGTCGGGGTCGGCAGTCTCCCCGGTAAAAACAGCGTGGAGGTCCAGCATAAAATCTGCCAGTGCCATGCTCTGCTGGAAAAAGCTGGGCGTCGTGCACCAGATGTTCCCGCTTTGCACCGCCTTGCATTCTGCCAGCAACGCGCAGCGGGCAAGCAGTTCTTCTTTTGTGGAGATGCTGCCCTCGATGGTGCCGTTATAAATAAGCACATCGGCATCCTTGACCCCAGCGTAAAGATCCTCCAGTGGGATATTCATGGTGGAAAGACTGTTGCCGCTGTCGGCAAGGTCTGCAAAAACATATTCGCCCCCGGCCATGCCGATCATCTGCGCCACATAGTCTCCGCTTTTGCGCACAGTGGCAAGGCCGCTGGAAGTAATGGAGAAAAACGCGCAGCGTTTGCCGGTGGAGGGCTGCTCCAGCAGCGGTGCAATGCGCTGCGCCTGCTGCGCAAAAACCTCCTCGGCAAGGGCTTCTTTGCCCAGCAAGATACCGTACAGTTTGATCCATTCCATCCGTGCCAGCGGGCTGCTCTCGTAGCTGGAGCGCTCCACCAGCACCGGAATGCCGAACCGTTCCAGCTGCTCCTTTACCTCCGGGGTGTGGTAGATCATGGTGTTTTCCACCGCAAGGCCGCATTCTGCGGTCAGGATGCGTTCGTAGTCCGGGGCGCTGTACTTGCCCGCGTAGGCGATGCGCCCGGCCTGCATGGCCTGCTTTGCCTCGTCCAGATACCAGCCCTCGGCGCGGGTGCCGGAAAGGGCAATGCTGTCCAGCGCGTCCAGATGAAGGAACAAGTCCATAGCAGAGGTGGACACCAGATAAATGTTCTGCACCGGCTGCTGCAAAACGGTCACGCCCTCGGGCACGGTGTGCAGGGTGGCAGCGCCCTCCGGCCGGACAAGAAACTTTGCCTGTGCGTCCGGGATGGTCAGCAGGGTAGAGCCGTCTGCATAGCAGTCGGCGGTAAACTGGGTGGCGTAGTCCAGCGGGTAGGTGTGGTCAAAAACCAGCTCGTCCGTATCGGCGGGTGCGGTGGGCGCGGCCGTGCAGCCTGCAAGCACCAGCGCGGCGGCGGGCAGAGCCTTTAAAAATTGTGCGCGGGTCAGCTTCATGGAAGGTTACTCCAAGGTAAAGGTCAGGGTGTATTCGATCTCGTGGGGCTTGCTCATGGCAACAGTGTCGGCGGTAACAGTCAGCGGGGTGCCCAGAGCAGCTACCGGGATCTCAAAGGTGGAGTTGCCCTCGGTGTTGGTGGGCAGATACTTCTCGCCATCCACGATCATGTAGTCGTAGTTGGGGCTGCTCCACACGATGGTAGCAGTCATCTTGCCCTCAGCCACGGTCAGGGCAGCGGGGCTTTCCACGGTGGCGCGGCCGGAGCCGCCCTCCAGCACTACGGCAGCAGTATAAGTGCCGTCTGCGGGGATCTCGGCGGCCTGCTCGGTCTTGGGTTCAGCGTTGCGCACGCTGACGATGTGGTCGTACCACTTGCCCTTAGTGCCAAGCAACGCCAGCTGGAAGTCGGTGTCCAGTGCTTCCACCGGGATATCGTAACCATACACTTCCTCGGTGGTGCCGTCTGCGTAGGTAACCGTGTCCACGGTGGGGATGAGCCATGCGGTCTTGTTGGCCTCGGCATCGGCGGCAAGGCCGGGGTAGAGGTTCACGATCTTTTTGGAAGCCAGACTGACGTGGAAGGTCATCACGCCGTTTTCCACGGTCAGGGTGCCTTTGCCGTTGCAGGCTTCATTGGGGTGGAACATACTGCTGTCGGTCTCGAAATCAGCGGTATATACGCCGTCCGGCAGGGCAGTCTCAGCAGCGGCAGAGGAAACCACCACGGAAGAAGCAGCTTCAGAGCTTGCGGCAGCGGAAGAAGCGGGGGCAGCCCCGCCGCAGCCTGCCAGAGAAGCAGCCAGCACCACACCGGCCAGAGAAACGATGATAAACTGTTTGCAGCGCATAAATAAATACCTCAGTATCCTAAATTTTTGCCCGGCGTCTAAGCTGCCGGGGTAGGGGGCACGTTCTCCTCGTGCGGGGAATACGCCCATAAAAGAAGCCCTCTCCGTATGCTTGGCAGCGCCGGAGAGGGCTTCTGAATCCATTAGCCGTTCAGAAGATCCATAGCGGCCTTGGTATGTGCAATGTACAGCTGCTGAACATCCGCAATGCGGCCCAGACCGGAGATCTGGCACTCCACATTTTCAAAGCAGCCTGCGGCGGTAAACTGGCTCAGCCAGCTGTCGGCATCCTCACCGGCCATATCGTTGTTGGCGTGGTCGCCTGCCACCACCATCAGCGGGCGCAGGATGACTTTGGTGTAACCGGCAGCCTTTACAGCCTCGATGACGGCCTCGCAGGAGGTGTCCTCAGGCTCGCCCTCCACCGTGCCGATGAACACGTTGTCGTAGCCCAGCGTCTGCATGGTGGTCTGCATCTGGCTGTAACTCACCTTGGCGGTGTGAGAGGTGCCGTGACCCATAAAGACGAAAGCGGTCTTATCGGCGGCGGCAGCAGCGGTGCTGTCGTAACCGGCTTCCTTCACAGCGGCAGCGGTAACAGCCTTGGCAACAGCTTCCTTATCTGCATTGATGACGGAAGCATCTGCGCCCACCTCGCCCAGCAGGGGCTCGGCCACAGCAACGCTCTCAAACTTGTCGCGGTACTGGTCCAGCATCTCGTTCATCTCGTCGTACTCTGCACCGTGCATCAGATGGGTGGGCTGCACGATCAGGTTCTTCACGCCGTTTGCCACAGCGCGGTCCAGCGCCTGCTGCATATTGTCGATCTTCTCGCCATCGCGTGCCTGCACATGGTTGATGATGATCTGTGCGGTAAAGGCGCGGCGCACGCTCCAGTCGGGGTAAGCGGCCTGCAAGGCGTCCTCAATGCCCTTGATATCGGCAGCGCGGCTGTCGTTGAAGGAGGTGCCGAAGGACACCACCAGCAGCTCGTTCTCACCGATCTCATCGGCGTTGCGGGCATCGTCCTTGGAGGCATCGCCGGTGTCGCGGCCAAAGTAGTCGGGGTCGGCGTTCTCGCCTTCCACCAACTCCTTCTGGGCATCGGTCAAAGCGTCCCAAGCGGCCTTTGCGGCCTCGCACTGTGCATCGGTGTCATCGGTGCGCTGCTGCACATAGATGGCGTCGATCAGGTCTGCCACGTTCTGTGCGGCCAGTGCGTCAGCGTCTGCGTCGGAAGCCTCGCTGCTGGCGGCAGAACTGGCAGCAACAGAGGAAGCAGTGCCGGAGGCGGCCCCGCCGCAGCCGGTCAGTACACCGGCGCACAGAGCCAGAGCGGTCAGAGCGGCCGCCGTTTTGCGGATGTTGCGTTTTTTCATCTTGTTTTCCTTTCCTGATGTGGGTAAAATACGGCACCGAACAGAAGGGTACAGGAAAGAGAATCGGCAAAAAACGGGGTCTTCTGCTTGCGAAATGGCAAAGCAAAAAGACCCCGTATCTTACAGGCTTTTTGGTACAACCAATTCCTCGTGATCTGGGGCGGCAAAGCCCCGGTACCAACAGCGGGCAGGTTTCCTGACTGAAAGCTCAACGCCCGCTGCCGCCTTCCCAAGCCGGATGGCTCAGTGACCGGTGCAAAAGCACCCTGACAGTGGACTCCCTTATCACAGTGACGAGATCGTGCGGGATTGACACCCGCTTCCCTTTTAACGTTCCTGCCGCCGCCCGGTGGGGCAAAGTGACGGAACGCACCTGCTGTTTTCTGTTCAGTTCGTCAAAAAGTATAGCACAGCCCTATACAAAACGCAAGAAAAAACGGAGAAATGCTTGACCTTCCCCCTGCCGGAAGGTGTATACTTGGCTCGAAACTGAAAGCAAGGAGGCAGCCCATGTTAAAGATCGAGCATCTGACCAAAACCTACGGCGGCAAGCCCGCCGTGCAGGACCTTTGCCTGCACATCCGCCCGGGGGAGCTGTGTGCCTTTATCGGGCACAACGGCGCGGGCAAGACCACTACCTTAAAATGCTGCTGCGGTATCCAGCAATTTGATGCCGGAGAAATTTATGTGGACGGCATTTCCGTGCGGGAGGACCCGCTGGAATGCAAGCGCCGTCTGGCCTATCTGCCGGATGACCCGCAGCTTTACGATTATATGACCGGCATCCAGTACCTTGATTTTATCGCAGATATCTTTGGCGTAAGCGCCGCACAGCGGGCGCAGCGCATCCGGCAGTACGGCGATGCTTTTGGCCTGACGCAGGATTTGGCGCAGTCCATCGGGGCATACTCCCACGGCATGAAGCAGAAGCTTGCCATTATTGCGGCGCTGCTGCACGAGCCGAAGCTGATTTTAATGGACGAGCCCTTTGTCGGGCTGGACCCGCTGGCTTCCCATCAACTCAAGACCCAGATGAAGGCCTTCTGCGCGCAGGGCGGGGCGATCTTTTTCTCCACCCATGTGCTGGAGGTGGCCGAAAAGCTCTGCGACCGGGTAGCTATTCTGCGTAAAGGTCAGCTGGTGCGCGAGGGTGCTATGGAAGAGGTGCGCGGCGACGATACGCTGGAGGAGGTCTTTCTGGAACTGGAGGATACGGGGGAAGCGCTATGATCCGTGCATTGCTCAAAAAACAGCTACTGGAACTGGGTGCGGCCTTTGTGCGCAGCAGCAAAACCGGCAAGCGGCGCTCCCGGGCAGGAGCATTCGGGTATGCATTGCTGTTTGCGGCGCTGATGCTGCTGGTCATGCTCAACTTTGGCTCTATGGCGCTGCCGCTGGCAGTGACGCTGGTGCCGCAGGGGCTGGACTGGCTCTATTTTGTGCTAATGGAGCTTTCGGCGCTGACGGTCAGTGTGCTGGCCAGTGCCTTTACCAGCTACGGGCATTTGTTCCGCTGCCGGGATAACCAGCAGCTGCTGGCGCTGCCCATCCCGCCGGGCGCTATTTTTGCGGTGCGCTGCGGCGGGGTGTACCTGACCGGGCTTATTTATCTGCTGCTGGCGTGGGTGCCCTCTGTGGTCTGCTATGCGCTGGCGGCACCCCGCCCCGGCGGTGCCCTGCTGGCGGCGCTGCCGGTAGCACTGGCGCTGGCGGGAGTTTCCATGGTGCTGGCCGTTCTGCTGGGCTGGGCGGTGGCGCTGCTCAACCGCCGCGCCCGGCACAAAAGCCTTGTCACTGTGGTGGGTACGCTGCTCTTTCTGGCGGTCTATTATGCGGTATTCCAATGGGTGGGCAACGCGGTGGAGGCCCTTGCAGTGGATGCCGTACAGGCAGGCGCAACCGCCGGTCGTGCTGCTGCACCGCTGCATCTGCTGGGTCTGGCGGCAGTGGGCAACGTCCCGGCGCTGCTGCTATTGCTGGCGCTGGCTGCGGCCTGTATGGCGCTGTGCGGTAAGGCGCTGGCAAAGCCCTATCTGCGGCTTTTGACCCTTGAGCCGGGCAGAGCCAAAGCGGAATACCGCGCAAAGACGCAAAAAAAGCAGCCCCCGCGTCGGGCATTGCTGCGGCGGGAACTGCTGCATCTGGGCGCTTGCCCCATGTGGCTGCTCAACTGTGCACTGAGCAGCCTGCTGCTGCCGGTGCTGGGCGTGGCAGTGCTGTGGAAGGCTGCTGCTCTGCGCGCCTTTACCGCAGCTTACCCGCCGGAGAGCCTGCCTATGCTGGTGTGCGGGATGGTGTGCGCCATAGCCGCCATGAACTTTATCACAGCGCCGTCGGTGTCGCTGGAGGGGGGCACCCTCTGGCTGCTGCAAAGCCTGCCGGTTGCCCCGCAGCAGGTTCTGCGGGTAAAGATGGAGCTGCAATTGCTGCTCACGCTGCCGGGGGCATGGTTTTGCGCCGGGTGCGCCATGGCGGCGCTGCGCATTCCGGCAGGGCAGGGGCTGCTGGTGCTTGCCGTGCTGGCAGCCTTTGTGTGGCTGACGGCGCAAATGGGCCTTGCCTTGGGATTGTGCCTGCCCAACCTCCACTGGGTCAGCGAAGCTGCCGTGGTCAAGCGGAGCGCCGCCAGTATGCTGGCGATGTTCGGCGGGTGGCTGCTGGCGGGCGGGGTGCTGTTTTTGCCCCTGACCTTACTGGACTACGCTGTGCCGCCGCTGGCCGCACAGACTGTTTGTCTGGCTGTGCTGCTGGGGCTGGATTTGCTGCTGCACCGCTGGCTGTGCACCCGCGGCGCAGCCCGGTTTGCCGCCCTGCACTGAAGTGGGAAAAACTTTATTAGAACAAAATCGGGCAGCCTGCGGGCTGCCCGATTTTGCATTTTCCTGGGATGGGTGTAACGGAAAACAGCAGGATGCAGTGCCTGTGTCCTGCGGAAACCGGAACTGTGGGAAGAAGGATTGTTTTTACGTTCACAAAGCCTCTAGTGACGCGCTG
>OOAG01000967.1_pt1 | contig 22901 bp, 20 predicted proteins | sample 1671461 | NCBI WGS metagenome assembly OOAG01 (sample SAMN06348159, study PRJEB24527) | human gut metagenome | biome: human gut; feature: ankylosing spondylitis patient; material: feces | host: Homo sapiens | place: China | collected 2015-10 | reverse complement strand
CTGCCAGATGCAGCTGTATCCCCAACAGATACGTTCCTCCCGCTGCACACAAAAACATGAAAACAGCTCCGAGGATCACCGGAAATACAGCATCTCCACTGGTTTTCAGAGCATTCCCGTATACCAGATTTGTGACTCGTCCGGCTTCCAGGGCAATATCAATAAACATCAGCTTCTGCACTAGTTCTACCATACTTTTATCCTGCGTGAAAAAAGAGATCAGTACCGGGGCACTGACTGCAAACAGAAATTCTGTTCCCATCGCCAGTACCGCTCCGATCGCCGCAGATTTTTTAGTCTGCTTATCACATATTTCATATTTTCCCGCACCCATGTACCATCCGGTCATAATAGCATTCGCCTGGGCAAGCGCACTTCCCACACAGAAGGATAAATTTGTGATCTGTGCCGTATAGGAGCGGGCTGCCACATTGATTCCTTCTGTATCCATCTGGTTCAGAAAACGGATCACCAGTGTCATCGCTATATTATAAATAATATTCTCCAAAGCGGAAGGTAATCCGATCCGGATGATCTTCCGCAAAATCTCTCCGGAATTTACCCTCTCCGAATATTTTTTTGCAGGGATCAGCCGCCGTACAAAGATCACTATCAATATCAGATTCACTACTTTAGAGATCACTGTTGCGGATGCAACCCCCTGCACGCCGAGGTGGAAACGAAACAGAAACACGGCATTTAATATAAAGTTCAGAATATTACCTGTCACAGTTGCGATCAGAGGCTGTTTCGTATATCCAAACGCACGCAGATATCCTGCCAGTATGGGAATCATTGCGTTCAATATACTTCCGCCTCCTACGATCCGCAGATATTGTACAGCAGGCTCCTTCAATGCCGGTGCAATACCTACCACATACAGAATCCCATCGGAACAGAAAAACAAAAACACAGACATCACAACACCCAGGATCCCATTAAACCATAATCCCAGAGTCTTTGCCTGACAGGCGATCCCCGGTCTGCCCGCACCGATATTCTGTGTCATCACAGCCAGCATTCCCATAGAAACTACCGAATACATAATAATGAACACACCGATATAAGTATTTGCTGTTCCGACTGCTCCGACTGCCTGATCTCCCACAGAAGAAAGCATTAAGGTATCCACCATTCCGGACAACATGTAAAAGATCGTCTCCAGACACAGTGGTACAAATAATTGAAATAATGACTTATTCTGTCCTTCCATCGTATGTTTTATATCCTTTCTGCGGTTCCTATAAATTTGCATTTTCATTTTGTAACCATTCAGAATACTATTCTGAATAGTATCTTTAATTTTTACATATTACTACTTTATCTTTCCTAAAGCTTGCATTTTTACCACAGAAAATTGACTTATTTCTACTTTTATAGTAATCTGACCATAATATCCTCTGATCCACTTCACAGAAAGGCCTGCCTATGTACCCTGAATTAAGAGAAGAACGCATTCACGGAACAAAAGAATTTCCTTTCAGCTGTTATCACCTGCATGATATGCCTGCTTTTTTTCAGATTCCTGTCCACTGGCATCCGGAGGTCGAGATCATATATGTCCGCTCCGGCTCTCTTAAGATCATCATTGAAGGAGAAGAATACGAAGCAGCCGGCGGCTCCGTATTCTTTGTGAATCCCGGCGAGCTTCATTTTATGGGTTCCGCAATTCCGGGCGTAGACTATCATACCCTGCTGTTCCCACTGGAATTTATTTCCTTTCAGACGGATGATCTGTTGGAAACGGAGTTTCTCCTTCCCTTGCGTAACCATGAATTACTTTTGCATCATAATCTTTCCCATGAAAAAAGCTGTCCTGACATCATTTCTCTCATCCGTGAGATCCTGTCTGTCAGACAGCTTCCAAATACTTTGAGCGGGCATTTCCGATTACGTATTTTATTGTTGTCACTTCTGCAAAAAATCGCTGCCTGCGGAACCATTAACCCGATGGGCTCCAAAAGAAATGATCCGATGCAGCGTGAGATACTGACTTATCTGCAGTATAACTACACGGACCCCCTTCGGTTGGAAACCCTGGCAGAGCAATTTCATTTATCCGAGAAATATTTGTCCCGCTATTTTAAGCAGCATTTTCATCTGACTCTGACGCAATACCTGATGCATCTGAGGCTGACCCATGCCTGCCATCTGTTAGAGAGCACCTCTCTGCCGGTTACAGAGGTTGCCCTGCAGTCCGGCTTCCCCAATGTAAGTCATTTTATCCGCTGCTTTCACAGGACATATCAGATGTCTCCGTTACAATATCGTAAGCAGCTACCCTATCAGTGATCGTTTTCAAGAGCTCTTCTTGCCAGCTCCAGGCATCCCATGATGCCCTGATCATCGTGAAGAGATGCCGGCACCACATAATGCTCCATGTCTGCAAGTTCATCCGTTACAATATAGCCATTGATGTATTCCTTAAGCTTCTTGCGGATGAGCGGGAACAACTGCTCCTGGTGCATGACACCGCCGCCTAAAATGATCATTTCCGGAGATACCGTCATGACATAGCCGGTCAGGGCCTGAGCAATGTAATCTGCCTCCAGCTCCCATACTTCCGGGCAATCTGCCAGGTCCACTGCTTTCCTGCCCCAGCGTTCTTCGATGGCAGGGCCTGCCGCCAGACCTTCCAGACAATTCTTATGATAAGGACATCTTCCGGCATAAGTATCTGCGGTCCGCTTCGTGATCAGCACATGTCCGGTCTCCGGATGGAGCATTCCGTGATGCAGTTTGCCATTACTATAGATACCACCGCCGACACCGGTGCCGATGGTCAGATACATGACGCACTTTTTCCCTTGTGCCTGTCCGAAAGTCACTTCGCCGAGGACAGAACCATTCACATCTGTATCGAATCCCACGGGGCAATGAAGTGCCTCCTGCATCTGCCCCACAATATCGCAGTCCCTCCAGGCCAGCTTTGGCGTGGTTGTGATATAACCGTATTTTTCGGAATCTCTGTCCAGCTCAATGGGCCCGAAACAGGCAATTCCCAATGCATCAATCCCCTTGTCCCTAAAATAAGCGATCATTTTAGGAATCGTCTCCTTAGGCGTAGTTGTAGGAATCGATACCTGCTCATAAATTGTACCATTCTCATCCCCAATAGCGCAGACCATTTTTGTACCGCCGGCTTCCAATGCACCCAGACGTAATTTTTCCATATAAACTCCCTGCCTTTCCAGATTCTGCCTGTTAAATATATCCCGAGCTTTTCCTTCGGATTCTGCTCTCTGTGGTTAGTATAGCAAATCCTTTTCTCCCTGTTAATATCAATTTTTATTGCGTTGCTCTCACTTTTTAATTTTCTCTTTTCCCGGGAATCTTTCCTATGGTATACTTGTTATACTGTTCTCAGTTACACACAAATTGCAGGAGGTTATATCACAATGAAAAAAATATGGATCGTCGGTTCCCTCGGTCACATGGGGCAGGCGTTGATCAGGTTGTTAGACATGATGGAATATGAATTATACGAGACCGATAAGGACGAGCTGGATATCACGGATGAACATGCAGTTTCCCTGTTCATGCACCGGAATCGTCCCGATGTCGTCATCAACTGTGCAGGATATCATCCTTCCGCCGGTGCAGCGCAGTCGGAGACAGATATGGCTTACAAGGTAAACGCCGTAGGTGCGAGGAATCTGGCGCAGTCTGCGGAGAGCATTCAGGCAAAACTCATCCAGATCTCTACGGATGATGTATTTTCCAGCGCATCCGACACACCCTATAATGAGTTCGATGATGTAAATCCCGTGGGACTGTTTGCAAAATCCAAATATGCCGGAGAGAAATTCGTCATCCAGCTGATGACCCGCTATGTCATTATCCGCAGTTCCTGGATCTATGGCATCGGCAAAGACTTTTTGAATGAAGTACTCGAAGCTGCCGCGGACTCCCAGGTATCCACTATGGAACTGCTAAATAACGACCGTGCGGTACCTACCTCCGCCGCAGAGCTTGCCCGGGTGGTGAAATTCTTCATCGACAACGACCATTACGGTATCTATCACGCCGTATGCAGCGGCGGTTCCTGCACACGCCTGGAATTCGCGAAAGAGATCCTGCGTCTTGCCGGAAAAGAGGACCGGCTTACCGTCACAGTAAAAGACGGCACCCCGGAGAAATATTCCGTACTGGATAATATGATGCTGCGTCTCACCGGCATCGAAGAACCCAGTGGCTGGAGAGAGACACTTGCTTCCTACATGAAAGAAACCGGAGGACTGGAATAGTGGAAAAACACGAAAAAGAAAAGAAAAAACTCGGTCTGTCCACCAAAATCTTTATCGCCCTTTTAACCGGTGCAGTGTGTGGTGTGCTGATCCATTATTATATGCCGGAAGGGTACTTTCGAGATACGATTCTGATCAACGGCATTCTCTATGTACTGGGCAACGGTTTTATCCGCCTGATGCAGATGCTGGTGGTCCCTCTGGTATTCTGCTCCCTGGTCTGCGGCGCCATGGCCATCGGTGATACGAAAACGTTGGGAACTGTGGGTGTGAAAACGATCCTGTTCTATCTGTGCACCACTGCTTTGGCGATCTGCGTGGCACTGGGCATTGCCAGTCTGATCAATCCCGGCGTCGGTTTAAATATTGCGTTGCCGGAGGATGCCACCGAAGTTGCGACCACCCAGGTAGATTTTGCGGAGACGCTGCTGAATATTATTCCGAAAAATATTTTTACCTCTCTGTCCACCGGAGATATGCTGCCGATCATCTTCTTTGCTTTATTTGTCGGCATTCTTCTGGCTGCCATGGGCAACCGGGTCTCCACTGTGGCGAACTTTTTCAGTCAGTTCAATGACATTATGATGGAAATGACGATTGCAGTCATGAAAGCAGCCCCTGTCGGTGTCTTCTGCCTGATTGCCAAAACCTTCGCAGGTATCGGCTTCGACGCTTTTGTGCCTATGCTGAAATATATGGGAAGCGTCATTCTGGCGCTGGCAGTACAGTGTTTCGTGGTATATCAGGTCATGCTGTTTGTGTTCACCCGGTTGAATCCTTTTAAGTTCATTAAAAAGTTCTTCCCGGTTATGACCTTTGCCTTCTCCACTTCCACCAGTAATGCGACGATCCCTCTGTCTATCGACACCCTGTATAAAAAAATCGGTGTCTCCAAACAGATTTCGTCCTTTACGATACCTCTGGGTGCCACCATTAACATGGACGGTACTTCCATTATGCAGGGCGTAGCAGTTGTTTTCATAGCACAGGCTTACGGTATTCCTCTGACCCCGGCTGCCATTGCTACTGTCATTGCCACCGCGACGATCGCTTCCATCGGTACTGCCGGTGTCCCCAGTGTCGGTCTGGTCACCCTGTCCATGGTACTGACTTCCGTGGGCCTTCCCACCGAGGGAATCGCACTGATTATGGGTATCGACCGTATTCTGGATATGCTGCGTACCGCTGTCAATATCACCGGTGATGCCGTATGTACCACTATCGTGGCTAAGCAGCAGGGTGCCTTTAATGAGAATACTTTCCGGGCAGATAACTGATCACCTGTTTACAGCTTTCCAGACGGCTGTCACCGTATAAAAATAAGTGAAACATTCTGTCTTGTGCTCAAGTGCACCGTCAGATGTTTCACTTTTTTATAGCTCGCAGCTATTCTATTTCAGTTTATTTAATTTTGCCCGGTTGGCAATAACGATCAGCCGCATATCCTGTGTCAGAGGTACTTCCGGATCGATATTGGTATTTACATTTTTTCCTTCGATGATCGCCACCACGTTAATGGAATATTTTTTCCGCAGATTCAGCTCGATCAGGTTCTTCCCGATCCACTGCTGTTTGACTTCCATTTCCACCATAGACACATCCTGGGACAATTCGATAATGTCCATGAAACCGGAGCTTAACAGATTTTTGGCCAGGTGGATCCCTGACTCACTCTCGGGGAATACTACACGGTCTGCTCCTACTTTCGTAAGGATCTTGCAGTTTATCTCAGTGGCGCATTTGGCGATAACGGTCTTTACGCCCAGTTCTTTACACAGCATGGTTGCCATAACGCTGGCTTCCAGATGATTTGCCATGGTCACAATGACCACATCAATATTGGCAATACCGATCTGTCTCAACGCTTCCGGATCTGTAATATCCGCACATTTACAGTATGGAATTTCTGAAATTGCTGCATTGACAACTGCCTCTCTGTTGTCCACCGCTACCACCTCTGCGCCGTTCTCTGCCAACTCCTTCGCCACACTTCTTCCATATCTTCCAAGTCCAAATACTGCATAGGTCTGATTGATTCCCATAGTCTCTTCCTTCCTGTTGCTTCGATCTGCTTTATCCGACGCTGATCTCTTCTGTCGGGTTCTTCACAATATTTTTGTTCTTTTTCTGCGTGCTGAATGCCACTACCAGAGATATGGGGCCGACTCTTCCCAGATACATGGTCACGATAATAATCAGTTTTCCCCAAAGATTCAGCATGGAAGTCAGGTTCCTGCTTAATCCCACAGTAGCTGTGGCACTCACTGTTTCATACACAATATCTATCACATCCGCATCTGTCACTGCAGATAAAAGAATTGTGGACAACGACGCAATGATAAAAAACATACCTACAACCGCTACCGATTTATTCACCGCCTGCTTCGGAATATTTCTCCCAAAAAGCTCCGCATCCTCCTTATTACCTATAGTGGCAAACATAGATACCAGCAGCACTGCGATCGTAACTGTCTTCATTCCTCCTGCGGTTCCCACCGGAGAGCCGCCGATCAGCATCAAAAGCACCGAAATGATCGCAGAGGTATTGGTCAGATCCTCTTGTGGAATCGTGGCAAAACCTGCGGTTCGCGTAGTTACTGACTGGAACAGGGATGCCCAGATCCGTTGCGGCACCGTGTAATCCTGCATCGTCAGAGGATTATTGTATTCAAAAATATAAAATGCTGCCGCTCCTACTACAATAAGTATTCCTGTCACCGTGAGTGCTATTTTACTGTGCAGTGTCAGCAGTCGGAAACATTTCAGCTTCTGGCTCCGGATATTTTTCAAAACCCGCAGTACATCCCACCAGACGATATAGCCTAAGCCTCCCAATATGATCAGCAACATCGTGACCAGATTGACCATTGGCTGAAATATATAGCCGCACAGACTGTCTTCCGCCATAATATCCATTCCGGCGTTGCAGAAGGCAGATACGGCATTAAAAATCGAAATCCATATGCCTCGGAGTCCGTATTCCGGCACAAATACTGTCATGTACAAAAGAGCTCCGCATCCCTCCACCACCAGAGTACCTATGAGAACCTTGCGGAGGAATTTCACGATTCCGGAGATATTATTCAGATTAAATACATCCTGCAGCATCCACCGGTTACCCAGTCCCAGTCGTCTGTGCAGTCCCATCATCACACCGTACATGACCGTAATGACTCCCAGACCTCCCAACTGGATCAGAAACAGGATCACGATCTGTCCCCAGACGCTCCAGGTGGAATATGTGGGAACCGTCACCAGACCGGTCACACATATGGATGTGGTAGCCGTAAATAAAGCATCTATATAAGGAACCGCTTCTCCGGTAGCTGAACTGATGGGTAATGCCAGCAGGAAGCTACCCACTAATATGGCACACAGAAAGCTAAGCATGATCTTCTGTGTCGTAGACAACTGTATTATTTTTTTACTGTTCATAACACACTCCATTCCGCCGATGCTTTATCTCATCAGTGGAATCGCTAATCAAATTTCACGGGTGCAATCCGCAATGCTATGATTATAACACACTTTTAAATAAAAAACTCCTATTGGAGACAGTTTGTTGCTGTATCCATCATAGGAGTTTTCTTCTGATCTTATTTTTCTTCCCTTATACCTTAAAACGATATCCAACACCCCAGATGGTCTCGATATATTGAGGCTTTGCAGTATCTTTTTCAATTTTCTCACGGATCTTCTTGATATGCACGGTAACCGTAGCGATATCACCGATGGAATCCATATCCCAGATCTCCCGGAACAATTCTTCCTTGGTAAATACATGGTTCGGATGCTCCGCCAGGAACGTCAGCAGATCGAATTCCTTGGTCGTAAACGTCTTCTCCACACCGTCCACATAGACACGTCTTGCAGTCTTATCAATACGGATACCACGGATCTCCACGATATCATTCTGCTGCTTCTGGTTAGTTCCCACCAGTCTCTCATAACGGGCCATGTGCGCCTTCACACGGGCTACCAGTTCACTGGGGCTGAAAGGTTTGGTCATATAGTCATCCGCACCCAGCCCTAAGCCGCGGATCTTATCAATGTCGTCCTTCTTCGCAGATACCATGAGAATGGGAATATTTTTCTCCTCGCGGATCTTCTTACATACTTCGAAGCCGTCCATGCCGGGCAGCATCAGGTCCAGAATGATCAGATCATAATCGCCTGCCAGTGCGGTCTTCAGTCCCTCATCGCCGGTATTGCAGATATCTACCTTAAAATCACTGAGCTCCAGATAATCCTTCTCAAGATCTGCAATTGCTACTTCATCTTCAATAATTAAAATCTTACTCATTATTTATCCTCCATTTACAGAATGTCCCTGCATTATCAGTTATCATGCCATTTCTGTTTCATTCCTTATTCATTACTTGGTTCCACCCGGCTGCAGCTCAATATATTTTCTCAAGACGAAATGCATACAGGTTCCTTCCCCTTCTTTGGCTGTCGCCCATACATAACCGCCGTGATCCTCAATGATCTTCTTCACAATGGAAAGCCCGATGCCGCTGCCGCCCTGGGCGGAATTGCGGGAAGCATCCGTTCGGTAGAATCGTTCGAATATCTTCTGCAGATCCTTCTGCGCGATTCCCTTGCCGTTGTCCTCAATCTCTACCCGGATAGCATCCACTTCGTCGAGAATACGGATATCAATGTGCCCATTGGGCTTATCCATATATTTTACGCTGTTACTGATAATATTATTGATGACCTTCTTCATCTGCTCCGGATCCGCGATGACAACTGTGTCAGGAGATACCAGATTCGAATAGTTCAGCTTGATACCCCGCTGCTCCAGATCCAGTCCGACTTCTTCCACACAGTCGCCGAAATAATCCGCCACGTTGATCCGGTGGAAATTGTACGGGATACGGTTATTATCAATTCCGGAATAAGTGGTCAGCTCGTTGATCAGACGATCCATATCAATGGCTTTATTGTAGATGGTCTTGATGTATTTGTCCATCTTCTCCGGCGTGTCTGCCACGCCGTCCATGATTCCTTCCACATAACCCTTAATGGCTGTGATAGGGGTCTTCAGATCATGGGAAATATTGCTGACCAGCTCTTTGTTCTGCTTCTCATGCTGGGTGTTCTCTTCCGTGGATTCCTTCAGCCGTAAACGCATGTCCTCATAATTGCGGTAGAGATCACCGATCTCACCCTTGGCATCTGTCTCCAGAACATAATCAAAGTTGCCTTCCTTGATCTTGCGCATTGCCACATTCAACTCATTGATAGGTTCAAATACGCCCTTGTGGATCCACTGGGTCAGCATCAGGCTGGTGAAGATCAGGATCACAATGATCGCCACGAACATATCGATCAGCAGATGTCTCGAGATCAGCGAATTGACCTTCGTGACGATAAATACGCTGCCCGGTGTTCCATCCCGGAAGGTGAAATCAATCTGTTTTACATACTTCTCCAGTTCATTGTAGAAATATCCGCTGTCATCCGACAGATTCTCGTCACCATAGGCAGGCAGTTTTTCAAAAATCTGCTGTGCGGCTTCTTCATTGCCGGCATAATACAGCTTATCACCTTTTCTTACAATAATGTAAGTAGACTTCCGCGATACCTCCTCATTGATATGATCCAGATATTCTTTATCTTCCAGCCTGCTGCTGTCTTCCTTCACCTGGTCCAGCAGCACATAATACGCCTGATCCGTGGTGTTGGTGAATTCCCTGAAATTCTCCGACATCATGGAATAATCAATATCCGTCAGGCTGAAACCCTGAGAGTAATTCATCAGGTAAATGGCAATCATCACAAACGCCATGATCGTCAGCAACAGCGGAAGTAATATAATACTTATAAATGTTACACGAAGTCTTGTTTTAAATTTCATATCACTCTTGCCTTTCAGCAACCTGCACGTGAATAATTTATATTTTATACTTTACTTTCGCTCATTATAGCATGATTCCCACCTTCTGTGTATAAAGGAAGCAAGAATATCATTAAAAAAATATAAACAAAATTTTTTCATTTTTCTGTTGACATTATTCTCGCATCATGTATAATAGGCTTATAAGAAACAGTAATCATTACTATTATTGAGAAAGGGGCTTATCATGGCACTGAAACGAAGCAGACAACGGGAAATGATCAAATCCTTTCTCATGGGACGCAAGGATCACCCTACCGCTGATGTGATCTATTCTAATCTGAAGCAGCAGGATCCGAACTTAAGTCTCGGTACCGTCTATCGTAATCTGACTCTGTTGTCGGACATGGGAGAGATTTTACGACTCCGGGTCGGTGACGGTGTTGACCATTTTGATGCCGATACTTCCGAACATTATCATTTTGTGTGTACGGAATGCGGAAGCGTCATTGATCTGGACATGGATAGTATTGATTCCATCATGGAGACAGCCGGAGAGAGATTTGACGGCCGGATCCGGGGACATGTCACTTATTTCTACGGCTCTTGTCCCGCCTGTACCAGGGTTGCTACGGAGTCCTAGTTTTCTGAATGAAAACTGGCTTCGTTCCATAATATATTTGTGCTTATAAAGCACACGCAAAAAGAGAAAACTGAAAACAAAACATTTCATTAGAGAAAAGGAGAAAAAATTATGGCAAAGTATGTATGTCAGGTATGTGGTTATGTTTATGAAGGTGATGCGGCTCCCGCAGAGTGCCCCATCTGTCACGCTCCCGCTTCCAAATTCACCAAGCAGGAGGAAGGTAAGACCTGGGCTGCTGAGCATGTAGTAGGTGTAGCAAAGGGTGCTCCCGAGGATATCATTGCTGATCTGCGTGCGAACTTCCAGGGTGAATGCTCTGAGGTTGGTATGTATCTGGCAATGGCAAGAGTAGCTCACAGAGAAGGTTATCCCGAGATCGGTCTGTACTGGGAAAAGGCTGCTTACGAAGAAGCTGAGCACGCTGCAAAATTCGCTGAGCTGTTAGGTGAAGTCGTAACCGATTCCACCAAGAAGAATCTGGAGATGAGAGTAGATGCCGAGAACGGTGCTACCGCAGGTAAGTTTGATCTGGCTAAGAGAGCCAAGGCTCTGAACCTGGATGCTATCCATGACACCGTTCATGAGATGGCTCGTGATGAGGCAAGACATGGCAAGGCATTTGAGGGTCTGTTAAAGAGATACTTTGGCTAAGCTACAAGCCATGCAAGGATAAAATAAAAAGTCACCGGAAGGACATTTATGTACTTCCAGTGACTTTTTATTTTAGATTTATACGGCGACAGCCGTCCATGAGCAAGTCACGCAGTGACTGCGAATGGGTTGCATGGCGCCAGCCTTAGGAGCGCGGCAGCCCTTATACAGTTCCGGAGATCACCAGCGTGCTGACGCCGGGGTTGATCCCCCACGCTCCTGTAACGGGATCCTGGGTGTAAGTCGCTGCGGGTACAGTAATACCTCCTGCAGTTCCGGTAAATAATCCGGTAGTCGTATCATACGTATAGTTTGTTCCCTCTGCCCATGCAGTTCCATTAAAATTCACAGTCAGATTCTCCAATACGGGATTAAAGGTATCTGTGATCACGACACCGGTAGCTGCATCCGCTGCCGTATTCCCCAGATTCTGTATCAGGAACGTATACGTCAATGTTCCATTCTCTGTCACGGGTACGGGGCTGACGGACTTTGTGATCGTAAGAAGCGGTCCGCTTGCCGCATTTACTGTCTCATTCACAGTAACAGGAGTGACCCCTGCCCCGGCAATCGTCGCCGTATTCGTAATGGAAGCCTCTGCTGCCAGCGGCGCATAAGAGTTCACCTCAGCCTCATAGGTTAGTGTCACATTACCTCCCGCAGGCACGGTAATTCCCGTGATTGTCAGAGGAGGGCCTGCCGTTACAGCCGGTGTTGCCTGTAAAATTCCGTTTGCATAGTATTTTACGGTCCCCGGAATATACGTCAGAGGTGTCAGTTCTCTGGTATTAAACAAATACTCTCCCAGATTATCCGTTACTGTAATTCCGTTAAATGCAGTAGTGCCTGAATTCACAATACTGATCACATACGTCACATTTTCATTCTGCCCGTAGGTATCACGCACTGCTGTCTTGGTTGCAGACAATACCTCCGTGATCTCACCCACTGCTATATTGGAGTTTGTAATCTCATTTCCATAGCGAAGCTGTGCCTGGTTCGTAAATCTAGCCATATATTTTTGTATCCTTTCATTGTATTTGGATTTACTATAATATATGACTGTTTTTAAGAAAGTTGACGGATTCTGTCACCGCATTTCTTGACTTTCCTCTTCCACCTCCGTATGATGGAATCACAGGCATTCACTGGCGCTGCTCCAAAAAACATCGAGGATTCAACATGAAGAAAAAAGTATTTAACATCATCCAGATCGGTGACAAAAGTAACCGTCTGAGCCGGCTCTTTGATATTTTTATTGCTATCGTTATCTGTGCAAATATTCTGGTGACTTTTCTGCAAACCTTTGATGAGCTTGCTTTTTTATTTCCGGTATTTCACGTGATCGAGGTTATCACTATTCTGATCTTCTGTGTGGAATATATTCTGCGGATCTGGACTGCGGACTATCTATATCCTGATAAAAGCGAGCTCCGCTCCCGGCTGCGGTTTCTGATCTCCTTCGACGGCATTATCGACCTGCTGACAATTTTACCCTTTTTCTTCCTGTCCGGCATGGTCATCTTCCGGATGCTGCGGGTGGCGAGGATCTTCCATTTGTTCCGCCTGAATGCACGGTATGATTCCTTCAATGTCATCACTACGGTATTGTATGAAAAACGCAATCAGATCATTTCCTCCGTGTTCATCGTACTGATCCTGATGCTCGCCAGCAGTCTGTGCATGTACAGCGTGGAACATGATTCCCAGCCGGAAGTATTCCGCAATGCCTTCAGCGGCATCTGGTGGAGCATGTCAACGCTGCTCACCGTAGGCTACGGAGACATCTATCCCATCACCACACTCGGCCGGATCATGGCGATCTGTATCGCCTATCTCGGTGTCGGTGCCGTGGCTATCCCCACCGGTATCATCAGTGCCGGTTTCGTGGAACAGTACCAGCGCAAAAGCAGTCTCTCTAATATTAAAGAAGCAGATATTCATGAGATCGCCGAAATCTTCGTAGATAAACGCTTCGCCGGCAAATCCGTGGAAGAAATGGAAGAGGCAGAACAGGTCACGATCTTCCCCATTCTGCGTGAGGATCTGTCCATTCTGCCTCAAAAAGATACGATATTAAGGTTAAATGACATCATTGTCATTCGTGGGGAGCATTCCTAATCTGCTTCCGCCGCTGCAGTTTCCGTTGTCTCCGTTGCAGCTTCTGAATTCTCGCTTTCCATTTTCGCGGTCTCTGCCGTCTCGGTGCTTTCTGTCTCTGCGGTAGTCTCCTCCACCAGATCATCCAGTGTATAATTGAAGCCGGTCACCACGTTGGTGGTCACGACATACACTTTCATTTCAGAGGGAAATGCAATGTAATACTGGCTGGTCATGGAATTCAGATTGCCAACATTAATGATCACGCTGCGATCTGCAGTCTCGTACTGAATGGTACGCTCCGGATCCGCCAGTCCATACTGTGACATATCCGTCACATTTTCAATCACCTGATCTGCCTTTAACGGTGCCACCTTCAGGATCATCGCCTTGATCCGATTCTGATTCAGATTAAGGGAATGATCATCCGCATAGTACCAGGTGTCATCCTCTTTTTCAAAGGCATAGGTCTCTCCCTCATACACATAGCGGAAGCTGGTAATATCATCGGAGTTCACATCCAGCACCGTCTCCTGTGTATCCTCGGTAGTGGAAGTCGCAGACGATGCATTTTTATTATACTGGCGGATGCCCAGGAATGTTGCCGCCAGCACTACCAGTGCCAGCAGCATCCCAATCATCTGTCTTTGTTTCTTTTTCATATCTATAACTCACGCCTTTCCCAATTATTTCTTCCGTCTGCGGAACCAGATCACGAATCCGGCGATCATACTACCGACAGGCAATATCACAGTAACCAGCAATCCCAACAACAGAATCTGTGCAGAATCCACTAGCAGATTAGAGACCTCATAGCTTTTTACCGGAATGGATACCGATGTCTCATGGTCTGTCATTCCACTGAATGTATTGGTGAACAAAGTCAGGTTCGCACCGCTGACGACAGAATCAGCATCATCCGTGAACAGCTGCTCGCAACCGTACACGACCAGTGTCGCATCCCCATCATCCAACGTCTTTACTGCCTCAACACCTAATACGAAGGGACCATTCACATCATTTTCACCCTGTGAAAAATCCTGTGTATTGTTGACATCCTGTTTTGCAAAAGAGCTGTCGGAGGTGCTCAGGAACACATCATAGGTAATATCACCGGTGACTGTCTCGTCGGTACTTACTTCCTCCGGGACGATGATGCCCTGAGAATACGGCAGGAACAGATATTTTCCGTAGGTTCCTGAGGTATAGCTGTCAGAGCTCTGTGTCGGCAGGATATAATACGGACTTCTGTAGTAGCCGTTGGAATCATTCTCCACTACCAGTCCTTTGGCAATGCTCAGATTCATATAGCTTAAGATAGCATCTATATTGGGTGTCTCCTCATCGGTATAGCCGGTTACCAGGATGACTTTTCCACCGTTGTTCAGATAGTCGATCACCTTATCCTTATCATCGGATGAAAAATCGCTGGTGGCACCGTTAATGAACAGACAGGCCGCATCGTCGGGGATAGCATCCAGATCCATCAGATTCACGGTCTCATAATCCACATTTTCCTTGTTCAGTGCGGATGTAAAAGTGTTGCTTAAACTCAGTTCATTATGTCCTGTTGTCATATATACCTTGGGCATATCATCATTTAACACATAATCCAGCGCACTGGTGATCTGTCCTTCGCCATCATAACCGGTGGTCGTGGTGTTATAACTGTACGTCGAATAGTCAAAATCATAAGAAGACTCATAGACATCGTTGTAATCAATGACCTTGCTGCGCTTGTCGCTGACCACGATCAGGCTGTTCGTGCTGATGTTGCCGGTGGTGTACTGGGTATAGAACATCGGGTTAACGGTAGGATCCACATATTCCACGGTGATATGATCCGACAGATCATCATATCTCTGTAAAGTCTGCCCCAGTGTGGTATCCTGATTGTCCTGATTTACCAACACATAGATTGTCACATCATCCTGCATATTTTTCACATAGTCGACGGTCTGATCTGTCAGAGAATACAGCTTCTGGCTGGTCATGTCGATTGCTGTCCAGCTGGAAGGCATCTCGCCCATGATAATATTAACGACTACTACCAATGCTACCGCTACAGCGATCATACCGGTACTGTAAGCACTGAAGCTTAAGTTCTTCACGGACATGCTGTAACGGCGTTTCTGAATGGACTGTACTGTCAGGAACAGAACCAGTGCCGTAACGGATACATAATATACGATAGAAGATACATCCAGTGTGCCGTTTAACAGGTTGGAAAACGGTGTGTAAAGGTCAAAGCAACGCAGCAGCTTTGTCAACAGATTGCCGGTACTGGAAATAATGGAGCAGATGGAATCCATCATATATCCCAGGAACAATACGAAAAAAGTAAGTACTGCTGCGATAACCTGGCTCTCTGTCACGGAAGACAGGAACAGACCGATGGCAATGGCGGTCATTCCGAAGAGGAAATATGCCAGGATCGACAGATAGGCCTCTCCCATGGGAACACTGCCGTACTGCGCCATGATCAGCGGGTAAAAGCAGATGATCGCTACGGGAATGGCAAATATAGTTAACAGCGCCAGGAATTTCCCCATAACGATGCCGCCTACGGACACCGGTGCCGTCAGGATCAGCTGATCCGTCTTGCTCCGCTTTTCCTCCGCCAGAATACGCATGGTCAGGATCGGCACGGTCAGCATGAATAAAAAGGTAACGCTGGATACCACATACGCAAAATAAGGATATCCGTTCATCAGGTTATAAACGCTGAAATACAGTCCCAGAAAAAACAGGGTGACTGCAATAAATAAAAATCCGATAAAGGAACGGAAATAGGATTTCAATTCTCTCTTATAAATGGCTAGCATATGATTCCGCCTCCTTTGTAGTTACAGTTTCTTCGGCTTCCGGCTTTTTTCTTTTTGAGAATAGTTTGTGCTTCTCCGGCTGTGTGGGTGCCACATCCTCGGTCAGTTCCAGGAAGATGTCTTCCAGAGACTTCTCCGCATGGGTCATCTCTAAAATAGGCAGCTTTGCATCTGCCAGTGCATAGAATACCTGCTCTCTGATATCTGCATTCTCTTTGGAGATCACTTTCAGCTTTGCAATATTTTTGGATGCCTCCGTGTTCTCTTCGATCCGGTCGATCTGTGAGATCTCCTGCAATGCACTCTTCACCGCAGCGATGCTTCCCTTTACTTCCAGATCCAGTTCCATGGAACCACTCATAAGCTTCTGCAGATTCTCTGGAGAATCACTGGCTACCAGCTTACCGTGGGCTATGATCATAATATGGTCGCAGACCGCACTGACCTCCGACAGAATATGGGAGCTGAGGATCACGGTATGATTCTCCCCCAGCTTGCGGATCAGATCACGGATCTCGATGATCTGTTTCGGATCCAGACCTACCGTGGGCTCATCCAGAATGATAACCTCAGGGTAGCCAAGGATTGCCTGCGCCAGTCCGACTCTCTGCCTGTAACCTTTTGACAGATTCCTGATCAGACGCTGCTGCATATCGGTGATCTGTGTCATTTCCATGACCTCATCAATCTGCTGCTTCCGCTCTTTTTTCGGCACTTTTTTCAGTTCTGCCACGAAATCCAGGTATTCTCTGACAGTCATGTCAACATACAGCGGCGGAAGCTCCGGCAGATAACCGATGGCACGCTTTGCCTCCTCCGGATCTTTTTGGACATCTTTGCCATCGATCGTCACAGTACCCTCCGTGGCTGCCAGATAACCCGTGATGATGTTCATGGTCGTGGATTTACCTGCGCCGTTTGGACCAAGAAAGCCGTAAATCTGTCCCTTTTCCACACGGAAAGAAAGATGATCTACGGCTATATGGTCTCCGTATTTTTTTGTAAGATTGGTTACTTCTATCATATTTGCCTCCCATATCAGTTACTTGCGCTTACCTCAAATAATTCCCGATACTTGTGTCAATCATTATTTGGTGTACTTGTATTACTATATGAGGCAAATGTCATCAAAAGGTGAAACATTTGTGAAAATTGTGTGAAACCGGTTTTGAATCCTACAAAAAACTTTTCACCTTATCGTCAAAGAAGTGCTTAAGTTACCGGCTTCCACCGCCAGATGCAGCGGCAGCTTCTCTGCCGGGATATCCTCAAAAATAAACTCCGGCCCTCCGGTCTGCGCCGACTGAAACAGGAAAAGTACCCCGTCCACATAGAGCACCACTTTTTTCTGGTTGCTGTAGACTGTCAGGGAGAGCAGACCGTTCTCCTGCCGGTGCAGGGTAGAAAGTGCCGGATAGAGTACCGGTTCCCTACTCCATTTCGCCTGATAATAGTAATAGTGCTCCGTCAACGTCCTGCCGTCCTCCGAAAGCAACATCTCCTGCGTAGTTTCTCCGGGTAATCCACGGTATATGGGGATTTTTTCGTCTGTTATCCACAGGTCTTTTACCAAAAATCCTCGTTTCAGGCATAACCTGTAAAAATGATCTGTTCCCGGATTCTGCCTTACCCCATTTTTCTGTCCGGCATTGTCCTGCCCAGTCTTTTCCTGTCCTTCGCTTTTCCTGTCGTCATTGTGAAACAGAATCGCATTGGCTCCCATCCGTGCCAGCCGCTCCAGATCTCTTTCCATCTGTTCGTCCTGCGTACCGTACTCACTGAGTTGCGGTGGCAGCCGGTATTCTACGATGTGTGGATGAAATTCGGCTTCGTTCAAATAGATGCCTTTTTTCTCTATGACACGCAAGTCATAAATTGCAAGGTCCCGCTGCCAGTACACTTCCCGTCGATTTTCGAAATCTTCTGAATCCCGGAATTTTCCTGAATCCTCTGTTTTAAAAAGACTACTATCGATCCCGGTTGGGAACCGCAGCCAAGCTCTCACCTGATAGAGATAGGGATCCTTCCTCCCATTCCACAGGTGCGGCCGCAATAATAACGCGGTCATCGGATCCTGATCCACATTCCGATAATTTCCATAAAAAATAGGGCGACCGCCTCCTGCTGTCTCCCATATTTCCATTCGCATCTCAGTCTCCCGCCGCTCCGTCAAAAATTCTTCCGGCAGCTTGAATTCCAACTGTGCTTTTCCATTTTCCAGATTTACTATAATTATAAGATCCTTCCGCATCTGCATCCCTCTTTTCCGGTTTCTCCCTTATAGAAAGAGTTTTTGCAAATTTCGAAACTTTATGCTTACTATCCTTACATCGGGCAGGATCTTCTCCCCGGTACTTCCTCCCCCGAGACATATCCTGCATGAAACTCCATATTAATGTCCCGAAGCTCCTTCTCCCCATCGATGTATGCCTGATACATCTCTGCCAGTCCGGACGAACAACCGTCACAATTTGCTTCCATATATCCTAAGGATTCCGCTACGATCTGCTCCCGTTCTTCTCTTGTAGTATCTTTGATCAAATATCCTGCCATACGAATCTTCCTGCCTTTCCTTTTGCTTAGTGTCAATGTACCACACTCCCAAAGTTCCCACAAGTTTTTTCACAAAATACTTGTCCTGACCACGTGTGTATTTTACTATAGAAGAAAGTTGCGCTATGGATGATTCCTGCACAGGCAGCGCCTATGGGACTTTATTCTAGCTGAAACGAACGATTAAGGAGCCAGGTTCTCATGATTTACTGGATTTTAGCCACTTTAACAGCATTTTTCATAAAAGGTCTGTGCGGATTCGCCAATACACTGGTATTCACCTCTATTTTAAGCTTCGGCATCGTAAATGCTAATATTTCTCCGGTGGAACTGCTGATCGGTTATCCGTCGAACCTGATCCTAGTATGGAAAAAAAGAGCTTCCCTGCATCCGCGTATCTTTTTCCTCCCTATGCTGTTCGTTCTTGCCGGCAGCATTCCGGGGGCATTTATTTTAAAATACATCAATGCCAATATCGTTAAGATCATCTTCGGTATTGTGGTCATAGGCATTGGAATCCAGATGTGGTTTCAACAAAAAGGGGCAAAAAATGAAGAGACCTTTTCCCCGAAAAAAGTCTCTCCTCTATTCACCGTAATAGTAGGACTCTCCGCCGGATTACTCAGCGGGCTGTTTGGTGTCGGCGCTCTGCTGGCCGTTTACATGACAAGCGTCTGTGAAGATAATGATGCCTTCAAAGCTAATATCAGCGCAGTATTTGCTGTAGAAAGCACCTTTCGCATCTGCCTGTACAGTGCTTTGGGACTGATCCGGTTCGAGACGATCCGGCAGGCGATACTCCTGATTCCCCTAATGCTGTTGGGATTATTCCTTGGCCTGAAGAGCAGCGATCTGATGGATGAAAAGCTCATCCGCAAAATCGTGATTCTCCTGCTCATTCTCTCAGGAATTGTGCTTGTTGCAAAAAGTATATAATTTACTCATACAGCTGTCCGTCTACAATTCTTACGATACGCTTCGCGGACTGTGCCACTCCCAGATCATGTGTGATCATTACGATCGTGTTGCCCATGTCGTTTAATTCCCGGAACAGCTTCAGTACCTCCTTGCCGCTGGTCTGGTCCAGGGCGCCGGTAGGCTCATCCGCTAGCAGGATCGCCGGCACTGTATTCAACAGATTTTTTACCAAAGAAAAAAACAGGCAATGCCAAAGACCCTCTGTTCGAGGGTGCGGTCACGCTGTTGGCAAGACTGATTGCACCGGTCATGACAGATGCCGCCATTACCGATCTCTCCCTCATCGGCTCTATCCTGATCTTCTGCGTGGGTGTGAACCTCGTCTAGGATAAGAAATTCCGCGTGGCAAATATGCTTCCGGCGGTTGTTCTGCCAAATAGAACCACATTTAGCATATCAGCTTCATTTGCATATGTAAAACTGATTTGTGCTGGTGTCAATTCCGGTGGTATCAAATTTTCTTTGATTGCATCTGTATGTATTTTATAATTCAATTTTGATATTTCACTGTTTAGATTCCAATTTAATGAAAAGCGGCTATTTTCATCTGCTTTCAGCCTTTTATAATCCATGATTATATAAAGTTTAAATTCTGCTGAAATCCATGATGCAAATTCAAATGCAATATCTGAATGTGCATAAGTGCCACCATAACGTCCGGATTTACATACGATTCCTATTGCCCCAGTAGTCTCTATCCATTTTGTAGGTGACATTGTAAATGCATTAGATCCCGCCTGATTTCTAAAGGAGTCGAATTCGACCCCTTTAAAGTTATTATTATGTAATTTTTCCCATAAACCAAGAAACTCTATTGTGTCTTTGCTTCTCATCCAATTTTTAATTACATCCTTTGCTTCATCACTTTTATAGCGTGCAATATCCGTCAATGATATAAATTCATTTTGAAAATCCTATGTATATATTCCAATATCTATTCCATTCGCGTGAATTGTGTCTTTTACAATATTTTTCACTTTATTATCCTCCAGTTCAATTGTAACTATATGCTTTGTTTTCTTCTTCAATAGTCTCACACTCCTGTATTATTCATTTGTCAACTTTCCAGACTGCTCTGCAAGCTTTTTCTCTTCTCGCTTTACCCTGCGTTCCAGTTTCTTAATATCTTCCGATGCTGGTAAATCTTCCGGTTTAATTCCTCTTTGTCCAAGCATGTCCCTAACAGAAGTATTATTTTCCACATGTTCAACAGTGATTGCAGATTCTCCTTGCAGATCCTTTTCTTCAACATTATAATTTGTCATTTCAGTTGCAAGATTTTTTGCGGCAATGGTAAGTGTTGGCAGGAAATCCGCAAGTGGTCTTTTGTCCTGTACTCCCAAACGGTCTTTCATCTGTTTCGTGGTAAATCCACCAAATAAAGCCTGATCTCCTTTAGACCGAATCCGACCAAATCCAGCATCATCTACTCCACGCTCATATATATTTTGAGACAATCTTTTTTCCGATTCCCTTAATTTTCCTCTTGCCTCTGTTCTTTCGATATAAGAAATTCTTTCTTCAATCAATTCCTGTTTTCTAGTCTGAACCGCAAAATAGCTTTGTGCAAAAGCTATCTGCTCCTTTCGTGGATCTCCATTTTCAGCAATAAGATAACATGCATAACGAGTAAGCATATAATCTTCAACTTCACGAAGTGCACCGTTTCCAACTTCAATTGTATTGTTAATTCTTGAAAAATGATCTTCTGCTACGTTTCCATTATTCTCACATGAAATCATTGCTTTATTTATTGCATTATCAAAATTTCTCCATTGAACATAATCCAATAATTTCATTAGTTCTCTTGCATACCAATACTCAATGCCATCCGCTTCATGTCGGATATCATCAAATTTTCTTCTGTACAATTCTATTATTCTCTTTTCCATTCAAATTTCCTCCTCTTATGAACATATTGCTGACGCCAGCAATATGTTTTTTACTATTAATTTCTTCAATTACTCTATCACATTCTCCTTTGTGTTCCTCATCTTGTCATAATACGCCTTATACCTGTATATCGTCCTCTCGCTGACATTATTTCGTTTTGCAATCTCTATCATAGCCATGCCGTTCTCATAGCAATCAACAAAATCATTGTAGATTGCCATCCATTTTGCATTGTGCTTCTGCCTTCCACTTAATTTACGATTTTTATAATATTCCAGTTCTTCGCGTAACTCGGCGTTTTCATTTTCTAATTCTTCAATTCTTTTTAATGCTTCCTCGAGTGTTATAACCTTCTCCACTTCATTGTTCCTCCGTTCATGTCATTTTCGTTTTGTCTATATTATATATTGCTAATTAGTATTAGTCAATTTGATTTTGTCATACAGGAAGACTTTTCATATTCATCATGCAAATAAAATACCGCTGATATCTTTTGCAAGCTATGTCTTTCCATAGACTCTCTGCCTGAATATTCCTAATCCACTCGTCTAGATTCCATTTTCGTTTTAAAGCCGGTCCATATTTTAGAATCAGGGATGTTATTACATCTGCACATCTCTCAAAAGCTGCATTCTCTTTTGCATCTTCATAATACTTCTTTCTCATTGCTGCTCCCTTTTCCGAATATAATTTGTTTTGGCAGCCAATTTGAATTATCTGCTTTGAGCAAATCATAAACATAAATCTTATTCGGTCTTCCCAAGCCCTGATGTCTTCGGTAAATCAAGCCATGCTCCTCCAGCTCCTTCACCATTTTGTTAACCTTCTTATTCCCCAGGTTCATCAGATTCATAATTTCTTCGATTGTGAAAATGATATAGGTAATTCCATATTCATCACGCCATGCGTCTCCATTGGAGTCTGACAAGCACTTGCGATCCAGCAGTATTCCATATAATACTTTTGCTGCATTTGTCATATCTCTGAACATGTCTTCCTTAAAAAATCTCTTAGGTATCCTGTAAAACTTATAATCAAAAGTTACATTTTCCATTGTCTTATCCTCTCTGTCATTCCTAATTTCGCTACTTGGCAAGCAGTGCCCCGGTATATACCCGGCGCATTTTTGCTTGTTGGGGAAAATGCCCCAATCCCCTCGAACTGCG
>OOAG01000960.1_pt1 | contig 23030 bp, 18 predicted proteins | sample 1671461 | NCBI WGS metagenome assembly OOAG01 (sample SAMN06348159, study PRJEB24527) | human gut metagenome | biome: human gut; feature: ankylosing spondylitis patient; material: feces | host: Homo sapiens | place: China | collected 2015-10 | reverse complement strand
TTGAAATTCTACACCCAAATATACACCCAATTATTGAGATAGCAAAAGACATTTAGAAACATTTAGTTTTACTCTATGTTGTAATTTGCACTTGATTATCAGTTGTTTGCGGTTTTATGAGATTCTGTGAAAGTATAAGTTCGAGAGCCTGTCTCTCCGCTGAAACCTAAGACATTAGGTAGTCAAATTAAGACAAGTCCCGTAAAATCAATGTTTTACGGGACTTTTTCTATTTAGTCGGCGGACAACCAAAAGACATGGAAAAGCCTACTTCTGACAAGGTTCCGTTACTAAATCGTTACTAAAAATCAGCCTATGAAAATAGTAACGATTTTCGATGTAAGTTTCTGATTTGTCGCTCATTGACATTCAAATGTCTGCTCGTAACCAAATTATTTGTTTTTCCTTTGCAACGGGAAGTCATTACCCCCATTGTATCGGAACTAAAAATTAAAATAGGATATGGGTAAAAGTACATTTAAGATTCTGTTCTATCTTAGAAAGAATCAGGTAAACAAAGACGGAACGGTTTGCATCATGATTCGTCTGTCATTGAACGGTGAAATCTCACAGTTCAGTTCTAAATTGAACATCAAACCGGATGCTTGGGACACGGTTTTATGTAAGGCGAAAGGTAATACCCTGAAAGCACGTCAGCTGAACGAAACGCTGGAAGACATCCGCACTTCGTTGAAAAACCATTATCGGGACATTGAAGTTCATGAGTCATTTGTCACAGTGGAGAAAGTGCGCAATGCTTTTCTTGGGATAACGGCGAAACAGAGGACGCTGCTGGAACTGTTCAAAAAACACAACGATGACGCAAGGAAACTGGTCGGTATCAGCAAGACCCCTGCCACTCTTGCGAAGTATGACCGTTGCTACCGCAGGCTGGAAGAGTTTATGAAGGCGAAATATAATATTTCGGATATTTCGCTGAAAGAAATCAATCACATGTTCATCACGGACTTTGAGAACTATCTGAGAACGGAAAGCAAATGCAATGAGAACACAACGGCAAAATTCATGCAGACATTCAAGATGATTGTAATCATCGCCAAAAACAATGGCTGGATTTACACCGACCCGTTCTCGAACTACAAAATCAGACTGAAGCGGGTGGACAGGGGGTATCTGACGGATGCGGAACTGCAAAAGATAATGAAGAAGAAGTTCCCGACCAAGAGGCTCGAACAGGTAAGGGACGTGTTCCTGTTCTCATGCTATACGGGATTGTCGTATGTGGACGTGAAAGAACTGAAGGCAGGTGACATCAAAATCTCGTTTGACGGAAAGCCCTGGATTATGATACACCGGCACAAGACGGACACTCCGGTAAACGTGCCGCTGTTGAAAATTCCGCAGATGCTTCTCCAGAAGTATGAAGGACAGCTCCCGAAAGGACAGCTTCTGCCCGTATTAAGTAACCAAAAACTTAATTCTTATTTAAAAGAGATTGCAGATTTGTGCGGCATAAATAAAAACATTACCTTTCACCTTGCCCGGCACACGTTTGCCACGACCACCACGCTGGCCAAGGGCGTACCGATTGAAACGGTATCGAAGATGTTGGGGCATACGAACATCGAAACAACGCAAATATATGCCCGCATAACAAATGAGAAGATAAGGAAGGATATGGAGGCTCTTGCTGAAGAGCTGGAAACTGCAATCTGATTTTATGGTACTTACATAAACATGCCTGCTTATGGTAAAGATTGGAAATTTTGAAATAGAATATGACCGCAACGCTCCCGAAAAAGTTACCGTGAGGATAGAAACGGATGAGAACGGAGAAGTATGGCTGTCGAAATGTGACATTGCACGGACATACGATGTGTTCGTACAGTCAGTGAATGCCGGACTGAAATCTCTGGCAAATACGGGGGATTTTGACGAATACACGGATGTACGAGTGGAGCATTTCATCTATAACGGAAAAAATTGCAGTACTGACCTTTACGGGTTGGAAACCATCGTCGCACTGGGATTCCGCATGAAGGGACTGAAGTGCGAGGCATTCAGAAGATGGGCGGCACGGAGACTGTCGGAGTCATTTGAGGCAAAAAAGAATACGGTCATTCTCTGTATGACCGGTGAAAAGAGAAAGGGCTGGAATTGAAACCGCCGAATATGACGGATATGCGTGTCGGGGCAGTCTTCTTTGCAGGAGGCTGTTCCGACACGTGTTTTCAGATAAACTAAAAAAAACGTAAAAATGGACGTATAGTGATTCGTAAAATAATAATGTGTAACTTATCTTTCCTTAAAACATATTGTAGAAAACTGAAACGGCATGGTGGAAGATTTTGATTTGTCCGAAGAGCTGGAAGTGTAATTCTGCAACGAGGAATGTACGGCATCGGTATGGCATGGGGATGAGCTATTGCGAAAGTCTGTTCTGCCGGGAAAAGCCGAAATCTGAACTGACAGTAATTATCAGGGAGGAAGGTATGATGTATTTCCTTGCGGCAGATATGGGTGAGTTTGCAGAACTTTGCCTAAAATATACGGGCTTCAATGACAGGAAAGAAGATATGGTACTGATACCGGCATCGACAAGGGAAAGACAGTGGAAACGCTTTCCGGTGGTGTGCTACTATCTGTCGAAATGACTGGGCGTCACGGACGGATTCAAGGTTATATGGGTTGTGGAAGACCGCAAGCAATTGAAAGGTAGGGAAAATGGCAAAGATACGCTCGGAAATCTGCAATTCATACGGAGGTATATCAAGGGCAGATACGTGCTCCTGCTGAACGATGTGCTTACGACCGGGGAGAGTTTCAGGCAACTGCAACGAAAGATGATACAACTGGGGGCGTTGTCTGTTACAGGGGTGTTTCTTGGAAAGACGGTGTGACCTGATTCTATTACATATTTAATGACCGACCTTTTGGGGCGGCTTCATCCGTGCTTCAATGCCGGATGGAGCCGCTTTTTTGTGCCCGTATGCGGGGAAAACGGGGATTATAGAAGAAAAACGAGGAAAATCATTCCCTACTATGGAAATACTATGGATTGCACCTTCAGGGAGTTGCACACCTTTGCAATGTAACCAATACGGAATAATATGGAAATAGTAACAATGGACAACGAGGTCGTGAAAACGATGATGGAGAAGATAGACCGGATAGCGGACTATGTTTTCAAGAAAGATAACGTGCCTAAAGAGGAAGCGGAAATCCTGCTGACGAGCGAGGAGGCGGCGGACCTGCTGAAAATCAGCACGAGGACACTGCAACGGATGCGAAAGGACAAGACTATTCCCTACATGATGGTGAGAAGCAAGTGCCGGTACAGGCTGGCGGATCTGGAGGAATGCGTGAGACGGAAAATTGTCCGCTGCAACCCGAAGACGCTGGAAGAGTTCAAGCATAACTACCTGATGACAAGAAAGGAGGCGGATGATGGAAACTGTTGGTAAGGACTTGTTCGAGGAATGGATGCAGCGCATCATGGGACGGATTGACCGGTTGGACGGTATCATATCGGTACTGATAAACAAGGATGCTTCCGGGGTGAAGTACTTGGACGGGGAACGGATGTATGACAACCAAGACCTGTGCGAGATGCTGCGTACCAGCAAGAGGTCGCTCCAACGCTTCCGCAGCGAGTACGGACTCAAAAGCCGGCGCATCAGCCGTAAGAGCTACTACAAGGAGTCGGACGTACTGGAGTTCATCAGTCGGAACATGGAAGAGGTGGTACTGGACGGTGGGAAAGTGCTGAAGATAAAGGAAGGCACAGGGAAGAAATCACCGGGCAAGACCAAAGAGAAGAAAGGAGGCAGGCGCACGGCAAGTCGCTTATGATAGGGAATTTTTCAAGACGAAAAGAAAAAATGCCTGTATGGGTGGTTGCCGACAGGCTTGTTCAATAACCAATAAAATAAATCAATCAATGGAACAGAAAAAGAAAAAGGAAGAGGATGTGCTGGTCGTCCGAGACGAAAAGACGGGCGAAATCAGCGTGGTTGCCGGGCTGGACGGCAAGGGGTATCCCAAGAGGGCACAGGCAAAGGCGGAACATTCGCAGGAGTTCCTCCACTTCGACCGCCATGGGGATGCGATTGACAATTTCTTCAAGAACTTCTACCGCCAGTGCAAGGAACCGACACGATTCGGCTTCTACAGGGTGGCAGCGGACATGGTGGAAGCACTGCTTCCGGTTATCAAGGACCTGCTGAGAGACCCTGCGGCAAACGCTGAACTGCTTGCTCCGCACAAGGTGGACACCTCGGCATACCAACAGCAGTCGGAAGCACAGACTGAGGGGCAGATGCCGGAAGCGGAAGAGGTGAAAAGAGAAAACGCCGAAGAAGTGGAGCAGAAAGCCGACGGAGCAGCAGAACAGCAGTCGGAAGCACAAATTGAGGGGCAGATGCCGGAAGCGGAAGAGGCGAAAAGAGAAAATGCCGAAGATGTGGAGCAGAAAGCCGACGAAGCAGCAGAACAGCAGTCGGAAGCACAAATTGAGGGGCAGATGCCGGAAGCGGAAGAGGCGAAAAGAGAAAATACCCAAGAAAACGATATGGAACAACAAACAAATGAGAAAATGGAAGAAATGAAACAGGAAAATCAGGAACAGCAACCGCAGGCGAAGACGCAAAGACCGAACCTGATAGCGGACGGCGACGTGGACTGGAAGGAACTGGAACGGTTCGGGGTGAAAAAAGAGAATCTGTCCGAAAAGGACATGAAAGCCCTGATGAACTACGGCAAGACGGATTTGGTGACGGTGAACCCGACCTTCGGCGGAGATAGTTATGAGCTGCAAGCCCGCCTATCGTTCCAGAAGACGGAAGACGGCAAACTGAAGCTCGCACCCCATTTCGTGCGCCATGAGCCGAGGCTTGACATCCCCCACAACGGTTACACTTTCACGGACGAGGACAAGAAGAACCTGAAGCAGACGGGCAATCTGGGCAGGCTGGTAGATGTGGCAGATACGAAAACCGGAGAGATGCGCCCGTCGTACATCAGCATCGACCGTCTGACAAATGAAATCGTGGACATTCCGGCAAGCAAGGTACGTATTCCTGACAGAATCGGACTGACGGAACTGTCAGAACAGGAAAAGGACATCCTGCGTGCGGGATTTGCACTGCCCAAGGAGGTAACGCTCAGGAACGGGCGCAAGTTCGAGGCACTCTTGCAGGTGAACGCCGACAGGCGTGATGTGGAGTTTGTGCCGGGGCAGCCACGACAACAACAGTCGCAACGTCAGGGGAACGGGCAGGAAAAGAAGCAGGAGAACCCCGACACAGCGGGACAACAGCAAAAGGAGGCTTGGAGTCAGGAGAACGGACAACGCCGCAACCGCTCGTGGACAAACGAGGACGGCAGCATCCGCCCGATAGGGAAATGGAAGGACGACATATTTACCGAACAGCAGAAAGCAGACTATGTGGCGGGCAAGACTGTGGTGCTCGCCAACGCGAAGGACGACCAAGGACAGCCCTGCACGAAATATCTGAAGTTCGACCGCGAGAAAGGCAGACCGCTGACCTATTCGGAAAATCCCGACCTCGCGCAGACCGTCGCCCCGTCGAATGAGAGCCGCACGCAGCTCGCCGTGAACAACGAGGGCAAGACCAACGAGGCGACCAAGCACCTGAAGGAGCCGCTTACGCAGGGACAGACCGCCCCGAAGGACGACGCCCAGCAGAAGCAGCAGACGAAGAAATCCAAAGGCATGAAGGTTTCCTGAGTGCCGCCACTGAATCCATAAAAAATTAAAAGAGAATAAACAACGGAATGAAACGGGGCTTCATGCGCCATGCCCTGCATATCCCACGGACACCGGCGTACCCCGTTCCATTCCACAAGAAACAATAGTATCAACGACTAAAACAGGAAATATATGATTACCATACTGGCAGAAAAACCGAGCGTGGCGCGTGAGATAGCACGCATCACCGGAGCGACAAGAAAAGAGGAAGGATATTATACGGGAAACGGCTACCATGTGACATGGGCATTGGGGCATCTGGTGCAACCCGCCCTGCCTGACGGGTACGGCTTCAAGGGCTTCCGCAGGGACAGCCTGCCCGTGATACCGGAAGAGTTCATGCTGATTCCCCGACAGGTAAAGACGGACAAGGGCTATAAGGCGGACGCGGCAGCGGTGAAGCAGATAAAGGTGATAACGAAGCTGTGGCAGGAAAGCGAGGGCATCATCGTGGCAACGGACTGCGCACGCGAAGGGGAACTGATATTCAGATACCTGTATGCCTATACGGGCTGTACGCTGCCCTTCCGCCGCCTGTGGATAAGCTCGCTTACGGACACCGCCATCCGCAAGGGATTGAAGGAACTGAAGGACGGGCATGAATATGACGACCTGTATCTGGCGGCAAAGGCACGCAGCGAGGCGGACTGGCTGGTGGGCATCAACGGCACGCAGGCGCTGACCGTCGCCGCCGGGCGGGGAACGTATTCCGTGGGACGCGTACAGACACCCACGCTGGCAATGGTCTGCAAGCGGTACCGGGAAAACAGACGCTTTACGCCGGAGCCGGTACACCAGCTGCATTTCTCCGTGCCATCGGCAAATGCGGGTACGGTGGTGAAATTCGCTTCCGTGAAGAAATGGCAGGACAAGAACGAGGCAGCTATACTATATAATAAGGTAAAGGCGAAGATGTGCGCCACCGTGACCAAGGTCGAAAAGAAGCAGAAGGTGGAGAACCCTCCGCTGCTGTACGACCTGACCACATTGCAAAAGGAAGCGAACACGAAGCACGGCTTTACGGCAGAACAGACGCTGGAACTGGTGCAGAAACTCTATGAGGCGAAGCTCGTCACCTATCCGAGAACATCGAGCCGCCATATTCCGGAAGATGTGTTTGCCGAAGTGCCCCTGCTGCTTGAGCGGCTGGCAAGCCACTCCACACTTTCGGATAAAATCGTGAACTTGGACGGACTGAACCGCCGGAGCGTGGATGCCTCGAAAGTAACCGACCACCATGCCTTGCTGGTAACGCCGAACCGACCGCTTGCCCTCTATAAGAACGAGCAGATTATCTACGACATGATTGCCGGACGCATGGTAGAGGCATTTTCGGAGGAATGTGTGAAGGATACGGCTACCGTAGTAGCGAAGGTGGCGCCGGACGCAGGCGAAAGATGCGAGGGCCTGACGTTTGAGGCGAAAGGTTGCATTGTGTGCAAGGCAGGCTGGCGCGGCGTGTACGGAGAGTATAGTGAGGACAACGGGAATACGGCATTGCCGGACTGGACGGAAGGTGACACACTGGTGATGGCGGGATGCTCGATGAGTTCGGGCATGACCCGACCGAAACCGCTGCACACGGAAAGCTCGCTGCTGGCAGCGATGGAAACCGCCGGACGCGAGGATGTGGAGGATGAGGAGGTACGCCAAGCCCTGAAGGATTGCGGCATCGGCACACCCGCCACCCGTGCCGCCATCATCGAAACGCTGCTCAGAAGGGAATACATGGTGCGCGTGAAGAAGTCGCTGGTACCGACGGAGAAAGGACTCGCCCTGTATTCCATTGTAAAAGACATGGACATCGCCGATGTGGAAATGACCGGGCAGTGGGAAGCTGAGCTGGCGGAGATTGAGAAAGGAAAGACACCGCATGAGGCTTTCATAAGGGACATAGAAAGCTATACCCGAAAGATCACCACGGACTTGCTTGCGTGTGACCGTATTTTCGGGCACAAGGCTTCGGGCTGCATCTGCCCCAAGTGCGGCAAGGGCACGATGCAGTTTTACGGCAAGGTGGTGCGCTGCGACAATCCGGACTGCTCCCTGCCCGTATTCCGCCAGATAGCCGGAAAGACACTTACCGACGGGGAGATGACCGATTTGCTGGCAAAAGGAAAGACGGAAGTCCTCGGCGGCTTCAAGAGCAGGCAGGGCAAGCCGTTCAGCGCGGCGGTCGCCTTCGACGCTGACTTCAACACGAACTTCATCTTTCCCGAAGCCAAAGGCGCAAGAAAAGGCACGAACATGAAAGGAAAACGAAAATAATGCATTATTTTTGCCACTGAACCATGTCATAATCTGTTTCAATCCGTTGATACTCTTTATTCACATGGATTTAGTGGCGGCACCCGGAGGGATACCGGGTGCCTTTTATTTCCTTTCCAAAATCATTCATCCACTAAATCCATCAGAAAATGAAACAGAACAAGAGAACCGCTCCGGCGGAACTGTCCTACTACGGACTGTACCTGCTGGACTACCTGAGAAAATACCATCCCGACAAAGTAATTGATACCGAGTTTATAACCGGAAGGGAGGAAGCCGCCGCCGAAACCTTCGAGAAGGCAAGGCTGGAGGGAAGCTCCACGGAAGCCGCACAGGAGGAAGCCATGCGCGTCCTGCTCGAAGGACTCCACTTCTCCTCCTACGCCCTGCTGTACGAGGTGGTGGAGAACGAGTTCGCCGACGAGGTGGCGGCATCCGACCGCGAGGCGTTCTGCCGGAAACTCTTCCCCTATCTGAAAAACCTGCTCGGCGGTTACGACACGCCGGACGACACCTTCGCCCTGTCGCCCGACCACAACCTGCTCTACACGGAGCTGACCGGAACCGTCATGCTTTATCTGGAGTCCTATGACATTCAATAGGAAACAGAAGCTGAGGGACAACATCGAGGCGATACGGACGGCATTCACGCTCGACCGGGAAGGGCGCACGCCCACCGAAAGGGAGCGCGTGCTGCTGGGGCGGTACTGCGGCTTCGGGGGACTGAAGTGCATACTGAACCCGGCACGGGAGCTGACGGATGCCGTACACTGGGCGAAATCCGACCTCGAACTGTTCGCCCCTACGGTGGAGCTGCACCGTATCATCCGGGAAAACAGCCGGGACGACATGGAGTACAAGCGCTATACGGATTCGCTGAAAGCCTCGGTGCTGACGGCATTCTACACTCCGCAACCCGTCACGGACACCATAGCGGACGTGCTGCACGACCGCAAGGTGCGCCCGAATCTCGTGCTGGAGCCGTCGGCGGGCATAGGCGCGTTTATCAGCCCGGTGCTGTCGAACAACCTGCAGGCGGAGGTGATGGCATTCGAGAAAGACCTGCTGACGGGCAAGATGCTCGGACACCTGTACCCGCAGCAGAAGATACGCACGGAGGGCTTCGAGAAGATAGAGAAGTCTTTCCTGAACCATTTTGACCTTGCCATCTCCAACATACCCTTCGGGGACATCGCCGTGTTTGACGCAGAATACGAGAAAAAGTCGGTCATGCACCGGATAGCGGCGAAGAAAGTGCATACGTATTTCTTCCTGAAAGGGCTGGACGCGGTGCGTGACGGCGGCATTGTGGCATTCATCACCTCGCAGAACGTACTGAATACGGAAGGCAATGGAGGCACGCGCTACCTGATGATGAAGCAGGCGGACCTGTTGTCCGCCATCCGTCTGCCGAACAACCTGTTCTCGGAAAATGCCAACACGGAGGTAGGGTGCGACCTGATAATCCTGCAAAAGAATGAAAGAAAAGAGGAACTTTCGGAAGAGGACAGACTATTTACCCGGACGGTCAGAAGCAACCATACCGGACTCGTTACCAATGAATATTTCCTTGACCACCCGGAACGTATCATCCATACCGAAACGAAAAGGGATACCGACCCCTACGGCAAGCCCGCCATGATATACACGCACAGCGGCGGTGTGGAAGGTATAGCGATGGATTTGTATAAAATGCTTTCGGAAGACTTGTCGGTACGGCTGGACTTGGAACGCTACAACGGCATCGGGCATGAAAAACCAGAAACAAGGCAGAACATTGCCGTGCAATCTTCCGGTGTTGAGGTGAAAAGAGAAAATTCCCTTTCAGGTACGGATGAACTGACGGACGCGAAAAGAGAAGAGAACCGAGTGCAGCCGCAAGCCCGGCCTGCAAAAGCCACAGCCCATACAGTGGAAACCGGACATCCGGAAGCCCCGGTTATGGATTTGTACGACCTGTTCGGCTACACGCAGGAGGAAAGGCGGCTGGCGGAACGCGGACTGAAGCCGGAGCGGAAGAAGGGCAGCAAGTCCAAGCCGAAGAAACCGGTACAGGCATCGCTGTTCGTGCTGCCGGAGGACGGTACGGGAATGGAAGCGGACAAAGGAAAGACGGAGGCAGGTGCCGCCATTACCCCGGAAGAGGCAAAGGAAATGGAGGAAATCATCCGTGGCACAGCAGAGGTGGAAGCTGCCCCGGTGGAAACGACCGCACCGAAAGCAGAGGACAGGATACCGCTACAAGAGGACGGTGACCCGGAGGACGCCGTTTACCGCAGCCTCGACTGGGAAACAAATCCGCCCATCAATGGATTCTATGAAACGATGATGTCGCTCACGCCGGAACAACGGGCGGAACTGCGCCGGCTGGGAAAGACGAAGATGGAAGCCAATGCCGTCAAACGGACAGTCGGGACATCGGAGGCGCAAAGAGAAAAAGTCCATGTGGGGAAAATAGAAGAACCGCAAGGTACTGCTGCTACGGCGGTCTATCCGATAGAAAACGGATTCGAGGCGGAACGCGACAGACGGATAGCGGAAGTGGAGAAAGCCCTCCGTGCGGAGGAAGCCGCCCTGACACCGGAAGAGAGGCAGCGCAAGCGGGAGGAGGAAATGATGCCCCGTCCGTACAGCCGACCGCTGGAGCCGCACCTGAAGGACGGCTCGCTGGCATGGGTACACACGCAGGGCGTGCGCTATCAGGTGGGCGTGCTGAAGGACGTGACCCGCTACGGGGCAACCTTCCATCCGCTGGACATGGAGGGTATGCAGAAGGAGAAAGCGCAGCTGTACATCTCGATGCGCGACACCTACGAGCGGCTCTATGCACAGGAGGCGGAACGGCAGGAGGCAAACGACATGCTCCGCCGCCACCTGAACACCTACTATGACGAGTTCACGATGCGCTACGGCTGCCTGAACGCCAGACAGAACGTGAAACTGCTGATGATGGACGCCTCCGGGCGCAACATGCTGGCACTGGAACGCAGCGAGGGCGGTACGATGGTGAAGGCGGACATATTCGACCATCCCGTTTCCTTTTCGCAGGAAACGACCGTCATGGCGGAATCGCCGGAGGAAGCCCTGTCCGCCTCGCTCAACCGCTACGGCGGGGTGAACCTGCCGTATATGGAATCCCTGTGCGACATGGCACGGACGGACATGCTGGAAGCGTTGAAAGGCAGGGTGTACTACAATCCGCTGGCAGAGGGTTACGAGATAGCCGACCGCTTCATTGCCGGTAACGTGGTAGTGAAAGCGAGGGAGATGGAGGAATGGGTAAAGGGACACGAGGGGGACGAAATGATGCCGCAGGCACGGGAGGCTCTGGAGGCTTTACGCGAGAACATCCCCGAACAAATCCCGTTTGAAGACCTTGACTTCAACTTCGGGGAGCGGTGGATACCCACGGGGGTGTATGCCGCCTACATGAGCCGCCTGTTCGATACGGACGTGAAGATAGGCTACTCGGAGAGCCTCGACGAGTATTCGGTGGCGTGCAGCCACAGGACGATGAAAATCACCGACGAGTTTCTGGTCAAGGGATATTACCGCCACTATGACGGGATGCACCTGCTGAAACACGCCCTGCACAACACCTGCCCGGACATGATGAAGAAAGTCGGCGAGGACGAGAACGGTAACGACATAAAGGCACGCGACAGCGAGGGCATACAACTCGCCAACGCCAAGATTGACGAAATCCGCAACGGATTCACGGAATGGCTGGAGGAACAGTCGCCGGAGTTCAAGAAACGGCTGACGGACATGTACAACAACAAGTTCAACTGCTTCGTGCGTCCGAAATATGACGGCTCGCACCAGACCTTTCCCGGACTCGACCTGAAAGGGCTGGGAATCACCGACCTGTACCCCAGCCAGAAGGACTGCATCTGGATGCTGAAACAGAACGGCGGGGGAATAGCCGACCACGAGGTGGGAACCGGCAAGACGCTGATAATGTGCGTGTCAGCACACGAGATGAAGCGTCTGGGGCTGGTACACAAGCCGATGATAATCGGACTGAAAGCCAATGTGCGCGAGATAGCGGAGACCTACCGCAAGGCATACCCCAACGCCCGCGTACTGTACGCTTCGGAGAAGGACTTCGAGGCGGCAAACCGCGTGCGCTTCTTCAACGACATACGGAACAACGACTGGGACTGCGTCATCATGAGCCACGACCAGTTCGGGAAGATTCCGCAGTCGCCGGAACTGCAACAGCGGATATTGCAGGCGGAGCTGGACACGGTGGAGGAAAATCTGGAGGTGCTCCGCTCGCAGGGCAAGGACGTGTCGCGCGCCATGCTGAGGGGATTGGAGAAGCGCAAGTTCAACCTGACGGCCAAGCTGGAGAAGGTGGAGCACGCGATAAAGTCAAGGACGGACGACGTGGCGGACTTCAGGCAGATGGGTATCGACCACCTCTTCGTGGACGAGAGCCACCAGTTCAAGAACCTGACATTCAACACCCGGCACGACCGCGTGGCGGGGCTGGGCAACTCGGAGGGCAGCCAGAAGGCACTGAACCTACTGTTCGCCATCCGCACCATTCAGGAGCGGACGGGAAAGGACTTGGGGGCGACGTTCCTGTCGGGCACGACCATCAGCAACTCGCTGACGGAGCTGTACCTGCTGTTCAAGTACCTCCGCCCGAAGGAGCTGGAAAGGCAGGACATCCGATGCTTCGACGCATGGGCGGCGATATTCGCCAAGAAGACGACGGACTTCGAGTTCAACGTGACGAACAACATCGTGCAGAAAGAACGCTTCCGCTACTTCATCAAGGTGCCGGAGCTGGCGGCGTTCTACAACGAGATAACCGACTACCGCACGGCGGAGGACGTGGGCGTGGACAGGCCGGACAAGAACGAGGTGCTGCACAACATACCGCCCACCCCCGACCAGGAGTATTTCATCAAACAGCTGATGGAGTTCGCAAAGACGGGAGATGCTACTCTGCTGGGCAGGCTGCCGCTGTCGGAAACGGAGGAGAAGGCGAAGATGCTCATCGCTACCGATTACGCCCGGAAGATGGCGCTGGACATGCGCATGATAGACCCGGAATATGAAGACCACCCGGACAACAAGGCAAGCCACTGTGCGAAGACGATTGCGGAATATTACCGGAAGTATGACGAGCAGCTCGGCACGCAGTTCGTATTCTCCGACTTGGGTACCTACCAGCCGGGCGGGTGGAGCGTATATACCGAAATCAAGCGCAAACTGGTGGAGGACTACGGCATACCCGCCCATGAAATCCGCTTCATTCAGGAGTGCAAGAGCGAGAAGTCAAGGAAAGCGGTGATAGAAGCGATGAACGAGGGATATGTGCGCGTGCTGTTCGGTTCGACGAGCATGCTCGGTACGGGCGTGAACGCCCAGCGCAGGGCGGTGGCAATCCACCACCTTGATACGCCGTGGCGACCGTCTGACCTCGCCCAGCGCGACGGACGTGCGGTTAGAAAGGGCAACGAGATAGCGAAACTGTACGCTGACAACAAGGTGGACGTAATCATCTACGCGGTGGAGAAGTCGCTGGACTCGTACAAGTTCAACCTGCTGCACTGCAAGCAGACGTTCATCTCGCAGCTCAAAAGCGGTGCGATGGGTGCAAGAACCATAGACGAGGGGGCGATGGACGAGAAGTCGGGCATGAACTTCTCGGAGTACATGGCTATCCTGTCAGGGAACACCGACCTGCTGGACAAGGCGAAGCTGGAGAAACACATCGCCTCGCTGGAGGGAGAGCGCAAGTCGTTCAACAAGGGCAAGCGCGAGTCGGAACTGAAACTGGAGTGCAAGACCGGGGAACTGAGGAACAACCAAGCCACCATAGCCGCCATGACAGAGGATTGGGAGAAATTCACCGCCGCCGCACAGACGGACAAGGAGGGCAACCGACTGAACCTGCTGAAAATTGACGGTCTGGATTCCACCGACGAAAAGGAAATCGGCAAGCGGTTGCAGGAGATTGCGAAGAATGCCGCGACCGGAGGGCAGTACAAGCGCATCGGAGAACTGTACGGCTTCCCCATCGAGGTGGTCAGCGAGCCGACACTAAGGGACGGGCTGGAGTTCACCGACAACCGTTTCGTGGTGGCGGGCAATTACAGGTACAACTACAACAACGGGCATCTGGCGATGGTTGACACGCACGCCGCCGCCACGAACTTCCTGAACGCTCTGGAGAAGATACCGGGCATCATTGACCAGTATAAAAAGAAAAACGAGGTGCTGGGACTGGAAATTCCGCAGCTCCAAGCGATAGCGGGCAAGGTATGGAAGAAGGAGGACGAGCTGAAACAGCTGAAGTCCGAACTTGCCGCCCTTGACCGCAAGATACAGTTGGAGCTTGCACAGCCCACACTGGAAGGTGTAGAAAAAGAAGAAACCGCAAAGCAAGTCAAACCGATAATGGAGAATGCTCCGCAGATACACGATGTGGCAAGCAACCGAATCCTAACAAAAGATTTCACTACAGACCATGTTGTTTCTGGGCGACCAGATTTTCAAATCAGTGATAAAAATAAATCAAAGGGAATAAAAATGTAACTGAAATGCAGTAACGATTATATAAGGACGTTACTGCATTTCTTATTTATATGAATAAACTTACTTCGTTTTTTAGTTCCTCCTTAAATGCTTTAGTTGTTTCATCATTAGGTTTAATTCTGTACCTACTTAGGCATCAGGGAGGCACGATAACGTTTCGGTGACATTCCGAGGTATCGGGAAGCATATCTAGTAAAGCTGGCAGGATTCCCAAACTTCATCTCATCCGATATTTGTGCTATAGACAGATGATGGTTGTTGAGATATTCCTTTATTATCGGAAGTGTGTGGCGAGCGATGAAATAGGTAACATTGTGTCCAGTCTGCCTTCGCACTGTATCCGACAGGTATTTTGGGGTAACATTTAGTTGCGCAGCATAATAGTTCACTTCTCTGTAATATTTGGATGTACCGGCTTCAAGCATAGTCATAAGTTCCTTTACAACGTACATACTTCGGTCGGAAGCGTACATGGAGTTTCTATCCCGTTTGTGGAACGCAAAAAGATCGTACATCATTGTCAAAGCAAGACTGCCTATCAATTCACGGTAAAACGGATGTTCTGTATCATCCATTCGCTCTCTAATGGCATGCATGTCGTTCAGCAGTATTTGCGTGTCTTCAACACTCAAATGAATTACCGGATTATCAAACAGGTTTATCGCACCACCTATTCCGAAGTTATTGGCAGGCAATTGATTGTGCAGGAACTCGCTCGGTGCGGCTATGATTTCCACTCTTAAATCATCTGACTGACCAGTTTCACCAATCATCTGCGGTTTAGTGATAATGACCAAGTTGTTACAGCTGACTGAAAATTTCCGTCCGCCGTACACAAACCATGCTTCTCCGTCCAAGCATAACAAGTGTATTACCCAATCACTGAAATCCACAGACCTTATTAAATGATACAGTGTGGAATAGACGATTTTTGCTTCTGCTTTTGTATTCATACCGCAAAGTTACGGATATTTTTCAGAATGGCGCAATCTTGACAATTTTATACGTAATACGGATAATATATGTATAGTAAAACCTCCCTAATTTTGCGATATAAAATCAAACAATTAAATTCTTTTTAGATGAAACCTTATATTATATGTCACATGATGTCATCGGTGGACGGTCGTATCGACTGCGCGATGACCGCCGAGATTGAAAAAACAGACGTTTACTATCAAGCTCTTGACAGGCTGCATTTTGACGCGGTACTTGAAGGACGGGTAAGCCGGCAAATACACTATGCATTGCCTGCCCCGTTCAAGGCAAATGACATGGTTCCCATCGGAGAGGAAAAGTATCATATAGCTCACCCTGCTGACCATTATGAGATAGCCATCGACACCCACGGAACGTTAAAGTGGCCGAAAGACGCATCGAACAACAATCTTCTGGTAATAACAGACGAGCAATGTCCGCAAGAGTATCACGGGTATCTTACGGCAAATGATATTTCATGGATTGCATGTGGAAAGAAAGGCATAGACTTATGCCGATCAATGGAGATACTTGGTGAGAAGTTCGGAGTAAAGCGTCTCGGCATTGTTGGCGGCGGACATATTAATGGAGCGTTTCTCCAAGCTGGACTGCTCGATGAGGTCAGCCTTATGATTGGCGGTGGCATTGACGGCCGGGCAGGAATGGCTGCCGTGTTCGATGGTATCAGACAGACAGATTATCCTCCCACGATACTGACTCTTAATGAGGTGGAGCGGATGGGCAATACCGTATGGTTGAAGTACAGTGTCAACAAATAATACTCGAAGGTATGAGCAAAATTCTGATAGCTTATTATTCACGACGAGGACAAAACTATGTAGACGGTGTTATCCGTGACCTTGAAACAGGTAATACGGAAGTCCTTGCCCGAAGGCTTGCCAAGATGACAGGCGGCACGTTGTTCCGAATAGATACCATGAAGCCTTATCCGATTGATTATCACGAAGCCACCAGACAGGCGATGACGGAACTCCAAACTGATTTTCGTCCGGAACTGACGGACATAGTTAAAGACATGGAGGAGTTCGATACGGTTATCCTCGGCTATCCGAACTGGTGGGGAACTATGCCGATGGCAGTACATACCTTTTTGGAACAATATGATTTTTCGGGGAAACGTATCATTCCTTTATGTACCCACGAAGGTAGCGGTGCAGGACACAGCGTAAAGGATATACAACGCTTATGTCCGTTGGCAGAATGCCTGCCTTGTGAGGCGGTCAAAGGAAGTGCAGTACATTCCGCAGACTATTCTATCGATGAAATTATCAATCGGATAAATAAAATACACTAATGGTATAAACCATATATTGCATGACCATGAAATGTATATTGATATTATTTACAGCTCTGCTTTCAATCACTAATACGCATATCATTATGGCACAAAAAATAATAACCCAAACAGCAGGTCGCACCACATTAGGTAATTTCGCTCCCAAATTTGCCGAACTGAACGATGATGTCCTCTTCGGAGAAATATGGAACCGGGCTGGTCTTTCACCACGTGACCGTAGTATGATTACCATTTCTACCCTTATCGGCAAAGGTATCATAGACTCTTCGCTTACACATCATTTGCAATTTGCCAAGGCAAACGGTATTACTCGGAATGAGATTTCGGAGATGCTTACCCATATAGCTTTCTATGCCGGTTGGCCCAATGCGTGGGGAGCCTTTCGCCTCGCCCAGGAAGTATGGGCGGAAGACACCGCAAGCAATGACGAATTAGACAAATTCCAGCAGGAAATGATATTCCCCGTTGGAGAGCCAAACATGGCGTATGCACGTTATTTTTCCGGAAGAAGCTGGCTGGCTTCCATTTCCACCGAGCAAATTCCATTCAGCAATGTTTCTTTTGAACCCGGTTGCCGAAACAACTGGCACATACACCGTGCTGCTAAAGGTGGAGGACAGATGTTGGTCGGCATTGCCGGGCGCGGATGGTATCAGGAAGAAGGGAAGTCTGCGGTGGAGATACTTCCCGGCACGGTCATCCACATTCCTGCCGGCGTGAAACACTGGCACGGGGCAGCCAAGGACAGCTGGTTTGCACATCTGGCATTTGAGGTTCCGGGCGAAGAGACAGCCAACGAATGGCTGGAACCCGTGTCTGAGGAACAATACAGGCAACTACCTAAATGATGTGATGGTGACATGACTTTATCAATGCAAAATGCAATATGAGTCAAGACGCAAAATAATAGAATCATAAAGGTACTCTTATATTCATTATGGGAATTATGATACAGATAACAAATGAAAACAGCGGTTATATTGCTCCTCTGAACGTAAATGTAGAAAGAAAGACCGTTTCGTTTAGAAATCGTTTCGGCATGACACTTCATGGTGACTTATACACAGCAAAGATGTTAGACATAAAGGAGAGACACCCGGCATTGATTGTAGGTGCGCCCTATGGCGGTGTGAAAGAACAAGGTCCATGTGTTTATGCCAATGAGTTGGCGCAAAGCGGTTTCGTTGTGCTGACATTTGACCAGCCTTATATGGGCGGAAGTAGCGGAGAACCACGCCGCGTGTCGAGTCCGGAACTTTTTTCAGAAAGTTTCAGCGCATGTGTAGACTTTCTAGGTTTACAAGATTATATTGACCGTGAGCGCATCGGTGTTCTTGGCATTTGCGGTTCAGGAGGTTTCGCTTTGTCTGCGGCACAGAGTGATATACGTATCAAGGCAATTTGTACGACAAGTATGTATGACATGAGTGTCGCCGCACGTTATAGACTCACTACGGATCAGATTAAGGCAGAGAAAGCTCGTCTATCATTCCAACGCTGGATTGATGCGGAAAATGGTTATCCGGAATATATTCCGTATTTTCCAGAAGTGCCATTAGACAAAGTGCCAGCAGAATTGACAGAACCAACCGCAGAATGGTTTCGTTTTTATGCACTCAGGCGTGGACACCATCCAGAGGCACGTGGTGGCTTTACAAGTACAAGTAACCTTTCATTTATCAATTTTAACCTGCTGGATTACATTGATGAGATATCGCCACGCCCAATTCTCTTCATTGTGGGCGACCGTGCGCATTCCCGTTTCTTCAGTGAAGATGCCTACAATGCTGCATTGGAACCAAAAGAGCTTTACGTGGTAAAGGATGCCGAACATATTGACCTTTATGATCGTACTGACCGGATTCCTTTCGGTAAAATAGAGGATTTCTTCAAAAAATCATTGAAGTAATACAATCAAATATAGAACGATAATATACTTTTATTGCGGTTGCCCAAAGTTAAATCTGCACTAAAAATCCTCCAAAGTTTGGTTATTTGTTTTACTTGATATACTTTTGTAACCAGATAAATGAATAATATCAATTATGAGTACAAAAGAAGTTTGCGAACCCAATTTTCAAGCCCTGCAAGACACGCTTGATGTAATAGGTAGCAAGTGGCGCGTTCAGATTCTGGCATCCATTTGTGTAGGTGGTAATAACAGATTCAGGGAAATCGAAAGAAGCATACCCGGGCTGACAACGCGGATGCTCTCAAGAGAGTTGAAAATAATGGAGTCTCTTGGGCTTATCGTCCGAAATGTATATCCCTCTACTCCGGTATTGGTAGAATACAAAGAAACCGAATTATGTAATTCTCTTATCCCTATCTTCGACAGCATGTTGGAATGGGGCGAGAAATATGGTGCAAATAGTAAACAACAAAAGAAAGAAGATGAATAAGATTGTTTCATTAATTGCAGCTGCGGTAATGACTTGCAGCTGTACTGCCAATACACGGCAAGCAAATACTGTTTCAAAAGAGAATGATAAAGTATTGGTTGCTTATTTTTCAGCAACTGGGAATACAGAAGCTAAAGCCAAGTTGATAGCCTCCGTTGTCAAAGGAGACCTTCACAAAATCCAACCTGAAAAAGATTACTCTCCCGCTGACCTGAATTGGGAAGATGAATCTTCACGTTGCTGTGCAGAATTTGCAAATCCTGCATCTCGTCCGGCTATAAGTTCAACATTGAGAAATTTGCCCGAATACGACGTGGTTTATTTGGGCTTCCCTATTTGGTGGGATCAGACACCAAGAATTATTAACACTTTCATGGAAAGTGCCGATTTTGCGGGTAAGACGGTAATTCCTTTTGCAACATCAGGCAGCAGCAGTATTGATAACGCCGAAAAAAAATTGCGGGAAATGTACCCTAAAGTAATGTGGCAAAAAGGAAAGTTATTGAACGGGGCTACCAAGAAAGATATTGAAGAATGGATTAACAAATGAAAAAGATGGAAAAGGTTATGAAGGTATTATTGATAAATGGCAGTCCGAATAAAAATGGTTGTACATTCACAGCGTTGTCACAAGTGGCTAATACATTGAATGAGGAAGGTATTGAAACGCAGATATTCCACATCGGCACAAAACCGATTGCCGGTTGTCTGGGATGCCAGAAATGTATGGAATATGGGAAATGCGTATTTGATGATAAAGTAAACGAATGTGCGGAATTGATAGGACAGTCCGATGGTTTTGTCTTCGGGACCCCTGTCTATTATGCTTCGGCAAACGGAGCTATGAGTGCATTTATGGATCGTTTGTTCATTTCGGAATTGTGCAGGGGAACTGATAATTTTTATATGAAACCGGCTGCGGCAGTCGTTTCGGCAAGAAGAGCCGGAACAACTGCTACATTCGACCAAATGAATAAATATTTCACGATGACACAAATGCCTGTCGTGTCTTCCCAATATTGGAACATGGTACACGGAAACACACCGGATGAAGTCAGGCAGGATATAGAGGGGATGCAGGTAATGAGAACGCTGGCAAGAAACATGGCATTTCTGCTGAAATGTAAAAAAGCAGGAATGGAAGCAGGAATCCAATTACCTGTACGTGAAGATATAATCGAAACTAATTTTATCAGATAACAATAAGCAAGATATGGATATGAAAGGATTGGACAATCGTATCACCTTGAAGAATGGGGTAAGTATGCCTGTTCTCGGTTATGGCACAATGCCTGTGGCATGGGATGTGGAACCCGGAGAAGACTTTGTGCAGACATTGGAATTTGTAATACGCAAAGGATACAGAAACATTGACACGGCTGTGGTTTACAACACGGAAAAGGCTGTGGGCAAAGCTGTCAGACAGAGTATTCAGGCAAATCTCGTCAGCCGTGAAGATCTGTTCATCAGTACAAAATTGTGGAACACAGACCGTGGCTACGACCGTACCATGAAAGCATTTGACGCATCTATGGAACGTCTGGGGTTGGATTATCTTGATTTGTACCTTATCCATACACCGGCTGTGGAACTTTGGCATAAGGACTGGCGCGAAATAAACCTCTCCACATGGCGTGCTTTCGAGCAATTATACAAGGATGGACGTATCAGGGCTATCGGTGTGAGCAATTTCTTGCCGCATCATCTTCAAGCATTGATAGATGAAGCAGAAACAGTTCCTATGGTCAATCAGGTAGAAGTGCATCCGGGTTTCAACTCGGCGGAAACAGTAAATTTCTGCCGGAAGCATGAAATAGCCGTTGAAGCATGGGGACCGTTCGGGAACGGGCAGATCCTTTCGGACGGAAAGTTGCAGACCATTGCTTCCCGTTACGGGAAAAGCGTTGCACAGATTTGCTTGCGATGGCTGTTGCAAAAAGGCATTGTACCGCTGCCAAAGTCATGCAATGAGAAGCGTATTGTGGAAAATACCCTGATATTCGATTTTGAATTATCCGAAGCAGACATGAGGCTATTGGATGAAATGTCCCCGTGCGGAGGGTTCTGCGTGGATGCGGATAATGCTCCCGAAGACGAATAATCATTGTGTCATACCTGTTTCCTATGATGTTCCTGATTATCATTATAACGGTCTATACGGGAGTGAATTGGTGGATTTACCATTCACTCCTACAGGCTATGAGCCAATGGCCTTGTTGGGTAAAAAATGGATTTTCCACGCTCTACTGGTGTTTGGCACTCGCCTTTATCTTTTTGGAAATGTTCCATAAAAAGCTGCCATTAAATGTCGCTCATGTCTTCTATTTGGTCAGTACTGGTTGGCTGGCTGTTTTCTTATATTTAGCGCTGTCCCTTGCCTTCATAGCACTGGTCAGATGGGTAGGTATTTCTGTCCCTTACGCTTGGCCTATCTGTTTTGTACTTGTGACAATCTTGTTGATAATAGGTAATGTCCGCTTCAACCGTCCCGTCACCAAGCATATGCATATTCATTTGTCTGCAAAATCCGGACATGCAGACACCATGCGTGTAGTAGCTGTCAGTGATCTGCATTTGGGGTACGGAATCAACAAGAAGAGGCTAGATTCTTATGTGAGGCTTATCAATAACGAACACCCGGATTTGATTCTTATCGGTGGTGATTTGATAGATATGTCCGTCAGGCCATTGTGGGACGAAAAGATGCAGGAGGAACTGAATAGGCTGGAAGCACCATTAGGTGTATATATGATTCCCGGCAATCATGAATATATCAGCGGCATCAATGAGGCTTGCCATTTTATCCGGACAACCGGAATTAAGTTATTGCGAGACAGTATTGTCAATTTACCTAATGGAATACTGTTGGTAGGGCGGGACGACAGAAGTAATGAACGACGAAAAACAATCAGCCAACTGTTGGAACGAACTGAAGGCAAAACACCGGTATTTGTTTTGGATCATCAGCCTGCCAATGAGGAAGTGGAACAGATGGTAAACAGGAATGTCGATTTCGCTTTCTTCGGGCATACGCATCAAGGACAAATATGGCCATTGAATTGGATTACCGCTTGGATATATAATCAAAGTCATGGTTATCGCCAGCGTAACCACACCCATTTATATGTATCGTCAGGTCTGGGATTGTGGGGACCACCTTTCAGAATAGGCACAGACAGTGAGCTGACAGTATTTGATTTTACTTTTTAGCTGACAGTCAGATATATAATACCAAGGATGGAGGCTTGCTGAAATAATCCAGCGTGTCCCCTTGGGGAATTATATGCTTATATCATCAGAAAAATAAAGAAAATAAACGTTAGAACCATGTTGAATATCAAATGTAACTTAACCCGTTCTTTTTACAGGAAAAGAATGGTTCAAACCGCTCTTTTATCTAGTATGTTGTTTCTTTCCTCTTGTGGAAATAAATCTCCGGAAGTGAATGAGCGTCAGAAATTTCCTGCTTTGCAGGTATCCTCTGCATCTGTAGAAATTCTGGAATCTTATTCCGCTTCCATACAAGGAAGGCAGGATATTGATATTTATCCCTTAATTCCGCAACACTATTATAAAATATTTTTTTTAAGTACCTGAGCAACAAAAAGTTGCTCAGGATTTTGCCATGTCAGAGGATTCACTTAACTTAGTGTTGCAAAAAAATAATCAAACAAAACCTCATCAGGCATGGCAAAAATACAAATAAAATCCGAGAAGCTCACTCCTTTTGGAGGAATATTTTCAATCATGGAGCAATTTGACTCCACATTGTCATCTG
>OOAG01000958.1_pt1 | contig 23046 bp, 25 predicted proteins | sample 1671461 | NCBI WGS metagenome assembly OOAG01 (sample SAMN06348159, study PRJEB24527) | human gut metagenome | biome: human gut; feature: ankylosing spondylitis patient; material: feces | host: Homo sapiens | place: China | collected 2015-10 | reverse complement strand
CCTCGGCGGCAGGATGCGTTCAGATGTTCTACCGCTTTTCAGGTCGGTTTCCCTCAAGCAATCGTTTCTCTATTGCTCAGAACCTCGGCTGATTACGAGCTAATCGTAAATGTAACCTGTACGTCTCCGCGTCCGAGGGCATCTGCCCAGCCGGATAAGTCGTCAATTTTTCCAAGCCTTGTGTAGCTCCAGGAATTGGAGCCATAAAAAATGACGATCTGATTTCCGTTATAGAGAACGATATCGCCGGTGTGCGTTGTGGTCTGGCTGTTGTTTGTAGGCAGACTCTGTCCAAGGGCACCTACTTTTTCAAATCCAGAATAATCACTCATCTGGAGTACAACTGGCCCGTCTTCCATCATTTCGACTAAAGCCTCTACAGCCGCATTCTGCTCCAAAGTTGCTGTAAACATGCTGGTCCCAACCTGCACATTGATTTTGGTCACGCTTGTTTCCTCCTGCCTTTCGTCCAGATTGAGAGTATCTATCCAACTTGTCACGGCGGAGTGGGCGGTGCCGCCCGCAAAGCGGATTCCATCCTTCCAAGTAACGGAGGAAGCCAGCGGATGGAGTTCTGTCGCGCTGTCGCCAATACCGCTGCTGCTGGAGGTACAGAAGGGCACAATTGTTTTGCCGCCAAAACTGTAACTCTCCAAAAAGGTAGAGATAATGCGAGGCGCCCGTCCCCACCAAATGGGGTAACCAATAAAAACCGTATCATATTGATCCATGTTGGCAACAGAGCCGGATATCTCAGGACGGGCGTTGGGATCGTTCTGCTCGCGCTCAGCCCGCGTATCGTCTGCGGTATAACTGATGTCGGCGGCAGAATAGGGGACCGCCGGCGTAATCTCATAGAGATCCGCGTCCAAATCGGCGGCGATATACTCCGCGATGGTCTCGGTATTGCCGGTGGCGGAGAAATAGGCCACCAGCACCGTGCTGCCGGAGGACTGCGTATTGTCTGGGTTCACCGGAGTGGTGGGGGCACCGTTCTGTCCATCCCTGGTGAGGTAGCGGTACAGGATGGCGGCCGTCTGGGCCCTAGTGGCGCTGCCGTCCGGGTCGAAGAGATTGCCATCTCTGCCGTTGATGATCCCCTCGTTCCGCGTCCAGGCAACGGCGCTTACCGCATAGGACGGGATGGAGCCCTGGTCGGCAAAGGCGGTCTGACTGGAAACCGCTGGGCTGCCGTCCGCCCTCCAGAGGATCGTGGCGAGCTGGGCGCGGGTGATGGGGTCGTCCGGGCCGAAGCGCCCGTCGCTGTAACCGGTGACGATGCCCCGCTCATTGGCCCAGGCCGCCGCAGTCGCATAATAAGCGGCGGCAGGCACATCGGAGAAGGCAGCGCCTCCCGCCTCCGGCCTTCCCGCCTGCCGCCAGAGAATCGCGGTGAGCTGGGAGCGTGAAGTTGTAGCGTTGGGGGCAAATGTGGTCGCGGACGTGCCGTTCATCAATCCCTGCTCCCGGACATAATTGACAGCTTCCGCATAATAAGCGTCTGTCGGCACGTCGGAAAAGCCGGTGTCCACTGCTACTGCGGGAATTGCAAAGCTGAACAGCACGGTGAGCGCAATCAGAAAGGTAAGCGTTTTCTGTTTCATTTGGAAGCCTCCTTATATTGTGGATTTAAATATGACTCACGCCCGCTTGCCCATCTCGTAGGCCTGGACCATGGCAGGGTTAATCTGGATGGTGTTGGGACCGTCGGCCCCCACCCCCCGGACCACGCCGGCCAACCGCGCCTTTTCAAAGCAGGCGATCCAGCCGTTCAGGCCGTTCACCGCCCCGTCCACGGCGCACTCCTCGCCCTCGGCGGCGGTGGCCAGAAGGTAGATATCTCGGAAGGAATACTCCACGGGGTAGAGGGGGTCGGTGCGGTCCAGGAGCACCTTCATCTGTCCGCTCATCTCGTAGTAGTAGATGGGGGTGGCGAAGACCAGAACGTCGGCGGTGCGGATCTGCTCCAGCATGGGGGCTACATCGTCCCGGATGACGCATTTACCCGGGCTTTGGCAGGCCAGACAGCCCCGGCAGAACTGCAAATTTTTATCCCGGAGGGAGAGGGTCTCCACGCTGTGGCCGGCCTGCGCCGCGCCCTTGGCAAACTGCTCCGCCAGCGCGTCGGAATTGCTGCCGCGGCGCAGGCTGGTGGTGATGATTAAAATTTTCTTGCTCATATACTCGCTTCCTCCTGTATGGATGTGTTTCCAGAGGCGCCGTCTATTGTTTGTACAGCCGCGGCCTCGTCAATGGCGCGCAGGGCATTCAGGGTCTTGGGATAGCCGATGTACGGAAGGCAGGTGGTGACGGCCTGAATCAAGGTCTCCCTGTCATTGCCCACCCGCAGATTCCCACCGGCGTGGGATCTGACTTGGGGGTCACAGCCCCCCATGGCGCATAGGGCGGTAAAGGTGATGAGCTCCCGCAGCTTCAGGTCCAGTTCGCCCCTGGTATAGTGATCACCAAAGCAGTGGGCGGAGAGGCAGTCCTGGATATGCCGCGTCCCGGCGGGGGCGGAGGCACGCATCTGATCAATGCTCTCCCGTCCAAATAGTTCACGTTGAACAGCCAGCCCTTCTTCCAGGCGGTTCTTCGCTGTGACCCGGGCACGCTCTTCTCCCACAGGAGAGAGGCCTTCCGCTTCCAGCGCCGCGTTGACTGCGGCCAGAGCTTCCGCAACTCTGGGATAGCCCGCATAGGGGGCCGTCTGGTACAGCGTTTCCTTGATCTCCGTTACGGAGGCGCCCTGCGCCAGGGCCTCCCTTGTCCCGCCCGCCAGCTCGCCCGTCGCCGGGAGGGCGGTCAGGCAGGCCAGACGCACCAGGGAAGCCGTTTTTTTATCTTTCAGGCCGGACGCGGCGATCTCATGCTCCAAAAACGCCTTTTGGATATCCAGAAATGCCCGGTCGGGCGCGCTTGCCTTCAAGCGGGCGTACTCCTCGCCGGAGACCGGCTCCAGCCACTCGTTTCTGCCGTTGACCGCAGGGACCTCCACGGCGAGATGCTGAAACCAGCTGTCCGCCGCAGCCCCGTGCCAATGCTTGACCCCGGCGGGAATATGGACCACGTCGCCCGGACGGAGTTCCCTGGCCTCCTGTCCCCAGGCCTGGTACCAGCCACGGCCCGCGGTCACCATGAGGATCTGCCCGCCGCCCTGGTCAGCGTGGTGGATGTGCCAGTTGTTCCGGCAGCCAGGCTCAAAGGTCACGTTTCCAATGACCACCTGCTCCGTGGACAGCATGTTCAGATAACTCCGACCGGCAAAGAAGTCTGCAAAAGCGTCGTTGGGGCCGCCGGTGGTGAAAGCGCTCAGTTTGATCGGCTTCATTTGGTGATCCTCCTATCTATTACAAGCTGGCCTTCAAAATGTCCAAAATTTCCGCCCGGGTGAGGACCTTGTAGCCTCCCTCCATGACGAGGGTGCTCTTGGAGATCCCCTCCAGCATCTCCTCCGTCACGCCCAGCTCCCGGATGCCCATGACAAGGCCCAGCTCCTTCATCCAGGCCTCCATCCGCGCAAGGCCCTCCCGCGCCACGTCCTCGTCGGTCTTTCCGGCGGGGTCCACGGCCCAGACGTTGACGGCGAAACGCCGGAACTTCTCCAGGCCGTAGGGCAGAAGAAAGCGGTAGTAGGGCAGGGACACGGCGGAGAGGGTCATGCCGTGGGTGGCGTCGGTGTAGGCCCCCACAGCCTGGCCCAGCATATGGACCATCCAGTCGGTGGATTTGCCCTGGGCCACCAGCGTGTTCAGTGCCCAGGTGGCCGTCCACATGATGTTGCTGCGGGCCTCGTAGTCCTCCGGGTTCTGAATGGCGATACGGCTGGAGTGGATGAGCGACTGCATCAGCCCCTCGGAGAGATAGTCGGAGGTGTTGTCGTCGGTGCCGGAGAAATACTGCTCGCAGATGTGGTTAAAGATGTCATATATGCCAGCTGCCATCTGGTACTTGGGCAGGGTGTAGGTCAGTTTGGGATTCAAAATGGAGAACTTGGGGAACACGTCGGGACCAAACACATGGCCAATCTTTAGCTTCTGCTCATGATTGGTGATGACCGCGCCGCCGTTCATCTCGGAACCGGTGCCCACCATGGTGAGGACGCAGCCCACGGGGATGATTTTGGTGCCAGCGTCCACGCCCTTGAAGTCGAGGTAGTATCTCTGCCACGGGTCCTCCCCGCACCAGGCGGAGATGGACACCGCCTTGGCCCAGTCGCACACCGAGCCTCCGCCCACCGCCAGGACCAGGTCCACGTCGTTCTCCCTGGCCACGTTACAGCCCTCGTAGAGCTTCTCCACCGTGGGGTTGGGCATCACGCCGGCGACCTCGAAGACCTCCTTGCCGCAGTCCTTCAGGATGGAGACCACCTGGTCGTACAGCCCGGATTTTTTGATGGAGCCGCCGCCGTAGCCCAGCAGCACATTTTCCCCGTATTTGCTCAGCTCACCGCTGAGATGGTCCAGCGCGTCCTCCCCGAAATACAGCCGGGTGGGGTTGCAGTATGTGAAGTTTCCTAACATGTAAAGTTCCTCCCGTTCTTTATTAGATAGTGTGGAAAAAATCGGCCAGCTTGTCGAAGGGAATGCGGTCGGTGCGGTCATAGAGGTCGATGTGCTCCGCGTCCTCCACCACAAACAGTTCCTTTGGCTCTTTGGCCCTGGCGTATGCGTTCTCGCTGAAAAATTTGGAGTGTGCCCGATCCCCCACCACAAACAGGATGGGCCGGGGCGAGATCTCGTCGAGGAACGCCAGCAGCCGGACATTCAGCAGCGCAAGATCGCTGGTGGTGGTGAAGCCCCCTCTGGCCCGAGGGTGGTGCCCCCGTCTCACGGCGTAAAACCGCATCCACTCCTCCGTGATGGGGTCTAACCCCTCCGGCACGGCATCCAAGGGTGCCTCCGGGAAGGTGGGATTGTACTCAGGGGACCCGTCTTCCGCATCCGTCCAACGCTGGCGTGACAGCCGCTCCTTGGCGGCCTCCAGCGCCGCCGGGTCCAGGGCATCCCTGACCGCGGCGCTCATGTCGTACATACTGCAGGTGGCCACGGCCTTGATGCGGGTGTCCGCCTGGGCCGCCGCCAGGGCGAAGCCGCCGGAGCCGCAGATGCCGATCACGCCGATCCGCTCCCGGTCCACAATGGATTGCAGACCCAGGAAGTCCACCCCCGCGCTGAAGTTCTCCGTAAAAATCTCCGGGGAGGAGACGTGCCGGGGCCCGCCCCCGGACTCTCCCATAAACGACTGGTCGAAGGTGAGCACCACAAAACCCCGCTTTGCCAATTCATTGGCGTAAACGCACGGCCCCTGCTCCTTCACGCCTCCATAGGGCGCGCCCACGATGACAGCCGGATGTTTCACGCGCTGATCCATATCCTTGGCGGCATAGAGTTCGCCCGCAAGGTCCATTCCATAGCGGTTCTGATACCGGACGGGCGTTCTCTCCACACCCGGGGCAAGGGGCATGATATACTGGTTTTCCATAACTGGCCTCCCTCTCACATTTTGCTGTACTGGCAGGGCTTGAGCGGGTCCAACACCTTGCTGCTTGGTGAAGCGCTCTGCGCGTGGTCGATCCGCTTGATGAATTTTGCCGGGACGCCGCCCACCACGGTATCGGCCGGCACGTCTCTTGTCACCACCGCGCCTGCGGCCACGACCGCGCCGTCTCCGATGGTCACGCCGGGGCAGACGGTGGCGTTTGCCCCAATCCAGACATGTTTGCCGATGGCGATGGGGGCCGGGTGCAGATCCTTTCTGTGCTCCGGGTCCATCTCGTGGTTCAGGGTCGCCAGCACCACGTTATGGCCAAGCAGAGTGCCTTCCCCAATGGTGATGCCGCCCTGGTCCTGGAGCTTGCATCCGGAGTTAAAAAACACTCCCTTATCCACTGTAATGTTTTTTCCAAAGTCGGTATAGAAGGGCGGAAACAGCGCAAACGTCTCATCCACAGGCTTACCGATGATTTGTGAGAACAGCTCCTGAATTTCGCCCAAGCTGTGGCAGCCGCTGTTTAGCTTAGCGGTCAACTCCATCACTTCAAACGCGGACGCGCTCATGAACCGATGGGCTTCCGAATCGCTCACCACCCGCTCCCTCCGCTCCATAAGGTTTAAAAATTCCTGTAATTCCATCTCTCATGCTCCTTGTATCTTTCGCTTTGTTCTACCTGATTTTAGTATAGGCATCCACTCGGAAGATTGCAAATGCTTATATCAAATAGCAAACCATAGATAATAAGCATGGGAATAAGAAGTTGATCAACAAACAAGGGCAGGACGCATGGCGTGTTCCCGCCAAGCGCCCCGCCCTTGTCCGCAGTCATGCTAAATATTACTTTTAGAGATTCCCGGTCAGTGAATCGGGTGATTCGCTGACCTCTCCACCAACTATAGCGCAATGATCGGTTGCACGATGGTAGCACGAGTCGTATTCCGCTCCTTCAGCCTCAGAATCGACGTTACTTTGCAAAATACGTCTGAATCTCAACCATCCGTGCTTCCTGCTTCACGTGAAAGGGACAGCGGGACTCACAGTGTCCGCATTTCACACAGGCTTCCGCCCGGACGGGCAGCTTAGCATAGTGCCCTGCCGCCATCTCGTCGCCGGCGAGGGCAAGGTCGTAATACTTGTTGATCAGTCCCACATCCAAGCCCTTGGGGCAGGGCTGGCAGTGATTGCAGTAGACGCAGACGCCATCCGCATCCCGAGGGGTGAATTCCCCGACGACGGAATAGTCCTTTTCCGCAGGAGTGGCCGCGACATAGCGCAGCACCGTTTGCAGATCCTCCACATTGCGGATACCCGGCAGAACGGTCAACACGGCGGGACGGTCCAGAGCGTATTGAATGCACTGCGTATGAGAAAGCGGCCGTTTGAAAAGAGAGGTCTTTGCGCTTAGGAGCTGGCCGCCCGCAAAAGGCTTCATCACGGAAATGCCAACGCCCATGCTCTCACATTCCCGGTATAACGCGGCCCGCTCCGCCACCTCGCCGATGGCGTATTCTCCCTGGCGGTAGTCATAGGCGGGATTGATGCTGAACATCATCATGTCCACCAGCCCGGTGTCCAGAATGCGCCGGGCAATGTCCGGATTATGAGAGGAAAATCCGAGATGCCGGATTTTCCCCTCCGCCTTGAGCGCTTTCATATAGTCCCAGAGCCCGCCGTCCATCACACCCTCAAGATCCTCCTGATCGTCGATGCAATGGATAAAGCCCATATCGGTATAGCTGGTATCCAGCAGCTTCAGCTCCCAGTCAAACTGCTCTTTGATGTCATCTAGCTTTCTCGTCCAGCCGTATTTTCCACCCTTATAGATGGCGCCGAAGTGCATCTGCGTCAAAATTTGTTCCCTTCGCCCGGCAAACGCCGCGGCATAGGCTGCAAAGGGTGCCTTTTCAGAGGGCGCCATATCAAAATAGTTGATGCCGTTTTGGATGGCGGCGTCGATGATGGCCGTCATCTCCTGCTGTGTGCCGGTGATACTGCCGCTGCCCAGTCCGATCACGCTGATCCTTTCGCCCCTATGGGGCAGGATGCGGTATTCCATAGAAACCTCCTGTACCGATGCCGGTCAGCCCAGCAGGGTGACCGGCATCGTTTATCTTATTTGTTATCCCCAAAAGCCAAACAGTGATGTCCCCTCATCCAAGCTGCGGATACGGTCCATATCCTGTTCGGATATTGAAAAATCAAAAATATTCAGGTTTTCCCGCATTCTTTCCCTGTGTGCCGACTTGGGGATCACAGGAATTCCTCGCTGGACCAGATAGCGAAGCGCGAGCTGCGCCGCAGTCTTTCCGTATGTCTTTCCCAGCTCAAAAAGCAGAGGTTCTGCAAAAATTTGTTTTTTCCCCTGCGTGAAGGGCGCCCAGGCCTCCAAGAGCGTCCCGTGGCTCCGCAGCGTCTCTTGCAGCGCCTCTTGTCCAAGATAAACATGGGTTTCCATTTGATTGACCGCCGGGACTACCTGACATCGCTCCAACAGCTTTCGGTAACGGGGGGCTGTAAAGTTGGAAATGCCGATGGCGCGAATTCTCCCGTCCCGATACCCCTCCTCCAACGCCCGGTACATACCGGCGGCCTCGGAATACGCCTCATGGACCAAAAACAGGTCAATATAGTCAAGACCCAGCTTTTTTATGGATTCATCAATAGTTTTCCGGGCAAGGTCGTAGCCATTGCTCTGATTGGATAGCTTGGTCGTAATAAACAGCTCGCCACGGGCAATTCCACATCGGCTGATTGCATTTCCAACCTCCTGCTCATTGTGATACATCTCGGCGGTGTCGATTATCCGATACCCTTCCTCCAACGCCGCCGCCACACACGCTTCACACTGTCTGCCGGTCAGCGCCCAGGTACCAAAGCCGATCAAAGGCATTTTCACACCGTTATTCAGCGTTACAGTCTCCATCTTTTCCACACTCCTTTCCGCCCCTCTGTAAAATGGTTATTGCAGCGACGCGCCAAACGCCCGCAGTTCCTCCAGCTTTTCCGCTGATTGATTCTGCTTGTCAAAGGCCGTATAGATGCCCATATCCTCCAGCTTCAAATAGTTTAAGAAGGAATTTTGGTACTCATAAATTGCGCCACAATAGACATGGTCGCTGCCGGAGGAGAGAATCAGCGCGGCCTTTTTGAGATTTTTCGGCTTATCCAGCGCGTAGATCCGGTTGATCGCGCACTGAAGCTGGCCGGTGAAGCTGTGATAATACACCGGCGAGGCCAGGACGATCATATCCGCTGATTCCAAAAGCGGGTACACCTCCTGCATATCGTCCTGCTGGACGCATTTGCCGCCGCCTTTGGTGTGGCAGTATTCACAGGCAATACAGCCCGCAATCTTTTTCTGGCAGATAGGAACCACCGAGATGTTGTGGTGATTCTCTTTTGCTCCGGCCACAAAGGCATCCACCATGGCGGACGTATTCCCATTCGGACGCGGACTGCCATTCAGAATTAAAATATTCATTTACTTTTCCCTTCTATCCTGAACCCCCGTTGTCAGCAGCGGTTCAGCGCAAATTCCTCGTATTCGGCAACGCCGGCCTTTAACCGCTCCAGACCGTCCCGCAACACCGCCCGGGGGCAGGCCACGTTCATCCGAAGAAAGGCTTCGCCATTTTTACCGTACTGTCCGCCCTCCGAGAGATAAAGCCCGGTCTTTTCCCGGATAAAGCCTGCGGCCTCCCACGCAAATCCCATCATCTGGCTACAGTCCAGCCAAAGTAGGTAGGTGGCCTGAGATGGAACCGCTTTTACATCGGGAATCTCCCGTGCGATATAATCTGCGGCCAGCTCCTTATTTTCGTGGAGATATGTCCGCAGCGCATCCAGCCAAGCTCCGCCCTTGGTGAACGCGGCAATGGCGGCGTCCACCGCGAAAGTGTTGGGTTCCGCCACCTCGTCAGTGTTAAGGGCCCGCCACACTTTATGTCGCAGCACATCGTTGGGGACGACCACCGCCGCCGTCTGCAAGCCCGCCAAATTAAAAGCCTTGGTGGGGGCGATGCAGGTGATGCTGTTCTCCCGGCAGCGCTCGGAAACGGAGGCGAAGGGGGTGTAGCCGAGGCCCGGGGCGGTCATATCGCAGTGGATCTCGTCGGACAGCACCAGCACATGATGTTTCGCCGCCAGCTCCCCGATCCGCCCCAGGGTGTCCCTGTCCCAGATCTTGCCCGTCGGATTGTGGGGATTGCACAGGAACATCATTGTGGTCTGCGGGTCGGCCAGCTTCTTCTCCAGGTCGGCAAAGTCGATTCGGTACGCGGTCCCGTCGTAGCGCAGGGGGCTTTCCAGCACCTGCCGGCCATTGTTGACTATGGAGTTGAAAAAGATGTTGTAGACCGGTGTCTGGAGCAGCACCTTTTCCGCCGGGGTGGTGAGTTTGCGCACGATACTGGAGATGGCGGGGACAACGCCGGTGGTGAAGAGCAGCCATTCCTTTTCCATGGGGAAGCCGTGCCTTGTCCGCCACCAGTCCATATATGCCCGCTGCCACGCTGCCGGGATGCCGGTATAGCCGAACACGCCGTGGGACGCTCGGGCCTGGATGGCCTCCCGAATCTCTGGCGCGGTATGAAAATCCATATCCGCCACCCACATGGGCAGCTCTTTTTCGCCCACATTCCATTTCAGGGAATTGGTGTTTCTCCTGTTGATGGGCGTGTCAAAATCATATGTCATATGCTTTCCTCCAAAGTCCGCGTAAAGTTGTTATCCCACCGAAAAGGTAACGGTCACGTCGCCGCTGCCAAGGGCGTCCTCCCAGCCGGTCAGGTCGTCGATTTTTCCAAGCCTTGTGTAGCTCCAGGAATTGGAGCCATAGAAAATGACGATTTGGTTTCCGCTGTATAGGACGATGTCGCCCGCCTGCGTGGTGGTCTGGCTGTTGCTGGCGGGAAGGCTGGTCCCGAGAGAGCCGACCTTTTCAAAACCGGAATAATCGCTCATCTGGAGCACGACCGGGGCGTCCCGCATCATGTCAACCAGGGCATCCACCGCGGCGTTTTGCTCCAATGTCGCGGTAAAGGTCTTGTCGCCAACCTGTACATTCATTTCCACAATGGCATTTTCCTCCAAAGCTGTATCTTCTGCCGGTTCCGGCGAGGGCGTCTGCGAAGGCTCCGCCGCTGAATCGGGTGGCACGCTGCTCATGGGCGCGGATTGGACGGCGCTGTTCTCCGGTGGCTGAGCCTCACCAGTGCTTCCACAGCCTGAGAGTGATAATGCCAGAATGAAACCGAAAAAAATCATAAAGGCTGCTTGTAACATAGACTGCTCCCTTCCAGCAATTAAGCCTGAGTCAGAAGTCTTAAATAGACCACTGCTCCAAACGCAACCAGAACTCCGCCGAATATCTGGTTCATATATGGGAAACCACGGCTCCCCGTTTTTTTCTTGATGGCACGGGTGGCAAAGGAGAGAAGACCCCACCATATATAAGTTCCAATGAAGACACCGCAGACCAAAGGGCATCCCTGCGCCAGTCCCGAACAATCCGCGACTTCAAAGTAAGAGAACGCAAACAGGAAGGTGAGGATGGCCGCGGGGTTGGTGATGCCGACGGCAAAAGAGGAGAAAAACATTTGCACGCCGCCGACCGCCGGCGCCTCGGTCATGGTATCCTCATTCCGCTTCACAAGCAGCCGGATGCCCATCACCAAAACCAGCCCGCCGCCGAGAAAGCTGATGGGAATCTGATATCGAAGGAGAAAATCAGACAGGAGCGTCAGGCCAAAGGCGCCGATGCAGGCGTAGAGACAGTCGGCCACAGAGGACCCAAGTCCCGTGAGCAGACCGGCCCGGACGCCGAAGCTCCAGGTCCGCTGGACGGTCATGGTGCCCACGGCGCCCACCGGCAGGCCAAACAGCAGTCCAATCAAGACTCCTCGCAGTAAATAGCTTTCCATGTCGGTATCCTTTCTGCAAAAAAGGGGATGGCGGAAACGCCATCCCCTTGCGCAGCGGGTCATGTGCGCATAGCCGCTTTCATTCGATTCCCGCTTTTCTCATCTGATAGACCAGATAATCCAGGCAGTCGATCCGCTTTTGCTCCTGATGCAGCGTGTCCAACAGGTGACGGCGGTGGGCGGTCAGAAGCCGCAGGGCCTCCAATGGCTTTCCCTGCTCGTACCGGCAGACAAAGTCACGGATACACGCCTCATCACAGCCCGCGTCCCGCAGGTTCTGGACGATGTTTTCTTTGCTCTCCATACAACGCTTTCCCCCCCGTGCAAAGGCAATTACTGTGCCTGTGTAATATCACTGCCGAAATATTTTGTGGACAGCTCACCCAGCACACCCTCATCGGCCAGCTCCGAGAGTGCCTGGTCAATGGCCGCCCGCAGAGATGCCGTCTCCTCCCCCTTGCGCATGGGAATGGCCACACTGGTGGAGTCGGGGTCCAGGCAGGCGATCTTTACATTGGCATCGGGGTGCTGCGCCATGTAGTCGTAGTAGGTGACCTCGGCGTTGAGGGTGGCGTCGATGCGGCCGCTCAGCAGCAGTTCAAAGGTCTGGTTCAGATCGTCCACGCCGGTGACCTCCGCGCCGTACTGCTCGGCTACCGTGGCATAGGTGCTGGAGATGGTATTGGCGGTGTGCTTGCCGCTCAAATCCTCCATGGCCTGGATGTCGCCGTTGTCGCCGCTGACGATGACGGCGGTGCGGTTGTAGGCATAGGGGGTGGAGAAGTCGTATTTCGCCGCCCGGTCCTCGGTGATGTCCACGCCGTTGACCATGATGTCATAGCGTCCGGCGTCCAGCCCGGCCAGCAGGCCGTCCCACTCGCCCTCTACAAAGGTGGCGGTCACGCCCAGCTTCTCCGCGATGTTCTGGGCCACCTCCACGTCGAAGCCCACCAGAGCGTCGCTCTCGTCGTGGTAGGTCCAGGGCGCCCAGGTGCCCTCCATGGCGACGACGATCTCTCCCTTCTCCTGGATTTGGGCGAGCAGGTCGGGGGCCTGACCGCCGTCCTGGGGCTGAGCGGAACCGGAGGATTCCGGGGGAGTGGACTGGGCAGGGGCGCTATTCTGCGAACAGCCGGACAGTGCCAGAACACTGATGGCCAGAGCAGCGGTCAGCATGACCGCAAGCTTTCTTTTTTTCATAAAACGATACTCCTTTTTTGATCGGTGCGCTATCCCATCATTCGTTGGTGATATCCGCGCCAAAATACTGAATGGACAGCTCGGACAGTTCTCCGGATTCCCTCAGCTCGCTCAGCGCTTGGTCAATGGCGGCAACCAGCCGCTCGTTTCCCTTGGGGACGGGGATGACAGAGGAGGTGGTGGAATCCGTGCGGGCGATGATTTTCAGACCGGAGTCTGGGTGCGCATTCAGGTAATCGTAAAACGCGGTCTCAGCATTCAGAGTAGCGTCGGCCCGTCCGGTCAGCAGCAGCTCCACGCACTGGCTCAGGGCGTCGATGCTGACGATTTCCGCGCCATAGCTTTCCGCCATCTGTCCCCAGCTGCTGGTGAGATTTTGAGCGGAACGCTTTCCCTCCAAATCTTCAAAGCCTGTGATCTCATCGTTGTCCTCGGTCACCAGCAGGGCGCCGTGAATGTAAGTATAGGGCTGGGAGAAGTCATATTTCAGCGCGCGTTCCTCTGAATACTCCACCTCGTTGACTACAATATCCACCCGGCCCGCGTCCATGCCGGCAAACAGGGAATCCCATTCGGATTCCACGAATTCGGCCTCCACCCCCAGTTTCTCGGCGATCTTCCGCCCGACCTCCACGTCGAAGCCCACCAGCTCGCCGCTTTCATCGTGGTAGCTGTTGGGGGAATAGGTTCCCTCCGTACCGATGGTGATCACACCGGCCTCGGTGATCTTGTCCAGCAGATCACCGGCGCCGCTGTCCGTGGAGGTAGGGGCGGAAGTCTCCGGGGGATTAGACGATGCGCTCTGTCCATTTTGGGAGCAGCCGGTCAGTGTGGCGGCGCCCAGCAGAGCCAGGGTCAGCAAGGCTGCGGCCATGCGTTTCTTTTTCATAGAGATCATTCCTCCGTCAAAATAACAGTGGGGTTTTAGTGTTTCTTCCGAGAAAGGCAGGCTGCGGCCAGATCAAACAGGGTTGCCGCGCAGAGCAGCAGCACAGGCGTATGCGTGCCTTGAACCGGGTAAATGTACAGAAAAACGAGGCCGAATAGTGACGCCAAGAAATATAAGAGCTTTACAAGCAGAGGCCCCCGGCCCTCCCGCTGTGCTGTATTAAGCCGTGTCCTTCCAAGCAGAATAAACAGGAAGATCGAGACAGCGGCAACTTCATAGACCAGCCCGGGCAGGATCTCATAAGTCCTGAATCGAAGATACTGTACATAACCACTCACTGGCACATTCACGGCTATGAGTACCCAATACAGGATGTATAGGCTCAGGTAGTGTGGCAGATTTCGTCTTTTCATGCAAAACAGCTCACTTTTTTCCAGATAGGTTCCGATTCGTTTTCACCCAGTATGGTGCGTAGGAAGCTTCTGGTGCGCTCTTCCCGGGGATGCTCAAAGAACGACTTGGAATCGCCGGACTCCACCACATAGCCGTTTTCCATAAACACCACCTTGTTGGAGACATTTTTGGCAAAGCCCATTTCGTGGGTGACCACCAGCATGGTCATACCCTCCTCGGCGAGCTGCCGCATCACGGAGAGCACCTCGCCCGTCAGTTCCGGGTCCAGGGCGGAGGTGGGTTCGTCGAAGTAGATGATCTCGGGCTCCGTGGCCACGGCCCGGGCAATGGCCACCCGCTGCTGCTGGCCGCCGGAGAGCTGGCTGGGGTAGTAGTCGTAACGGTCGGAGAGGCCCACCTTGTCCAGCGCCTGCCGCCCGATCACCTCCGCCTGGGCTCTCGGCATCTTCCGGGCCACAATCAGCCCCTCGGTCACGTTTTGCAGGGCGGTCTTGTTGCGGAAGAGGTTGTAGTTTTGGAACACAAAGGCCGTTTTCTTTCGGATGCCTGCCATGTCCTTTTTGGAGATGCGGCCCAGCTCGTAGGGGATTTCATCAAAAACCAGAGTCCCCTCATCCGCCTGCTCCAGAAAGTTGATACAGCGCAGCAGCGTGGTCTTGCCGGAGCCGCTGGGGCCGAGAATGGCCACCACGTCGCCCTGCTCCACGCTGAGGTTCACATTTTTCAGAACCTCCAGCGTCCCAAAAGATTTTTTAATGTTTTGAATGTCCATTTTCCATCACCCTTTCTGGCTTTCATAGGCGTTCAGCTTCTTTTCTCCCACCCGCTGGAGCTGGGTCAGCACCGTGCAGAAAATCAGGTAAATGATGCCGACTTCGATGTAAAGCGCCAGCGGTTCATAGGTCCGGGCCACGATGCGCTGGGTCACCATAAACATCTCCGTCACGGTGATGTTGGCGGCCAGCGAGGTGTCCTTCACCATGCCGATCAGCGAGTTGGACAGGGGCGGGAACGCCGTGCGCATAGCTTGGGGCAATACGATTCGCCGGATGATCTGGAGGTAGGACATCCCGGCGCAGTACCCGGCCTCCATCTGACCGGAGGGGACCGACTCCAACGCCGCCCGGATGGTCTCGGCACAGTAGGCGCCCTCGTTGATGGAAAATACCAGAACGGCGGCGGGGAACGGGTCAATGACGACGCCCAGACTCGGCAGCCCATAGAAGATCACAAAGAGCTGTACCAGCAGCGGAGTGCCGCGGATGACCCAGATGTAAAAGCGGGCAATTTGCTTGAGCCCCTGAATGTTTGCAAACTGCACCAGGGCGGCGGCCACTGCAATAACGAGGGCCAGCGCGAAGGAAATGACTGTCAGCGGGATGGTCATAGTCAGGCCCGGCAGCAGGATTTTGCTGAAGGAGTCCGTCAGGATGCTCCACAATCTTTCGTCGATCATTTCGAGAAAATGGCCTCCTTTTTTTGGTGCGCCGGCGTCCTTATTCGCCTGTGCTGATATGAATCAGTTTGTTGCTCCAGCCGGGAACGACGGGATTGTTCTCCACCGCGTCCAGCAGTTCCTCGGAGTAGTCGATGTAGCCCACCGGCGTGTACTCACCGGAGATTTCGGCATCCTGGTAGAAAAGAATCAGACGGTTGGGCTCGGAGTAGTAGACTGTTCCAGCGGCTTCCTCTGTGACTGTTTCCGGGTTGGAGGGAATCTCGTACCGGCTGGGAACGTCGTAATACTGCATCACCTCCCAGCCCTCGTAGTCATCGTAGTGGTAGATGGGAAGCTGCCAGGCGGCCGTGCCTACATACTCCGCGATCTTTGCAGCGGTATCATTTTCGTAGAGGTGAATGATAAAAGGGTCGCTGTCACCAAACTGCAGTTCCAGTTCGGCAACCGCCTCGCCCGCGCTGCCGGCGGTTCCTGACCCGGCAGGGGCACTGGAATCAGGGGTTCCGGTGGGGGTGCTTTCCGCGGGGGTATTGGTGCATCCCGCTATAGACAGTGCCAGCAGTACTGTCAGTATCAGCGGTATCATTTTCTTCAGCATGGTGACAGCTCCTTTTTGCGTTGTAGGGTTTTCTTGCTTTCTGGTTCTATCATACGGCCGTTATCAACAAATAGCAAATACTTATACCGAATATAAAACCATGCCCGTTAAGCATTTTTATTTTAGTCGCTGATATGGACGATCTTATTCCCCCAGCCTTCCAGTACCGGGTTGTTCTCCACAGCGTCCACAAAGTCCTGGGAATTGGTGATGTAGCCCACCGGCGTATACTCACTGGAAACCGTTCCATCGCCATAAAACAGGATGATGCGGTTGGGTTCGGAGTAGTAGACCGCGCCCGCTTTAACACTTGTCACGCTCTCTGGATTGGAGGGGATCTCATACCTGCTGGGAATATCGTAATACTGCATGATCTCCCAGTTCGTATAATCGTCATAGTGGTAGATGGGCAGGCGCCATGCGGCGGTCCCCACATGCCTTGCGATAGCGGCGGCAGTGTCGTTGTCATAGAGGTTCAGGGTGAAGGACGGGCCGTCGTCACCAAACTGCACGTTGAGCGTGGTGCCGGACAGCGTGGTACTACTGGGGGTATCGCTGGGGGCGGGGGTCGGCGTCGATTCGGGTGTGGGTGCGGGAGTAGGCGTGGGGGTTGGGGCAGGAGTAGGAACAGGCGTAGGTGTGGGAGTAGGGGCAGGCGCAGGGGTTGTCTCCGGTGTAGGCGCGGGTGTAGTTGGCGCGGACGTTGCCGCGTTGGGCAGAGTCGTCGTTGACGGCTTCGGAGTATCCGGTGTGGTAGTACTTGGCGTGCTGGTATTGGTGGTGGGTGCGGTCGTGGGCGGCGTGGACGGGTCGGCTGTGCCGTTCTCTGCATCAGCGGGATCATCGCTCACATCCGGCGCGGGGGTGGGCGTACCTTCCGGAGCTTCCGGCGTGTCCTCTCCACTGTCCGGAGTGTTGGAGGGCGTTTCGGGAACAGTGCTGCTGCTTTCGGGGGGAGTGGAGGGAGTCCCGGCCGCTGACTGGCCGCAGCCAGTCAGCGTGACAGAGAATACCATCGCCAGCACAAGGAGCAAAGAGAATTTACGTATCCATGTCTTTTTCATCATTGGTTCCTTTCCGCGCCGTTTCCGCGGCGCACCGAAATGATTTCATAAATGTTCACACGCCATTGATGCCCTATTCTGCGATCAGCACGGTCAAATCCGCTTTTCTGATTTTCCCTGCCAATAAATAGGCAAAGACGGTAAACAGGAGGATCACAATGACAGCCGGGAGCAGCGCGTTTCCAGCAGAGCTATGAGAAGCAAAGTTGCTGATGCCCGCCAGCTTCATCACGCGGTCGACCAGCGGATCGGTGAGGACCACGGCCAAGGCGGCTCCGAGCGCCGAACCAATTACGGCGGTCACGCCAAACCGCAGGGCAAAGGAGAGGCGCAGCGTTTTATCGGTGAAGCCGATAGCCTTATAAATCCCAATGTCCCGCTGCTCCGCCGAGAGGAGCTTGCTCCCCGTCATCACGGTGACCACCAGGATGAAGGCAATGACCATGACATACATAAATACCACCAGCGCCCCCATGGCGGAGATGATGCCGAACAGCCCCGGCCAGGTATTCTCGTGGATGTGGATGTCACCGCCGTAGGTATTCTCCAGCGTCTCGGTGATAGCCGCTTTCTGCGTGGGGTCAGAGAGAAAATAGTGGTGGCACCAGATCTGGGGGTCATCCTTTCCGATGCGGAGATAACCCGCCTGGCTCATCCCCACGTTAGCCCCCATATCGTTGGCGCAGGAGTAGATGCCGGAGATCACATAGGTGGCGCTGCCGCTGTCCCCCGTGACGGTGAGGGTATCGCCGATCCCCACGTTCAGGTCGGCGGCGATGAATTCCGTAATGACGATCTCATTGTCCGCTGTGCTGGTGCGGCCCGCCAGAATGTGGAACCGCTCTGGCTCCGAGATGGCGTTGGCGGTGTAGTCCACACCATTGACCGACACGTTGAGCATAGCCAGCAGATAGCTGTCCGTGATATCTGTGAATGTGAGAACCGCGGCTTCCGCTTCGGTCTCGCTGAGCGTTCCGAAGGTCTGCACACCGATATCGTGGTCGGCGGGGTTAAAGGCATCCATCATGCCCTTGCCGTCCGCCCCCAGCCATGTGTCCATCCGCCCAATCATGGAGGCGAAGAACACCAGAAGAAGCGCCACCACGCAGGCACCGGCGTATTTTTTCTTTCCCGTCACCAACTGCCGCACCGCAAGGCCCAGGCTCAAATGAGCGCCGCGAATGACGGGGAGCCGTTTGGGATTCGGAGTCGTCCCCACCGTTTCTCCACGGATTGCCTTCATGGGCGTGATGTGTCCAATTTTGGCAGTCTTGAAGAGGATAAACGCGCCCAGGAGCAGTCCGATGATAACATAGGCCGCCAGACACAGCGCCACAGGCAGGGAGGCCGGGATTAAAATCCCGGTGGTCGTGAGGGTCATCTTACTGACCAGGGCGCTGATGGGGCCGCTCAAGACAATCCCCAAGACCAGCCCTGGAAGAATGGCGGAGCCGTACTGCAAAAGCTGGATGCGGCGCAGAGCGGCGCTGGTTATGCCCACGGTTTTTAAAATGCCCATGTTGACGTAGTCCGCCTCAATGGTTGCGCCGATACTGTGGCTCAGCACCACGAACACCACGCACAGCAATACCAGCACAAAGGCCAGCAGCAGGCCGCTGAAGGCATTCTGTAAAATCAGCATGAAGCCGCTGATGGCGTCGGCGCTGTGAACGAATTCGGTATGGGCGGGGAGGCTGGTGTTTTCGTTAATGACCGCGCTGAGTTCTGATGCCGTCAGCCCGCGTTCCGAGAAAATATGGAGCATGGCGCCCTCACGGGCCAATGCGTCAATGCCGGAGCCCCGGATGCGTTCGGCCATGGCGTCGTGGTCCTCCTGACAGATGAGAAAGCCCTTCATGCCGATCATGGAGCTGCCCATAAAAGGGTCCTCATAGAAGCCCTTCACAGTGAGAACCACGTTCCCACCCGCCCGGGCGACAGGAAAGGTAATTTCATCCCCCAGCCCCACGCCAAACATGGAGACCAGAGAGGGTGAGACGTAGACTTCGCCGGGGTTGATCTGCGGCACGTCGCTTCGGTAGCCGGAGAGGTCGTCGGTGAAAAAGCGGTAGCGGGTTTCGTCCAGAGACTGGGTGATGAGTTGGCCCTCGCTGTCGGATTCCTGTTCATTCACGGTGTAATTGGAGTAAATCAGCTCCTGCGTCTCCACCGTGGCGACCTCGGGCAGGGCTGCAATCTCCCCGGTCAGAGCTTCCCTGTCAGAGAGATTGGATACCCATGCCGTGAGGCTGCCGTACCCGGCCCGCTCCAGCTCAGAGACCACATAGCTGCCGGAGTTGGACCAGATTGTAAGGACGGTTCCAAGGGAAAGGGAAACCAGCAGAACCAGTACAAAAATCCCAATCAGGCTGCCCTTGTGCCGCCGGACACCCGCCTTAAACAGTGTGCTGTATTCCAATTTTGCTCATCCTCCTTACCACTGCAAAGAGGAAAGCCATTCGGTGACTTCCGCTTCTCTGCCACGGGCATGGTCTGCTTCGTAAGCCGGCAGCGTCCGCTCATCCAGAATTTTGCCGTCCTCCAGATACAGGATGCGGTTTCCACGGATGGCGGCCCGGACGTCGTGGGTCACCATCAGAATGCTTTGTCCGGCCCAGTTCAGGTCGGTGAGCAGGTTCAGCACTTCCTCGCTGTTGAATTTGTTGAGCGCCCCGGTGGGCTCATCGGCAAAAATCAGGCCGGGGTCGTTGATCATGGCCCGGGCAATCGCCGCCCGCTGGGCCTCGCCGCCCGAAACCTGAGACGGGAGCCGGTCCGCCGCTCCGTTCAGGTGCATTTGATCCAACACCGTCCGGGCAGTTTTCGCTGTCTCGTCGGGCGAGTGGACCTTACCCACATATCCGGCCACGGCCACATTCTCAAACAAGGTCAGGTTACTGACCAGATGTGTCTGCTGGAACACAAAGCCGAACTCTGACGCCCGGAGCCGCGCCATTCGGTTTTCGGAAAAGCCGCTGATGGTCTCGCCCTTGTAGACAATCTCGCCGCCGGTGATGCTGTCCATGCCGCTGAGGGAGTAGAGCAGGGTGGATTTGCCCGCGCCGGACGCGCCCATAATGACGGTAAAGTCTCCCTCATAAATGTCCACGTTGACCTTGTTCAAAATCAAGGCGTTTTCGCCGCTCTGGGAAAAGGTCTTGCTGAGCTCCCGCCCCTGCAACAGTGCGTTTTTCATACGGCAAGCCTCTCTTTCTCCTTCGCGTCCGCTTTCACGATCAGCCGCTTTTTCCCTGTCTGTGGGTCGGGCAGGATTTCGTCCACGAACTTGATATAGAACTGCACATAGGAGAGGTTCTTGTCCGCGAGGATGGTCTTCATCTGCTCCAGCATTTCCTTGCGGATGGCATCCTCGGAGGCCGTCTCGGAAATCTCCGCCAGCATTTCAAAGGTGTCTCTGCCGGTCTGCTGAAACTGGTAATCCAACAGCCCGTCGATGCAGAAGCCCTCGATGCAGAGGGGATGCAAAAATTCACACGCCCCGCTCCCGCTTTCAAACCACAGCAGATCCTCATTTCTGCCCAACAGCCCCACCGCCCGGGTCAAGGGATAGCGGCTGTCCGCCTCTGGGCTTTGGAGGGTGAGGCTGTCCGAGAGCCGGTAGCGGATGAGGGGCTGGGCGAAGTTGTAGAGACACGTCAGGTACAGCCCATCCGCGGTTACCTCGATCACATTCATATCGTCGAAGAGGAGCATCCCCTCCTCCGGGTCGGTCTCCACACCCAGCGCCAGAGATTCGCTGGCCCCATAGAAGTTGACCACTTTCGTATAAAACATCTTTTCCAAATAGCTCCGCAGGCTGCTCCCCAGCGGTTCCCCACAGGAGATGACGCGCACCAGCTTCAGTTCCACCTCACCCCGGTCCACCAGCTCCGCCAGAATCTTGATGGCGGAGGGATAACCAATGACGATGTTGGGCTTAAAGGCCCGAAGCTGCATGATCCACTCTGCCAGCGGCGTCTTGATGTCCAGGTGGATCTGGCTGGCATGGAGGCCGTCGATTCCGTCCCCAACCGCCATGGCCCCGCCGTAGCGGCCGTCTGTGGCGGCGATATAGGCGATACGGGGGCCCTTGGCCAGCAGCTTCAGGATCTGAGGCATGGACATGTCCCACAGCGCCCCCCGGATGATACCCAGGAGCATACTGCTCCAGGCGGCCTCATCGTAGAGGAAGTACCCCGGCTTCCCTGTGCTGCCGGAGGAGTGGACCACATGGTATTTTCCCTTGTAGGGCTTCCGGTCCAGCTGCTCCTCGGCATCGAACCGGCGCAGCTCCTCCTGGGTCAGGTCAGAGACCGTAATGAGCTTGTCGAAATTTTTCAGCAGCGCGGCTTTGTCCGTGGTGGGGAAAGCCGACAGCGGAAGCGTGTTCACAGTCTCAGCGGTAACACCCGCCGCGGCAAAGGTCTCGCGGTAGTAGTCTGAGTGCTCATAGGCGTATTTGAGCAGGGTACGGAGCTTCTTCTCTTGCAGCGCCCGTATCTGGGCGGCCGTCTTTTTTTCGTTGCCCTTGAGCACGGAGAGTTCCCGCAGGAGATTGAAATAGTTCATGAAAGGCACTCCTTACTTGATGGAAAATTCATAGGCTGTTGTATAGTTCTCTCTGTGGTAATACTGGGCTATTCCGGTACTGAGGTTAAACACGGCGCTCCATTCGGTAGATTCAAATTCCCCAAAATTGTCCTTGCTGACGCTGTCCAGAGCGTTACGCACGCCGTCCATGTCCATGGTCTGCTGATCCGCCAGCGCCTGAACCAAAATGTCGTACCGGGTGTGGGACTGTTGGGTGCCCACGCCGTGCTTGGAGCCCTCAGACAGATAGAAATTGGTGACCACCGGAGTATCCGTTACGATCATCTGATTTCCCACATACTCCACCACCACGCTGCGCCCGGTGGTATCCGCCAAGGCGAAATGGATCATCATGCCGAGAGAGGCGTGCATATCATACTGCCGCAGCAGCTCCAGCGCCTCGTCCACGCTGGCCGCCTTGTTGAGCAGCAGCCGGATGGCGGTGGTGGTTGTGATGTCCGGCTTGTCCGTACTCTGGTTGATGGAGGCAGAGTCCTGGATCATGTTCACCGACACCGCCAGACCCTTTTCGTTCATCCCGTCCAGCGGCGCGTACAGGGCGGCCATCACGCGGGCGTCGTTTTGTTGGAGGGCGGTTCCCAGACTTCCATCGTCTCCCTGACGAATAAAATCCATGTTTACCGTGGAGATGGAGGCATAGCCCCCCTCCGGTTTGGAGGTGACCACCAGCGCATCACAAGCCTGCCAATCAAAGTTGCGGCCGAACAGGCTGTTTCCGGCAGGGCTCTTGACCGCGATGGTGCTGCATCCAAAAGCGCCGCCTGCCAGGGCCGCGTTGGAGGCCAGACGCGTGGATAGAAAGGCGGTGACCTGTGCGTCGGTGGAGGCTCCGCCCAGCTCCAGGAAATCCTCAAATCCGTCATTGCCGGAGAAGCTGGCGGAGGAAAAGCCGCTTTCCAACTGGGTGATCTGTGAAATAACAGGCGCCTGGGTTTTCTGTCCCGTCGTGCTGTTTTGAGAAGCACCGCCGTTTTGAATGAGGGCGTCTGTTACAAGCTGGCTGCTCTCCGGAGTTTTGCTGGGAGGGGTTACTGTGCTTACTGGCGGCGTTGTATGAGGCGCCGCTGTGGTTCCGCTTTGGGCCAGCTCAGAGGGGTTCGCCGTCGTACCGGGCCGCGCTGTCTCATCGGGTTCATGGGGCGGCGCCGCCTCTCCCGTCTCCGTGGGTGGTAGGCTCTCCTGCGGAGTAGCGTTGGGGGCGGAATCCGGCTGGGTGGAAAACGTCTCATTCTCCTGAGCGGCGCCTTCACTGGGCGTGGGCACTGTTAGAACCGTTGATCCGCACCCAGTCATTGCTATCAGCATACACACCGCCATAGCCAGTCCAAGAATGGACTGCTTCATGTAAATCACTCCTTACAAATGCGTTCTGGATTGTCTTTATTGTAAATTGC